>WASW01051130.1_pt1 | contig 24350 bp, 21 predicted proteins | sample 5698521 | NCBI WGS metagenome assembly WASW01 (sample SAMN11175560, study PRJNA528189) | sponge metagenome | isolation source: marine sponge | host: Leucetta | place: Antarctica: Western Antarctic Peninsula, King George Island | collected 2013-01
CGGCTAAGGATGCCGGCAAAGGAGATTCGGGCTCTATTAAATATGGAACATTGGTCTCTGCCCAAATCACATGAGTTGGCTTGCCCGCTGGGCCTGGTGTTCGATTGCTCATTGCCATCTGTTTTAGAACGTGTTGTTGACGAAGGTCAGACTTCCATTTGATAGCTTGCGGAATAACTGGCTGTACCAGTCGGAGCAAAATATCATCATGCATGACGATACTCGCAACACTGAGACGCCACGCGCCCAAACCCCATATAGCAGGCAGTATCAGGCTCAAAACAAGAATCAAAATCCAAGGCTTAAAAGTAACTGGACGCGCATTACCAACCATTATTATAGGTGCGGCGAAGACCACAGCAGTCATGAAGCTTAAACCAAGCGTGCCTATGTATGACGCAATTTGCATCATCTCTGGCAGGCTTCCCCATACGGAGCCAAGGGGATTCCATGGGAAACCCGTTAAGAGCCAGCTACGGACCCATTCCAGAACAGTCCAACACCCCGCAAACAATAAAACGTATGACAGTCGATCAAGCTTAAACCGACGCGCGATCACATTCACACCGACAGATGAAATGGCGATAAATATCGCCATGCCAATGGCAATTCCAACCACTGCAAACGGCATCAAATAAGCATAACGTTCAGCATCCACTAGGAATGCATGACCGACCCAATATAGACCTGCACCAAACCAACCGATGCCGAATAGCCAGCCTTCAAAAAAGGCTTGGCGCCAACAATTTGCAGTTAAATTAAGATACGCAAGGCCTGAGAATGAGAGCCATAAAATAGGTAGAATGTAAAAAGGTGGCAGCGCACTCGCCGCAAGCATTCCGATTGAAACCGCGAACAGCCAACGACGCCAGCCAGCCACGGCAATCATTCTTGTGCCGCTACAATACTAGCTTCACCATTTTCACGTTGCCATAGTCGAACCCGATGTATTCGACGCGGATCCGCATCCAATATCTCGAACTCAACACCGTTATGATGGGAAATAATCTCACCTCGAATAGGGACGCGACCTGCAACAGCGAAGACGAGGCCACCTAGAGTGTCAATATCCTCATGGTCATCGCCCAACATTGAAGAGCCTACACGTTCTTCAAATGTATCCAGCTCGATACGTGCGTCCGCCACCCACGAGCCGTCCTTTCGGAGCTCCATCTTTGGCTCATCATCGCGATCGTGCTCGTCATCAATTTCACCGACGATCTCTTCAACGAGATCTTCAATTGTTACGAGACCATCAACGCCACCAAACTCATCCACAACCAACGCCATGTGCGAGCGCTTCACGCGCATTTCAAGCAAGAGTTCAAGGACACGCATTGAAGGTGCAACAAACAGAAGTTTGCGTTGAATATCCGCTATACGAAACTCGGCATCTTTACCTCGCCACCCCAAGACATCCTTGATGTGGACCATGCCTTGGACATCATCCAAAGTGTCACGATAAACAGGCAGACGTGAATGGCCTTCGCGTTTCGTTAGATCGATCACTTCGGCGAGGGAAGCTGTAAGCGGAATTCCCACAATGTCAGCGCGGGGCACCATTACATCGTAGATCGTAAGGTTTCGAAGTTCTAATATATTTGCAACTAACAACCGTTCATCGGAATCAAGCGGCAACTCGGCTTCTTCACGTTCATCAATTAACTCATCAAGTGTGTCTCTAGCTGATCCATTATTACCTGATATCCGCCGAAACCATCGGACTAACCCCCGCATCATCGTGGTGAAGTTTCCGGTCTTACTGGTTGCTTCTGCCACCGTTTCTAGGGTATTCGGACTAGATGGTTCATCCGGGGCCGGGTCAGCGTTCTCAGTCGATGTAATCTTGTCGTTCATCTTCTCTTCCGTTACCCGTGGTCCAAAAGAATACCATCGGCATAAGGGTTGTTTATACCGAGCTTTGACAAAATGTCGATTTCCAACGCTTCCATAGCCTCGGCTTCCACGGATAACACATGATCAAAACCCGCAAGATGCAACATACCATGAACCACTAAGTGGCAGAAATGGTCTGAGAAGGATACTTCTTCTTGCTCACATTCTCGCTTCACAGTTTCAAACGCAACGATGATATCCCCTAGCGGAAGCGACACCTCCATAGGAAAGTCACACGTATTGGCTTCATCACTTGGGAATGAAAGCACATTGGTTGATAAATCTTTCCCAAGATACTGGTGGTTCAATGCACGTTGCATTTCATCATCGCCCAGAACCAAAGACACTTCATAATCCCGTCTCGGGAAATCCAAAGCCGCCCAAGCCATTTCAAGGGCCTGCCTGGAGATTGCTTCAATATTATTATGCTGTTCGCGCCAATCATTCGTGCGGATATCAATATCGACGTGTAGACTTGTGTCTGTATTCATCCGATCAGGCTTCACTTTTTCCCTGGCCGTTGTTATCGCGTTGGTATTCCGCGCCAGCGCCACGCTTGTTTTCAAGGCTATTGTAAGCCTTAACGATGCGTCCGACGAGATGATGGCGAACAACATCTTCCTCATCAAATTGCAAGAAGCGTACCCCTTGAACATCGCTCAGGGCTTCACGCGCATCACGCAATCCAGAGCGGGTGCCACGCGGCAAATCAACCTGGCTCAAGTCGCCCGTGATCACCATTCGAGAATTTTCGCCCAACCGCGTTAAAAACATCTTCATTTGCACAGCGGTTGTGTTCTGTGCTTCATCCAGAATAACGAAAGCATTCGCGAGCGTTCGGCCACGCATAAACGCGAGCGGTGCGACTTCAATCTCACCGCTCTCAAGACGTTTTTGTACTTGTTGATCCGGCATCATATCATGCAACGCGTCATAAAGTGGTCGCAAATACGGATCGACTTTCTCCCGCATGTCTCCTGGTAAAAATCCAAGTTGCTCGCCTGCTTCTACAGCTGGGCGCGATAAAATGATCCGCTCGACATCCCCTCGGACAAGTCGTTCAACAGCCTTGGCAACAGCGAGATAGGTTTTCCCGGTGCCCGCGGGCCCCTCAGAGAAAACCAACTCAGACTCGTCAATCGCACGAAGATAATCCGCCTGTTTCGTGGTGCGTGCTGTTACAACGCGATTTAGCGTGCTTACGCCACCTTCAGTACTCGGCATCTTTCGCTCTGGTTCCGCGGAAAACCGCAGCATTGCATCGACCTCTGCTTCTTCAATGTCCTGACCACGTTCAAGACGCTCGTACAGAGCATTTAGAACACTTAACGAACGTGCAACAGCCTCAGCATCGCCCGTAATTGTTACTTCATTTCCTCGTGCATGGATAACCACATTTAAGGCCGTTTCGATGAGCGCAAGATGACTATGGTGTGAGCCAAACAGCGCAATCGCCAACGCATTCTTTTGAAATGTCTTTTTACGTGATGTCTTGCCGGATGACTTTGCCCGCGGCGCCGTACGTGTAGCGCGGCTCAAGCGACAGCCTCCTGGCGCGATATCTGAGAATTAGGGCCTGTTTGCTCTACGACGATGCCTGAAAGACTATTGGGTTTCGCTTGATCGATTTTGACCGTCATCATCTCTCCTAAATGCGAGTCTGGTAAATCAACATGCACACTTTGCATATATGGGCTTCGGCCAACAAGCTGGCCAGGGCGCGAACCGCGCCGGTCGAATAGAACGGGCAAGCTTCGCCCAATACAAGATTGATTAAACGCAATCTGCTGTCGAGAAAGCTCGGCTTGCAACTCTTGAAGTCGCGTGGATTTTATATGTTCAGGAACTTGGTCTACCATATCTGCCGCAGGTGTGCCCGGTCGCGGGCTGTATTTAAACGAATAAGCCTGCACAAATCCAACTTTTCGAACAAGCTCCATCGTCTCCTCAAAATCAGCGTCACTTTCACCGGGAAAACCAACGATAAAATCAGAAGACAAAGCTAGATCAGGCTGAGCAATTCTCAACCGCTCAATCACATCCTTGTAGTCGCCTGAAGTGTGGCGGCGGTTCATCGCTTTTAAAACTTTATCTGCGCCCGACTGAACAGGAAGGTGCAAGTAAGGCATAAGCTCTGGGACATCCCGATGTGCCAGGATTAAATCTTCATCAACTTCGGCAGGGTAAGAAGTCGTATACCGGATACGCTCAAGCCCATCAATTTCAGCCAGTGCACGGATTAGCCGCCCCAACGTCCACTCCGTCCGCGTACCATCAGCTTGCTCATCGACGCCATGATAAGCATTCACGTTTTGACCCAATAGTGAGATTTCGCGCGCACCTTTATTAACCAACAAGCGAGCTTCACGCATAACTGGATCTACGGGCCTGGAAAACTCTGATCCGCGCGTATAAGGCACCACACAGAAAGTACAAAACTTATCACAGCCTTCTTGGACGGTAAGGAAGGCGCTTGATCCTTCTACTTTCCCCGCATCAGGCAATTGATCAAACTTATCATCAGCTGGAAATTCCGTGTCGACGACGGGCTTACCATGACTTTCAAATTCGTTAAGCATGAGTGCCAATCGATGGTAAGTCTGTGGCCCAAATACAAGATCAACGTAAGGCGCACGTCGTAAAATTTCTTCACCTTCGGCTTGCGCGACACAGCCCCCAACAGCAATCAGCATTGGGTTTGTAGAAGACTTTCGCGCGTCTTTTTCCTTCTTTAAACGACCAAGTTCAGAATATACTTTTTCTGCGGCCTTCTCCCGGATATGGCAGGTGTTTAGAACAACAAGATCGGCGCCTGCCATCTCATCTGCCGACACATACCCTAATGGCGCCAACACATCAGCCATACGCGATGCATCATAAACATTCATTTGGCAGCCATATGACTTAATGTGGACAGATTTTTTCAACACGTCTTCATTATCCAAAATGTGCGGATTTCAAGCTTGTATACGTGACAAGGCATTGGGGCGCGGAACATGATAATCTGATGCTGATCTGTCAAGGTAAACGCGTCTCACTTATCATTGTTCATTTCTTCTGGTCTGGCTCCGACAACGGCACACCATACAACTCAAGCCGGTGATCGACGAGTTTAAGGCCATGCTCACGTGCAATGCGCTCTTGCAGTGCCTCAATTTCCGCATTGTGAAATTCAATCACACGACCAGATTTTACATCAATCAAATGGTCATGGTGTTCTTCAGAGGTTTCTTCATATCGCGCACGTCCATCACCAAAATCATGCCGATCAACAATACCCTCATCCTCGAACAAACGCATTGTTCGGTAAACAGTTGCGATAGAAATTTTGGAGTCAAGTTCGGAAGCGCGGCGGTAAACTTCTTCAACATCTGGGTGATCATCAGCAACCGAGAGAACACGCGCAATAATTCGGCGCTGCTCGGTCATTTTCATACCTTTTTCGATGCACAGTCTCTCAAGGCGAGTCTCGCCCATTAGCGTCCCCTAAATGATATTTTTAAGATGATAGCCCGCCACCAACAACATATGAAGAGCTTGCCTGTAAATACACGAGATGCAACCTATCATTTACGCGGTTTCTTCATGCCAGGTTTACGGCCCAGGCCAATCTTCTTAGCGAGCGAACTGCGCTTCTTTGCATAATTTGGGGCTACCATCGGATAATCACCAGGCAATCCCCATCTTTTCCGGTACTCGTCAGGTGACATTCCATATGCCGTGTTCAAATGGCGCTTAAGCATTTTCAATTTTTTGCCATCTTCCAGGCAAATAATGAAATCCGGTGTTAAAGACTTCTTGATTGCTACAGCAGGCTCAGGGCGTACGCTTTCGACTGGATCTCGCCCAAGCATAGAGAGCACATCGAACACAGCTTTTATTATTTCAGGAAGTTCCTGGGCAGGAACTGTGTTATTGGAAGCATGCGCTGCGACAATTTCTGACGTAAGCTCTAAAAGTTCGGATCTATTTATCGTTTCGGGCATCGCCTCTTTGTCTCCAATAATCAAATAAATTGGTTGTTCACGAAGATTAAAAATATCAATTTGTACAAGCAAACTCAAATAGTGATCCGGATCTAAACATGCCAACTAAAAATCATAAAAAGGATACAATTCAGACGGATCATCGCATTGATATAACGAGCCTCATATGCCCGATGACATTTGTGCGCACCAAGCTAATGCTAGAAAAGCTGGCCGTTGGTGACGTCTTGGAGGTTCGCCTTAAAGGCAAAGAGCCTCTAGAAAACGTGCCGAAATCTGCGCGTCAGCACGGCCATAACGTCTTAGCGATTGAGCCTGAAGGGACTGAGGCGGATGTTTATACATTATGGATCAAAAAAGAGGCCTGAAGTTACTACTTTTTTGTTGGCATAGAAACGTCAGGTGGTCGTAGGTAAAATGGCATCGGCGGCGCTAATTCAGGCGTTCCCAAAAATTCCAACCCAAGTGTCGCGACAATTTTGGCGTCAGGCACTTCTATATCATGGATGCGCCGAACATCTATCTTTCCATCAAGTGCGCTTTCAATCTTTTCGGATGCATCCCCCACGATAACAAGTGAAGAAACGCTTTCAGGAATATTCCCCATTGCTTCTGGTCTCTGAGCCGAAGGTGCAATCAATAGGACGCCGTCAGGGCCGTAAATGCCAATGAATATTTCTGCTCGCTTACTTTCAATCGCCACAAGTAATGCAGTCCCTGTTTCGATGTTTCCTCGCTGCAGTGCCTGCACCGCTAAGGAATCAAACGTTGTAATGCCGATACATGGCTTTGCGATGGGTAGCGCCATCGCACGAGCCGCAGCGAGGCCAATCCTTAACCCTGTAAAAGCGCCGGGGCCTCGCGTTACAGCAATGCCATCAAGGCGATCGAATGAGATACCTGCCAATTTCATGACATCATCAATCATTGGAGCCAGAGCCTCGGACTGTCCTCGGGGCATTCTTGATTGACGCTCAGCGAGACATGTTGCGCCGTTCATTAAAGCAACCGAACATCCCGTCGTTGCGGTATCAATGCCAAGCATAAGCGTCATTGAAGCTTCGCCCTATGAGTACAGCAAGTGGCGGATCGCAACGACATACGCTGCAACGACACTTGCCGAAAGAAGAACAACGGGTATATCCCATCGCCATGCAATAACATGGCTTGGCACATTAACAACCCGCGCCATAAACAAAGTTGTTGCCGAAAACGGAGACACCATTGTTGATGTCCCCCACACACCAAGCATTGCCATTGCCATTACTTCTGGTGCAACACCAATAATCTCCGGCGGCATGACCTCACCCACTAATATCGCCAGGATAACTGGGTGAAGCCCAGCAACACCAGCAAGTGTCATTCCAAAAACCAGAGAAACAATGACTGCATCCCCCGCAATTCCGAATGATTGAAGTTGAGCGCTTATGACCTCGGGCGGCAAAACTTTGGATACGCCGACACCGAGAACTGACGCCGCAACAAAAGCGACAGCCTCGTTGCGCAGTTCCGGTAAATTTATAAATATCCGATGTACGAGGGGCTTCGCCCCGACAGCCCAACGATTTCCTTTGCGAGCTTGGACAGCTGCCCATGCAATTGCGAACGGTGGCCCAATGACGCCCAGCGCGATGGGAATAGGAAGCCCAATAATCTCATGCGCACCCATGACCAAAACGATCAATTGTAACAAAAGGAATGCTGCGCGTCCGATCGTCTGGAAAGTCATCGGTACAGCATCACGATGCCCTTCGGTTGCAATATTTTCACGAAGAAATAATCGATCATATGTCCACCCAACAAATAGTAGGATCATCGAAAGGACAAAGCCCAAGGGTGCTATTTCAATCCACCTGACACTTGGGATCGCTGTGAGAACAACAGCGATGCTCACATAGAATGGCCCCCATGTTGACGCCGTCGTAAACCCCATCATCAATGCTATGGATAATCGCTTCTTAAGGCGCCGGTCTTTTTGTTCGCCAGCCATGCTCGAAAGCAAGCTCATGGCAGCTAGATTTAGAACAGAACCTAAGAAGTGTGCACTCAACCAAAGGATCGGATATCTGCGCCCTGCAGGTTGTGCGACAACGGAATCACGAAGAAGTCGAAGCGAAGGACTGGTTACAGCAGGCTCTCTAAGCCAGGTCACAGCAAAAAACATCACTAAAAAAATCTGTGAGCGCTCGAGCCCATCCATCAAGCCCCCAATGAGATCCCCGCCAGACCAGGCCGCAACCGCGCCAACAAAGAAGATCAGGCCACCGACATTTCGCTGTAAGGGTGGTGCATGTTGGATTTCGAGGCTCAAAAACAGGACAGTGAGTGCAATCCCAATCTCACGGTCCAGCGGAAAAGGCCAGATGCGCGAAGTGATCGCCACCATAACCAACACAACGTAAATGCTTGCAGAGATTACATTCCTGCTCACGATGTTTTCCTGCTGTTCTCTCAACAATGCGTGGAGATCTCCACACCTAAGGGTTTATTCGACACGGCACGCGTCTGCAAACGATAGACGTGGCCCTCTTGGAAAGACGTTTTTATCGCTCCCGTAACCTAAGCTACAGATAAAATTTGATCGGACCGTCGTGTTCTTAAATAATTCATCGTCTAAGCTTGTCCGCATTGAGCTATCTCCGATTATCAATTTTAAATTCCGTGCGTCTTGTCACAGACAACGCCTGCAACATGTTCATAATGTTTATGATCTTTATCACAATCCGCAACGTTTCTTGCTAAGGTCTGGCAAACCCATCATGTTCTAATCGATTGCGATCAAAAAAGGCATATGAAATGGCACACCGCATCATATTGGCATTTGCCGCTATCATCGTGAGCGCAGTAAGCTTTAACTTATCACCGTTGATCAACGACGTTCGGGCGGATGCACCCCCGACACAAGCGGTGGTTATTATGTACCATCGGTTTGGCGAGCAAGATTTCCCTTCGACAAACGTGACGATGGACCAGTTTCGCGAACATGTTGCTGAGCTTAAAACTGGCGGATACAATGTAGAATCGTTACCAAAAATCATTGCTGCCCTCAGAAATGGCGAGACATTACCGCCCAAGACTGTCGGTTTAAGTGTCGATGATGCTTATTCCTCTGTTTATTCACGTGCTTGGCCAATATTGAAGGAAGCCGGGTTTCCGCTAACTGTTTTTGTTGCAACTGACCCTGTTGATCGACGATTACCAAGATATATGACGTGGGAGCAACTTCGCGAGATCTCTGAAGAAGGCGTCACTATTGGCAGCCAGACAAAATCCCATCCGCATATGTCTGATCTTAGTCGTGCCAGAATAATCGACGAACTAAGCCAATCTAACGCGCAGTTTGAAGCTAAGCTTGGCAATACTCCGGACTTGTTCGCTTACCCGTATGGCGAAGCTAATCTTGAAACAATGGCGTTGGTTAAAAAATCGGGGTTTGTAGCAGCATTCGGTCAGCACTCAGGTGCAATTGGAACCGGCGGCGAAATGTTTTATTTGCCTCGGTTTGCGATGAATGAAGCATTTGGATCAATTGACCGCTTTAAGCTTGCAGCCAATGCTTTGCCCATTCGAGTGGCAGACATCACGCCGGATGATCCGACCATTGGTAAATTGAACCCACCGCTCATTGGATTTACTGTGACCTGGCCAGATAAAGGTCTAGACCGGCTTAATTGCTACGCATCACACGTTGAAAAACTTATGGTTCAGCGTCTTGGGTCCAGACTTGAAGTACGTGCCGATAAACCAATGCCCCCAGGACGTACGCGCCTCAACTGCACGATGCCAGCTGGAAATGGAAGTTGGTATTGGCTGGGTCGACAGTTTTACGTGCCGAAGAATAATCAAACTGAATGATCGTCAGCATCATCTCTTGCAAGTCGGGCATCATCTAAGCCAAGGAGCTTGTTTACGTTAATGATGGCGCGAACACTATCGACATATTTTTCGCCGCGCTCAGAATAACGAGTTAAATTTGCGGCCAAGATGGCGCCATCCAAGGCCTGCCCTTTTCCACGAATGACTTTCCGGTGTTTGCGGAACTCGCGGTAAGCCCGATGCGTATTCAAGTTTCGCATATAAGCTGAGACTGACTGCGCCAAATTGTCGAACGCTCTAACTTTGTGATCCATGCCCTCGGGACGATCCTCTGGGACAATCCCTTGACCGTCTGCGGTCGTCCACTGGCCGTACAAAGCATTTGCATTGCGCGCAAATCGTGAGGTTCCCCATCCACTTTCTTCAGCCGCTTGTGCCATTGCCAATGATGGGGGAACAATATCAACACGCTTTAGCAGTACATCTAGGTTTTCATCTTTTAGTTTGTAGCGCTCTGCTAAGACCACCACCCAGAGGCGATCTCGTGCCTCAATTTTGGCCCCAAGTGCCTTAGTCGTTTTGATCTGATGAAGGCGGTTTCGATCTGCGAGAATTCGCTCATTTTCATTTAAGATAAGAGGTAGCATCATTTTAAAGAAAACGGTTTTCTTCAATGAAACTTCCGCGGTTTTATGAAGATCGTGAGGCAGTTGTGCCAAGAAAACTCTAGGCACAAGGGCATCTCCACGAACACCGTCCAAATGATAGCCTATTTCTTTAAAACCCTGCGCGAGATCTTGAACCTTGCGCAAAGATTCAATTTCACCTCTGGATGCCAATTCCGTTTCACCAGCAGTTAATTTACGGACATCTTGATTGAGGGACATAGCCTCTGCGTGCGCACTATCGAAAGAAACGCGCGGGGCTGCCGTCAGGCCTGCATTTGGGCTCACAACACTTGCTGTTGCTGTTGCTAAAACCGCACAACCAATAAAACAAAGAATGATTTGATCAAATTTACGAGTCGCCATAAATACTCTCAACGCGACGCTATCCGCGGCGACATTGTCCCTATTATCTCGTTACTCTTGCCCTGGGTGTTCTGACATTTATTGAAGGTCTGCGGTATTTTTACCTGTCAGACCTCTATCAGTCGATCAATTATGGTTAACAAACTAGGTTCACCGCATAACCAATGTCAGCGGGTGTACATGTAATGTTGAAAAATGTCAATATATAGAGGTTTTAGGCCGCTTACTCGACGGCACGCACTTCCTGAACTTCAGGCACATAATAGCGTAGCATATTCTCAATACCGTGCTTCAACGTCGCTGTAGAGCTTGGGCAGCCTGCGCAAGCACCTTGCATGTGCAGCGACACAATACCGTCTTCGAAACCTTTGAAGACAATATCGCCACCATCTTGCGCCACGGCAGGTCGCACACGTGTATCAATCAACTCTTTGATTTGCTTGATGATAGGATCATCTTCCACGCCGTCATCTGAAGCGTCTGTGCTTTCATCGCTTTCTATGATCACTCGCCCGGATTGATAGTGTTCCATAATACCACCAAGAATTTGGGGACGCATGACATCCCATTCCTTGTCATCACCTTTAGTGACAGTGACAAAATCTGAACCCAGGAACACGCCCGCAACACCTTCAATCGCAAATAACCGAACTGCTAATGGCGACCGCCCGGATTCAGATTGATCAGCAAAGTTGGCTGTGCCGTTCTGCATCACTGCCTTGCCCGGTAAAAACTTCAAAGTCGCGGGATTTGGTGTGCTCTCGGTTTGAATAAACATGTTGTTCTCCAACTCTATGGTGCTGCGAAGATTATAGTCTGTAACGTTATGCTTCAGCATAGTACCACATAATTGGGGCGGTTGCCTCGGTGTTGCAAGTCACAAAGACTTTTAACTCACGACGGTTTTTTCGAGGGCTTTGCCCGAAGGAACCCGATAACATCATGAACTTCTCGCAAAACAGGCTCTGCCATGGCACGCGCGCGCTCGGCTCCGTCTGCCAAAACGCTATCAACATGACCCTTATCCGACAATAACCTCCGATATTCATCTTGGATCGGTGCTAAATTCGCGACAGCGACATCTGAAAGTTCTGTTTTCAAGGCAGAGAATTGCTGACCTGCGAATGTTTGGACCGCTTGATCAACAGACGTTTCTGCCAAAGCTGCATAAATACCTAGGAGATTTCGTGCTTCTGGCCGCCCATCCAGACCCTGAACTGTATCAGGCAATAAGTCTGGGTCCGTTTTTGCCTTCTTAATCTTACGCGCAATTGTATCTGCGTCGTCGGTCATGTTGATCCGCGACAAATCCGAAGGGTCTGACTTTGACATTTTACTCGTGCCGTCTTTGAGCGACATCACACGCGTCGCTGTACCAAGGATCAGCGGCTCTGGGATAGGGAATGTTTCCGTTTTAAAATCATTGTTGAATTTCTGCGCAATATCACGTGCGAGTTCCAGGTGCTGTTTTTGATCTTCACCAACAGGAACATGGGTGCCTTTATATAACAGAATGTCCGCTGCCATGAGGTTTGGATATGCAAAAAGGCCAACAGATGCATTCTCGCGGTCTTTGCCTGCTTTCTCTTTGAACTGCGTCATCCGGCCAAGCCAGCCCATCCGCGCAACACAATTGAAAATCCATGCTAGTTCGGCATGCCCTGGAACCTGAGACTGATTAAAGATGATCTGTTTCTTGTGATCGACACCCGCGGCAATTAATGCGGCAGCAACTTCACGTGTAGATTGACGCAGCTTCTCTGGTTCCTGCCATACCGTGATTGCGTGCAGATCAACGACGCAAAACAAGCATTCGTAATCGTCCTGGAGTTTCACCCAGTTGCGAATGGCGCCCAGATAGTTGCCAAGGTGTAGATTACCAGTTGGCTGTACGCCAGAAAAAATTCGTTGGTTCATATTTAATCCTGCTTCGAAGTCAGGCGCGGTTTATCGCCCGTTGCTCCGAACCGGTCAAGCGAGGCGTCAATTGCTACTCCGAGCGTCACGAACACTTTTTTTGATTTCAGTAATTGAATATGCACCAAAAATGCGCGCAGCGGCTAAGTAAACAACACCTCCACCGACGATGAGGGAGGTTAGCGATACGGCCTTTTCGAAGATAGTGCCAGATAACCACGGCACGGCCCAAGCAGCACCAAACCATAACACTGCTGCCATGACGGTACTGGCACCCAAAATTCCACCGATCCGCATCACTAAACGACGATCCACTTTGTAGTGTCCCCGACGTGACAAGAAAATAACCAGTAATATGACATTGAGCCACGCTGATATACTGGATGCGAGTGCAATGCCCACGTGGGCAAAATAATTTATCAACCACAAATTCAAAGCAACATTTACGATGATAGAAACAGCAGCTATGCGGACTGGGGTTGCTGTATCCTCACGGGCAAAAAAGCCTGGCGTAAAAACACGTATCCCTACATAGGCCGGAAGGCCAATTGCATATGCCATAAGCGCCGCTGCCGTCGCTTCGCTCGCGTCAGCGCCAAAAGCACCGCGCTCGAATAACACACTAATGATAGGCTCTGGAATGACGACTAACGCGATTGCGGCCGGGACGGTCAATAATAACGCAAACTCAGTCCCACGATTTTGTGCCGCGTTTGCCTTGTCATCATCACCGGCCTCCAATTGCCTTGAGATCATCGGTAGAAGCGCTGTGCCAACAGCAATTCCTACCACACCTAACGGTAACTGAGTGACACGGTCGGCGTAGTAAAGATATGAAACTGCACCGTCTGAAATTGTGGTGGCTAGGATGGTGCCAATCAACAGATTGATTTGGTAAAGGCTTGCGCCGAACACAACGGGAAGGATGCGGCGGCCAAGGGTACGTACTTTTTCACTCAGCTTTGGGGCTCTTATTTGAACGGTGAACCCAATTTTGCGACAATGCCATATCAGCCAAATGAGCTGAACGATGCCACCAGCAAACACACCCCACACCAATGCACGCCCAGACTCTTCATCGGATCCGCCAAAGCCCAAAAGGGCTGCAATGAGTGTGATGTTAAGCAAGACTGGGGCCGCGGCAGCACCTGCAAATTTACCATATGCATTTAACACGCCAGACAACAACGCAACCAACGATATGAAAAAAAGATAGGGAAATGCGATCCTCGAAAAATCGGTCGCCATTTCCATTTTGCCCGGGACATTATCAAACCCTGGAGCTAGGTAAGGCATTAGCCAGGGCATTGAAATTTCTGCAACCACTACAAAAGCTAACAACAACAATGCAAGGACGCTGAATGCTTCGTTAGCAAACCTTTTTGCGGATTCATCCCCTTCACCTTCAAGGCTTCTAGAGAGCATCGGTACAAAGGCTGCGGCGAATGCTCCCTCTGCAAATAGCCTCCGAAACAAATTTGGAAATCGAAACGCAACGACAAAAGTGTCTGCGACAGCTCCGGCGCCTAAAAATTGCGCGACCAAAATATCACGAACAAAACCAAAAATACGACTGAGCATCGTCATAGAACCGATAGCAGATATAGCGCGAACGAGATTCATTGCTCAGGTCTAATATGGAATTGAGGCAAGCCAATGGCGCGCAGGATGCGAAGGCGCATTCTCACTCAGCAGCCTCTGTATTATTCTTTGATTGGACAGTATTAATGATTGCAAGAAGTTTCCCTCGTACATCTTTAATTTTGTTTGGTTGTTCCATTTTTAAACCAAATATATCTTTAACATAAAACACATCAACGACCCGCTCACCATATGTAGAAATGTGCGCTGACGAAATTTGCAGTCCTGCATGCGTGATAACATCTGTAATATCATGCAAAAACCCTAGACGGTCTCGTCCGTTAACTTCAATAACAGTATGAGTGCGGCTGGCTTGGTTATCTATGAGTACGCGCGGCGGCACTTTAAACACACTCATTCTTGATGGCATTGCGCTCGCACGCGCTTCGCGCAATTCATACGCCGGAGATGCGATACCAGATAGTGCGCGTTCAATACGTGCGTTAATTCGTTCAATTCTTGCCGCTCCAGATATGGCTTCAGCCTGAGCGTCCTGGACCCAGAATGTATCAAGGGCCATGCCATTATTTAGAGTAACGATTTTCGCATCCACTATACTCACGCCGCCCAACGAAAGCGCACCCGCGACTTTAGAGAACAATCCGGGATGGTCCGCAGTATACACTAAGACCTCGGTGGCCGCTTGAGCTTCGTCTGCATGCATTTCGATGTGCAGTTTCTTGTCTTCAGCAGCAGCCATACGTGTAATTTCCGCATGTCTAACCAGAGTTTCAGTATCAAAGGATAGCCAATACGTCTCTCTCGCGAGGTTTAGGTGATATTCGATTTCTTCGTCAGACCAATTTGTGGTTTGGGCTGCAAGTGCATCACGCAATTTATATTTGGCGTTTTCAGATCGCTTGGCCAGGCGATCTTTAGGTGTTTCTCCTGACATGGCTTCACGTGTTTGCCAGTAAAGCTCTCGGAGAAGCCCCGCTTTCCATGCATTCCAAACATTTGGTCCAACGGCCCGTATATCAGCAATTGTCAGAATGAGCAGTAAACGCAGTCGTTCAGGTGATTGGACGATCTCACGAAAATCAGCAACTGTTTTCGGGTCATCAATATCGCGCTTAAATGCCGTGTTGCTCATCAATAAATGTTTTTCGACGAGCCATGAAACAGTCTCTGTTTCCCACTCGCTCATCCCCATCCTAGGCCCGAGCTTCAATGCTATTTCTGCGCCGAGTTCTGAATGATCTCCGCCTCGGCCTTTTGCGATGTCATGGAGTAATACGGCAAGATAAAGTGCCCGTTTTGACTGAACCTCGCTAATCACCGAGCAGGCGACAGGGTGATCGTCAATCAGTCGCCCTGTATCAATGCCGTGCAGAACGCCAATCGCGCGGATCGTATGCTCATCCACGGTGTACACATGGTACATATCGTACTGCATCTGCGCGACAACGCGTCCAAAATCAGGGACAAATTTACCAAACACGCCGGACTCGTTCATTCGCATCAACGTTTTGTCAGGATCAGGCCCCGTCAGTATATTTACAAAAATTTCGTTGGCGGTCGCATCGTTTTGGAGCTTGCGTGTGATACGCCGCAAGTTTTTTGTGACCAGTCTCAGGGCATTTGGATGGATATCGAGATCGTGCTTTTGTGCCTGCCAAAATAGATCCAGAAGCTTTGGCGGATCTTTCTCGAACAGGTCATCGTTCGCGACAGAAATTCTATCCCCATCGACTTTAAAGCCATCAATTTTGAGCCCACCAAGACCAAACGTCGGCAATCTAAATCTTTTACTTTTTGTTTTATGTTGCTCTTCAAGAGCCGCGCAAATGATCCGCGTGAGATCGCCAACATCTTTCGCTATCAAAAAATAGTGCTTCATGAAACGCTCAACACCACTCAGGCCAGCGTGGTCTGTGTATGCCATGCGCTCACCCATTTCGGTTTGCACATTAAATGTCAAACGCTCCTCAGGACGATCAGCCAGATAGTGTAAATGGCACCTCACCGTCCAAAGAAATTCTTGGGCTTTATCAAATCGCCGCGCGTCGTCCGCAGTGAGCACTCCCTTTAATTTAAGATCATCAATACTACGGGCGTCGTAAAGATACTTCGCGATCCACATCAATGTCTGCAAATCACGAAGGCCACCCTTACCTTCCTTTATATTAGGCTCAAGTACATAGCGCGTATCGCCCATCCGTGCGTGCCGCCCATCTCGCTCGCCTAATTTCTGTTCCACAAATGCATTGCCAGTTCCGTCGATAACGGATGACTTAAATTTTCGTTCAAAATCTTCAAACTGCGTTGCATCGCCTGCAATCAACCGTGATTCCAAAAGGCTGGTTCGGATAGTAAGATCTTCTTTTGCTAGGCGTATCGCCTCATCCCCCGAACGCGTCGCGTGTCCGACCTTCAAACTCAGGTCCCATAAGGTATAGAGAACGTATTCAACAACCTGTTCTGCTCGGGGTGTCAGTTTATAGGGAAGCAAGAACATCAAATCGATGTCTGAGTGAGGGGCGAGTTCGCCGCGACCATAACCCCCTGTTGCCACGACTGACATGGCGTCTCCAGCCGTCTCAACACCGATCGGAAAGGCATGCTCTGCAGCAACTTCAAAAACAATTCGAATCAATTGATCTAGAAGATATGAGCCTGCGGCTACTGTTTTGCCGCCAGACTGCTCGCCAGCCTCAAATCTACGACGAACTTCCAATCGCCCTGATTCAAGGGCTGTTTTGTAGATTTGAAAAATATCTCGCTGTGTATCGGCATTGAAGCCAGACCAGCCAAGTATTTCGTCAAGCTGGCCCAAAAGGGCTTTTCGGTCGATGATATCGCGAGGTTTTAAAATACGTGCCATGGGATAGGTTATATCTCAGCTGTCAGATGGTAGGGGAAAAAGTTCATCAAATCAGCACCCGGCCTAAAAGACCAAACATGGAAGCAGCATTCAGATTCTGGCTTTGGTAACAGATTGGTAAATAAGTAGTCTGAATTATTCTTATTCATTATTTTCTACGCTTAATGATTTAAGCTTATAAAGTGCTTCTAAGGCTTGAAGGGGCGTTAAGGTATCTGGATTAATCTTATTCATTGCATTTTCAATCAAATTTTCTTTCATAAGTTCTTTTGGTTGCGCTTGAATAGCAGAGAACAATGGTAAATCTGCGCCTAAATCTTGAGTTGGCTTTTTATCTGTCGATTCCAGGCGCTTTAAGATCTCTTCGGCGCGCTTAACAAGATTTGATGGTAACCCAGCTAGTTGGCCAACATGTATTCCATATGAACGATCTGCCGTACCTTGGCCAACTTCATGTAAAAATACGACGTCATTCTTCCATTCTTTAACACGCATTGTATAGCACGTGAGACTTGATAACCTCTCAGCTAACGTGGTGAGCTCGTGATAATGCGTAGCAAACAAACCCCGACAGCAATTGATCTCGTGCAAATGCTCAACAACAGCCCATGCGATTGATAGGCCATCGTACGTTGATGTTCCACGCCCAATTCATCCAAAATAACCAAAGCTCTTGGGCCTGCCTGGTGAAGAATAGCCGCCGTCTCAACCATTTCGACCATAAATGTGGAGCGCCCACGCGCAAGATCATCTGCAGCGCCCACGCGTGAGAACAATCGATCAACAATACCAATATGTGCACGCGTTGCCGGGACAAACATACCTGCCTGAGCCAAAACAGCTAGCAACGCATTCTGACGAAGAAACGTGCTTTTACCAGCCATATTTGGGCCAGTTAGCAGCCATAACCGCGCACCTTGGTTGTCAGCATCACCCGCTTCGAGCCAACAATCATTTGCAACGAAAGTGCTCTCTCCCATCTGCTTGAGCGCGAGTTCCACCACTGGGTGACGGCCACCTTCAATTGTGAACGCCTCACTGTCATCAATTTCGGGTCGGACAAAAACTTGATCAACCGCCAATTCAGCACTGGCGGATGCCACATCCAGTACGGATATCGCATGTGCAGTGGCATCAATCTCAGCACTGCGTTCAATTATCCGGCGAGCTAAGTCCTTGAAGATCTCTAGTTCCAGCGCCAGCGCACGCTCAGCAGCACGTGAAATCTCTGCCTCTAGATCATTTAATTCAACAGTCGTATAGCGCACAGCATTGGCCATTGTTTGACGGTGTATAAACAAGCTTTCCGGGTCCGTCGGCATCTGATCCGCCTGTCTCGCGGTCACCTCTATAAAGTACCCCAGAACATTATTGTGGCGTATTTTAAGCGTCTGAATTTTTGTTTCGGATGCGTAACGACTTTGAAGCGCAGCAATCAAACGCCGACTCTCATCGCGCATTTCGATCAGTTCATCCAGATGCGCATGATAACCACGATTTACAAACCCCCCATCATTAAGGTTTACAGGCGGCTCAGCAACAACAGCACTATTAAGCTCATCCAACAGCGCTTCATGTCCAACAAGATTAATAAGGATTGCTGGCAGGTCTTGCGATAAAGAAAGCGTTGGCATTTCTCTGAGAGCTGCCTTAATTTTCTCGGCACCACTCAGACCTGCGCGGATCGCACCAATATCTCTAGGCCCTGCACGTTCAAGCGTTACGCGGCTAAGTGCGCGCGCAAATTCAGGTATAGCTTTTAAAAGAGCGCGCAAATCATCCCGTGCTGAACTATCAGCATAAAAGGTAGAAACAAGATCCAAACGGGCGTTTATTTGATCTGGGTCCATTAATGGAGCCGCAATTCGAGCCGCCAGCAACCGTGCGCCACCGCCAGTTAATGTCTTATCAACTGCACTGAGTAAGCTCCCCTTGCGATCGCCAGACATCGTTTGAGTCAGCTCAAGGTTTCGACGCGTCGCTGCATCGATCTCCATCACCGTTCCCGCCTCGACCTTTGCGAGCGGATGAAGGCGCGGTAAACGGCCCTTTTGGGTCAACAGCACATAATCAACGAGTGCCCCCGCTGCGGCGACTTCGGCACGCGAAAAATCACCAAAGGCATCAAGAGTTTTGACGCCATATAATTCGTGAAGCCGGGCGCGACCATTTTCACTGTCGAAACGGCTCGTCGGCAGTGTTGTAAGTCGATCATCAACATCAAAAAGCACTTGGTCAGGCAGTGCATCACCCATCAGCCCGTCAGCAATAAGAACTTCACCTGGGTCAAGGCGCGCCAGGATTGCAGCTAAATCTCCAGGACGGGCAGCTTGAGTCTTGAAATCGCCGGTCGTGATGTCCAGCCAGGCGACCGCAAATTGAGCTTGAGCCCTGGCAATACACGCTAAGTAGTTATCTTGCCTTGCTTCCAACAGAACATCTTCAAAAATTGTACCGGGCGTTACAACGCGCGCAACTTCGCGCCGCACAACCGATTTTGCCCCGCGTTTCTTTGCCTCGGCTGGATCTTCGGTCTGCTCACAAATCGCAACACGAAACCCTTTTCGAATAAGCCTGTTTAAATACGTCTCATGACTGTGAACCGGAACACCGCACATTGGGATGTCTTCACCAAGATGCTTCCCTCGTTTTGTCAGGGCAATATCAAGAGCAGCCGACGCTGCAACGGCATCATCAAAGAACAATTCATAGAAATCGCCCATCCGGTAAAACAAAAGATCGTCCGGATGATCGTGCTTTATATCCAGATATTGGGCCATCATTGGTGTCAACGGCTTGTCGTCCGGCGTCATCGTGCCGTTCGTCTGTTCTTTATCTTTCGCATGCGTAAGGTCGTTCATGGGCAAAAGCGATTTATTAGGGTGTTAAACTAAGCAAAGCTTAGCATATCAGATACTATTCACACACGCGTCGTTGCACTTTTTGTTCTAGTAGGCAATATGGGGGTTCGGAAATAAAACATCGACAATTGATAGCTGGACGAAACAATAGAACAATTGCCGACACCCTGGGAGAGACAAATATGGACGAACGCGCTACCGAGCTCCTCTATCAAGAGGCATTGCGAATGCATGCTTCTGGCAAGCCGGGTAAAATTGAAATTCAGGCGACAAAGCCACTAACCACCCAACGCGACCTGACACTGGCATATTCGCCGGGCGTCGCAGGGCCTTGTCTCGCCATCCATGAAGACGAATCTCGGGTATACGACTATACCGTACGCGGCAATATGGTCGCCGTGATTTCAAACGGTACTGCTGTTTTGGGTCTCGGCAATATAGGGCCACTTGCGAGTAAGCCTGTGATGGAGGGAAAATGTGTTCTTTTTAAACGGTTTGCAGACGTGGACGCGTTCAATATTGAGATTTTCTCGGAGAACGTTGATGAGATCGTCGAAAGTGTCCGTTTATTTGGAAATTCCTTTGGCGGTATAAATCTAGAAGACATTAAAGCGCCAGAGTGCTTCATGGTTGAAGAGCGCTTGCGTGACTTGCTGGACATCCCTGTTTTTCATGATGATCAACATGGCACAGCCATCATCACAGCAGCGGGCTTGATCAATGCAATCGAGTTGACTGGACGCACACTGGCCGATTCGAATATTGTGATCAATGGTGCCGGCGCAGCATCCATTGCATGCGCAGATTTGATAAAGGCGATGGGCGTTACGGCTTCCAATATCACCATGTGTGATTCCAAAGGGGTTATCTACCGCGGTCGTGAAGCCGGTATGAACCAATGGAAATCAGCGCAAGCTGTAGAAACAGATGCCCGCTCGCTGGCCGATGCGATGAAAGGGGCCGATGTGTTCATTGGCCTTTCGGTTAAAGGTGCTGTGAGCCAAGACATGGTTGCATCTATGGCCGATCAGCCAATTATTTTTGCCATGGCGAATCCTGATCCAGAAATCACGCCTGAAGATGTGAAAGAGGTGCGTGATGATGCAATTATGGCAACAGGTCGTTCAGATTATCCAAATCAGATTAATAACGTTCTTGGTTTTCCTTACATCTTTAGGGGCGCCCTGGATGTTCGTGCACGCCGCATCAATGAAGAAATGAAAATTGCCGCAGCACATGCGCTTGCTAATTTGGCGCGTGAAGACGTTCCCGACGAAGTCGATGCGGTATATTCAGGCGCACACCTTCAATACGGCCCAGACTATTTAATTCCGACACCATTTGATCCAAGGCTCATTGTGGCTGTGCCAAAAGCTGTTGCCCAAGCAGCGATGGATTCCGGCGTCGCGCAAAAACCCATTATCGACATGGATGCATACACGGTTGAGCTGTCAGCCCGCCTCGATCCAATTGTAGGGAATTTGCAAAACATACTTGATAAGGTTCGGAAGAATCCTCGCCGCGTTGTTTTTGCTGAAGGTGAAGAAGAAAAATCTATTCGTGCCGCCCACGCTTTCTTTAATGCAGGGTATGGCACACCTATTCTAATTGGCCGCGAAGAGCGTGTCATAGAAACCATGAAAACACTCGGTCTTGGCAAAAATGACGGGATGCAAATCCAGAATGCGCGACTGAGTTCGCGAAATACGGATTACGCTGAATTTCTCTACGATCGCCTCCAACGTAAGGGAAGCCTGAACCGCGATTGCCAGCGTATGGTCAATCAAGATCGAAATATCTTTGCCGCTTGCATGGTCGCAATGGGTGATGCTGACGCCATGGTAACAGGCCTAACGCGCAATTATCATGCTGCTATGAATAACATTTCGTCCGTCATTGATCCTGCTTCTGGTGCACGCGTTATGGGTTTATCGCTGGTCATTGATCGCGGGCGGACATTGTTTGTTGCAGATACTGCGGTGCACGAATCACCGAACGCAATTGAGCTTGCTGATATAGCGCAGCAAACCGCAGCAGAAGTTCGGCGTTTTGGTCATGAACCGCGTGTTGCATTGATTTCTTTTGCGAACTTTGGGCATCCGGCAATGCCTCGGGCTGAAATTGTCCGAGAAGCCGTCGAAATACTCGACAGCCGAAATGCAGACTTTGAATACGATGGCGAGATGGCCGTCGATGTCGCTTTGAACAAAAATCTACTTGGCAACTATCCGTTCTGTCGGCTTTCCGATACAGCGAATGTCCTGATCATGCCGGGTCTGCACAGTGCACAAATCGGCACCAAATTGTTGGCATCCATTGGCGGTTCAACTGTGCTTGGCCCCTTGATAAAAGGGCTCAGCAAACCAGTTCAAGTTGTCCCAATGGGCGCAACGGCCGCAGATATGGTTACACTGGCAGCGCTAACAGCCCATGAATCAGTAAAATAGGTGTCCGATCTAATAAACGGGCGGAGTTGATGTACTATTTGCATCAATCTCCGTCTGTTACTTTTGCTCGTTCAATCGCTTCACGGATAAGCTCAAGCGCTTCTTCTGCCTCACCCCAACGCTGAACCTTTACCCACTTGTCTGGCTCAAGATCTTTATAATGTTCAAAAAAGTGTTGGATCTGATTTATCAAAACGGGTCGAATATCGCGGTACGAGCTTACGTCGCCATAGTAAGGGTGCAATTCATTTACAGGCACGCATAGTAATTTTTCATCAATGCCACTTTCATCTTCCATGATCAGCACGCCAATTGGGCGGCATTTGATGATACATCCTGGAATAACCGGCATTTGGCCTAGGACAGCGGCGTCCATTGGGTCGCCATCATCCGACAATGTGTGCGGCACAAAACCGTAATTCGTCGGATAGTACATGGCCGTGTGCAGAAACCGATCAACAAAAATGGCACCAGATTTCTTATCGACCTCGTACTTTACTGGATTACCGCCAAGCGGAATCTCAATCAGTACGTTCACATCGTAAGGTGGGTTTTCGCCAATAGGCACTAGGTCCAAATTCATTTGGAATTCCTCAGTTAATTTGTTGCGTTATCAATATGATTGAGAACAGTCTAAAGCCTACACGGCGATGGCTCCACAATTTTTCAGGGGCAAGGCTAAGTAAATTATGAAATACTCTTAAAATGCTAAACTGCGACGAAATTAAGAGTGTTCTTGTGCATGTCGGCCTGGATCGACTAGGGGATGGGCTTCTAAAATTGCCCTTTGTCCGTGGTCTCCGGCGCGCGTTTCCAAATGCTCAACTCACCTGGTTTGCCGGCAAAGAAACGACTGTGTATGCGCGTGCCCTCGCACACTCAGTCTCAAATGATATTGATGAGATCATCGAGTTTGGTGGCGTCGGCTTAACCCCGAAAGAACTTTTTGGTAAACGCCCTTTAGCAGATCGCCATTTTGACCTTGTGATAGATACACAACGTAATTTTTGGACGGCGCTCTCAGCTAAACGAATTCGCCATCAATATTTCATCTCACCCGCAGCGAAGTTTCTTTTATCTTCAGTCCGCCCACCGCGTACCTATAAGTTCCCCAAATCAATGCAACGTCAAATGCTCGATCTATTGGAGTTATGCAGCCAATTGTCGTTTCCAACGCAGCGTACGCTTGATCTACACATTCCAGAGCACCATCAAGAAAACGCACGCGCATTGCTACCCGGTGATACGCGGTATATCGGGTTTGCACCGGGATCTGGTGGCCGCCCAAAGTGCTGGCCACTCGATAGGTTCATCGAAGTCGCAAAGCTAATTGAAACTGAGGGTGGGACGCCTGTCTTTCTGATTGGGCCACAAGAAGAAGAATGGGCAACAACTATCACCGCCCAAATTCCATCAGCCGTTCTACCTCTTCAAATCGGGGATGGTCCGGCAAAACATGGGTACGATCCATTGTTAAGTATTGCGCTCGGCCAAAGACTCAAAGCTGCGATATCAAACGATTCAGGCATTGCACATATGTTGGCTGTGGCCGGGGCCCCACTCGTCACCCTCTATGGTCCTACCGTCCATGAGAAATTTCCGCCTATGGCAGAAAACATACATGTCATTCGTGCAGAGGATTACGGATCACGCGAAATGTCTTCAATACCTGTGGCGCCTGTGGCGGCCGCCATCAAAGATCTTTTGGCGCAACCTGACGGCGCATAAGCCACATCAACATGATTAGTCCAGGGATTGCGGCAAACCCTGTGAGCAAGAAGTAGCTCACCCAATCAATTTGATCCGCAAGCCAACCCCCACCCGAAGCAAGCACGGTCCGCGTGAACGCCATCAACGACGACAACAACGCAAACTGAGTGGCGGTATAAGCAACATTACACATGCCAGAAAAAAACGCGCCAAACGCAATT
>WASW01086419.1_pt1 | contig 24321 bp, 18 predicted proteins | sample 5698521 | NCBI WGS metagenome assembly WASW01 (sample SAMN11175560, study PRJNA528189) | sponge metagenome | isolation source: marine sponge | host: Leucetta | place: Antarctica: Western Antarctic Peninsula, King George Island | collected 2013-01
GTGATTGATCACATCATCGGAACCGTTCCAGACGGGAATTGATTTTCTAAAAAGTGAATGTCAAGAAACCACCATGTCCGAAGCACAGCAAAACGATCCTTTTTTAGAAGATGATTTTTTAGAAAAGCTGGAGCATTTGATCCTGTTGGCAAAAAAAAAGGCCAAAGGCGCGATTTTAGGAGAGCACCACTCCCTTCGTTCAGGAGGCAGTCAGGAGTTTTTGGATTACCGCACCTACCAACCTGGTGATGATTTACGCTATGTCGATTGGAATGTATATGGTCGTTTGGGACGGCTTTTCATCAAATTGTTCAAAGCGGAGAAGGAACAGTCCATTTATATTTTGCTCGATATGAGTGCTTCGATGGCAACCGGTCATCCTCTCAAAGAAATGTATGCCAAAAAAATCGCCGCCGCGCTGAGTTACATTTGCTTGGCCAAGATGGATCGCGTCATGGTCAGCTCTTTCAATGATCGCATCTGTTTTTCAAAAACCCCGGAACGAGGACGGCGGGTTTATTTTTTAATTCTGGAATTTTTGCGAAACCTGAAACCGGCAGGACAAACGGATCTCAATACCTCGTTGCTCGAATTTGCCGCTTCCGCCAGACAAAATGGGGTTGTCATTATTATCAGTGATTTGTTGGTTGAAACCGGATTTGAACAAGGCTTGAATGCCTTGCAGTATCAAGGTCTCGACATCAACTTGATTCAAATTCTCGATCACAAAGAATTGTTTCCAACCTTGGATGGTTATTTGAAATTGGAAGATTTCGAGATTGGCACCAAGCAGGATATGACCATCGATAAATCCTTGCGGGATTTGTATCGAAAAAAGATGGACGGCTATCTCGAACACATCAAAGATTATTGTCAGGCCAGCGGCGTTGATTATTTTCTGACAGAAACAAGCACGCCGTTTGATACGTTTTTGATCGAATATTTAATGGAAGGGAATTTGATAAAATAAATGCAATTCTTGAATCCATTCGGACTATTGATTTTAGGGTTGATCCCAGTTTTGCTGTTGATTCATAGTTTGAAACCAAAGGCAAAGCAGGTTCCGGTGACCACTTTTTTTCTTTGGAAAGAAGCGGTGCGGGAGCAACCAACCGGGTTTCGTGTTCATAAATTGCTGAAAAACCTCCCTTTGATTTGTCAAATCATCATCATTCTTTTATCCGCCGCGGCTTTGTTCCAACCGATCTGGTTATGGAATACCGAACAATATGGACACATGATCATTGTGCTGGATACCAGTGCCAGTATGAAAACGCGAGGGGCGGATCAGAGCCGGTTTGAACAAGCTCAGCAAAAAGCGTTGGCCTTGATTGACGAACTGCCTCGATTGAGCAAAGCCCTGATTATTGAAGCGGGAAATCCTCCTGAAGTCAAAATCAATTTTTCCAATGACAAAAAGCAGCTTTTCTCGACAATCTATGACATTTTCCCGACCGACAGCCCCGGAGATTTAGAAAAAGCGATGTATTTGGCACTTTCTTTTTTCAACGCCAAACGGGATGATCAAATTTTTATTATTACCGATGGAGCCGGGGGCGAAATCAAGAAGATCACGGGGATTCACAAAAATATTACCCCCCTCGTCATCAAGGGAGGCAGCAAAAATATCGGGATTACTAAATTTGAATTTAGGAAAGAATTTGTTGGGCAGGACAATTATCAAATTTTACTGGAAATTAAAAATTTCAATGCCTCTCCCGAAACAGTGCCAGTCCGTTTGAGAATCAACAACTCCCCCCTTTCTGAACAATCCCTGGCTTTAAAAGCGGGAGAAAAGAAACTTTTATTTTTCCCCTACTCTGGAATCTTATCTGGGATCGCGGAAGCGCGTTTGGAGATAGAGGACGATTTTAAGACGGATAATCAAACCCACGCCGTGCTCACCCCTGCCAAACCGATCAAAGTACTCCTGGTGACGAAAGGCAATTATTATCTAGAACGCTTGCTGGAAGCCTATCCCAATTTTGAGTTGGAAATAACGGATAAAGTGCCGCAACCTTGGCGCACAAAAACGGTCAAAAAAGATATTGTGATTTTGGATCGGATCGCGCCTCCTTCCACCAAGTCGGGAAATTTTTTATTGATTGACGCGTTTTCTCCCAATATCCCGTTGCTTCGAGAAAAAACCATTTTGTCTGCAAGGGTCCTCGATTGGGATAAAAGCCATCCGATCCTGGCCAACATGGATTTGAACGGAATCAGTATCGAGAAGGCCACCCAGATCAAAGCGGAAGACGGGATCAAGCCGATTGTGGAGTCAGCTCAAGCGGGATTGATCTACACTTATGAAAAAGAAGACCTGCGGGCGGTCCAATTCACATTTGATTTGACACGCTCCGATTTGCCTTTAAAAGTGGCCTTTCCTGTGCTGATGAACAATGTTTTTCGTTGGCTCTATCCTTATAAATTTGAGTTTGCCACCCTGCAAACCAAGTCTGGAACCGTCTACCCGCTCAATTTGAAAAGCCGTTCCAAAGCAATCATGATTCAAACCCCTTCCGGGGATAAAGAAAGTTATCAACCCCAATCCAGTCCTTTTTATTTTTCCAATACCAGCGAAGTCGGCATTTACCTGGTCAATCAAGGAAAAAATAATCAGTTTTTCGCCGTCAATCTTTTGAACGAAATCGAATCGGATATTCGGGTGCCGGACTTCAAAAGTGTGAACAACGAAGCCGCATTGAATCTGATTGCCGACTCTGCTACCGTCGAACACCACGTCTGGTTTTTTCTATTTTTGTTAGCCGCCGCCTTTCTCATGCTTGAGTGGTATTTCTGGGTAAAACCGAGGTAAGACCCCCATGCCGATCACCTTCATTCAACCGTTATATTTGTTGATTTGGCTTTTCATCCCTCTCATTTGGTACATGATGAGCCGTTTTGCCCAAGAGCAATCTCGGAGTCGCTACTGGGTAACGGGAGGGTTGCGCACTCTGGTGATTTTGCTGGTCGGGGTGACTCTTGCAGAGCCAAACTGGAATCGTAACTCGGATCAGGTGAATTTATTTTTTGTGCTCGATGCCTCTGATAGTGTGCGAGGCGCGGGAGAAAATGTTTCCCAAGCATTTATTAAAAACGCCATTCAGGGGATGAATGAAGAAGATCAGGCAGGGTTGATTGTTTTTGGAAAAAAGCCTTCTTTGGAAATTCCCCTCAAAAACGATTTTTCTGCTGAGCCTTATCGCTCCCAAATCAACATCAATTTCACCAACATCTATGAAGCGATTCAATTGGCAATCGGCAAACTCCCTGAGCAAGGAACCAACCGTATTCTGTTGATTTCAGATGGCAATCAAAATATCAATAAAGCACAAAATATGGCGTTTTTGGCAAAGTCGCTCGGCATTCAAATCTTCTCACTGCCCCTCGATTCCTGGCAAAATAAAAATGAAGTTTATCTCGAAAAACTGGAAACTCCGGCGCAGGTGCCTCTGAATTCGCCTTTTGAGATTCGGATTGTTGTCGATAGCGTCAAGCAGAGTCAGAGTGATTTGATTTTATTGAGAAACGGAAAATTGATCGCGAACCATAAAATTAAACTTCAGGCAGGAAAAAATATTTTCCGTTTAGTCGATACCATCCCTTCTTCTGGCATTTACAGTTATAAAACGATCATCAATCCTGAGGAAGATGTGATTTACCAAAACAATGAAGGGCTTTCCTTTACTTATGGCACGCGAAAATCCGGGATTCTTTATTTAAGTGAGGCGGCATCAGCAGAGATTGCGTTGGTGTTGGCCTTGAAAGGGCAAGGATTCCATCTCGATTTGATGACTGCCAAAGCAATGCCTGATTCTTTGAACGATATTATTGATTATAAGGCGATCATCCTGGACAATGTCCACGGCTCTAGTTTTTCAAATCAAGACATGGAAAACCTGGAAAAATACGTCAAAGACATTGGCGGCGGATTATTGATGATTGGCGGAGACCGAAGTTTTGGCGCGGGAGATTACCGCAAAACTCCCATTGAAAAAGCCTTGCCGGTCTTGATGGATGTCCCGACAGAGTTGGTTTATAGCAGTTTGAGCATTATTTTTGTGATTGATAAATCCAACAGTATGAGCGAAGAACTCCGTACACAAAATAAACTGGAAGCGGCCAAAATCGCTGTTTTTTCCGCCATCGAATTATTGAATCCCAATGATCAGGTTGGTTTGATCGCCTTTGATGCGAAGCACCAATGGGCGGTTCCGCTGACATTAGCAAAAAATCGAAAGATCATCGCGAACCAATTGCAAGCACTGAGTGCGGAAGGCGGAACCAAATTATATGGGGGCTTGAAAGAGGCGATCAATACGATTAAGAAGCTCGCTTCCATCAAAAAACATGTCATCGTATTGTCTGACGGGATGATCTTTGATGTCGGGACTGAAAAAATACAGTTGAATGCTTTGCTCGCAGAAGCGGCTAAAGAAAAAATCACAGTTTCGACGGTGGCTGTCGGTGAACGTGCGGATATCGCCTTTATGAAAGCGATGGCGGAGCTGGGAAACGGGAGAGATTATACCACCATTGACGCAGGAGATATTCCGCGTATTTTTGTTGATGAAATCAAGCTAATTGTCCGCAAAGTCATTCTGGAAAAAGAAATGCAACCGACTAAAGAGGCATTCACTGAATTGACGGAAAGTTACCAGGACAACGAATTTCCGCCCATTTATGGAATGGATATCACCTACCCCAAACCCGGAGCGACCATTCAGCTAAAAACGGAAGAAGGGCCGCTTTTGATCACGAAACGTTATGGCTTGGGGAAAAGTTTGGCGTTCACCTCTGATTTGTCTGGGCGTTGGGGAAAAGAGTGGCTGCACTGGGATCAGTATGGAAAATTCGTGGGCCAAATGGTCAAATTTGTGGAAAAGCAAGAAACCTCAGGGAAGTATGCGGTCACTATCGAAAGAATGGGCGATCAAGGCGATTTTCTGGTGGATGTGACGGACCCTGAGAATCGGTTTATCAATGCCTTGGATTTGAAATTGAATATTTTATTTCCGGATAAATCCAAGGCGAATGTGGCTGTTGCCTTAGAACAAATTTCTCCGGGACAATACAAAACTACGTTTCCAGTAGAAGAAACAGGGGAGTATTATCTCAACCTTTATGAAGAGCAAAACGAACAGATCTTGAATTCACAAACATTCGGTTATGGCATTCCCTACACCAATGAATTTCAAAATCTAAAAATCAACACCGCTTTGTTACAAAGTCTTGCGAAAAATACCAATGGGCGCCTGCTCACTCCCGAAGACGATTTAGCGTCCCTTTTTACGGCGAAATCCAATGAAACGGAATATGGCATCAAACTGTGGCCTTATTTTTTGATCGCCTCGATTTTACTACTGATCGTCGATGTCGCAGTCAGAAAGCTCTATGAAATTGGCCGCTTGAAATCGACAATTGAGTAGCGTTTGAGAACCGATCAATCAAGGAGTTTTTTGTCATAATAATCTCTCAACAAGGTTGCTTCCTCTTCACGAAGTTGATCCAACGTTTGTTGGATTCGCTGTAAATTTTCAATTGATTTTATCTGTGCTTCCGTCTGACCAGTGAGGGCTTTGAGTTCTACGGATTGTTGTTTGTAATATTGGGAAAGAATCTCTCTGTGGATATGGTGGTATCGTTGTAAAGCTCTGATTTGCTTTGGAGAATAATCCTGCAAATCGCTTTTCCTTGCAGGATTCTCCCCATTTTGCGAACAGGACAAGCCGCCTGTCGTGACTAACAGACTGAGAAAAATGGCTTGAAATAATTTCATAAAGCCTCCCAGCTTTCAAAATGATAAAATTTGTATCGAGTCGTTTTTATTTTTATACCAGCAGAAATCAAATTGTTCATGATTAAGCTCATCGTAGCATGAGAGTTCTCAATTGTCTAAACGGAGAAAGGGATGAGTTGACCTTGAATAATAAAGGATTGAGGATTTTGTGTCAAAAAGGTATCAAGAGGAAATATTCAATTTTGTGAGATGCGTCAATATTCAATGGAAACCATTTTATGACAACGGGTGATCGCCAAAATCCCCACTATTTTCGGAGATTCAAATGTCTCAAGATCCTTTTTATTATCGAACAATTTCAGAACTAGCGGCACAAATCCAAGCTGGCAGCCTTTCTCCTGTTAAATTGACAGAAATGTTTTTGGAGCGCATCAACGCCCTCAACCCTCAGCTTCATGCTTACAAACTCATCACAGAGGAACGGGCTTTAGCACAGGCTAACGTGGCAGAGTTGGCCATTCAAAATGGTGATTACCTCGGCCCTTTGCATGGGGTTCCGATTGCTGTCAAGGATTTGTATGATATCGAGGGACTTCCCACAGAAGCGGGGTTTTCTTTGCTAAAAGATAACATTGCCAGCGAAGATTCGACCGTGGTGCGCCTCTTGAAACGAGCCGGGGCGGTGATTGTTGGAAAAACCCATACGGTTCAGTTTGCGCTCGGTGGGGTTGGCATCAATCACGACCAGGGCACCCCCCACAATCCCTGGCACGAGACACCTCACGCTCCGGGAGGGTCAAGCAGTGGAACCGCAGTTGCTGTCTCATCCGGTATGATCCCGATGGCCTTGGGGAGCGATACCGGAGGATCGGTGCGGATTCCTGCTGCGCTTTGCGGCATTATTGGTTTGAAAACAACGGTCGGTCGCATCAGCCGAAAAGGGGTTTATCCTCTCTGCTGGACACTGGATACAGTTGGCCCATTGGCTCGCTCTGTGGAAGATTGCGCGATTGCCTATCAGGTCATGCAGGGGGAAGATGCAGCGGGAGACCGCACCACCACGGGGCAAACCCCTCATGATGTTTTGAGTGGAATCAAACAAGGGGTCAAGAATCTACGCATTCATTTTGCGGAATCGGTTTTTTGGGAGGGGGTTGATCCTGAAGTGGAAGAAGCGGTTCGACAGACCGGGGAGGTTTTTCGGTCTCAAGGCGCCATCGTCGAAAGTATCGAATTTCCTGAAGCTCAGGAAGCCCTCACGATTCACCCACGAGGGCAAATTATTGTGGCGGAAGGTTACGCGAACAATCGGAAGCTCTTTGATAATCATGAAAAAGAACTCGATCCGATTGTCGGCCCTCGCATGGCGGCAGGGGTGAATGTCAGTGGATCTGACTATTTTGAAATCATGCAGAAATTGATAGATCTTCGTAAAAAAGCGGTTCGCAATCTCGCCGATGTCGATGCCTTGATTGTGCCGACCACCGCAATCCCAGCGGCTCCATTGCAAGAAATTGATCAAGGCTATCAGATTTATACCGACTATAATTCAAAATATTTGCGGAACACCACCATTGGCAATCTCCTGGATTTCTGCGCGGTTTCTATTCCTTGTGGAACCACCAAAAAAGGGTTGCCGATTGGCTTGATGATTTATGCCAAACCTTTTCATGAAGCAATGGCCTTACGGGTTGCTTATGCTTATGAACAAGCCTCCTCGTTTGCTCACTTGAGACCCTCGTTAGAGTGGTTAAAATGATGGGCGTGTCTTTGTATTGATTATTTATTTAATTTGTTTACATAACTAACCAGGGAAGTGAGACGCTTTCTCAAAAAATATCAGAAATTTTAGGAGCCTCATTATGAAACAATTAACACAATCTATCTCTTTTGAAGTGGATGGTGATGTTGGCGTGATTGTGATCAACAATCCTCCCGTCAACGCCTTGAGTTCTCATGTGCGACAAGGAATTTACGAAGGAATCAAAGAAGCCGAAGCCAATCCCGCAGTCAAAGCGGTGGTGCTTCATTGTGAAGGGCGAACGTTTATTGCGGGTGCCGACATTTCGGAGTTTGGTCAACCGTCGGCAGCTGGAATTCCTCACTTGTTAGCGGTGATCGAGGCGATGGAAAATAGTTCAAAACCGATTGTGGCCGCCATTCATGGAACCGCGTTGGGCGGTGGTTTGGAAACCGCAATGGGTTGCCATTACCGCGTCGCGAACGCAAAAGCAAGGATGGGGCAACCGGAAGTGCATTTAGGCTTGATTCCTGGTGCGGGAGGAACGGTGCGATTGCCACGGATTATGGGCGTGGAAAAAGCCTTGGAAATGAATGTTTCGGGCAATCCGATCAATGCGGATGAAGCGTTGGCCAATGGCTTGGTGGATCAAATCATCGAAGGCGACATGAAAACGCAAGCGATTGCCTTTGCCAGAAAAATTGTGGCGGAAGGAGCGGCGTTAGTGCGCATTCGAGATAAAAATGAAAAATTAGAAGCCGCTCAGAAAACCCCGGAGTTGTTCAGCAATTTCAGAAAATCCATTGCCAGAAAAAGTCGCGGATTCAAAGCGCCGGAAGCGGTTGTCCAGGCAGTCGAAGGAGCCGTTAATTTGCCATTTGATGAAGCCATGAAAAACGAAGGGCGTTTATTTCAAGAGGTTCATGACAGCCCTGAGTCAGCCGCTCAACGGTATTTTTTCTTCATGGAGCGAGTGGCCAATAAAATTCCTGATATTCCGAAAGACACGCCAACTCGGCCAGTTGAGACTGTGGGGATTCTGGGAGCTGGAACCATGGGAGGTGGGATTGCGATGAATTTTCTCAATGCGGGCATTCCGGTGAAAATTGTGGAGGCCAAGCAGGAAGCCTTGGAGCGCGGCATCGGGATCATTCGTAAAAATTATGAAAACACCGCTAAAAAAGGCCGCCTTACTGAAAAGGATGTAGAAACGCGGATGTCTCTCCTGCAAGGCAGTTTGGACATGAATGCTTTTGTGGATGTGGATCTGGTGATTGAAGCGGTTTTTGAGGATATGGCTCTTAAAAAATCGGTCTTTGCCCAGCTGGATAAGATTTGCAAACCCGGAGCGATCCTGGCGAGTAACACGTCTTACCTGGATGTCAATCAAATCGCTAGTGCGACTTCTCGACCTGAAGAGGTGATTGGGACGCATTTTTTCAGCCCGGCCAATGTGATGAAGCTGCTGGAGATTGTCAGAGGAGAAAAAACTGCCAAAGATATCATTGCGACGGTGATGGGATTGGCGAAAAGGATCAATAAAGTCGCGGTTTTGGTCGGGGTTTGCGATGGTTTTGTTGGCAATCGGATGTTGGCCGCCCGTAGTGTTGAATCCAGCAGTTTGTTGCTGAGAAATGCCTTGCCTCAGGAAATTGATAAAGTGATTTTCGATTTCGGATTCCCGATGGGGCCCTTTGCTATGTCAGATTTGGCCGGTTTGGATATTGGCTGGCAAGGGGATCAAACCCCGGACAAAGAAACCAATATCCGGCATCAGCTTTGTGTGCGAGATCGTCGTGGTCAAAAAACAGGGGCGGGTTTTTATGATTACCAAGAGGGCAGTCGCACACCGGCTCCCAATGCTGAAGTGGAAGCACTCATCAATAAAGTGTCGGAATCTTCGCAAATCACTCGTGTGCGAATTTCTGAAGCAGAGATGCTCAAACGCATGATTTACGCCATGATCAATGAAGCGGCCAAAATTCTTGAAGAGGGCATTGCCTTACGCCCTTCCGATATCGACGTGGTTTGGGTTTATGGTTACGGCTGGCCCGCCTATCGTGGAGGCCCCACCTATTATGCCGATCAGATTGGTTTGAAGAACATTGTTGCGGATTTGGAAAATTATGCCCGTGAATATGGATCCCATTTGACGCCAGCACCTTTGTTGAAGAAGCTGGCGGAAGAAGGTAAAGGGTTTAGAGATTTATCATAAAGCGATTCGGCTGAGGGCACTGCTTGTGGAAAGCAGCGACCCCGTTCTTTGTATTAGGAAGGATTGACCAGTTCAGTTTCGGAAAAGAAGTAGGCAATTTCGGTTGCTGCGGTTTCAGGAGCATCCGAACCGTGCACCGTGTTTTGCTCAATATTGACGGCAAAGTCTTTACGAATCGTTCCTTCCGCGGCTTCTGCGGGGTTGGTCGCCCCCATGATTTCACGATTCTTCGCAATCGCGTTTTCTCCCTCGAACACCTGCACCACAATGGGGCCGGAACACATATAATCGGTCAAACTTCCAAAAAAAGGACGTTCCCGATGAACCGCATAAAACCCTTCGGCTTCTTTTTTTGAGAGATGGATCATTTTCATGGCAATGACCCGCAAGCCCTTGCTTTCAAAACGAGCGAGGATTTTGCCGACCAGGTTTCGGGAAACTCCGTCAGGTTTAATGATTGAAAAAGTGCGTTCTTTTGACATATTTTCCTATTCTCATAATGGGTTAAAAATTACTATATGGCTTCATTAAAAATTACAAAAATTGTTCAACAGCCGCAAGCCAACCGTTTGGCTTTTTTCAGGGTGAAATTGCACGCCCCAAACATTTTTAGAATGCAGAACTGAGGTGAAAGGGAGTCCATAATCCGTTGTTGCCAGGACAATTTCAGGATTTTTTGGGACACCATGATAGGAGTGGACAAAATAAAAGTAACTATTGTCTGGAATATTTTCCAAGAGCGGATTTTCTCGACAAAAGGAGACCTGATTCCAGCCCATTTGCGGAATTTTCAAATCGTGCTCAAAGCGCACAACCGATCCTTCAATCAATCCCAAGCCCCGATGGGAGCCATTTTCCAGCCCTTCGGAGAACAAGAGTTGCAGGCCAACACAAATACCTAAAAACGGAACTCCGGCAGCAATCTGTCCGAGAATGGCGTCCATCATTCCAGATTGCCGGAGGCTCTCCAGAGCGGGACCAAAGGCTCCCACTCCAGGCATGAGAATGTGGCTGGCGGCTTTAATCGCTTTGGCGTCGGTTGCGATTTGATTCTCCAACTCTAAATAATCCAGCGCGTTTTTGAGATTCGCCAGGTTGCCTGCCTGATAATCCACAATGACATTCATTATAAGATCCCTTTGGTTGAAGAAAAGCGGTCTCCTTGAAATTCAATCTGTGCGGCATCGTGCAAGGCACGGGCAAAGCTCTTAAACAACCCTTCACATTTATGATGATCATTGCTGCCGTATAAAATTGCCATATGAAGCGTGATCCGACTGACCATTGCAAACGATTTAAAAAAATGAGGGATCAATTGCGTATCCAGTTGTCCAATCGTCGGTTGTGTGAATTCACCTTGAAAATGAAATTCAGGGCGGCCTGACAGATCCACCACTGTTCTGAGCAATGCTTCGTCCATCGGAATATAAGCATGGGCATAACGGCGAATCCCTTTTTTATTCCCCAGTGTTTGGAGAAAAGCCTCTCCCAAAGCAATCGCCACATCTTCGGTGGTATGGTGGCCATCAATCTGCAAATCTCCATCACATTTGATTTTGAGATCAAACAAACTATGAAAGGCGAGCTGTTCAAGCATATGATTGAGATAACCAATCCCTGTTTCAATTTCAAATTGCCCGCTACCATCAAGGTTGAGACTTAAAGCAATGGCGGTTTCTTTGGTCGAGCGTTCAATGTCTGTGTGGCGAGTCATAGAGTCAATTGCTGTTGGGGATGAGATTCAAGAAGGTTCAACTACATGGTTAGCTCTGTGGCTAACTTGCCTGTGAAAGGTTTGACAATGCAAGGTTCAACTACATGGTTAGCTCTGTGGCTAACTTGCCTGTGAAAGGTTTGACAATGCTCGGATTTCTTTTTCCACATCCTGCATCAATTGGCTCGGGGCTTTTTCCTCATATTCTGAGGTATTGATCGGCGAGCCGATGTGGATTTCTACATGCTTTTTCAAACGAATATCCCAGGTCCCAGGCGGTAAAACTTCGTGCGCCCCGCGAATACCAATGGGAACAATGATAGCGCCGGTTTGCATCGCCAAACGAAATCCCCCTTTTTTGAAGGGGAGTAACTGCCCTGTCCGAGAACGAGTCCCTTCTGGGGCAACCCAGAGAATAATCCCACTTTCCATTTTTCTACGGGCCACTTCCAAATCCTGGATCGCTTGTTGGCGATTGTGGCGATCAATCGGAATAAATTCCGCTACCTGCATGCCTTTGCCCCAGATCGGAATCTGAAATAATTCTTTTTTCGTCAACATGCGAATACTGCCTGGTAGCCCAAGAAAGGTGAGCGGGATGTCAAAAAGGCTACTATGATTGCACATGAGGATATAAGACTTTCCCGGCTGAAAGTTAACTTTAAATGGATTGAAAGCCGTATAGGAAAGTTTCACACTTTCCAGAATTTTTGCTGCCCACCAGCGCAGGCGAGAATCGCCATCTTCCCGACGGTAGATCCCGCGGTAGCCTTCATATATGGTGATCAGGGTAATGCGTAAGGTATAGCACATCACTCGGCCCAGGATCCAGAAAGTACGAAATTTCATAGCGCCTTGCTTGATCTTGATTCATTCGGATAAATTCATCGGCATGAATATACTTGAATTTTCTCTGATAAATCAAGTTTTCTGTGGAGTTGAACTTTAAAGAGACGAAAGGACGCAACGCTATAGAGATCTCATAAGTTTTCAAATTTAACGATTTTTTAAGAACGCTCTTTTTTCATGGAAAAGAGAGCAATGGCGTGAGCGGTTTATGAACAAATTCAACGCGAGTTATTTGATTTTGTCGAGCACTTTTAATCGTTGACAATTTTTTTTTTTTTTTGTAAAGTCTCTTTCGCTGATCAAAAATTATGCTGGATCAAGCCCCTATTATGTAGAGCGCATACTTATTGGTTTTAGGCATACCACACGAGCAAGTCGCAGGTTTTGCTGCGCTTGATGAAGCTACACAGGATGAAAAAATGAAATTCAAATTTAGTTTTCTTCTCATACCAGCAGCCCTGCTGACCGCCTGCTCCTCGCCAGAGGACGAAACGTCAGACGTTCCAAAAACCAGACCCGCTAAGCTTGTGACTGTCTCAGCAGCCAGCAAAACGCGCACATTGAGTTTCCCAGCCGTCATTGAGGCGGAAAACTCATCCGAACTCACCTTTGAAGTGAACGGGAAGATCACCACACTCAACGTGTTAGAAGGCAATGAAGTCGAAGAAGGGCAAATTATTGCGCAGGTTGAGGCCCGTGATTATCAAAACTCACTCGCTCAAGCAAAGGCACAGTATGATAATGCTGAAACGGAATATCAGCGCGACAAACGCCTAGCAGACAAAGGCTTGATCTCCCGCAGGGATCTGGAAACACGTAAAACCAATCGCGATGTCGCAAAAGCTGTTTTGGATACAGCGAAGAAAGCGTCAGGCGACACTGTCTTGAAAGCGCCGTTTTCGGGGTTTATTTCGAAGATTTTAGTAAAACGCTATCAAAATATTCAAGCCAAAGAGCCGATTGCGAACCTGAAAAGTCTCGGAGTCGTCGCAATCATCAATGCGCCGGCGGATATTGTCGCACGAAGACCTCAATTTGAACCTACAGCCGTAAATGTCATTTTGGATGCCGCTCCGAACACGGCTTTACCTGGAGTCTTTAAGGAGATATCTGGCCAAGCAGACCCCGCGACGCTAACATACGAAGTCAGCTTCAAATTTTCCTCTCCGGAGAACCTGTATGTCCTGCCCGGAATGACGGCTACTGTCAGGGTAGATTTTGAATTCAACGATCTTTCTGACATCGTCCCGTCTGGGATGGCAGTGCCTGTCGCCGCGGTTGTAGCAGAGGGTGACAATCTTTTTGTTTGGCGGGTTGATAAAGAGACAATGGAAATCTCAAAGACGCCAATTGTGACAGGCATGGGCATGTCGCAAAAAGACGTTATCGTCACGAGCGGCCTCAATAACGGTGACCTCATCGTCGCAGCAGGCGGTTCATTTTTACATAGCGGCATGAGAGTGCGCGCTTGGCAAGCAAAAAAATAGGCAGCACGAACATGAACCTCGCCGAATTTTCAATTAAGAACCCGCTGATCTGCATCATCGTAATATTGATATCGCTGGGAGGCGGCTGGATGGCTTATGACAGCATGCCGCGATTTGAAGACCCTGAATTTACCATCCGCATCGCCAAGGTGTTTACACAATACCCAGGCGCTAGCCCAGAAGAGGTTATGAATGAGGTTACGGAAGTTCTTGAAACCGCCATCCAGCAACTCTCGGAAGTCAAATCTGTTAAATCTGAATCGTCAACAGGATTATCAGAAATAACGGTTGAAATTAAATTCGAGGCGTCCCCTTCAAAAGGAGATCTACAAATCGTCTGGACCAAGTTGCGCAACAAAATGGATGATGTACAGGGCAACCTCCCGTCCGGCGCGGGTCCGATTATCGTAAATGATGACTTTGGCGATGTGTATGGCTTGTATTACCTAATCACAGGTGAAGGGTACTCTCCGCCTGAAATTCTGGCTTATGCCAAAGAATTACGCCGGGATATCTTGCAGGTCAAAGGCGTTGGGAGAGTCGCAATCACGGGTGAGCAAGCCGAAGTCATCTATGTTGAAATTTCAAGAGAAAAAGCAGCGGCGCTCGGCGTGTCCCTCAACAATGTTTACAACGCACTCGCACAACAAAATACCGTCTCCGGAGCGGGCAGCCTTAAAATTGGAAGTGAGCGGTTGGCAATACAGCCAACAGGCGGCCTGACAACAGTCGAGTCAATTCGCGGTCTCATCATCAACGACCCCACAGGTGGCAGCATTATGCGCCTGAAAGACATTGCGACGGTCACCCGCGGCTATCAAGACCCTGTCTCAAAAATTATCCGTTATGATGGTGTCCCTGCGCTGGGACTGGGAGTCTCCAATGTGCGAGGCGTCAATGTTGTTAAAATGGGAGAAGACATTGATGTTAAACTTGCGGAAGTCGAGAACCAGCGCCCCATTGGGATAGAGCTTCACGAATATTACCATCAAGGCAAAGTGGTTGATGCGGCCATTGAAGATTTTGCTGCAAACGTCTTATCGTCACTCGCCATTGTCTTTGTGACTTTGCTGATCTTCATGGGTTTCCGTTCGGGTATTGTGATGGGGGCGACGGTGCTCATCACCATGGCGACGACACTTCTTCTGATGTGGCTTGGTGGCATTCCGATGCACCGTATTTCCTTGGGAGCCCTTGTTATTTCTCTGGGGATGTTGGTCGATAATGGGGTGGTGATCACTGATGGTATTCTTGTCGGTGTGAAAGAAGGCCGTAAGAAGCTCGATGTTGCGAAAGAAGTCGCAAGGAGCAATATGAAGCCTTTAATTGGCGGGACGCTTGTCGGCATTATCGCCTTTGCGCCTATTGGCTTTGCGCCGGGGGATACGGCCGAATTTACCAATTCCCTGTTCTGGGTTGTGATGATCGCCTTGGGGTTCAGCTGGTTCTACGCTTTCACCTTTACGCCTTTATTATGCTACTGGCTTTTCCCCGAAGCCAAAACTGATGGGAGTGCATCTGGGCCTGCGCCAAAGGGACGTTTCATGCGTCTTTATGAAGATCTGATCCGAGTCGTTTTAAGTCAAAAAATTATTGCGCTGGCAGTCGTCATTGGTCTTTTTGCCGTTTCTATGTGGGGCTTTCAATTTGTGAAAAAGGGATTTTTCCCCGCTTCGACCTCTCCTCAAATTGTCGTGGATTACCAATTGCCTGAAGGAACCGATATTTCGCAGACCACGCAAGACATGATCCGTCTCGAAAAATATGTCCAAGGAATGGAGAGTGTCACCAATGTTCAAACTTTGGTCGGCGGCGGCACATTACGTTACATGCTGGTGTATGGCGCCGGTTCCAGTAGTTCGGCAAAAGGCCAACTCCTTATAAAGGTGGATGACTACCGCAAAAGCGATACGATTATTCCAAAGTTGCAAACCTATATAGATGAGAATTTACCGAGTGGATTAGGGAAGGCTTGGAAATTCAGAATGGGTCCTGGTGGGGGTTCCAAAATTGAAGCGGTCTTTTCTGGCCCTGATGCTCAAATCTTGCGCGGCATCGCAAATGAAGCCAAAGCGATTATGGCTGCGGACGAAGACGCTGTCTTAATCAAGGATGACTGGCGACGGGCGATCAGTTACGTCGAACTCGTTTATTCGCAGAATAAGGGTGAGCGCGTCGGCATCACACGCAAAGAATTTTCTGATGCGCTAGAATCCAATTTCTCTGGCCAACAGCGTGGCGTATTCCGTGAAGGTGACGATCTCATCCCGATTATTTTTCGGGCCCCAGCAATAGAACGGGCCCGCCCGTGGGACATGTCCTCTATTCAGATCTTAAGCCCGACAACCAATAAAACGGTTCCTTTGGGGCAATTACTGGAAGGGGTCAATATCAAATGGCGCGATGGCCGTCTTTTGCGCGAAGACCGTGTCCTGACAATCAAGGCGCAAGGCGATCCGGCTTCCGGTGTGTTAACAGATGATCTCTTTCAACGTCTAAAGCCGAAAATAGAGAATATTGCATTACCCGATGGGTATAAACTGAAATGGGACGGAGAGTTCGGAAATTCCTCCGATGCCCAAAGCAGCTTAGCGACAACCATCCCGCTCGGTCTCCTTGCGATGATTCTTGTTGTCGTCATATTATTCAACCGCCTTCGCCAACCCATCATCATTTGGGCAGTGGTACCGCTTGGTTTAATCGGTGTGGTGTTTGGCCTGATTATATCCGGCAACCCCTTGGAATTTATGGGCATATTGGGGCTCCTCGCCCTCTCCGGCCTCTTGATACAAAACTCGCTTGTTCTGGTGGATCACACTGACAATTTAATTGCAGAGGGGATGCCGCCATTTGATGCACTTGTTGAGTCTGCCTCAAGCCGATTGCGACCCGTAATGATGGGCGCGTTTACGACAGTTTTGGGCATCCTGCCGCTATATTTCGATGCGTTTTTTAAATCCATGACCGTTGTTTTGGCCTTCGGTCTCTGCTTTGGAACGCTCGTCACACTCCTGATTACACCCGTGCTCTACGCATTGTTTTTCGGTATCGAAAAAACCGAGGTGGCCGCATGAAACCTCTAAATTAAATCTCCTTCCTCTATTTCAATCACAATTATGAAGTCCTCGCAGATTGTGAAATTTTATTGATCCATTTTTCAAATAAAGGATGGTATGGCTGATACCTCTCCAGTCGTCCTCGTGACCGGTGCCAGCCGAGGGTTGGGCCGTGGAATCGCGCTCCAATTGGCTGAAAAAGGGTATTCGGTAGCGATCAATTACACACGCAATGCCGCTGCCGCTGAAGCAACTGCTCTCGAATGCACCGCATGTTCACAGTTTTCAGAACAGCAATTTTTGACGGTCAAAGCTGATATCAGTCATAAATCTGAGCGTGAGGTAATGGTAGAAACCGTTCTTGAAAAACTAGGCAGAATCGATGCGCTGGTCAACAATGCTGGCATCGCTCCTGAAGCCCGTTCCGATCTTCTTGATGCCAGTGAAGAGTCATTTGAAAAACTGATCCGAGTCAATTTGCAGGGGCCTTATTTTCTAACACAACGGATCGCGCGTTACTGGTTAGAAGAAAAACCGCCACCGCTTTTGAAAGCAGGATTTGCCGTCATTTTTGTCACTTCGATCTCTGCTTATACAGCTTCGGTTCAGCGGGGTGAGTATTGTATTTCCAAAGCAGGGCTTTCGATGGCCAGCCAATTATGGGCCACTAGATTGGCAAGTGAGGCAATTCAAGTCCTGGAGTTGCGGCCAGGAATCATGCTGACAGACATGACCCGCGGTGTTAAAGAAAAATACGACGACTTGATTGCCGAAGGATTGGTTCCGCAAAAAAGGTGGGGAACTCCGGAAGATTTAGGGTTGGCGGTCACCTCGATTTTAGACGGTCATTTTCCCTATTCGACAGGAACTGTGATTGATGTAGACGGCGGTTTTCATCTGCAACGTTTGTAATAATTCACCCTGACTCAAAAGAACCTTTATGATAAAAATCAATCAATCCCTCACGCCTCAAATGCTGCTCCCGAAATTGGAACAATTGTTTGAACTGGCGGGTCAGAAGATTCAAGCGATTGAAAAAAATTGGGGAGTTGCTCATGGAAGAGCCCCGGTCCATACCATCGCAGGGAAATACAAGGCACGAGGTTGGACAGAGTGGACTCAAGGATTCCAATTTGGCTCCGCAATCCTCCAATACGATGCCACCGGAGACGAAATTTTTCTCAAATACGGACGAGACCAAACCATTGAGCAGATGGCTCCTCACATCAGCCACACGGGCGTGCATGATCATGGTTTCAACAATGTCAGCACCTATGGAAATCTGTTGCGTTTGATGCGGGAAGGGCGAATCCGACAAGATCCAAGAGAACAGCAGTTTTACGAATTGGCCTTAAAAATTTCCGGCGCAGTTCAGGCCGCACGGTGGACGACCCTCCCGAAGGGCTTGGGATACATTTATTCTTTCAATGGCCCTCAATCTCTTTTTTGCGATACCATTCGCTCTTTGAGAGCGCTTGCGCTCAGCCATCAGTTCGGGCATTATTTACTTGGCGAACAGGAAGAAAAAATCAATTTATTAGAAAGAGTTTTGCAGCATGCGGAAACGACGGCTCAATACAATGTCTATTATGGAAAAAAACGAGATGCTTATGACATCTCTGGACGAGTGGCGCATGAATCGCTTTTTAACGTCAACAGTGGAAGTTACCGCTGCCCCAGCACGCAACAAGGCTACTCCCCTTTTTCTACTTGGACGCGGGGACATGCTTGGATTTTGTCGGGTTTTTCGGAGTTATTAGAATTTTTGGAAACCCTCCCGGAAACCGAATTTGAAAAAATCGCAACAGAGTTATTTGAAGGAAAAAATGCTGTTCTGCAACGTTTTTTAATGGTAGCAGAAACGGTGGCTGATTTTTATTTAGAGCAAACCCCTCTCGATGGCATTCCTTATTGGGACACAGGAGCTCCCGGATTGGCGCAAATGGGGGATTATCTCAATCGCCTTTCAGATCCGTTCAATGATCATGAACCGGTTGACAGCTCTGCGGCCGCGATTTCAGCCCAAGGGTTGATTCGACTAGGGAAATACCTCAGTGAGCAAGGGAAAACAGAAAAAGGGAAAAAATATTTCCAAGCAGGCCTCACTGTTGCCGAACACTTGTTTGCAGAACCTTACCTCTCCTTCAACCCTAACCATGAAGGTTTGCTCCTCCATTCTATTTACCACCGTCCTAATAACTGGGATTATATTCCAACAGGAGCCAAAATCCCTTCTGGAGAATCCTCGATGTGGGGGGATTATCATGCGATGGAATTGGGAATTCTTCTTTGGAGAATGGCCAAAGAGCAACCCTATTATAAATTTTATCAATAATTGAGACAATTCTGATGAGAATACTTGATGAAATATCGTCGTGTGGCTTCCCTCAAGACAGCCGATCTATTTAGAGAACACCTAGCGCATCTTGCCGTTGACCTTCCCTTTGATGAGACGTTAGAGACGGCCCCTAATAGCCCTTTGGCTCAATCTTATCAATTGAATAATGGATTCAAGATCGGCAATCGTTTTGCTATTTTGCCGATGGAAGGCTGGGACGGAGCTAGCGATGGCAGACCCTCTGAATTGACAATTCGCCGCTGGGAAAGATTTGGCAAAAGTGGCGCCAAACTGATTTGGGGTGGTGAAGCGACGGCAGTTCGGCATGACGGCCGTGCGAATCCAAACCAGTTGGTGATCAACAACGCTACGGTAAAAGATTTGGCGGCTTTGCGAGAGGTTCTTGTTCATTCGCATCAAACTCATTTTGACAACAGTGACGATTTACTGGTGGGGCTTCAATTAACCCATTCCGGGCGTTTTTGTCATCCCAATGAATGGGGCAATGCGGAGCCAAAAATTATCTACCATCATCCCCTGCTTGATAAAAAATTTGGGATCCCTCTCGACTCGCCCGTTATGAGTGACGATGAAATTAAATCGTTGATAGATGATTTTATCCGAGCCGCTCAACTCGCTCAACAGGCGGGGTTCACCTTTGTCGATATCAAGCACTGTCATGGCTATCTGGGGCACGAATTTTTAAGCGCAGTTGAGCGTGAGGGGCGCTATGGCGGAAATTTTGAAAACCGCACCCGTTTCTTACGTGAGATTGTGTCGGGGATTCGAGCGGAAGTGCCGGGATTGGATATTGGTGTGCGGCTGAGTGCCTTTGATTTTGTGCCATACAAGTCTGGTCCCAATGGGATTGGGCAACCGGAACCGTGGGATGGTCAGGGGTATCCTTATGCTTTTGGTGGCGATCAAACAGGGTTGAGCTTTGACCTGTCCGAGACCAGGGCTTTTCTTGATTTATTGCTATCTTTGGACATTCAACTGGTCTGCTTCACGGCGGGAAGTCCCTATTATAATCCTCATCTCACCCGACCCGCGCTTTTCCCCCCTTCAGACGGCTACCTGCCACCAGAAGACCCGTTGATCGGCGTTGCTCGCCAAATTGCGGTCACTGCGGCCCTCAAGCGGCATCGACCAGAATTAACAATTGTGGGATCCGGTTACTCCTATTTACAAGAGTGGTTGCCCCATGTTGCCCAGCACGTTGTGCGGACAGGCCAGGCTGATTTTGTGGGATTAGGCCGGATGATCCTGAGTTATCCTGAATTGGCCGCCGATACATTGGCCGGTAAGCCGTTGGAACGTAAACGAATTTGCCGGACTTTTAGTGATTGCACAACCGCGCCTCGCAATAAGTTGGTCTCTGGTTGTTATCCACTGGATCCCTTCTATAAAGCACGCCCTGAGGCCAAAACGCTGGCTATCATGAAGAAAAAAACTAAATAATTGCCTCACGACGAATCGCCAGAGATTTTTCGCCACGCTCAGAATGAGATATTAAGCTCCCATATTTTAACAAACATGGGATAGGTGTTTAGTCCCAATCCATTGTCCTCCTTACCCAAGACAAATTTTTTGGTGTGGAATTTGAAAGTTTCACGGGGGATAATAGTATCGTTTTTCAATGATCCCGTCGAATATAAAAGGACACCAAGGTGATTAAGTTCATAAGTGCTGGAATTTCAATTGTTGCCGTTACCTATGGCCTTGCACGGTATGTTTATGGGTTGTTTCTTCCTGAAATATAATCAGATCTCAATTTGAGCACACAGACTATGGGGATGATTGCCAGTATTTCATATATTGGTTACTTAGTGGCTACTGGAATTGGTACCTATATTTCAGCAATTACTGGGCCTAGATTGCCAATAGTGCTGGGTGGCTTTGCCGCTACCATCGGTATGGGGGTCATCGCTTTTTCGCAATCAGCTTGGATGTTGGCACTTGGGGTTTTTATAGCAGGCACTAGCCCTGGGTTCTCTTATCCGCCTTTATCTGATGCTATTGTCCAAGCTGTAAAGAGCAAAAGCCGTAGTAAAGTTTATTCGTGGATAAACACGGGGACTAGTCTCGGAATAATTGCAGCAGGCCCAATAGCACTCATATTTGGAGCTGAATGGAGATTTTCATGGGTCGCGTTTTCTCTGCTAGCGTTAGTGGCAACATGCTTTAATTACTTTCAAATGCCTAGCAAAATTGAGAACAATCAAAAAGGATCAATGTTGCCTAGTCTTAGTATTGAATGGTATCTAAAGAAAGAGTCCATCCCACTATTTTTTACTGCGATGGTATTTGGTATTTTAACGTCAGTTTATTGGACTTTTTCTGTAGATTTGATTGCGGCTAAAGGAGATTTTTCACAACTGAATATTAGTATATTTTGGGTTTTAATTGGGATATCGGGTATCTGCGGGGGGGCGGCTGGATTTCTTGTAGAATATTTGGGTCTAAGACGAGTATTTAAAATTTTTATTATTTTGATATCAGTATCAATGGCAATGCTTGGTTACTTTTATGATCAATTAATGGTTGGGTTTATTAGTGCATTTCTGTTCGGGGCAAGTTTCATAACAATGACAGCTTTACTCGGAATTTGGTCTGTATATATTTTTGATAGCCGCCCTTCCGCTGGCTTCAGGGCTACATTTTTTCTGCTTTCTTTAGGCCAGTTTATTGGGCCAATGTTTGCCGGTTTTATTGGTGAAAATTATGGTTTGCCAATACTCTTTATACTATCCGGAATTATCTGTTGTGGTTTGATACCTCTGGCACCAACTTATGACGTGAGGTCGATGACGAGCATATAAAAACAATGGTGTAACTGCTCAATATAGCCAAAATGGGGTCAGGCTTCGTTATTTCGTTAATTGTTTTCGAATGAACAACCTCTTGCCTGGGTTCATTGATAGTTTGCCGGAAAAAGAAGCGTTTCGGGAACGCATTCCCATGAAACGTTATGGCACCACAGAAGAAATTTCAGAAACAGCGGCGTTTCTCCTTTCTGACGGAGCAAATTACATCACCGGACAGAATCTAAGAGTCGATGGGGGACTCACACGTTCTGTTTAGATTGATTGGAGAATCAGGGGGAGGTCAAGAAAAATTTAATTTTTGTAACTGCTCTTTAATGGCGGAAATGCCAGGTTTTTGATTCAAGAGTTCATCGGGAGTCAGACCGTGGAGTTCATGAGGAAAGACCAGCCATTCTTCGGTTTCATGGATATAGAAATCAGGGATATAATCGGTTTGATTGCTTTCAGGCTTGAAATAAGGGGTCGCAATTCGAAAATTTGGTAAGTTTTTGCGGCATTTTTCTTTCAGGTCTTCAATCACCTGCTGGATGCTCAACCCTGTGTCGTAAACATCGTCTACAATGAGCAGAGAATCCTCTGCGTGAATGCGTTCCACAATATAGTTGAGTCCATGCACTCGCACTTGTTTTTCTCGTTCTCCAGCGCGATTGTAAGACGAAGTACGGATCGCAATATGATCAGAACTCGCCCCTAAAAAATCCAGAAGTTCCTGGACTGCAATTCCCACCGGGGCTCCTCCGCGCCAGACACCAAGAATATAATTAGGCCGGTAACCGCTTTCATAAATATTCAAGGCCAATTTGAAAGAGTCATCGAGTAATTGCTGAGCTGAGATATAGGTTTTTTTCATGATTCCAATTTCAACAGATGATTAAATGATTTCAAAATAACGCCGCATTTCCCAATCCGTAACGGCTTTGAGGTGTTCTTTCCATTCCCATTCACGGGTTTGGATAAAATGCCGGGTAAATCCTTCTCCAAACAATTGATGAGCCAGCTCGGATTCTTTCATCAAATTCGTTGCCTGCTCCAGGGTTCTGGCCAAAACGCCATTTTTCGTATTTCGATAGCCATTCCCTTGAGTCATTTCAATGTCCAGTTGGAGATTGTTCTCAATCCCATAAAGCCCGGAGGCCAAACTGGCTGCCATTGCTAGATAAGGATTGGCATCAGAGCCAACGACACGCAGTTCGATTCTTGTTGATTTGAGGCTCCCTGGGATGGCGCGAATGGTCGTGGTGCGATTGTCAATCCCCCAGGTCACGGTGGTTGGTGCCCAGGCACCTTCAACTAAACGTTTGTAACTATTGATGGTCGGGGCATACATCGGCAGGACATAGGGAAGACAATGCAGCAATCCCGCGAGATAGCTCTTCATCAAATCGCTCATCTTGTCAGTTTTGGCGGGATCGTAAAATAAATTGATTTTGTTATCCTGATCCCAAAGGCTTTGATGGAGATGGCCGCCGCAACCAGGATACTCAGAATGCCATTTTGCCATGAATGACGGAATGATCCCATGCTTCATCGCAATTTCCTTGGCTCCTGTTTTAAAAAGAACCGCTCTGTCAGCGGCTTCGAGGAGATGGGTGTAGAGAATCGCCGCTTCATAGGTGCCCGGCCCTGTTTCCGTATGCAGTCCTTCGATCGGGACTTTGAATTGCCCTAATAAATCAAAGAGGTCATTGAAAAATTCTTTGTTACGACTGGCCCTCAATACAGAATAGCCGAACATTCCAGGAGTTAGGGGACGGGGATTGATGTAGCCTTTGGCTTCGAGAGTCTCTGGTTCTTCGCGGAAATTATACCACTCAAATTCTTGAGAAAAAGTGGCCTGATAATTGAGTTTTTCGGCTCGATCACGAATCGATTTTAAAAGATTCCGAGGACAGACTTCCGAGGGCTGGTCTTCATTGGAACGAAAATCTGCTAAAAAAAAGGGGATATTGTTGTCCCAGGGCACTTGGCGGTAAGTATCCAGATCCAAAGCGGCTTTTGCATCAGGATAACCAGTGTGCCATCCGGTAAAATCCGTATTTTCATAACTCATATCATTGACATCCCATCCGAAAACCACATCACAAAAACCAAAACCACCGTCAACAATGGAAAGGAATTTTTCTTTATGAATGTACTTTCCGCGTAAAATGCCGTCAATATCGGTGACGGCGACTTTGACTTTTCCAGCAGGATGGGCAACGACTTGTTGAATCAGTGCTTCTTTTGAAAGTTTTTTTTGTTCTGTCATAACACGATCAGTGGCTGAAAGGCTGTGTCGGAATGCTCAGATAGCTCCTTTGGAAGACCAGACAAATCAAGATCAGCCAAACTATTGAGTGAGAACATTGATAGG
>WASW01033601.1_pt1 | contig 24221 bp, 25 predicted proteins | sample 5698521 | NCBI WGS metagenome assembly WASW01 (sample SAMN11175560, study PRJNA528189) | sponge metagenome | isolation source: marine sponge | host: Leucetta | place: Antarctica: Western Antarctic Peninsula, King George Island | collected 2013-01
CGGTTTATGTAGAATGCAGGAATGACATGCACATACCCCAGTGACTAAAATAGTGGACTCAACGCTTAAATATAGAATAGTCGGCGCTAGCGTGTTGCTATCTCTAGCCGTGATCTTTATCCCAATGATTCTTGACGGTTCTGGTCAGGAATCTGTGACTAAGATAGATATGGAAATGCCGCCTGAACCGACGTTGGTGTTTTCTGATGAACTAGATAATCAGGTGAAAAAGCCAGCACCAGGGTATTCATCTTTTGATCAAGAAGTGAAAGTGATTCATCCTGACACTGACACTGCTAATAATATTGTGCCAGAAATAGTGGTGAGCGCTGATACTAAACCTGAATTACTTGCTTGGGTGGTTCAAGTGGGTGCTTTTGGTGAAAAACAAAAAGCAGTAGCGATGCAAAAGCAATTAGTTGATGCAGGCTATGATGCGTTGGTTGAAATCAGCTCAAACAAAGGTAAAAACTATTTTCGTGTCAAAGTGGGCCCGGTTATCTCGCAAGATGAGGCTATTAAAACTAGAGATAGTTTGCGTGAGAAGATGAAGTTAGAAGCTGCATTTGTCACACGACATCCACGTACTGCTGGATAATAAAAGTTATGAAAACACATGGCTGATATTACTTGGATTGACATAATTATCGTCGTTATATTTTTAATTTCGACGACTATTGCCTTGTTAAGAGGATTTGTAAGAGAAGTCGTTTCAATTGTGACTTGGGTGGCAGCAATTTGGTTGGCGTTAAGTCATTCGGAGCAAGTTTCTTTCTTGTTACCCGAAGCCATTGATAGCGCAAGTTTCTCGTTTGGGGGGAAAGATTATGGAACAAATATTCGTGTCGGGATTGCCTTTGTATTGATCATGGTTGGTGTACTGGTGCTTGGTGCGCTAATTAATTTTGCGTTGGGCCAAGTCATGAAGGCGCAAATATTTAAAGGCATGGATCGAATGTTGGGTCTGATATTTGGTGTATTGCGTGCTTCAGTGATTACTACAATTTTGATAATGACGGCATCTGCATTTACTACACTGCCACAAACATCTATCTGGCAATCTTCCCGATTAATTAAACCGTTTGAATTGGCAGCAGTGTGGGTGGCCGCCCAATTACCTGAACAATATGCGCAGCAGTTGAGAATGCCTGCTGAAGCACCCAATGCTGAAATACAGCTTTAGAGAACTAATATGTGTGGAATTATAGGAATTATTGGTAGCCAACAGCTTAATCAAGAGTTGTATGACGGACTAACAGTATTGCAGCACCGTGGGCAAGATGCCGCAGGGATTGCAACGTCGGATGGTAGTCGAGTATTTCAACGAAAAGGAAATGGATTAGTTCGTGATGTATTTCAGGATCGTCATATGCAGCAAATGCAGGGCACTATGGGCATCGCGCATGTAAGATATCCTACTGCAGGAAGTTCTTCTTCGGCAGAAGCTCAACCATTTTACGTGAATTCACCTTATGGTTTAGCATTGGCCCATAACGGCAATCTGACCAACGCAGAAGCGCTGAAACAAGAGTTGTATGTCGATGATCGTCGTCATATCAACACCAACTCTGATTCGGAAATTTTATTGAATGTGCTTGCTCATGAATTACTTCATTCGGGGCAAAGGCAGTTATCGCCAAGGACTATTTTTGATGCAGTACGCGGTGTGCATCGACGATGTGAAGGAGCCTATGCGGTTGTCTCGATGATTTGCGGGATGGGAATTCTGGCGTTTCGTGATCCACATGGTATTCGTCCACTAGTCTACGGCGTTAAAGAAACCAGTAAAGGTACGCAATACATGGTAGCTTCCGAGAGCGTGGCGTTAGATGTATTAGGTTACGAGTTGGTTCGTGATGTTAAACCTGGTGAGGCGATACTCATTGATGAACAGGGCCAATTTCATCCTCAGGTATGTGTAGAGGAGAGTGTTTATGCGCCATGTATTTTTGAGTATGTGTATTTTGCGCGGCCTGATTCAATCATTGAAAATGTATATGTGCAAAAAGCACGCATGCGGATGGGGCATAAATTAGCGGAAAAAATTCTTAAGGTTTGGCCCGAACATGATATCGATGTTGTCATTCCGATTCCAGATACTAGCCGTACGGCAGCATTGGAAATGGCGCATATTCTTGATTGCAAATACCGGGAAGGATTCATTAAGAATCGATACATCGGCCGAACGTTTATTATGCCAGGTCAAACACAACGCAAGAAGTCAGTACGTCAGAAGCTGAATCCCATTAATTTGGAATATAAAAATAAAAACGTATTGTTGGTTGATGATTCAATTGTGCGTGGTACAACGGCAAAAGAAATTGTTCAGATGGCTAGAGATGCTGGCGCTAAAAATGTCTATTTTGCATCCGCGTCGCCACCAGTTCGTTATCAGAATGTTTATGGTATCGATATGCCAGCGGCTACAGAATTGATAGCGCATGGTAAAAATGTGGGTGAAATATGTGAGGAGATCGGCGCAGACAAATTATTTTATCAGGACATTGATGATTTGATCTGGTCGGTGCGCAAAGGAAACAAAAAGCTCAAGCAGTTCGAGGCATCGGTTTTCACAGGTGATTATGTCACCGGAATTGGTGATGAATACCTTCGTTCGCTGGAAGTGGTTCGTAGCGATGCAAGCAAAGCGATGCAGGAACAGGAGAAAGAGCAAGACCTCACAAGCGTAGATATGATTAGTAATTTATAATTCGGTTAGCATTTTGTCTCAATTGCCCGCCTATATAGAAGAAACTTGCTCCGAGGTAATTGAAAAATTCCCCAATAATATTACCAACCTCTGGATTTTAGTGGACTCAGGCTTGCAATCGCTGTTCTTGATAAATGATATGCGTTTGGTTTCTGAATATTCGGTATCAACTTCAAAATATGGTTTGGGCTGCAAGCAGGATAGTTTTAAAACTCCTTTAGGCGCTCATGAAATTGCAAAAAAAATTGGAAGCGATCAACGCCAGAACGAAATTTTTGTTGGACGTGAAGCCACAGGCGAGATTGCTAAAATTAGCTATGAGAGAAAATCTTCAGATTTGGATCTAATTCTAACTCGCATACTCTGGTTACAAGGGCTAGAGGAAAATGAAAATTGTGGTGAAGGCGTAGATTCTTTTCAGCGCTACATTTATATTCATGGTACTCACGATGAAGGAATGCTCGGATCTCCCGCATCACATGGCTGTGTGCGAATGTCTAATGCAAATATCATGGATTTGTTCGATTGTGTTGCTGAAAAGACTTTTGTATATATCTGCTAGTAAAATTTTATCTGCTATAACGTTTTTGATGTTGCCGCAAATTGCTATGGGTGTAGAAATCGAATATGCTAACAGGCAAATGTCTCACTATCAGTTAGCTATCGATGCATTGAATAGTTTGTCTCCATAAACATTAAGCCTTGATGTCGCAGCCCTTACCCCATGCTTTAGTGCGCGGCCCTTCGGAGAATTTAGCGTATACATCAGCCATTAGTTACACGCCTTAAACTTAGGTTCATGAAACAAAATATAATCACCGTCTAATTTAGTAATTACATTGTAGCTTTCTGCACGATGCACTAGTTCCATGTCGTCTGTAACAATATTATCAGCGCCGATCAAAATTGCACAACCTGTCGCAATTTGCTTTTCGACTGAATCAATTAAAGGAACAGTCTTCATTTCTTCTTCAGGTATCGCAAGATGTTGGTCTTTGCTATCGGCGTCAATTCACTTCTGCGATACGCCTTCATGCGTGTATAGAGCAGGATTATACGTTTCAATTCTTTTAGTCATGATTGTATTGTTCCTGATTTTATTTAACATAGTTACTTGCCTTTTTCAGAATTCAGTAAAACGTCGTTCTCGAAAAGTCAGCAGTAAGTATTCAGTGAATTTTAAACCTTACCCCACCCCAACATATTGAATGAAGTGCTAAGCCTAGCGTATTAATTTGTGTATTCATTAAATTATTTCATAATCCAAGGATTTAAACAGCCCACGTTGAAACTTTCAAAATCTTTTATATTTCGAGTCACAATCATTAAGCCGTGAACTTCTGCGGTTGCCGCAATGAAACAATCTCTATCAGATATCTGATCAGGTACACATAAGTTGGCTGCACAAATCACCACCGATTCATCAATATCAACGATCCTATTTTTATACTCATGCATTCTGATTGTGTCGGCCCACCGTTGGAGCATCGCGCCTTGTTTTTTTATCCTTACGAGTTATTTGCTTGCAGCCTAGCTCTATTTCAAAGAGCGTAATCACGCTGATGTAGCACTCGGTTGGATGAATATCTCCAGTCCAATTGAGAACATTTTTATCATAACGACCATTGTTGATTTTGCGTAATTCTGAGATGACATTGGTATCTAAGAGATACATGCTTAATCGGACAAATCAGCGGGGTTTGAAATTGGTTGCAGTGTTTTTGGTGGCTCAAATTCAATATCTGCAACCTCACTAGATATCCGTTTAAATTGACCAGTAAGACTTTCATTATGGTGTTGCAAAACACGGTATTCATTAATACTTAACAACACATGAGACGTCTGACCACGATCTGTAATAAAAACAGGTGTGGTGGTTGCAGTGCGTTTTGCTTTACTCACATCTTGATTAAATTCACGGCTACTCATTGTTTTCATCATTGCACCACTAGCCTATTTAAAGAATCGTTAGCATACAGAGGTAGGAACGTTTCTACAATATTCGCTAAGGATCCTCTCAATCTGTTGCTTTTCTTCGAGCTTCACCGCTTTTAATTGCTAATTCATGCTGTTGATAAGAAGCTTAACAGCATGCAGTTAGACTGTGTCGATGTAGCATTTAATAGGTATGTGTGTCTTAATTTACTTGATATCGAAGGCAAATTGCATTGGCACTCTATTAGTGAAATGGTGCACCAGAGGTGGTTAGTGGCTTTGTTTTATCCATATACGGAAGTATCAATGATTGAATTAAAGGTAAGCGATCGATTTGTGATCGATTCATGGGTTTATGATAATGGGAAAACTACTGAGTTGATTCCTCTACAAGTTTGGAAAGCGGGTTGGACTCCAGAGGACTTTAAGTGGTAACTTTATATTCGCCAGACACATATCTTCTATTGTATTCTCACGCCCTTCGTCTAATTAGCTAAAAGAAATCTTATGGATGCACAACAACTTGAAAAAGCACGAGCCCAAGTGCTTGAAATATTTGAAGCCGGGGTTTCACGTGTTAGAGGTAATAATGCGGTCGTAGAATTTTTGGGTGATAACCCATTGTCTGGTGAATATCATTTGATAGCAGTAGGTAAAGCAGCATCATCAATGTCAATTGGTGCATTGTCTGTACTAAAAAATCAAATTGCGACTGGCTTAGTGATGACTAAGCATGATCACACTGAAGACGAACTACGTACTTATAAAAATATTGTGACCATGGAGTCTGATCACCCAGTACCTGGTGAGCCAAGTTTGGCGGCGGGAAAGGCATTGGTCGATTTCGTTGAGAATGCGCCGCAAGATGCAAAATTTTTGGTGTTATTTTCTGGCGGTGCTTCAAGTTTGATGGAAGTGTTGGCTGACGGTATGTCGTTAGAAAAATTGGCGCAATTGAACAAAGTGTTACTGTCTATCGGTTACGACATTACACAAATGAATCAGGTGAGAAGAGCAATCTCTTATATTAAAGGTGGCAGGTTAGCCAATTTTATTAATGGCCGCGAAACCCTTGCGCTATTAATTTCTGATGTGCCGGGTGATGATCCGGCAGTTATTGGTTCGGGGCCATTAACACCCGTAGAAGAAGATATTAGTCAGTTTGATTTGCCAGATTCAATTACCTCTATTCTTGAAGGCGTCACGTTTACACCAGCGCCTAAGCAAGCGCTGTTTTCGAATATTACGACTCATGTGATTGCGACATTGGAAGATGCAAAGGTAGCAGCAGAAAAATGTGCTCAATCATTGGGACTTAATGTCACTGTTTATGATGAATTTATGGAAGGCGATGCTGAGAAAAAAGCAGTTGAGATATGCAAAACATTAAATTCTGCGAATTCAGGAATCCATATTTGGGGAGGAGAAACATCATTAATTCTTCCATCAAATCCTGGTCGTGGTGGACGCAATCAACATTTAGCTGCGGTGGCTGCACGAGAATTATCAGGCAACAATAACATTGTTTTTTTAGCGGCAGGAACGGATGGCACTGATGGCCCTACACCTGATGCGGGTGGCTTAGTCGATGGTCAAACAGTCTCTCGCGGTAATGATGGTGGCTTAAACATTAGCGATTATCTTGCGGCCGCAGATATTGGTAATTATCTCATTAAGACGGGTGATTTAGTGACAACGGGGCCAACCGGCACTAACGTGATGGATTTAGTCGTTGCATTAAAACAATAAGCTAAATATTTTTAATCATGTTTTTTTATCAAGTCAGAGATGCATTATTGGAAAATAACCCTCAAACAAAAACAAAATTAGTTGATCAGCTCTGTATCGATTTAGCCTCACCACATGTCGACTTCTCGATGCATGAAAGCATTGATGTGATAGAAATTCCCGGGCGACCCTCTCAGCCCGAACTGGTTCACCCAAGTAAAGTAGCGCGACGTAAGTTAGCAACTGAGCAGGGTCGGATCGCTTTAGTGCATGCGATTTGTCATATTGAATTCAATGCGATTAATTTAGCTCTAGATGCTGTGTATCGCTATCAAGATATGCCGCGTGACTATTATGTTGACTGGATGAAAGTCGCTGCAGAAGAAGCGAAACACTTTTTACTGCTGCGTAATCGTTTGTTACAGCTGGGATCAAGCTATGGCGAGCATCTAGCTCATAATGGCTTGTGGGAGATGGCAATCAAGACTCAGCATAGTATCGTAGAGCGTATGGCGCTCGTACCTAGAGTGTTAGAAGCAAGAGGATTGGATGTTACCCCCGGTATGATTGATCGATTAGAAGCAGTGGGCGATATCGATACCGGTGATATTTTAAAAATTATTCTGCAGGATGAAATTGGTCATGTCGAAATTGGAACAAGATGGTTTCGTTACGTGTGCCAGCAACAAAACATTGATTCCGAATCAATGTTTATCTCTTTGCTAAAAGAATATAACGTGGCGATAGGCAATGGGCCATTACACATGGATGCGAGAAAACAAGCAGGTTTTAGTCCAGCAGAACTGAAGGCCTTGTCCTGAGTTTCAAATATCAGAAAAGCTCTCTAGGTTTAATCCCTTAGCATTTACAGAGATCACGCTACCCTGTGTGTACCAATCTCCCAATACCGCGCGTTTGTGGTTGATAGCATTCACTTTAAATTCATGTACGTCTGGTCGATGTGTGTGACCGTGAATTAAAGTATTTATATTATTTCTTTGCATAGCAGCTTCAACAGCTGACTGATTCACATCCATGATGTCAGCATGCTTTTCAGCAGTGGCCTGTGTGGAGGTTTCTCTTAAGTGTTGTGCAAGCGATTGGCGAGTGGAGATAGGTAGATGCAGAACTATCCATTGCAGCCATTTACTGTGTGCTTTCTTTCTAAATCGCTGGTAGGCAATGTCATCAATACAAAGTGTGTCACCATGCATCAATAAAATATTTTGACCGTAAATGTTAATGACATGCTCTTCGCCTAATAAAGATATGCCAGTTTGCTCGGCAAATTTTTTGGCGACTAGAAAATCTCTATTGCCATGCAAAAAGTAAACAGGTGTATTTGCGCGACTAACTTTTTTTAATGCGCTAAAGGTTGATTGATATTCTTGGTGTGGTGCATCGTCACCAATCCAATATTCAAACAAGTCACCAAGGATATAAAGCGCATCTGCGTGGATGGCGCGTTTCAATAAAAACTGATTGAAGAGATCGGCAACTGCAGGCCTCTTCACATCTAAGTGGATATCTGAGACAAATAAAGTCTCAGACATTTTTATTGCTCTAGTAGAGTAGCTTTCTGAATAACGACTGGCTCAAGAGGAACGTCTTGGTGGCCGTCATGATTATCTGTCGCGACTTCTTCAATAATTGATACCACGTCTAGGCCTTCAATAACTTGGCCAAATACAGCGTAACCCCAGCCTTGTGGAGATTCGCTAGTGAAATCTAACATGCCATTATCAGTTACGTTGATGAAGAATTGTGAACTCGCCGAATGAGGCGCAGATGTTCTCGCCATCGAGATAGAGCCTTTAACATTTTTAAGGCCATTGTTAGCTTCGTTTTGAATGTTTGCGTTGGTCGTCTTTTGTTTCATATCAACATCAAAGCCACCGCCTTGAATCATGAATGATGGAATTACGCGATGAAAAATGGTGCCATCGTAATGACCAGATTTTACGTAAGCGATAAAGTTCTCTACCGTCTTGGGTGCTTTTTCAGCATCTAGTTCTATGACGATATTGCCTTTAGTAGTTTCGAATTGAACTTTGGGGTTTGTTTCACTCATGGCTGTGTTTCCTAAAATGGCTAGTAACAAGCACATTAAAATACTAGAGATGTAAGTAGTTTTCATTGGGTGCCTATTTGGTGGTTGATTTAAGCTGTGTATCATAATGAATACAGGCGGGCTGGCAAAGACATTTGGTGATTAGATAATCTATTTTAGAATTGGTTGACGATAGCGGTGCATTACGCGTATCCTTCCGCGCACTCAATGATTCTCGATGAATGGTTGATATCAAGTCAGTTCGGGGCATAGCGCAGCCTGGTAGCGCATCTGCTTTGGGAGCAGAGGGTCAGAGGTTCGAATCCTCTTGCCCCGACCAACACTTACAAAATTGTTTCAATTATATCGCATCGTCAAGTCTAGGTTTTCTAAGTTGACTTGACGGTCATTATGTCTACCATATGACTGCGGTAATAAACGGCACGTGATAAATTCTGCGCCTGTAGCTCAACTGGATAGAGCATCGCCCTTCTAAGGCGGGGGTTGCAGGTTCGAGTCCTGCCGGGCGCACCACTTTTAATGTGTGGTTGTATACGCAAAAAAATGTAGTTCAGCAATCTCGTATTGCTAAGTTAACCAGGTTGTTATGGTGAGCGTAGCTCAGTTGGTAGAGCCCTGGATTGTGATTCCAGTCGTCGTGGGTTCGAGTCCCATCGTTCACCCCACCTTGTTAGTTTAAATCCGTGCCTAATCTCTTGATTCTCCGTGTTTTTTCTTATTCGCTAGCCAAAATAGTAGCTTCTTCCTATATTTTTATTTCCTAAGCTTAAAAGTCCGGCAAAAATAAGTCGATATGCGTTAGGTAACTAGTTATCTGTTTGGAATGCTCTAATAAGTGAAACAAAGCAAGAAATTATCGCTAAGTTAAAAAAGTGTAAAGAATTGCCATCGCTTCTTGGTGTGGCGGCTCAGATTATTAACCTCAGTCAGAATGCAGCCAGCGTATTGATACGCTGGCTGAAGTGGTCAGCATGGGCCTAGTGCTGCCAGTAAAGATTATTTTCATGGCAAATTCATCTCTCTATATGCGGTAATCGAGACCGATAGTGTGCAGCAAGCGCTGTCAATGTTTGGTTGGACCGGCACATTAAATATTGCTCTGAGCACAAATGAGTCGAATAAAAATATTCGTGAAGCGGATTTTTTATGAAGCAGGAGCTAGCCGAGTTACAAGAAGTGGTTTTATATGCGCGCTTTGATAGTAATGATGATCGAGGGGATATAAAGCCGGGTTGGTCTCAGTGCTGGCAGTGAAAGACATTAGCTATGCGATGCCTGAACTTGTACAGCAAGATGCCATTGCATTATCACTAGCCCGGCAACAAAATGCGCAAGGGATCACATTCAACTAAATCGAAAGCTATCAGCAAATAGACCAGGCTATCGATAGAGTTAAAAAACAAATTGTGAGCGCAATTAATTGACTTGAGTGAAGACTTCGATGAGTAAGTATAGGTTAATATTTTTTACGTGTTGCTTGGCAGTGCTGGCTGTTGTGTGTCATGCCAATGAACTGCCTCAGTATTGTTCGCAAGATTGTGTTGTTGATTATGGCGAGACGCTGGGGGAATCCATGTCCGGAGTGGAAGCTTATTCAAATTGCAATAATGATTGTGTTAATCCTACGCCATTTTTTATTGATGATACGTTTACCGGAATCAAGTGGCAGTGTGTGGAGTATGCGCGTCGATGGTTGTTAATTAATAAAAATGTTGTCTACGATGATGTCGATGTGGCGGCAGATATTTGGGAGTTGGAATATGTTGTTAGCCCTGATAAGAAAATTCAAACGCCATTTATAAGTATACTTAATGGTAATAAAGAACATGGTTTGCAATTAGGTGACTTGTTGATTTATTCGCGCGCCTTCTATGGGACGGGTCATGTCGCCGTAGTGTTGAATATAGACAAGAAAAAGCAACGGATATATTTGGGCGAGCAGAATTTTGATAATGGTCGCTGGGATAAGAATTATGCGCGCGAAATTCCTTATGTTGAGTACGCCGAGGGGATTTGGGTGTTGGACCCTTATTTGATTGGGTGGAAGCGGGTCATTAATCAGTAAATGATTTGCGATAACGCAGTAAGCTCCAAACAACCAACACAAGTAAAATCAACACTGCGCTCAATTCACCATTAAAATTATCATATTCACTAGCAAATCTGCTGCATTGAGCGGAGCTATCTCGGTCAGTTAAATCTTTAAGTACTTTGATGTGAGTTACCCATCCAGCATGGATGCCAATACACCATAAAATATTGTTGGTGCGGTAGCGCACTAGCGATAAAAATAGCCCTGCTAAGAATAATGCTAGCCAACCATCAAAAAAGTCTGTCATGTTGTTGAAGTTAGCAAATGCGGACGACAATAGTGTGAGCCCGCTGTACCAATGAATGGGTTGGCCAGTATAAAATTCAGGCGTTTGTAGAAAATGGACGCTGCTATAAATAATGTTAATAAGGATAATTGCCCAGAATGAATTCATTGCGGCGCTGAGCTGAGACTGTAATAAGCCACGAAATAAGGTTTCTTCAATCAAGCCGATAAAGCAGGCAGAGATGATTGCACTGGTGAAAATCTCAATAAGTTCAAATAAGCCTTGTGTTGGGAGAACCCATAACTTGAAGCCGCAAGCGATGTAGGAGATGGAAATTGGCGCTAACATTGCTAAACCAAACAGCCATGAGCGAATTGCGATTGAGGATAAGTTATCTCTGCTAAAGCCTAACGATGAGAGGCTATTGATCTTTAGTATTCGGCAGGTTGGGTAGAATAGTAAGATCGCTAATATTAATATTGTTCGCGATACGATACGTTCGAAGTCACTACCACTGATAATATAGATTGGATAGGCGAGTAAACAACCAAGTAGACAAATCAAACAAAAATAGATGACAATAATACTGACTCGAGACATAGAGGCGGGTTGCTTGTTGGTACCTATTATTATGACTTAATTGTCAGGATGGCTATTGATTAGCCAGGTCGTATATTGCTAGTGGGATAGCATCTAACTATCGGGCGTATTTCAAGTTATACTATCACGTTGTTGTCAGCAGGATGATTATGCGAGAGTGGCGGAATTGGTAGACGCGCTGGATTTAGGTTCCAGTGGGGTAACCCGTGAGAGTTCGAGTCTCTCCTTTCGCACCATCATAATCAAGATTAAATCAAGACAGCTTAAGTTAAGGCAAATTCTATTTTTATATTTCCCTGAGGATCAGTGATTAATGCAAGTATCGGTTGAAGAGACGAGCGAGCTCGGAAGAAAACTTACCATTTCCATACCAACTGATAAGGTTGAGAAAGAAATAAACCAACGCCTTAATAGTCTTAAGGGTCGAGTCAAAATTGATGGTTTTAGGCCTGGTAAGGTCCCGATGAATGTTGTGCGTCAACGTTATGGAACACAAGTTAACCAAGAAGTGATGGCTGATGAAATGCAAGCAAGCTATCGCGATGCTGCGCTACAAGAAAAGCTGCGTCCCGCAGCTGCACCAAACATTGAGCCTCAAAAAGCAGAGTCAGGCCAAGACTTAACATTTATTGCGACCTTTGATGTCTATCCAGAATTTACATTATGTGATTTCACTAAGCTTGAGGTGACTATTCCTTCCTCTGAAGTTGCAGATACAGATGTAGACCTCACTCTAGACCGCATGCGTAAGCAGCGAATGGATTGGAACGAAGTAAATGGCGCATGTAAAAATGAACAGCGTATTACGTTAGATTTTCTTGGGAAATTAGACGGGGTAGAGTTTGACAGTGGTAAAGCAGAAGACTTTCAGCTGGTACTCGGCGATGAAGGCATGGTCGCTGGGTTTGAAGATAATTTATTAGGGCTGAAAGCTGGCGGAAATAAGAATTTTGCTGTTACCTTCCCTGAAGACTATGGGAATAGTGAGCTTGCTGGAAAAGAAGCGACCTTCGATGTTGCCGTGAAGAAAGTGGAAGAGGGTGTGTTACCAGAAATTGACGATGAATTTATTAGTGCGTTTGGTGTTGATGGAACAGTGGATGCGTTAAAAACAGAAATCAAAAAATCTTTAGATACGGAGTTGCAGCAGCAACTGAAAATAAAATCTAAAGAAGCGGTGATGCAAGTGCTGCTAGACAATAATGAATTGATGCTGCCAGCGTCGATGGTGAGCCAAGAAGTATCAGCATTGCGCAAGCAGGCATTAGAAAATTTCAAAATGGAAACAGACTCTGAGTTACCAGACAACCTGTTTGAAGAAGAGGCTAAGCGTCGAGTGAAATTAGGTTTGGTGATCGGAGAGTTAGTCAGCGAACAAAAGCTACAAATAGATGCGCAATTGGTCAATCAGCGTATAGAACAGTTAGCTAGTCAGTATGCAGATCGGGATCAGGTCATACAGTATTACAGTACTAATAACCAAGCGCGTGCAAGTGTTGAGTCATTAGTGATGGAAGATCAAGTTGTGGATTGGATCTTAGGCAAAGTTGTTAAGAATGAAAGCAAAGAACCATTTGACAATATCGTCAAACAACGGCAATAAATTAATAAGGTGAAAAGTGCTATGAATGATAGAACTCCTCAAGAACCAATGATGAATCTAGTTCCTATGGTTGTTGAGCAATCAGCGCGCGGAGAACGAGCTTACGATATATATTCACGCTTACTTAAAGAACGCGTTATTTTTATTGTTGGGCCGATTGAAGATCATATGGCTAACTTGATTGTTGCTCAGATACTATTTTTGGAGTCTGAAAATCCAGACAAAGATATTTCTATTTATATTAATTCGCCGGGCGGTTCCGTGACGGCAGGTATGGCAATTTACGACACTATGCAATTTACTAAGCCGGATATCAGTACATTATGTATTGGCCAAGCGGCAAGTATGGGTGCGATATTGCTAGCCGGTGGTACAGAAGGTAAGCGTTATGCACTTCCTCATTCGCGCGTGATGATTCATCAACCGTTAGGGGGTTTCCAGGGTCAAGCATCAGATTTTGATATTCACGCTAAAGAAATACTTAAAATTCGCGAGCAGCTAAATAGCGTGTTATCTAAGCACTCAGGTCAGACGATGGAAACGATAGGCAAAGATACAGAGCGTGATAACTTCATGGATAGTGAGGAAGCGCGCGAATATGGGATGATTGATGAAGTTTTGACCATTCGCGGCGCTGAATAACATTGAGTCTCATTTGAATCGATGATATAAAGCACTGATATTAAACGATATAATAATTTGTAGTACTAATACCGATATAAAGTAGCATTCTGGGAATAGATTCGCTTTTTCCTAGGAGTATTTCGTCATAAAATAGCAGTGATTAAAACAACCCGTAGAACTGATAGGATTTCAATATGAGCGGTGATGATTCAAAGAAAGAAACCGATAGCGGAAAACTGCTTTATTGTTCGTTCTGCGGTAAAAGTCAGCACGAAGTAAGGAAGCTGATTGCTGGGCCATCAGTATTTATTTGTGATGAATGTGTCGAGCTATGCAACGATATCATTCGTGAAGAAATGCAGGAACAATCACCTGCTAGTGGACACGAACTTCCTAAGCCAAGAGAAATCAACGCCATTCTAGATGAGTATGTGATTGGCCAAGTCAGCGCGAAAAAAGTTTTGGCAGTGGCCGTATACAATCATTACAAACGTCTTGAGGCTAGCAATAATACTAAAGACAGCGTTGAGTTAGCAAAAAGCAATATCTTACTAGTCGGTCCAACAGGATCAGGTAAAACTTTGCTAGCAGAAACGTTAGCGCGATTACTTAACGTGCCGTTTACGATAGCCGATGCCACCACATTAACTGAAGCAGGTTATGTGGGTGAAGATGTAGAAAATATTATTCAAAAACTTTTGCAGAAGTGCGACTACGATGTAGAAAAAGCACAGACTGGAATTGTTTATATCGATGAGATCGATAAGATTTCTCGTAAATCAGATAACCCTTCAATCACTCGCGATGTTTCCGGTGAAGGTGTTCAGCAAGCCTTGTTGAAACTTATTGAAGGAACCGTTGCTTCTGTTCCGCCTCAAGGTGGGCGTAAGCATCCTCAGCAAGAATTTTTACAGGTCGATACGAGCAATATTTTATTCGTGTGTGGCGGGGCATTTTCAGGCTTGGATAAAGTCATCCTTGATCGCACCGAGAAGACAGGTATTGGTTTCTCGGCTGAAGTACGCGCAGCAAATAATACTTCTGTGGGTGAAATTCTGCATGGTGTTGAGCCAGAAGATCTTGTTCGTTACGGATTGATTCCGGAATTCGTAGGTCGTTTGCCAGTGGTAGCGACTCTAGAAGAGCTAGATTCTGATGCATTAGTTCGTATACTTACCGAACCTAAAAATGCACTGACTAAGCAATATATTAGATTGTTTGAGATGGAAGATGCGGAAATTGAATTCCGCCCAAATGCATTAGTTGCTGTCGCTAAGAAAGCCATGGAGCGCAAAACAGGTGCTCGTGGCTTGCGTACCATCCTGGAAAACGTGCTTCTAGATACAATGTATGATCTGCCTTCGATTGAGGGTGTGACTAAAGTAGTTGTTGATGAGGCTGTGATTAATGGTGATGCTAAGCCGTATCTCATCTATGAGAGTGCAGACTATGAAAAAGCCGCTGCCGAGGAATAACACTCTCTTGATCATGCTTTGTCCATGTGCACTTGAAATTGGTGTTGGGTGTCCATATATAGTGTCAATACTAATACACATTTAACTTCTACTCGTTAGACTCAAAGGAGTTTCTATGGCAGATCAGAAAGAAAATAGCCCTATCGATCTTACGGACGTTTCTAACGTTCCTGTATTGCCGTTGCGCGATGTTGTCGTATATCCAAATATGGTGATCCCGTTATTTGTCGGGCGAGATAAATCCATCCAAGCCTTAGATGCGGCGATGGCTAATAACAAACAAATTTTACTCGTGGCACAAAAAAGTGCTGAGCTTGACGAGCCATCATTTGATGATTTCCACACGATCGGAACATTATCATCTATTCTACAGCTGCTAAAACTTCCTGATGGCACTATCAAAGTGTTGGTGGAAGGTGCGGAGCGCGTAAAGGTTATTAGTTTTGCAGAAGAATCAGAATACTTCACTGCTGAAATAGCAGTGCTTGATAATGAAGAACCAGAAGATAAGAAAAAGTTAGAAGTGCTTTCTCGTTCAATCGTTAGTTTGTTTGAACAGTATGTAAAACTAAATAAAAAAGTTCCGCCTGAAGTACTCACTTCATTAGCGGGCATTGATGATCCGAGTCGATTGTCAGACACCATTGCTGCGCATATGTCTTTAAAGCTTGAAGAGAAGCAACATGTGTTAGAAATTATTTCGACGTATGATCGCTTAGAGCACTTGATGAATTTGATCGAAGCTGAGTTAGACGTACTACAAATTGAAAAACGTATTCGTGGTCGCGTTAAGCAGCAAATGGAAAAAAGTCAGCGCGAGTATTATCTGAATGAGCAAATGAAAGCTATTCAGAAAGAATTAGGTGAGATGGAAGATGCGCCTAATGAAGTCGAAGAGCTTGCACAAAAGATTGAAGATGCTGGCATGCCTAAAGAGGCTAAAGATAAGGCCACTTCTGAATTGAATAAATTAAAGTTAATGTCCCCTATGTCTGCAGAAGCAACGGTAGTGAGGAATTATCTTGATTGGATGGTGGGCACGCCATGGAAAAAGAAAAGCAAGATTAATCGTAATCTTGGTAATGCGGAAAACATCCTTGAGGAAGATCACTTTGGCTTAGAAAAAGTCAAAGAGCGTATTCTTGAGTACTTGGCTGTTCAGCAGCGAGTGAAAAAATTAAAGGGCCCAATTTTATGTTTAGTCGGGCCTCCAGGTGTGGGTAAAACCTCGCTTGGTAAATCTATTGCACGTGCTACCGGTAGAAAGTACACGCGTATGTCACTAGGTGGTGTGCGTGATGAAGCTGAAATTCGTGGGCATCGCCGCACCTATATTGGTTCACTACCAGGCAAGATCATTCAAAATCTTTCTAAGATTGGTGTGAGAAATCCAATGTTCTTGTTAGATGAAATTGACAAGATGGCAGCAGACTTTCGTGGTGATCCTTCATCTGCGATGTTAGAGGTGCTAGATCCTGAACAAAATAATACTTTTAGTGATCATTATCTGGAAGTTGACTTTGATCTATCTGATGTCATGTTTGTTGCAACGTCAAACAGCCTGAATATTCCAGGACCATTATTAGACCGTATGGAAGTTATCCGTATTCCAGGATACACGGAAGATGAAAAGCTAAATATTGGCATGCGTTACTTGCTACCTAAACAAATCAAAAACAATGGCTTGAAAGAGCATGAAATAGAAATAACTAAAGATTCTGTGCAAGATATTATTCGTTATTACACACGTGAAGCGGGTGTACGTAATCTTGAAAGAGAGATATCTAAGATTTGCCGTAAGGTAGTAAAAGGTATCGTTCTAGGCAAAGATGATCAAAAGATGGTCGTTACTCCTAAGAATATTGATGACTATCTAGGTGTGCGTAAATTCCGTTATGGACTAGCCGACGAAAAAGATCAAATCGGTCAGGTGACAGGATTAGCATGGACTGAAGTTGGTGGAGAATTATTAACCATCGAAGCAGAGATTGTGCTGGGTAAAGGCAAGATGCTGGCACCAACAGGTAACCTTGAAGATGTCATGAAAGAGTCTATTCAAGTTGCTCAAACTGTTGTGAGAAGTCGAGCAATATTACTAGGTGTTAGCCCTGAGTTTTACGATAAAGTTGATATACATATTCACGTACCTGAAGGTGCGGTTAAGAAAGATGGACCTAGCGCTGGAGTAGGCATGACAACGGCGTTGGTATCTGCGCTTACCCATATCCCTGTGCGCGCTGACGTGGCCATGACGGGTGAAATCACCTTGCGTGGAGAAGTCTTGCCTATCGGCGGACTGAAAGAGAAATTACTAGCGGCACATCGTGGTGGTATTAAAATTGTCGTGATTCCAGAAGAAAATGAAAAAGATCTTGTGGAAATTCCGGATAATATTAAGGCTCAGCTTGATATTCGACCAGTACGTTGGATTGATGAGGTACTCGAAATCGCATTAACTGAAATGCCTACACCGCTGGAAGGTGGTGAGAATTTGAGCGAGATGAAAAAGAGAATGCTTGAGGTTGGAAATAAGAAAGAAGAGGTAAGACATCACTAGTCATTTATTGACAGCGTGAATCCGTTGCTGGTATAACTTCGTTTCGCACTAAAGATTGGTAATGCGTGTAATTAAACGTAAAGAATGTTTGTATTCTTTTGCATTTGCGTCATGCTTTCTAGTAACATAAACCATAAGTATTGAAATATGATTGTGCTAATTAGTATCGCACTAGACATCTATAATTATTATAACTATCAATTCAGGGGTAAATCATTCAATGAATAAAACTGAGTTAACTGAAGCGGTGGCAGCTGCCGCTGATCTTTCTAAGGCATCAGCAGGTAGAACAGTAGATGCAGTCGTCGAAGCAATTACAGGCGCACTTAAAAGTGGTGATCAAGTAGCGATTGCTGGATTTGGAACATTTTTAGTTCGTGAGCGTGGCGCTCGCACTGGAAGAAATCCTAGGACTGGCGAGCCTATGGAAATAAAAGCGTCTAAAGTACCTGCTTTTAAAGCTGGTAAGGCGTTAAAGGATGCAGTAAACTAGCGCGCCTTTCGCATGGGTGCTTAGCTCAGCTGGTAGAGCATCGCCCTTACAAGGCGAGGGTCGGGGGTTCGAGCCCCTCAGCACCCACCAATAGTAAATAGCCAAACATGGAGTGGTAGTTCAGCTGGTTAGAATATCGGCCTGTCACGCCGGGGGTCGCGGGTTCGAATCCCGTCCACTCCGCCAATTTTTATATAAATAGGGGAAGATTTCATCTTCCCCTATCTTGTATAATGCCTCTCGCTTTCAAATAAAATCTAATTGAGTTAATAATCCTATGTTGATGCAAATTCGTGAGCGAACTAGCGGAATCTTCGCCTACATTATTGTCTTATTAATTACCATCCCATTCGCATTTTGGGGGATCCAAGAATATTTTGGCGCGCCAGGCGATCAGAAAGCGGCTGAAGTGAATGGTGAAGAGATTGTTAAACGAGTGTTTGATGCACAAGTACAAGATCAGCGACGCTACCTGAAATCAATCTTAGGGAGTTCATTTGACTCACTTTACAGTGACGAAAACATACTCAAGCAAAGTGTATTAGATACTATGATACAAAATACTTTGCTTAATGATGAAACAAAAAATGCGGGCTATAGGGTTAGTGACAACAAATTATTTGAGCGTATTCAATCAGTCCCACAGTTTCAAAATGCAGGGCGGTTTGATGCCACTAAATACGAGCAGCTATTGGCTTCCCAACGCAGAAGTCCAGTCGAATTTGAAAATCAACTACGTCAAGAAGAGAGTATTAACCAATATCAAAGTAGTGTGGTTTACTCGAGTTTCCTACCCGTTAAAGACAAACAAAAATATGCTGCGTTAAAACAACAAAAGCGTAATTTTGATTATTTCTTAATTGCTTCGAATCCTAATCTAGTAGATGTCACTGATAGCGATATCAGTGAATACTATCAAGCCAATAAACAATATTTTAGAACACCACCTCGCGTTAAGTTGGAGTATTTGGAGGTAAAACAAAAAGATATTGGTGCTGCGCTTTCATTTTCAGAGGGTGAAATTTTGTCTTCATATGAAGATGATCCTAGTCGATATCAAACACCTGAATTAAGAAAGGCTAGCCATATTTTATTGAAGCTGGCTGAAGATGCATCGGAAGATCAAGTAAATTCAGCATTAAGTAAACTTCAAGGCGCAGTCGAACGAATTAAGGGCGGTGAAGACTTTGCTGTTGTTGCAAAAGAATTATCCGAAGATTCATTCTCAGCAAAGAAAGGTGGCGGTATTGGATTTGTGTCACGCACTGATATTGATAACCCTGCTTTTGTAAAGAATTTATTTGCCATGCAAAAAGGCGAGTTAAGTGCTCCTTTTAGAACTAGATTAGGTATTCAATTGATTAAGCTTGAGGATGTCACTGCATCAAAAATTAAACCATTTGAGCAGGTGAGTGCGCAAATTGTAAACGAGCTGCGTGCTGAGGCCTCTGATAAAAAATATAGAGAGCTAACTGAAAAATTGTCGAATCTAACTTACGTCAATGAAGATAACTTGCAAGCGGCTGCTGACGAATTAAACATGCAAGTGCAAACGTCTGACTGGATAATGGGTGCTGAGGTGGAAGGCATTGCTTCATATTCAAGTATTGTTAGCGCTGCATTTTCAGATGAATTGATAGATAAAGGCGTCAATAGTTCATTGATGGAAGTGGTTGATGGTCGTGCTGTTGTTGTCAGAGTGCTTGAGCATGAGCCTTCACAGATACAGCCTTTAGAAGAAGTCACTGGCAAAATCAAAGTAACCGTAAAGACCATAAAAGCGCGTGATCAATTAGTCGCTCAAGGTGCTGAGGTGATAAAGAAGCTAAACAATGATGCATCTGCAATAAATGACACATTGAAGGCACTAAACGTGTCGATTAATACCGCAGGTGTTTTACTGCGTGACGATGAGTCTGTGCCTAGTGAAATTGTAGAGCACGTATTTTCTCTTTCATCAGCAAATAGTTATCCTATGTTTGATGGTGTTGAGCTAGATAACGGACAGTTTGCTGTAGTCAGACTTAATGATGTTGTTAAAGTTGCTGAGTCAGAGGCTAAGGTTGAAGCGGCAGAATGGATTTCAGTGCAAGGGGAATATGGTCGCAGGGAAATGCAGGCTATGTTGAAGGCGCTTCGAGAAACAGGGGATGTCACTGTGTTCTCTGAAAACTTATAATACTGATTTATAAATATGAAACTGCATTGGCAAATATTAATCGCGTTAGCCTTTGCAGTCATCGTAGGTATTTTTACTACATCCATTAATGCCAGTCTTGGCGTTGATCTTATCCCCATATTTGAATTTTTTGGCGCATTATTTCTTAATGCGTTAAAAATGATTATTGTTCCATTAATCGTATCTTCTATCATTGTGGGTATCGCTAGCATTGATCAAGATGGTTCGTTTGCGCGCATGGGAAGTAAAACGCTTCTCTATTATGTCGCTACAAGCACAATTGCAATCACTATTGGTTTAGTCATGGTGATGGTATTCCAACCTGGGTTGATTGATGGGCTACCGGCAAAAGAAGTGCTTGGTTTACATGCGAATACAGCAGAGGTAACGCAGAAAGTCGGAGACGCCAGTACAGGTGATATTGCCGGTATATTTCTACGTATGATTCCACCCAATATCATTAATGCTGCTGCACAAGGGCAAATGCTGGGGTTGATTTTCTTTAGTCTATTGTTCGGATATTTTATTGCACAACTGAAAACTGAGCAAAAAAGTACCATGCGCAACTTTTTTGAAGGCATGTTTGAAGTCATGATGAAAATGACTGATTTAATTATGCGATTTGCACCTATCGGGGTGTTTGCCTTAGTTGCAAAGATTGTAGCGACGTCTGGAATTGAAGTGTTTATACCGCTGGCAAAGTTTTTCTTTGTAGTATTAGCGGCACTTGCAATACACATGTTCATCGTGATGCCAATATTATTGAAAGTGATTGCTCGTGTTCGTCCGGTCAAACATTTTCAAGCAATGTTTCCTGCGTTATTAACTGCATTTTCTACCAGTTCATCTTCAGCAACGTTACCCGTTACTTTGGATTGTGTACAAGATCGTGCGGGGGTGTCGAATAAAACATCTAGTTTCGTATTGCCGTTAGGTGCGACCATTAATATGGATGGCACCGCCTTATATGAATGTGTTGCTGCATTGTTTATTGCGCAAGCTTATGGGCTGGAGCTTGGCTTTATAGAGCAATTTACAGTCGTGATGCTGGCGTTAATGACGTCAATAGGTGTCGCAGGCATTCCTGCTGCGAGTTTGGTCGCCATTACTATTATCTTAGCTGCTATGGGTCTTCCATTAGAAGGAATTGGCCTGATATTAGCAGTCGATAGAGTGTTAGATATGTGCCGCACCGCAGTGAATGTGTTTAGCGATTCATGCGGTGCAGTAATCATTGCTCGCTCAGAAGGTGAACAAACTAGGCTGGTTTAATCGTTAATACCCAGCCATTCCGACGATATTAAAGCCGGCATCGACATAAGTAATCTCGCCGGTAATTCCACTGGCTAAGTCTGAGCATAAAAATGCAGCGACATTGCCAACTTCTTCAATCGATACATTTTTGCGTAAAGGTGCATTTTGTTCAACGTGGTCTAGCATCTTACGAAAATTATTAATCCCTGCGGCAGCTAATGTTCGTATCGGGCCGGCAGAAATACAGTTCACACGAATATTATCTGGACCTAATGCGTACGCCATATAGCGCGTATTAGCCTCTAAGCTAGCTTTGGCAAGCCCCATTACGTTGTAGTTTGGCATTGCTTTCATCGCACCTAGATAAGTCAGCGATATGATAGCGCTAGGATGTCCACTCATCATTGGGCGTGCGGCTTTGGCTAATGCGGTTAAGCTATAACTACTGATGTCATGAGCAAGTTTTGATCCTTCACGGGTGGTGTTGTTGACAAAATCACCTTCTAATTCTTCTTTGGGTGCAAAAGCAATCGAGTGAACTAGAATGTCAAATTCTGACCAATGTGTGCCTAGCTGTTTAAAAAGATCTGAAATGTTCTCATCGGTCGCCACATCGCAAGGAAGTACAATATTACTGCCCAGCTCTTTGGCAAATTTTTCGACACGTGACTGAAGCCGCTCATTCTGGTAAGTGAAGGCTAATTCAGCCCCTTGTTCATGCATGGCTTTGGCCACTCCCCAAGCAATCGATCGATTACTTGCAACGCCTATTATTAATGCTTTTTTATTCGCCAGAAAACCCATGGTCTCTCCTATAAAAGTAGTTCGCCTGATACTGCGCTAATCGCTATACTGAGGCGATTGAATTCATACATTATACATTGTCCGATAAGCTGATGGCAGGTCGACATTCCCTTAAATATTTTTTACTCCTAAGCATAGTGGGCTCGTTGCTATATGGCTGCGAAAATGGGCAATGGAATAATCCTTATCGAGATGGGGATCAGCATAAGGATATTATTTATACATCCTTTAAAGAGCGTCCCAAAGAGCTAGACCCAGTAAAATCTTATAACGCAGCAGAATATGACTTTATAGCTCAGATTTATGAGCCGCCGCTGCAATATCATTTCCTGAAAAGGCCGTATCAGTTAATACCCTTGGCAGCTGCCAAGATGCCGACACGAACTTTCTTCGATGAAAATAATAATCCACTTTCATCTGATGTTGAAGCATCGAAAGTTGCATACACAATTTATAATATTGAGATTCAGCAAGGCATTCAATATCAACCACACGCTGCCTTCGCAAAAAACCAACAGGGCGCTTATTACTATCATTCTTTAACTGAAGAAGATTTGGAAGGCGTGAATATATTGGCTGATTTTGAGCAACAGTCCTCGAGACAATTGACTGCACAAGACTATGTCTATCAAATTAAGCGATTAGCACATCCAAACTTACATTCCCCGCTGGCGGGGTTGTTAGGGGATTATATTGAAGGCTTTGCTGAGTATCGTGAAAAAGTGCTCGCCAATATTAAAGATAAAGATGCTTGGTTAGATTTACGAAAACTCTCTATGCAAGGCGTGACTGTTTTAGATTCACATCAGTTTAGTATTAGAGTCAAAGGTGTGTATCCACAATTCATTTACTGGTTAAACATGCCGTTTTTTGCGCCGATTCCTTGGGAAGCCGATAAATTTTATTCTCAAGTAGGTATGAAAGAACGCAATATTTCATTTGATTGGTACCCGGTAGGTACCGGGCCTTATATGTTGACTGAAAATAATCCAAATTTACGCATGGTGTTAGATAAGAACCCTAACTTCCATGGTGAAAAATATCCTAGCGAAGGTGAGCCAGAAGATTATGCGTTGGGATTGCTTGATGACGCGGGCAAAGAGCTACCTTTCGCTGATCGCATAGTGTTTAGTTTGGAAAAAGAAAGTATTCCTTATTGGAATAAATTTTTGCAAGGCTATTACGATACCTCAGGAATATCGTCAGACAGTTTCGATCAATCAGTAGAGCTTAATTCTCAAGGAGAATTTGGTTTAACTGAGGAAATGGAGAAAAGAGATATTGATCTAGCCTCTGCTGTAGCGACTAGTCTGTATTATCTGGGATTCAATATGGGTGACTCTGTTATTGGTGGTGATTCCGAGCGTGCAAGATTGTTAAGACGCGCAATATCAATTGCAGTTGATTATGATGAGTTTATTTCTATTTTTCAGAATGGTCGGGGCGTGCCAGCACAAGGTCCTATACCCCCCGGTATTTTTGGTAATGAAGGTGGTAAAACTGGCCTTAATTCTTATGTTTATAATTGGAAGAATGACCAGCCTGTCCGCAAAAGTATTGATGAAGCAAAAGAGTTAATGGAAAAGGCGCGCTACCAGAATGGTGTTGATCAAGAAACCGGTAAACCTCTAGTTCTATACTTTGATACGGTAAGTCGTGGTGCTGACACTAAAGCGTTACTTAATTGGATGATGAAACAGTTTGCTAAAATTGATATTCAATTAGTTATTCGTGGCTCTGATGCTAATCGCTTTTATGATAAGTTAGACAAAGGCACATTTCAGATTTATCAATTAGGTTGGAATGCAGACTATCCAGATCCTGAAAGTTTCTTCTTTCTACTTTATGGGCCTAACTCTATAGCGCTTTC
>WASW01048044.1_pt1 | contig 24202 bp, 18 predicted proteins | sample 5698521 | NCBI WGS metagenome assembly WASW01 (sample SAMN11175560, study PRJNA528189) | sponge metagenome | isolation source: marine sponge | host: Leucetta | place: Antarctica: Western Antarctic Peninsula, King George Island | collected 2013-01
ATCACAGAGAAATGAATGTCATCTCGACAGCAAAAGCGGGGGATGTGCTCGTCAATATTGTGGCTCCCACTGCCGGGCAAAACGGCTTCAATGTCAAAGGGATGCCCATGTCTGCCAAACCTGGAAAAAAAGTGACCCTACTGCCAGGAAAGCACACGGCATTCAATGCGGATCGGACTCAAATTCGTGCGGCCAAGGCTGGATATGTTGTGCTGATGGGTTATAAAATTTCCATCGAAAACATTTACCGCGTGCAAAACGTGGATGGATCTGTTGGAAATCTCAATTTTGATGGGATCGTTTATGTGGATGGTAACATTGAAGATGGCTATACGGTGCATGCCACTGTCCGGATTGAAGTGCGAGGGACCGTCGGCAAAGCAAATCTATTCACGGAAGGAGAACTGATTGTTCAAAAAGGGATCATGGGGGCGACCATCAAAGCAGAGGGTTCTGTCCGCACAGCCTTTGTTTCAGATGCCAAAATTGAGGCAGGCCGCAATGTGGTCGTCAGAGAATATATTCTCAATTCTGATGTCTCGGCAGGGAAAGTCATTCATGTGACCAGCCCCGATGGCTCTTTTCATGGTGGGACTTGCCACAGCGGAAATTTTGTCAACATTCCGAATATAGGATCGAGCAAACTGGGAGATCAAACCATGGTCGAGGTCGGTTTGGATCCCGACGCACGGCTCCATTTTAAAGGCTTGGAGTCGGCGCTTCAGGATAATCTTTATAAGTTTGAAAAATCCAAAAAAAACTTATTGTTGTTACAAGCCGCACGGGAAAAGAAGGGGATTCTTGAAAAAGAACAGGAGAAGATGTTCAATAAACTGTCAGATGAAGTTCAGCAATTACGCGATGATTCGATCAGGGATATCAAGGAATGGCGGAACCTCATGGATATTGTCAAAACGGAGCATGACAAATCTGGAGGAATTGTTTTCATTTTAGGGAATGTCTATCCGGGGACTGTCGTCAAGATTCGCCGGATGCTCCATCACGTCCAGATGCCGGTAGCTCGTGCCGCTTTTTTATCGGTCAAAGGCCGAATCCAGATGCAAGATTATGATGAAGTGATTCGATTTTATCGACGGTATTTTCTCAATAAATAAACTAAGGATGGGTCAGAAATTATGCCACGAATGACTAGAGCGGAAGTGGAGCGGAGAATCCAGCGCAGAGATCAGATGAGAAACCTGGACTTGACAGGACTCAATCTGGAGGATTTAGTGATGGTCGGGGTAGACTTGCGGGACAGCACTTTGACGAGCTGTAATTTGAATGGAGTGAATTTAAGTGGCAGCATGCTTGAGCGTTGCAATCTTGTCGATTGTGATTTGATTGAATCGACTTTGCAGGAAACCTCTTTGACGAGGTGCTCACTGGATCGTGCCAATTTTCAAAACGCGAATCTGATTGAGGCGAACTTACGTGAAGCACAAATGAAGCAAACCAATTTCAACGGCGCTAACCTGGATCGCGCCTTGTTTATTAAGGTCAGGGCGGAACTTGTTGACTTTTCAAGTAGCTCTCTTTTCAAAGCCCGATTTGACGAAGCGCTTGTCGTCTTATGCGACTTTTCCTCCTGTGATTCAGGAGAACTTGAAGCCGCCGATGCGGACTTTTCGGGTTCGGTCTTTCAAGGAGTCAAGATGGATCGCTCCAATTTCAAAGGGGCCAACATGAGCTATTGTGACCTCACGGGGGCATTCATGCGAGGCTGTGAGATGGAGGGAGTCAATTTTTTTGCCGCAACTTTACGAGAAGCACAAATGACCAAATCCCGCCTCCAGGATTCCCATTTTATGAAAGTTTATGGAGAATCCGCCAGAATCAATGGGGCCAACTTGAAAAACGCAAACATGATTGATGCCGATTTTACAGGAGGAATTTTTGATTCTTCTTATATGGCAGATGTTGTCGAAAAAGGAACGATCTTCAATGAGGCGAGCTTTAAAAACACGCGGAGATAGCGCCATGCGAAAATTTGGAAGATGCGGGGCATTCTTGATGATTCTGCTCCTGGCTTTCACAAAAGTTCATGCCGAATATCGAGCCTACGAGTTGGAAGTTTATGATCGGATTGAAAAAAAAACAGAAATCCTGAGAACCACTTTTTCCCCATCCGATTACCTCTTGTCGCATGGGGGGGAACGCCGAATCGGGGTGATCATTCGCGCTTCCTGGATTTGCTGGGGAGACACTTCTCAATTCAAAGAAATCTGCGCACCTCCCGATCCAATCAGCCCGCGTTTTTCTGTCGGTGATAAAGTCCAAATTGTGCTTGAGAAACATGTGACGGATCAGTGGGTAGGAGAGATTGAAAATGTGTTTTACCGCCCTGACCTGAGAAGTAATGTTTACGGAGTCCGTTTCCAGCAGCAGAAAAACCTCTATGCTCGTTATTATGAAGCCACCCTCCAGCTCGCTCCTGCCTCCAAGTAAATTTGAGAAGTCACGATTATTGATACCACTGATGGGGTTTATCAACCGCCAGTTTACTTTTTTCAAAGGATAGCAACCCTTTGAGCAAATGGACGTTCCGTTGAAAGAAACGCTCCATCCAATGCCGGTGATCATTGGTTTTGATTTCAATCACATCAAAATCCTCCATTTTCGAAGATAAATAATCATCACTCGTCATGAGTTCGTCCACCAATCCTCTTTCGTGAGCTTGGGACGCCAACCAGTAATCTCCTGTCGCGACTGCTTCAATATCCAAATTTTGACGATGATCAGCAACATGCTGTTTGAACGCCTTGTGGATGTCTTCCAGATCTTCCTGAAATTTCTGTTTGCCTTCTTCAGTGATTTCAGAAAACGGAGTCACGGTCCGTTTGTATTTTCCAGCAGTGAAGAGGTGATAATCAATGTCATGCTTTTGGAACACTTTATGAAAATTGGGCACTCCAGCGACCACTCCAATCGAGCCAATAAAGGCAAAAGGAGAAGCAACGATTTTATCTGCGACAGCGGCCATCATGTAGCCACCACTGGCGGCAATCACATCGACACAGACGGTCAAACGCAACCCCTTTTTTTTCAAACGCGCCAATTGAGCACTGGCCAATCCATAATGAGCGACAGCGCCTCCTGGACTGCTTAAACGCACCACGATTTCATCTGAAGAAGAGGCAACTTGCAGCAACAAAGAAATTTCTTCTCGTAAATGTTCGGTGGCATGGGCCATGATGTCTCCGACAAAATTGAGCACATAAATTTTTGCAGAGTGCTTTCTAAAAATATCAGAACTTTTCATATTTGAGGCCAATTCCTCTTTGACTTTCACCAGCACACTTTGCGCGTCCTCTTTCTTTTGAAGTGCGTCTGTTTTTTTCTCTTTCTTTTGATTTTTTTTGAGTAGTTTTAAGGCACCCTTGGGGAGGGTGTCTCTTTCGTTCATCAATTTATCAAGTTTGTGCAGATCTTTTTCAAAACGATGATTGAGTTTTTTGAAGCTAATATAGCCTTCTTTGGGTTTGAAAGGTTTCTTAAAAAATAAGAATTTGAGGATCAGCAGAAACCCTGCCAATCCAAACAACGTCACGCCTATATAATAAAATGTATAATACTCTGTCAAAAAATCACTCATGATTTACTTCTTTCCTGGTTGGAGCTTACGGGGTCCCGGCACACACAAAGCTTGGAGATAGAGAGAATTCTGCCTTCCGAAATCGAAAACAGGATTTATTGATTGAACAAAAAGAGTATCCTACTTAGGCACTGATTTCAACTTTGATTGAATCCGAGCATTTATTCCAGCTCCGCAGCGCCTTTGATCAGCTTCAAGAAAATATTCAGAATTGACCTGTCGCCGTATTTTTGAGGTTGAATTAGGACTAAAACGGTGCTAATTTAAAATTCAAATGGACTCGTTATCCATCTTTTTTAAAGAAAAATAATCAGTAAAAAAATGGCAGAATTGGTACTAATGTGGCCCCAGAATGTTGAGGGCAAATACTATGTGGATCAGGAGTGCATTGATTGTAATTTGTGTTCTGAAATTGCTCCTGATAATTTTAAAGTCAATGAGGAAGATGGGCATGATTTTGTTTACAAACAACCAAAGTCTCTCGAAGAAGAAGAGTTGTGTCTCGAGGCAATGGAAGCATGTCCGGTAGAAGCCATCGGTGATGATGGTGAGCCTCATAAGTAATCATTCACTATGGAAAGGAAAATGGTATGAATTTCAAAGTGGTATCCCCCGAAACTCAATCGTCCACTGGAGAAGGGAATGGTTCTCCTGAGCGGATCCAGACAATGATCGATCAAAATCCTGTTTTTTTATTCATGAAAGGAAACCCGGAAGCGCCTCAGTGTGGTTTTTCAGCGAAAGTGACGCAGATCATGCGGGCATGGGACATCCCTTTTCAATCCTTTGATGTGCTCTCTGATCAAGAGATTCGCGAAGGCGTGAAATCTTTTTCCAATTGGCCGACAGTCCCCCAGCTCTATATCAACAAAAAGTTTGTCGGAGGATGCGATATCATCACAGAGCTTTCTGAAACCGGAGAATTGCTTCCGTTGCTCAAGGAGGCCTATCCCGATCATGAATTCACACCCCCGTCCCCGCCAGCACAAGTCAAAGAGATCACTCCGCAAAATGCGACAGAGCAACTCAAGAACGACTCTCAGGCTCGATTGATTGATGTTCGCTCTCCGGAAGAGTGGGAATTGGCTCATCTGGAAAATGCTCAGTTGATTGATGAAGCGTTGGTCGAAGAAATGCTGGCTTCTTGGGACCGCAAGACCCCATTGATTGTGCTTTGCCATCACGGAATGAGAAGCCTGGATGCGGCTCGTTTTTTCACAGCACAGGGTTTTCAGGATGTTTCTAGTGTTGAGGGGGGGATTGACAATTGGGCGAGAACGGTGGATCCGTCTCTGGCGCAATATCAATAAAAAAAGAACAAAGTCGGGTCTCATTGCTGATGAGCGGCAGAGATCTGATAAGACCTTACTGGGCGGACGGTTTCCTCATTTTTGGAAGCCGCCTATTCTAATGACGCTTCAATCAAAAAAGGAGAAACTATGTCAAAAAACAGTCAAACTCCCTGGACTGCTAATCCTTCCGAAGCAAAGTTGGTTCTCACAGAAAAAGCTGCGAGTATTTTTCAGGAGGCTTGTCTTGCGGAAGGAAATCTTCTTGAAGTTTCCTTTCTCAGAGTCGGTGCGAATCCTGGCGGGTGCTCAGGTTATCGTTATGAATTAGGCTGGAATTCTCCAGAAGATGTTCAAGAAACCGACCTCAAATTTGTTTCCAAGGGTGTCAATCTTGTTGTGGATAAAACGTGTTTGTCAGAAATTTTAGGTTCTGTTGAAATTGACTATACTGACGCAAATATGGTCGAGCAGGGCTTCGTTTTCAAGCAACTTAGAGATGGCAGTCAGTGTGGTTGCGGAGAATCTTTTACTCCCGTTAAAGATTTATAATATGCTTTACCAGACAATTGATATGCTGGCAGAGGCATTGTGTGTCGGCTTTATGATCTACAAATGGGTCATTATCATTGCGATCTTCCTCACCTGGGTCAGGGCGGATCCAAACAATCCTCTTGTCTACTGGATCAATCGAGTCACTTATCCTCTTTGGGAATGGTGTTATCAATGGACACCCGCCTCCCTGAAGCTCTTCAATGCCTACATTGCATTACTTTTTGTGATTTTTTTACACGCATTGTTGCCAGCTTCCTTACATTCGCTCAATCTGGCGCTGCACCCGCTTCCGTCCGATTTGCATTCCTCCACGTTTTTAATCCAAATTGTCGGACATGCGTTGCAGGGGCTAGGTATTGTCGCCTATAGCATCGTTTGGTTTGGGATTTTGATTTTAGCGATCTGGTTTGTTTTAACCCTGGTTTCCCCCGCCGCCAACAATCCGATTGTCCAAGTGGTTTACATGCTCGCCGATCCTCTGGTTACACCGATTCAGAGATACCTCCCTCGGATGCAGGTTGACCTTTCTCCCTTGATCGGGATTGTGATTTTTTATTTGATTGCCCGTTACCCGATTTCCTTGATTATGTTTCAAGGAGCCCAGCTTTCTGCGCCTGTCCAAGTCTGTGTTTACTGACGAAAGAAAAATCAGGAAAAATTTACTTGCCTACCCCTTCAATGCCCCGCCAATCATCGACGATTGAGGTTAAAGTTCCGCCGACATTTGAAACGAATTTAAGTGCCCCGCCAATCATCGACTATCGAGCGATTCAAGAACAAAAAGAACCAAGCGATTTATAACCATTCATGTTGTTTTCTGATCAAAAAAATGTTTATTGATTGAACATCAGGCATGGAAGGTGTATTTTCGAGGAGATGCTTCTTCAAATGGAAAATTTTTCTCACCTTTTTCAAAAAATGACCATGACACAGAAAGCCCTCGCTTCATTGTTTCTTTCCTTCTTGATTCTCAGCCAATCTTTCCTGCTTGAAGCAAAAGAAACCACCGCCCCCTTAACAGGACGGAGTGTTGCTAGGATTGCTCAGCGATTTGCCAGCATGCACTACTCTCAGCAGCCGATTGGAGATGAAATCTCTCAAAAAACTTTAAAAACTTACTTGAATCGTCTCGACCCTGGACACTACTATTTCTTAAATTCCGATATTCAAGAATTCATTAAATATGAAGATCGTCTGGATGATTTGTTGCTCCGACAAGGGAATATTGAATTGTCATTACACATTTTTACTCGCTTCAAAACGAGAGTTTCTGAGCGTTTAGATTTTTTAGAAAGCATGAAAACCGAAATTTTTGACTTCAAGAAAGAGGCTTCCTGGAAGATTGACCGCTCAAAAGAACCCTACCCCCACACACTGGAAGAAGCCCAAAAACTCTGGAGATTGAAATTCAAATTTGATGTTTTGACCCTCACTTTAGGCGGCAATACGAGGGAAGAAGCCAAAGACCGTTTACTTCAAAGAGCGAAATCCACCTGGAAAAATTATTCCCAATTTACGGATAACAACGTCGTTGCCTTATTCCTCAATGCCCTCACGAGTGCCTTTGATCCCCATTCGACTTACATGGAACCTCGCGATCAGGAAAATTTTGAAATCAACATCAAACTCTCATTGGAAGGAATTGGGGCGGTATTGCGTTGGGACGATGGCTACACGGTGGTCAATTCCATTGTGCCAGGAGGCGCGGCTTTTCGGGAAAGCCATCTGAAAGTCAGTGATCGCATTGTCGCGGTTGCGCAGGGAGATGATTCTTTTGAAAGCGTGGTCGATGTGCGTCTTGGGGATGTCGTGCAATTGATCCGCGGAAAACGTGGTACCAAAGTACGATTACAAGTGATGAGAAAAACAGAAACGGGGGATGCGATTCACACGATTGCCATCACCCGAGATAAAATTGTCCTCAAAGATGGCGAAGCAAAATCCTATACATTGTCTCCTAAAACAACGCCCACTGACGATTTTCAAGCGCCTGAAGATTATAAAATTGGTCTGATTCATTTGCCTTCATTTTACACAGATTTTGAAGGCCGTCGTAAAAATTTACCCGATTATAAAAGCGCGACCCGCGATGTGAAAAAAATTTTAGAGCAATTTATTCAAGACAAAGTCGATGGCGTTGTTTTGGATTTACGGAACAATGGCGGAGGTGGATTGGATGAAGCCGTTGACATGGTCGGCCTCTTTGTCGGGAAAGAGCCTGCGGTTGTCATCCGTAATTCATTTGGAGGCGAAGAGATCCGAATAGGCCGCCAAAGTCAGGTTTATGCGGGGCCATTGGTGGTTTTACTCAACCATTACAGCGCCTCTGCTTCTGAAATCTTGGCGGGTGCGTTGCAAGATTATGGGCGTGCCATTTTAGTGGGAGACAAAACAACTTTCGGCAAAGGCACGGTGCAAAATATTTCTCGATTGCCCCCGAACTATGGCGCTTTGAAAGTGACCGTTGCTCAATTCTATCGAGTTCAAGGCGGATCGACTCAAAATAAAGGAGTCGAATCTGATATTGTTCTTCCGTCCCTCAACAATGTTTGGGAGATCGGAGAAGCTCATCTAGAAAATGCGCTTCCCTGGAAAAAAATCAATGCTCTTTCTTTCACTCCAGACCAAACTATCAGTCATTATTTGCCCAAATTGAAAGAACTTTCCCAAAAACGGATAGCAGAGGATAAAGATTTCATCAAGATCCGTGAAGGCATTAACGAATATTTGACCAATGTCAAACCTCGGCAATTCACCACCATTTTGGGAATCCAAGCAGATTTTGAGAAAAACAAACAAAAACGCGAAGACAAAAAATCAAAGATCGAAGAACAAATCAAAGACGCCAAAGTTGGAGAGGCAACTCCTCAGGTGGAAGAAGTGCCGAAAAAAGCCGATAATGCGGAAACGCCACTTTTCGATTATGCCGGTAAAGATCACACCCTCAAGGAAAGTTTTTTGATTTTAGAAGATTACATCCGCTATCTCCATCAATCTTCAACCGCTCAGGTCAAACTGAAACTCTCCCAAAATTAACCTCAGCCAGCAGCATTCCGGGAATATTTCATCATGGTATGAAACCGGAATGCCACCTCAATTGCTACTTATCAATCATGCTTCAGGAGCGTCGGAACCCACTGATTCGGAAACGGTATTGATATTCTCCGGGTTCGATCAGGAATTCAGAATGCACGCTGGGTGACCAGGAATCATCGCCTCCCACGCCCATGTGCCAACCATCAATATGGACAGTAACTGTATCGTTTGGAACAAGATCATACGTGTGTTTGGCTTGGGTGAGTTGCTCAATCGTATATCGCTGCACATCCATATGAAAAAAGGGGGCTCCTGTGACACGCAATCCCACTCCTTGCTCATTGGTGAGTTGCACCCATCGCACGTCTTCCCGCCCTCCGTTTTCACTTGGAAAGATATAAGGCACATACATCGCTTCTGCGGTAGATTGATAACGCTCCACACCCGCTGATTTTTTACGATCACTGTAATTCTCATGAGGCCCTCGACCAAACCACTCGACCTGATTGAACTCCGCGGGAAGTATCATTTCCATTCCGATTCGAGGCAAGGTGGAAATTTGAGCATTCATGCGAATTTTTTTGCTGACTTCAATACTCCCCGTTCCATCAATAGTGTAAGTGGTATCGACAAGCAAAGTCGCCGGATTGTTAGAGGCTTGCCATCGGGTGAGGGTCTGGATTTGCAATTCCTGTGGGGAATGCCGAACCCAATTCGACTCAAGCACGTTCTTTTCCAAACGATCCAATCCAGCGTTTTCCCATTGCAAAACATACCCTTGAGGGGCGACATCTGCATTGCTGACACCATAGTCATTGTCAAGGGGAGCACGGAAGAAATTATCTCGAAATCCCTCTTTGAGGAGCGGGATGCCGTCCTGTTCCCAATGAGTAATGCTTCCTTGTTCTGTATTAAAAATCAACTGGAAATCTTTTCCAGAAAGATGAAGTTCCTCGTTTTTTTGTTCTGTGATCAACTCTGACACGTCTAAGTGAGATACGGCCTGAGGCTTCGCTTGGATTTCGATCTGCCAGGGAATAAAAAATTGCTCCCAAGCGACCTCATGCCCTTTGTTGGCCCAGGGAGTATCGGACGCTAAATGAATGGAAACCGTCAGCCAGTATTCAGCCTCTGGTTGGATTTCCGGCATTTTCCAAAGAATCGTCAGCTCGGTTGTCGCACCCGCCTCCAAATAAAGAGGGGGCAATTCTCCTGTTTGAAGATCCATTCCATTTTCTTGGAGTTTCCAGTGAATCGTGAATTGATCCAGATTTTCAAATTGGTAATGATTCGTCAGGGTGATCGTTCCTGCTAAAAGATCATACGGGGCCATTTGAATCGGTTGCTGAACTTTTTTGCATTCCAATAATCCTGGATGAGGTGTGCGGTCTGGCCAAACCAAGCCATTGATACAGAATTGGCGATCATTGATTTGATCTCCAAAATCGCCACCATAGGCCCAATAAGATTGCCCGGATTCATCCGTTTTCGTCAGCCCTTGATCAACCCAGTCCCAGATAAATCCTCCTTGTAAGCGAGAAAAGGCATGAAAGGCATCCCAGTATTTGAAAAAATTACCGCTACTATTTCCCATCGCATGGGCATATTCACAGAGGATGAGGGGGCGGGATTCTTGAGGATTGGCAATCATTTGCTTGATATCCTCAATGCGGAAATACATCGGGCAGATGATATCTGTGGCCGCATTTGCCGGATGACCACCGCCCTCATAATGGACAGGGCGCGTTGAGTCGTAAGTGCGAATCCACTGAGCCATCGCATCATGGTTGGGGCCGTAGCCGGATTCATTACCAAGCGACCAAATGATAATTGAAGGATGATTCTTATCCCGCTCCACCATGCGGATTCCTCGATCCAGAAAAGCGGCAGTCCAATCCGTATCGTGAGCCAACAGCCCCATCGGGATGGTGCCGTGGGTTTCGATATTGGCCTCATCTACCAAATACAAGCCATACTCATCACACAGTTCATACCAGCGCGGGTGGTTCGGATAATGGGAGGTGCGCACGGCATTGAAATTGTGCTGTTTGAGCAACTTGATGTCCTCGATCATGTCTTCTTCCGTCAGCACATGTCCGTGTTCCGGGTGATGTTCATGGCGATTGACACCCCGAATCAAGAGGGGTTTCCCGTTGAGTTGCAACAGCCCTTCCTTGATCTCCACTTGCCGGAAACCAATCCGACAGCTTTCGATATGGAGCGTATTGCCTTGCTCATTTTTCAAGCAAAGAATGAGGGTATAAAGATGAGGGTGTTCCGCACTCCATTTGCTAGGATTGAGGACTGTAATATCGTGGTTTGTTTCCTGGAGGAAGGCACCACGGTTGTCAATCATCGTTTGTCCGGGATACGCGAGAGCGGGTGCTTCCAAGAGCGCGTTTTCTGCTGTATCGTAAATCTGAACCGCGACATGGTATTTTTGAAAATCTTCATCCTGCGGCAACTGCAACCGCGTCCTAATTTTTAAATTCGCATCACGATAGAGAGCGTCCAATTCTGTTTGCGCAAAAAAATCTTCAATGGCAATCTTCGCTTTGGCATAAAGGAGCACATCGCGAAATATTCCGCTCAGCCACCACATGTCTTGATCTTCGAGATAGCTCCCATCACTCCAGCGATAGACGGCTAAGGCCAACAAATTGGCACCTTCTTTGAGATAAGGGGTGATGTCAAACTCTGCTGGCAGACGACTGTCTTGGGAATAACCGACGGCCTCACCATTGAGCCACAGATGAAACGCGGAATTTACGCCTTCAAAAACCAAGCGGATTTCGCGCTTCTGCCAATCGCTTGGAATCGAAAATTCTGTGCGATAACAGCCGGTGGGGTTTTCTTGAGGAACATCAGGCGGATTGCAAGGGAAAGGAAAACGGATATTGGTATAAATTGGTTTGTCATAGCCCTGAAGTTGCCAGTTGGCAGGTACCGGAATGGTGTTCCAGGAGGAAGCATCAAAAGTAGGGTGAAAAAAAGATGCGGGGATTGTTTCGGGAGCGGAGGCGAGATGAAAAGACCAAGCGCCATTGAGCGAATGGACAGAGGGAGAATGCGAGCGCTGGCAAGTCATCGCTGTTTGGAGATCCGGATAAACTCCCAGAGCGACATGCCCCCGTTGCTTATTCCGGTTGAACATCAGAGGGTTTTCCCAATCCCGTGTGGCAAGTCGGTTTTTCATGAATAGATCCTTCTTATTTGGTGAATTGGGGAGGTGGCGGAATGAATCTTTTTTTTTAAGAAAAAGCCGCCAATCCCTCCCCTTGGCAAGAGGGTTAGGTGGGATGATGAAGAAAAACAAAGATCATTCTTTTGTGGAACCCAATGTCAAACCGGAGATGAAGTGTTTTTGCATCAGGAAAAACATGATCACTGGGGGAAGTGCCGCTACAATCGAACCAGCCGAAATGAGATTCCAGGAAGCAATCCACTGACCTCTCAACGCATTCAGCCCTGCTGTGACGGGACGCAAGGCATCACTTTGCACCAAAACCAACGCCCAGAAATAATCGTTCCAAATAAAAGTGAATTCTAAGACAGCTAAAGCCGCCATTGCCGGACGCACCAGCGGGAGGATGATTTGCGCGAAGATCCGCAATTCGCTTGCGCCATCAATGCGCGCCGATTCGATCACACTATTGGGTAGCGTTCGGATAAAATTTCTTAAAAACAAGGTGCAAAATCCCGTTTGAAAAGCAATGTGAAAGATGACCAGCCCCGTCAATGTATTGAAGAGTCCGGTTTGAATGGTCAGTTCCCGCACTGGAATCATTAAGATTTGGAAAGGGATGAAATTACCTCCGATGAAGATCGAAAATACGACAAGATTTCCACGAAATCGATACTTGGCTAAAGCATATCCAGAGAGAGATGAAATGCACAGGACTCCTAAAACCGTGGGTAGCGTGATCAAAACCGTATTGAACATATAGGCCCACATGGGGCTTGTGGTGAAAACGGCCACGAAATTTTCTACGAGCATGATTTCCGTGGGCATCCCCCAGTAATTGCCTTTTAAAATATCATTCAAAGAACGGGCAGAAGTGAGCGTTACGGCAAAAATGGGAAGGAGCCAAAGCAGGAGGACAATCGGAACGGCTATCCGGTAAGACAGTTGAGTCAAGGGAGCGGTTTTTTCAATTGGTTTTGGAAACATAATCAAACCCTTTCTTCACGAATCATTCTGGAAAGAAAATAAGCGATATAGACAGCCATGATTAAAAAGAGCACTACGGCAATCGCGGCGCCATATCCCATTCTAAAATTCAAGATGGACTGTTCATACATAAAAAAGGCTAAAACGCTAGAGCTGTTGTAGGGGCCGCCCAGGGTCATGATAGCCACCAAGTCGAAGCTGCGTAAAGAACCAATCACCGTGACGACAATGGCAATGAAAGTGGCGGGTCGCAATTGTGGTAAAATGATGCTCCATAACATCGTCAATCCCTGCGCTCCATCGATTTGAGCCGCTTCAATCAAATCTGGATTGATGGCATTGAGTCCGGTCAAATAAAGAATCATGCAATAAGCCACCTGAGGCCACATCCCGGCGGCAATGATCGCGTAGGTGACTTGATTTTCATCAGACAAAGGGGCCATCGGTTCTATGCCAAAGAAGGCCAAAAACAAATTGAGCAACCCGCCATCAGGAGCCATAAACCACGAAAACATCAAGCCGATCACCACTTGAGAAATCACGAAAGGGAAAAAAAAGAGCGATTTTACCAAACGGATGCTTTGCAGTTTCTGGTTCAAAAAAAGAGCAATGGCCAGTCCCAGAGCCGGAGCCGTCAGGAACAAGGCCAGCCAGATGATATTATTTTTGATAGAGATCCAAAATACTTCATCCTCAAACAATTCGATATAATTCCCCCATCCAATGAATTCGGGAACCCCCATTCCGTCCCATTGATAGAAACTGATCCAGAAGCTACGAGTGATGGGATAGAGGACATAAAGAGAAAAAAGAATCAAACCCGGAAGAAGGAAGAGCCAGGGGGTGAACGTTTGTTTATTCAACATCACTTGCTCCAAGAAAAGTCAATCAGGGAGGCAGGCCGTCTTCTGCCAAAGGACAGAACGCCTGCCAAGGAAACGTGACGAACCCTACTTGAAGATTCGTTTGCGGGCTTTTTCAAGATTGGCTAAAATCTTGTCGAGACGCTCTGGGCGATCCATAAATTCTTGGAAACCTTTCATGCCAATTTTTGCCATTTCAGGTTTCGTGTCTCGATCATAAAACTGTGCCACCCCTCCAGCCGCCGCTAAGACTTTTGCGCCAGCTTCCATAAAACGATCCTGCTTCGGTTTCGCTCTTTTATTCGGAGGAAGGTTGCTCATCGCAATATTCAACTTTGACTGGACTTCCGCTTGTGCGACATAAGCGATGAATTTTTTAGCGTCTGCTTTGTTTTTTGCGCCTTTCGGAATTGCGATAATATCCGTGGGAGCGTCTTCAAACATGGGCAGGCTGGCATTGATGGTGGGAAATTGAAAATAATCATAATTGGCCAAATCTTCTTTCGGGAAGTTAGGAACAACGAAATTTCCAATCAAGTACATGGCGGATTTGCCCTGAAGCATGGAAGGGAGGGCTTCCTGCCAGGAATAAGAAGTGTGATTTTTTAAGTAATAGCCTCCATCAACCAGCACTTTCCATTTAGCAAAAACATCTTTAACCCGTTGATCGGTATAAGAAACTTTTCCCAGCATCAACTCACGGTGGAAATCAATGCCATTGATCCGGAGATTCAAGTAATCAAACCAACCCGCGGTGGTCCATAGATATTTAGTTCCAATCGAGATAGGAGTGATTCCATTTTGCTTTAAAGTCGCACAAACTTTCAAAAACTCATCCCAGGTTTTCGGAGCCGACAAGCCATGTTTTGCAAAGAGGTCTTTACGGTAGTAAACCCCCCACTGGTAGTATCCCCAAGGCAATGCGTATTGTTTGTCATTGAAACTAATGGAGGAACGGGTGGATGAAAAATCATCATGCAACTTATTTTGAGTCCAGACATCGCTGATATCCTCAATCAATCCCCGACTGACAAAAGTATTCAAGCGCTCTCCGGCAAACCAATTGACGATATCCGGCGCTTCACTGGTCAACCAGTTGCGGATCGATGTTTTGTAGCTTTCATGGTCATAGGTGTTGAATTCAACTTCAATTTCTGGATGAGCCTTTTTGAAATCATCAACCAATGCGGTCCACGCTGCTTTGGGAGCAGGGCCGGATTGATTGTTATTGATCACCAGTTTGGCTCCAAAAGCAACGGAACCAATCAGTAGTCCTGAGATAATCAGGATTGAAAGGAATGCTCGTTTCATAGTATCTCCTTAGGGATGAAATTCTCATAGATTATGAGAGATTGGGAATTCAACGCCCCCCGGTGGGACATTAAAAACCATGATGAGAGCATCATCAAAAGATCGCTCTCTTTGAAAGTAAGTCAAATGGAAACAGGGTTGATAGCCCCTCTTTAATGGTTCATTTCAGAGGGATCCTGATGGACTTTGATGTTTTGGGAAACACTGCCAATCAGGATCGGTTTAGCGGACAAAGTTTTTCCGTCAAATTCTGGAATATAGGCTCGATGCGCCTCAAGCAATTCGCTGGTCATGGCACGGATTTGATCCAATGTGCAGGCCGCCGCCGTCAAAGGATCCAAGCACATTGCCTGAAAAACTAACTCTGGATCCTGTTGCAAGGCCGCCGCTATTGCCAGCTCTTGCACATTGATCTGAGTCCGATTGATCGCCGCCAAATGAAGAGGCAATTTCGCCACTTTCAAAGGCTGGACGCCATTTTTGTCAACATAACAAGGCACTTCCACACAACACTGCTCAGGAAGGTTTTCGATGATGTTGCCATTGCGCACATTGCCATGGATCACCACCGACTCGTCTCCTTCGAGGGCATTGATGATTTGAGAGCCATATTCCAAGCTACGCTTCAAATCAACGGGTTTTTCCCAATTGGCCATTTTTTCCATGGTTTCCCGCCAGTCCGGGCGGTTATACAGCGTTTTGATGAATCCTGGCGCCCCATTCCATGAGCCTCCTGGGCAATATTGCTCAATCATTTCAGGCGTTTTGCGGAACCAGCAACTGTATTCGGAATTGTGCCCGCTGGATTCGGTGACCGGATAGCCGAAATGCTTGATATATTCCATTCTTGAGGTATCTCCAAGCCAAATTTGAGGATCTTCCGCCAGCTCGCGAATCCGTGGCAGGAGATCTTCTCCTTGTTTTTCAAAGCGAGTGATCCAAGCTTGGTGATTGATGCCGGTACATTCGAAATTGATTTCTTTGAGGTCGATGCCCAGGCGCTCAGCCCACTCCTCAGTCGTTCCTTGCACGGAATGGCACAATCCGACCAGCTTGATTTCAGGAACTTCTTTGTACATCCCCCAACAAAGCATCGACATGGGGTTCGTGTAATTCAACAAAATCGCGTCTGGGCAAATCTCTAAAATATCCCTAGCGATTCCAATTTGATGGGGCAAGGTTCGCAGACATCGCATGATCCCTCCCGGAGTCAAGGTATCCCCGATTGCCTGATTCACCCCATATTTCAGCGGAATGTCAATTTCTGATTCAATCGCTTTGTAACCCCCTATCAAAATACTGGAGATGACATATTGTGCGCCCTCCAGAGCTTCTTTGCGGTTCATGGTCATCGAATAACTCGCCTCAGTATAGCCGCCTTCTTGAAGCATTCTTTCAACAATCCGGCCTGCATAACTCAACCGTTCCGGGTCAATATCAACTAGAGCAATATGCGCATCTTGCAATGCTTCATAAGTCAGTAAATCCGCAGTCAATCGGCTTGAGAAAACCAGGCTGCCAGCTCCAATAATCACAATTTTAGTCATGGTTCTTGAGAAGAAAGAGAGAAGGTTGTTTAAAATAGTATTTGTGTGGTACGTTGCGTATTAATAATGCCCTTGAGCACCTTTTGCAATATGTACCTTTTGCTAACTATAGGCATTTTATGCTCTCAATGGTGGAACAATTGGAACTGAAAAGCGGAGCCTTGCCGCTCAACGGAAAAGGCCAGCAATTGCCTTGCACCATTTGGGGAGCGGGCAAAGAAATTCAGACTTCCCATTACGATTGGGATGGTTTGAAGCGAGGGAATCTCAAATTATCGACATTCCAATACACCATTCGAGGATGCGGAAAATTAAGATATGAATCCGAGGAATATGAAATTCCTGCGGGACATGCGATGCTGGTACGCTTTCCCCACAACAACCGCTACTGGCTCCCAGAAAAATGGGAGCCTTGGCATTTGATCTGGGTTACTCTGTATGGCGAAAGCGTCCAAAATATTTGGAAGGAATTGGAGCAAAAAAAAGGACCTGTCGTCCTGATTCCCGATGATTCTCCGATCTTTGCCACCTATTGTGAAATCAGTGAAGAACTCTTCAACAATCCTGTGCTTTCCCCCTACAAAATGTCTTCGCTGGGGTATCAATTTGCCATGAATGTGATGGAGGAACTGCTCCATCCAGGAACCAAACAAACCTCTCGTCGAGAAATTCAAAAGGTGGTGCAGTATTGTGAATCCCATTTGCATCAGAATATCGGCGTCGAGGAAATGGCAGAAATTTCTGGTTTGAGCCGCTACCACTTCACGCGTCTTTTTCGGAAAATCATTGGCATGCCTCCAGGGATCTTCCTCAGAACTTTGCGGATGCGAAAAGGCGCACGGTTATTGAGGAATGGCCAATATCTCGTGAAGGAAGTTGCTTATCACTGCGGTTTTGAAGACACCAATAATTTTTGCCGAGCCTTCAAAAAGACGTTTGGATTTTCCCCAGGAACCTGGAGAAAAAATTGAGAATATGAAAAATTTCCGCTCCCACTGAAAGTTACCACTTCAACATATCATTTCATCTATTTCCAACGCGATTCTCTTTAAATTGACTTTTTTTTCAGATATGTTTGAATGAGTAAAATGTTGTACTTCGCACCTGAAAGCCTGGGGTGGACTTCCAGTGCTTTTTGATAAGCCTGCAACGCTTGATAATACCGCTCTTGAGCTAGATAGACCAAGCCCAATCCCGAAATAGCACCAAAATGCCGAGGTTCCAATGCCAAAGTATTTTCGATATCGGCAAGCGACGCTTCATAATTTTTCAGGAGATAATGAACGGTGGCTCTCTTGTTCCATCCTTCGGAAAATTTTGGATCAATTTGAATCATTTTATCGAAAATCTGGAGCGCAGTTTGGTAATTTTGACGTCTGATCGCCTTGATACCATGCCGCATGAGCTGATTTATCTCCTCATGCTCACTTTCTGTCCAGATTTCCCAAATCTTCAATTCGGTGCTTTTAATTTCGGAAGGATCAGAAATAGTATGCAACCGAGCAAAAAGTTTGCTAAGCTGAGGATTGTTTTGGTCGGCCCATCCGATTGGGCTGCCGCAGAGGAAAATGAGAAGGAGCAAGAGAGAAACGGGGATTGCCGGTGAAAATAAGTTTCGCATAATACCCTTTTTCGGAAGCGGACAACGGGGGGTATTTTCTGGAAATGCTCCCAAAATTTCGTTGCCGATTCGAAAACCGAGTTATCGGAGAAAAATTTTTTTCTCCTTCAAACGCATTGAAGAATTGATTCTTTCTCCAAAAGTAATACTATAGATAAATATTTTTATCATTTTTAATTTCGCACCGTTGCTCATTCTCATCAAAATCATTCGTTACTGCTATTATGCCGGCTGCGTCCGAAAAAAAAGTTGCTCCTGAGTCTGAATCTTCAAGAGAAGTTCCTGCCAATCAATCTGCGGCAAAATCGCCTGAGACCAAAAAGAAAATTGGGAGAAACTTCTACCCGACCTCGATCCATTTGATCCAAGCCTACGAAACTGTCTACAAGTTGAGTTTTCTGCTGAATAAAAAGCGTTGTTTGATGGGAAATGCGGAGTCTGGTTTTTCCCTCAATTGCGAGACTATTCGCAAACTCAGACAATTGGCCAATTCCCAAAAAGAATTCCCCTTCCTCCCGGTTTCTCCGTATCAATCAGAAAGCACGGAATTGAAACAAAAGATTTACATGATCCTGGGGAAAAGCGCGTTGGAGTCTTTAGCTGAGCCGATTCGAAAATTTTCCAAACAACTGCTCCTTGCCATTGTAGATCTCAATGCAGACGATGAAAGTGAGGAAAACCAAGCCAAAATTTCTCAACATTTTCAAAAACCGATCAATTCGGAGCAAGACGCAAAAACAAAAATCACCCCTTATATGCTGGTTCAGCAGATTCAAAAAAGTGTGATGGCGTTGCGTGCCCGATTTCTTTTAGAGTTTGATACTCTCCAACAATTGCGGCGTCAGGTCATCACCGAATCAGATTGTTATCATGCCTTAAATGCGGCCTCTGTTATCGAAATCAAAGGATGTCTGTTGGCCGCACAAGAAATTTATCAATCATTGAAGGGGATGCAGGTTTTAAAGAAACAAAGTTTTTCAGGGGAATTTCACCCAAAAATTACTCTGGAACGAGCAATTGAAAATCTGGAGACCTGGGGACCTGGAACCCCTCCTCGAATTTTTCATATCAAAGACGATCCTACCGAAGGAAAAACGATTCGGCTCAATGAAAAGACGCTGGAGTACTTGTCTGTTTTGAAAGAAGCGACCATGGAGGCATTGGGTTATGAATATCGTTTTTCTAATGTTGATAAAGTGATTCAAAAAACAGAACAAGAACTTCGAGAATATTACACAGAAGCGGTCGATTCGGCAGAAGACAACTCAGAGAAGGCAACTCCTGCTTCCGATGCAGAGACAGAAAAAGACTCGCAACCATTCCAGCAAAAAGCCAAAGATCGCTTAGCAGACCCTGTTTCCAAGTTGCCAATCAGCGGCCCCAAGAGTGTGTCTTTGAGCAACAGTTTGAGTTATGATGAAATCCTCAGGTTCTATGCGGAAAAACGGGTAGAGAATCCGAATAACTATCTCTCGGCCCTTTATTTTGAAGCATACAGCGCCAAGTATTTACGGAATTACATCCTCACTGTGACTCAGGCACAAGATCTTCGAGGGATTTTTATGACCCTTCAGATGGATCTGAGCCATGCGATTGATTTATACTTAATCGAGTCTCAGCAAGTTATCAAAAAGTTGAAAATCCTGACCAAAAAAATGAAGGTTGAACCGAATCCAGAAGAGCTGGCTATCATCGGGCAGCCGGGAGAAAAAACGCAGAAACTCCTTTTCACCGAAGCGGTTGCGAATTGGACTCAGAGTTACATCGAAATTATCAAAAAATACATTTTCATCCAAAAAGGGGTTGAGGAGAAATTAGTTCTTGAAAAAACGGTTCCCTCCCTTTGTGAAATGGAGGCGAGCAGTGCGATTGCCTATCTTGAACAATTGAAAACCCTGATTACGGCTGAAAAAAAGGGCTACATCTCACCAGAGCAAAAAGAACAGTATCTCGATCCAAAACAAACTTCAGCCGCGGCCTTGAAAGGCATTCTGGCTTTCTTAGAAGCGCTTGAAAAACTTGATTTTACTAAACGCTGTGACGAAATTTCCAAAGGATTTCGTAGGATTATGGCCCAATATGAAGGGATGATCGAGGAAGATTCTGCTCAAGCGAAAACACTCAAAGATCCCATCAAACAAGTATCAGCATTGGCGGATGGTTCCGAGGCCAATTCCTTCATTCAAGAATTATTGAATGCGGAAATTTATGATATGGAGCCTCAAAAGGTATGTTTGTTGATGGAACGTATTTTAATCAGTTTGGAGTTGAAACGAGATCATTTGAGTTTTAGCATTGAGCACCAACAAACGTTCAAATCGCTTTTTACAAAATTGAGCGGAGGCGCTGATATCGCAAGATACAACGACCTGTTTTTTATACCTAAAGAATCCCAAACCCCTTGTTTATTAGGATTGCTGAATCGGCTCAATGGAACGTTGGAGGACGGTGCCAAAAACGTGTTTCATGAGAATGACAATACCATGCTTCGAGAGAGTGTTTTGCGTCGGTTTGATTTGACAGAAGGTGGTTTGTCTAGAGTGAATGCGGTCACTTACACTCAAGATCTTCTCACGGTGAGCTACTGCGTGGACATCATGGTTGAATTCCAATGCTCTTTTTTGATAGCCACTCGCAAAGTTTTTGAGTTGGGTGCTGAAACTCGGCGCTCTTCGGATCAAACCAATTCACTTGGGATTAATCCGAAACGAGTCGAAGAAATGAAAAATCAATGCAAGTGTATTTTAGACAAACAGGTTCCCATCAGTTTTGCTTTGCAACAACTGGAAACGATCTGGCAAACCCTAGAATCGGATAAAATTGTCGCTAAAGAAGCGAAGATGATTGGGGATTTGCGACAAAAGTTTGATGGCAATGTTCCTGGGGGATCGTCACTTTTGAAAAGGCTCGGAAACAACGCAGAAAATCAAGAAATGCTAGAAGACTATCAAGTGCAAGCTCTGAAAGCCTATGCTGATTTCAAAAAAAATATGGAAGAGATTGCGGATCGTTTAAGCAACCTGAACAAACAGGATGAAATTCCAAAGCACATTCTCGAATATCAACGCCAGATTATTGGGATGGAGCGTGCTATTATTCAAGCTGTCGAAGAACTCAAATTGGGAGAGTCCTTACAACCAGACGCGCTCAAAGCGCAAATTCAAGAGAAACAAAAACGGATTCATAAATACAAAAAAACTCTGACAAAGTACCAAAAAGAGCATCCTGACGTCAAATTACTTGACATTAGTTAAGGCAAGTGACGTCAAGAAATGCTTCCCATTTCATGTGCCATCCTCAAGTGGTGTAGTAGGCATTTTCTGCTACATATTTTTCTGTTAAATCACAACCCCAAACCTTCTCTGAATAAGGCCCTTTGCCCAGCACGATTTCAATCGTGATTTCTGCTTGTTTGAGTAGTTTTGAGATCTGAGCTAAAGGCACCGCATCCTGATTGATTTTTTCGGTATCAATGCTCAAACGTTGCGAGCCAGTGCCAAAAAAGATTTTCAATTCTTCAAGAGAAACCGTGTATTGAAAGACCTTTCCAAGCGCCATCACGAAACGTCCCCAATTCGGATCAGCCCCATAAATGGCGGTTTTGACCAGAGGCGAATTGATCACGGATTTTGCACTCAATAGTGCTTGCTCTGGAGTCGTTGCGCCAGAAACAATCAATTCGATTAATTTAGTAGCGCCTTCCCCATCACGGACCAATTCTTTTGCCAGAAAAATCGCCATCTCTGTCAGCGTGGTTTCAAATTTCTCTAAATCGACATTCCCTGCCAGACCATTGGATAAAACGACCACGGTATCACTGGTGGAAGTATCCGTGTCTATCGAAATTCGATTGAAAGATTGATCAACGATTCGTTGCAGGATCCCTTGCAAAACAGCCGCTTCGATTTTAGCATCCGTGACAAAATAACTCAGCATGGTTGCCATATTCGGTTCGATCATCCCCGACCCCTTAGCGACCCCAAACACGGTGGCACCATTGACGGTTCCACTGACCCATTTAGGATGAGTATCGGTCGTCATGATACTCCGTGCAAAATTTTCAGCATGCTGGCGTGTCTCACCAAAATCATCGTTCAGGTTTTGACAAGCCACTCGGAATTTGTCCATGAATAAATACTGGCCAATCACTCCGGTTGAGGAAGGCAACACCAAACTTGGCTCAATGCCACAGGCTTCTCCAACCCACCGACAAGTCGAGATTGCATCTTGCAAGCCTCGCTCTCCTGTGGCGACATTGGCATTTTTAGAATTGACAATGATCGCCTGAAGTTGCCCGTCTTTCAAATGTTTTTTCCCGACAATCACCGGAGCGCCTGGCATGGTATTTTTGGTAAAAACCCCTGCGGCCTGACAAGGAACGGAAGACAGAATCCCTCCAAAATCCAGAGTATCGTCTTTAATTCCGATATTTTTTCCAAACCAGGAAAACCCTGGAACCAAGCGAATTGTAGAATCCATTTGACCTCTTGAATCGATTTTTAAAATGTATTTTATGAATGCAGTAAATAACGAAACGCCTTTTCTAGAGTCGGGTATTGAAAGGTGTAGTTGGTTTTCAGAAGGCGATCGGGGGTCATACGAGTGCTGGAAAGCAATAAATCTTCTCCCATTTCTCCTAAAATGGTGCGGATAATAAAGGCTGGCAAAGGAAAGACGGTGGGGCGTGAGAGGACTCGCCCTAGTATTTTTGTGAATTCCGAATTAGTGACTGGATGAGGAGTGCCCACATTGACCGGACCTTGCAACGTTTCTGTTTTTAAAGCATGCGCGATGATCTGAAGAACGTCTTCGAGGACAATCCAACTCATATACTGCTCCCCATTGCCGATTCGTCCTCCCAATCCGAGCCGAAACGGGAAGAGTAATTTGGCAAAAGCGCCTCCTGCTAAACTGAGAATGAGGCCAAAACGAAGATTCACCACCCGAATTTTTTTCGTCTGAGCGGGGGCTGTCGCTTCTTCCCACAAACCCCCGATTTCAGAAAGGAAACCGCTCCCGATTTCACTCTCTTCCGTCAAAATTTCTGTTCCTCGATTTCCATAATAGCCCATTGCTGAGGCAGAAATTAAAACACTGGGAGGATGCTCAAGCGAGGACAGCACATCACAAAGAAGCTGTGTCCCGTCCACTCGACTGTCTCGAATCCGAGCCTTCTTTTGAGGTGTCCATCTCCCACCAGCAATGGATTCTCCAGCCAAATGCACAACCGCATCAAACCCTTCAAGCTGGCTTGCTTCCAGCACGCCTTTGCTAGGATTCCAGTAAATTTCTCCCTTGCCAAGATTTTCAGAACGCACCAAGCGCGAGACAATATGGCTCTCTGCTTCTAAAAAAGAAACGAGTTGGGTGCCGACTAATCCGGTTGAACCGGTAACAATTATTTTCATTTGAAATTCATCCTCAATTAAAAGATTTGAGCGTAGTTTTTATCAGCCACGGAAGAGGAGGTAAAGAAAAAATTCGCTTCTTTTTGAAGTCAATCATTATAGATATAAATTTTGACTTCAAAAAGAATTTCATGGTAAGGCAGGGTTCGTATTTTTTCTTGGCATTGTTTATTTTGAATGGGAGTGAAATTATGAGTAAATTTCTGTCATCCGAACTTGTGGCGAGCTATCATCAAAAGGGGGTTTATTTCCCGATTTCAGTGATGTCTTCTGAAGAGGCCGCAAGCTATCGGGAAAAATTGGAAGCATTTGAAACTGAACGGGGAAGCGCGCTTTCCGTGATCGAGAATAAAAAAACCCACCTTCTTTTTACTTGGGCCAATGAATTGATTCGACACCCTAGCATTCTTGATGCGGTTGAATCTGTGATTGGTCCGAACATCCTTTGTTGGGGGGCTGATTTTTTTTGCAAGGAAGCAGGGACAAAGGATTTTGTTTCATGGCATCAGGATGCGACTTATTGGGGAATGAACAGCGATGAGATCGTGACGGCTTGGCTGGCCTTATCAGAAAGTAGTGTTGAAAGCGGTTGTATGCGTGTGATTCCCGAAACCCATCATGAACAAATCCAGCACCAAGATACATTCAGCGAGGAAAATATTCTGTCACGAGGCCAGGAAGTGTCGATTGCCGTGGATGAAGCTCAAGCGGTTGATGTGGTTTTAAAACCGGGAGAAATTTCACTGCACCATGTCTTGCTGTTCCACAGTTCTAAACCGAATAGGTCTCATCACAAACGCATCGGT
>WASW01001876.1_pt1 | contig 24034 bp, 24 predicted proteins | sample 5698521 | NCBI WGS metagenome assembly WASW01 (sample SAMN11175560, study PRJNA528189) | sponge metagenome | isolation source: marine sponge | host: Leucetta | place: Antarctica: Western Antarctic Peninsula, King George Island | collected 2013-01
CTGTTCAAGTCTGATCTCCCAAAACCAGTCTTGAATCACATTTCCAGCGATTTGGGAATCCCCTGATTGTGAACACCCCCTAGTTGATATAGAAAATCTCACGTTACAATTAATTACGTAATCAAATATTTCTCTTATGTTGTACTGTTCATCAGACATCCCTACAAAATTAACTGCAATTATAAACTAGCACAGGAATTTTAATATGCAGAACAAAAAGTTCATATAGGGAAATTTATTTCCAGCACCTTCATGACTTTACAAGTGATGCATTTCAAATTATCTCCATCAGCAGGAATTAGCCCAATTGATGGAGATTTTAACTAGACAATTCCCGAGTAAATTGAACCAATTTACGACGACGTAATTGCGTATTAACAATAAGTTAGGGCATTTTCGGCGATTCAAAAATCACCGGAAACGCTCTAGCAATCCAGTGTGTTATCCAACTCCCATTGGGAAAGATGGTTTTTGTAGCTATTCCAATCCCGCATTTTTAATTTGACATATGAATCTATTAACGCGTCCCCCATAGCGGATCTAATTCTCTCATTTTTGTCGAGAGATCGTAATGCATCGAGGAGATTCAAAGGTAATTTGCGGGCATCTTTTTGTGTATGTCCTTCACTATACATATCGATATCAAGGCGTTCGCCTGGATCCGTTTTGTCTTCAATTCCTTTTAGACCGCTAGCTAACAAAGCTGCTGGTGCAAGATAGGGATTCATCGCGCCATCAGCCAACCTAAACTCAAGCCTATTGGGTTCGGGGATGCGAACCATATGTGAGCGGTTGTTACCACCGTAAGAAATAGTATTTGGTGCCCATGTAGATCCTGAAGTTGTAAGGGGGGCATTAATTCGCTTGTAGCTATTTACTGTTGGGTTGAAAATCGCACAAAGAGATTCTGCATCTTGCAACACACCGCCCAAGAAATGATAGGCATCGTCGCTAAGTCCCAGTTCACCATCAGGGTCCTGGAATTTGTTGATTTCTCCGTCTACATCCCAAAGCGATGCATTAATGTGGCACCCGTTTCCAGTTAAATGCATAAAGGGTTTTGGCATGAAAGTCGCCCGCATATCATGTGCTTCTGCAAAATGTTTCGCCATGTATTTAAAGAAGACATGGCGATCCGCAGTTTTTAACACATCATCATATTCCCAATTCATTTCCCATTGACCATTCGCATCTTCATGATCATTTTGATAGGCGCCCCAATCCAGATCGATCATCACATCGCAAATACTTGATATTACATCGAAGCGGCGCATTAACGCACTTTGGTCATAACAGGGCTTTTCTTGAGTATCACGCTCATCGAAGATATCGGTACCTTCTTTATTGATCAGATGAAATTCACATTCGACACCTGTTTTACATGAGAACCCCATTTGGGCGGCTTTTTTGATTTGGACTTTTAAAGCGACACGTGGCGAAGCGGCAAGGGATTTGCCGTCCATGTAAAGGTCACTGGCGAGCCACGCGACGTCAGTTTGCCAAGGAAGAATTATCAAGCTTTCCGGGTCTGGAATTGCAAACATATCGGGGTGAGCCGGGTTCAAATCAAGCCATGCCGCAAAGCCTGCAAATCCGGCGCCGTTCTTTTGCATCCCGGCAATGGCCCGGGCCGGCACTAATTTTGATCTCAAGACGCCAAACATGTCCACAAAACTGACTAAAAAATACTTGATGCCTTTTTCTGCGGCGACCTGTGATAGATCGATACTCATATTTAAACTCCCATAATCTTCCTGTTTTAATATATTGGGCTACAATTATTATTGATTATTCTGTGCCCTCATTTGGGTATGAAATTATTGATAAAAACTTAATTGGTAATTTGATGAGCCCCTCTGGCCCATGAGTGACATCAGAATCGAAAAACAGCGAATCTCCTGGTTTCATATGATAAAGCTCGTTCCCGTGTCGATAAGAAACTTCCCCTTCGAGTAAGTGGATAAATTCTAATCCGGCATGTTGAAAAAGCGGAAAAACATCAGAAGTTTCTATCAACGTAATTAGATAGGGTTCGACCGTGATAGATTTGCCGATCGAATGGCCTAGCAATTCGTAATGATGGCCAGCCCTGGTTCCTCGTCGTTCTATTGTCAGACCTTCGCCAGCGCGCACGAAACTGACATCGCGATGTTCTTCGTATTTTCGAAACAAGGATGTTACCGGCACATTCAATGCTTCTGATAATTGACGCAAAGTTGCCAATGAGGGGGACGTAAACCCATTTTCGATTTTAGATAACATACCACTTGATAGGCTGGCTTGCTTAGCAAGTTCAGCAACTGTCATTTCAAGTTGAATTCTGAATTGTTTTACCTGCTTTCCAATCGCCGCTTCCAATGCGTTATTAACGACAGCATTAGTTGCATGCGGGTCTTGAGTTAACTTGGAATTCGATTTTGCGAGTTTCCTCTGCGCCATATGATCTTTTCCTTTTAGCCCGGCCTAAAAGTCGTTGCCTCCACCACTCCCTGGAACCCAGTTTGTTCCGGCTAAAGGAATGCCCGACATAGCGGCTGCTTCGACAGTTAACGCTACCATATCTTCTGGCTCGAGGTTGTGTATATGACTTTTCCCGCACGCACGCGCAATTGTCTGAACTTCTAGCGCCATTACGCGTAAATAGTTTGCCAAACGATGGCCAGCTTCTTCTGGGTTTAAACGTTTCATTAATTCCGGATTCTGAGTTGTAATACCAGCTGGGTCTGTCCCATCTTGATAATCGTGCCAATTGCCTGCTGTGGTCCCCAGTTTATTATATTCCGCTTCCCATTTAGGGTCCTGATCCCCAAGTGCAATCAGTGCAGCTGTTCCGATAGAACAGGCATCAGCACCCATCGCAAGCGCTTTGGCGATATCTGCACCCGACCGAATGCCACCGCCGACGATCAGTTGCACCTTACGGTGCATACCCAAGTCCTTAAGCGCTTGAACGGCCTCCTTTACTGCAACCAGCGTGGGCAAGCCAATATGTTCGATAAACACATCTTGCGTTGCAGCCGTGCCGCCTTGCATGCCATCAATGACAATCACATCTGCGCCTGCTTTAACCGCTAATGCAGTGTCATAATATGGCCTTGCTGCCCCGCATTTGATATAAATTGGTTTTTCCCAATTGGTGATTTCGCGTAGTTCTATGATTTTAATTGCTAAATCATCTGGACCGGTCCAATCAGGATGGCGACATGCAGATCGTTGATCAATGCCCATCGGAAGTGTCCGCATTTTGCCAACACGTTCTGTAATTTTTTGACCCAGTAACATGCCGCCGCCGCCGGGCTTTGCCCCTTGGCCCACGACAATTTCGATAGCGTCCGCTTTTCGCAAATCGTCCGGGTTCATACCATATCTTGATGGCAGGTACTGATAGACCAATTGGGTTGAGTGGTTTCGCTCTTCAGGGGTCATTCCCCCATCACCAGTTGTGGTTGATGTACCAACATCACTGGCTCCTCGCCCAAGTGCTTCTTTAGCATTTGCCGATAACGAACCAAAGCTCATGCCAGCAATGGTCACCGGAATTTTTAATTCGATCGGTTTTTTGGCAAATCGCGTCCCCAAAGTCACGCTGGTATCACATTTTTCACGATATCCTTCTAGCGGATAGCGTGATATCGAGGCGCCTTTCATCAACAAATCATCAAAAGATGGCAGGTGGCGCTTCGTGCCAAAACCGCGAATTTTATATAGGCCCGTTGTGGCTGCCCGGCGAATATATTCCAAGGTGTGATCATCAAATGCATGGGACCCCTGACCAAGATATTCTTTCCTATTTGTCATGAGGCGGCTCCTAGTATTCGTTATCTATTTTAAAATTGTAAAGTTCGCGGGCAGAACCATAGCGCTTAAATTCACTTGCTTGAATCCCATCGCACCCTGAGATATCAAGAAGGTTTTGCAGCGCCTCTAGATGTTCGGACTTCATTTCTTTTTCAATACAATCAGCGCCAAGGCTTTTGACTTTGCCGCGTACATAAATGCGTGATTCATACAAAGAGTCTCCCAACGCATCACCCGCATTACCCAGCACGACCAAATTCCCGGCTTGCCCCATGAACATGCTCATATGTCCAACATTGCCCTTCACAACAATATCACCGCCTTTAAGGGAAATTCCACATCTGGCAGAAGCGTTTCCATCAATGACAAGGAGACCGCCATGAGAGGTCGCACCCGCCGCTTGACTAGCATCTCCTTTTACATGAACTCGGCCAGACATCATGTTTTCGGCAACACCTTGTCCAGCATTTCCATTGACTGTGATATTGGCCGATTTATTCATTCCAGCGCAGTAATAACCCACATGCCCATTAATTGTGATGTCGATATTTGCATCAACTCCGCAAGCAAGCGCATGTGATCCTTTGGGATTTTCCACATGATATATGCCGGTATCATCGCTACCATTTTGTTGCTGTAAACAGACGTTGGCATCAGTTAGTGAAATTTTTGATATATCGAGTGTGGTTACATTTTCTGCAATTGCCATTACGCACTCCCTCCCCAACTATAGACAATTGCGGGTTCTGGCTCCCAAACCTTTGCATCTTCAATACCAGGAAGCGACACAAGGGAACGGTATTCTGATGCAAAAGCAACATAATCGTCCGTTTCCGCAAGAACTGCTGGTTTACAAGCGATTGGGTCACGCAACACAGCGAAACCATCTTTTGTGCCGGCAACAAATGTGTAAAATCCATCAAGCGCCTCGATGCAGTCCTCTAGCGCTTCGTGTAAGGATCGACCGTCTTTCATGCGACTGGCGATATAGGCAGCACCCACTTCAGTATCATTTTCAGTGCGAATGCTGACATCCTTATGATTGTGTAACCATTCACGTAAATTATTGTGGTTGGATAATGATCCGTTGTGAACCAGGCATAAGTCAGCGCCTGTAGAAAACGGATGTGCGCCATCGGTTGTTACGGCGCTTTCAGTTGCCATCCGCGTATGACCGATGATGTGACTGCCGCTCATGCTGGTTAAGTCAAATCTTCGGGCAACTTCTGCGGGAAGGCCTGTTTCTTTATAAATTTCAATCGCATGCCCATAACTCATTATCTGCAATTGACTATCATAGCTTTCCAGATATTCGGTAACTTTGTCCAAATCAGCATTGGTCAGCAAAACACAATGGCTCTCGTTTTTTCGTGCCGTAACGGGCGCCCCAAGTTCTGCTGCGATTTGCTCCGCCATTGAATTCCAATTAAAATCAGGATATGGATGAAACGCCGTAAATTTGGTTGCCGAAGAATCAGCATGATTGTATATCGCTAACCCGGCACTATCCGGGCCGCGGTCTGTCATCTCGATCAACATCGGTGCAAATAATGCACCAAGCTGATTTTCCATTGAACTATTTTTTAGGTATAGGCCGACAATTCCACACATTTACAAGAACCTTCGAGAAGCGGATGTTATTTCTTAGAGTTAAAAATAGTTTCCTGAAAGTGAACAGTCAAGTGGCTGTTAGGCTAAATCTGTAGTTAGGCCGTTTCTTGGCACTGACAGACCCAAACGACTTTGTCGGACGTTACATTTTCATAATTTTAATATTGATAAAACATAGGCCGCTTCACTATTTCAAAACATCACCTGAAGAAATAAGTAAATGTTTTACCGAGCATCGTGTGATATGACGACATTTTCAGCACCAGTCGAAAAATCTCTGATGACCGCTTTGGGATAGGAGGAGCCATCATCTGAATGGCGCAAAATGCTCCAGATCATTGATCGCTAATGGCTGCCTTGGGTCACAAGCAGACGAAATCAGAAGTCGCACTTTCCACCCCTCATGCCCGGACTTGATCCGGGTATCCACGCCCTTAACTCAGTTGATCGTATACGTCGTTCCAGTTGGGATTGTCTTCCAAAACCAATTTAACCATCCACGCCCGTGACCAATGTTTGATATTTTTTTCCCTTTGAAAGGCGGCAGTGATGGTATTGTGGGGCTCGGCATAGACAAGGTATTTAAGGTCATACTTTTTGCTGAAGCCATCGACCATACCTTCCCTATGCTCCCAAATCCGGCAGGGCAGGTTTTTGGTAACGCCAATATAGAGGGTGCCGTTTGGCTTTCTGGTCACGATGTGTGCCCAGGAATTTATCGTGGGACAGAGCGTATTTCTATAATGCGGTGCACGCCATGAGCACGTGGATACCCGGATCAAGTCCGGGCATGAGGGATGATAGAGATTGAGGTACCTGCCCGATATATTTGAAGGGCTGGAATTCGGTCAGGGCATTGAGGCGTAATCTGCGCGCGGCGTCACGCGGCGCCGGTAAGCCCCGCCGCCTCAATCCCCGCAAGGCCGGCAATCGCATCGTTGTCAGACACATCACCGGTAACGCCAAGAGCGCCGAGTGTTGTTCCGGTGCTGTCCGTTATCAGAATACCACCCGGTACGGGCACGAACTGGCCATCAAACAGGCCGTTCATGGCGGTCATAAAATAGGCCTGTTGTTCGGCGCGGGCCATCTGGGCGCTGCCGGGGATGCCGAGCATGATTGATCCGTAAGCTTTGCCGTGAGCCATTTTGAAACGACCAGGGGACGCGCCGTCTTCGCGCTCGAACGCTTTGACGTGACCACCGGCGTCAAGCACGACGACAGACAGCGGTTTAAAACCCTCGCTCTTACCCTTGGCAAATGTCGCACTGATAATCGTTTTGGCGATCTCTAACGTTAGGTCAGTCATGGCAGTACTCCCTTTGATTTTAACCATTATCAATTTTGACGATTTGATTTTTGGTTTCAGAATTTTTGCGCCTTTAGTTCAATGCGGCGCTGATGCAGCACCGGTTCGGTATAACCGGACGGTTGTTTACGGCCTTTAAACACGAGATCGCAGGCGGCGAGAAAAGCGATACCACCGTAACCCGGTGCCATCGGCTGATAGTTCGGATCGTCCGCGTTTTGCGTATCGACCACGGCGGCCATTTTCTGCAGGGTCTCCAGAACCTGATCGTTCGTAACGATACCATGGTGCAGCCAGTTGGCCAGATGCTGGGCGCTGATGCGGAGCGTGGCGCGGTCTTCCATCAGGCCGATGTTATTAATGTCCGGCACCTTTGAGCAGCCAACACCCTGATCGATCCAGCGCACGACATAACCCAAAATACCCTGAGCGTTGTTTTCGATCTCGGCGGCGATGTCGCCCTCCGACCAGTTCTGGCCATCTGCCAGGGGGATGGTCAAAAGATCTTCAAGCGTGCCGCGCGGGCCACCGGCTTTAATTGTGTTCTGGCGCTCAACGACATTGGTGCGGTGATAATGCGTGGCGTGCAGGGTTGCCGCCGTTGGCGACGGGACCCAGGCGCAGTTGGCTCCGGCATCCGGATGACCACTTTTCTGGTCAAGCATGGCGGCCATCAGATCGGGCATGGCCCACATGCCTTTGCCGATCTGGGCAATACCCTGCATACCGCAGGCAAGGCCGATGTCGACATTGCGGTCCTCGTACGAGTTGATCCACGGCTGGTTCTTGATGGCGGCTTTTCTGAGGAACGGCCCCGCTTCCATGGAGGTGTGGATCTCATCGCCGGTGCGGTCAAGAAAACCTGTGTTGATAAACGCAACGCGGGATTTGGCGGCGCGGATGCATTCCTTGAGGTTGGCAGAGGTGCGGCGTTCTTCATCCATGATGCCGAGTTTGACGGTATTTTTGGGCAGGCCGAGGGTTTTCTCAACAAACGTGAACACCTGATCGGTGAACGCGGTTTCCTCCGGCCCGTGCAGTTTGGGTTTGACGATATAAACCGACCCCATGACCGAATTGCGGATACCGTCCGGTTTTGGCCCACCGGTTTTCTTCAGATCGTGTTTGGCGATCAGGACCGTGATCATTGCGTCCATCAGCCCTTCGCAAATTTCCAGCCCGTCCCGGTCAAGGATCGCCGGGTTGGTCATCAAATGGCCGACGTTGCGGATCAGCATCATCGAGCGGCCCTTAAGCGAGGCGGCCGATCCATCCGGCGCGGTAAAGGTCACATCAGGGTTCAGCTTGCGCTCGATTGTGTTGTCGCCCTTGGTAACGGTTTCCGTCAAATCGCCCACCATCAGGCCAAGCCAGTTGGCATATGCAGTGACCTTATCGCTGCCATCGACGGTGGCGACAGAGTCTTCGCAGTCCATGATGGTTGAGACTGCGGCTTCCAGAATGATGTCTGAGATGTTGGCGTTGTCCTGGGCGCTGATCGGGTTGCTGTCGTCGATGTTGATGATGATGTGCAGGCCATTGTTGGCGAGAATAATCCGCGCGGGCGCGGCCTTGTCGCCGCTATAACCTGAGAACTGCGCCGGGTTAGCGAGTGTGGTCTCCGCGTTTTCCGATTTAATCGTCAGCGCGCCACCCGTGACCACAAACCCGGTGATCGCCTGCCAGTTGCCGTTTGATAACGGGACCGCTTCATCAAGGAAATTTCGGGCCCATGCGATCACCCGCGCGCCGCGCGCCGGATCGTAGCCGCCGCCCGCCGGGTTGCCTCCGAGGGCATCAGTGCCATACAGCGCATCATAAAGTGAGCCCCAGCGTGCGTTGGCAGCGTTCAGGGCGTAACGTGCATTGGTGACGGGTACAACAAGCTGGGCACCGGCGATGGTCGCGAATTCCGGATCGACATTAGCGGTATCAATTTCGAAATCGCCGCCTTCCGGGGCCAGGTAACCAATCTCACGCAGAAACGCGATATAAGCTGATTGCTCAATCGCCTGGCCAAGGTGGTCGCGGTGCCAGGTATCGATTTTCGATTGCAGCACATCACGTTTTGCCAGCAGCGCCCGATTGGCCGGGCCAAGGGTATGAGCCAATTCAGAAAACCCGGACCAGAACACGTCTTGGTCAATGCCGGTTCCCGGAAGGGCTCTGGTTTCGATGAAATCGGCCAGCACAGAATCGACGTTTAATCCAAAGCGCTCGGTTCGGGTTGTCATAATTTATTCTCTACACTTCAGGTGTGGGTTATCAGTTGGGGCGTAGGCATACTGCCGCGGCCCGTTTCAGCAAGTGTTTTCTGGTGAAAACAGTTGTGCCCTCAGGTTCAAAATGCGTACAGAGGTCTATATTATCAAACCAGTGGCCGTATTATTGGTGCCTATCTTTAAAGCTTGGAAAGTCTCATGACCACTACCGACAACATTATTCAGACACGCGCTCTCGCACCCCATCCGGAAGGCGGTTATTACCGCGAAGTATTTCGTGATACCGCCGCGGGCGGTGGCCACGGCGTGGTGACGAGCATTTATTTCCTGCGGAAAGCCGGACAGGTGTCGCGCTGGCACCGGGTCGATGCGGTCGAGATCTGGCATTTCTACGATGGCGCGCCGCTGGAGCTGAGTATTGCTGAACCTGACAAAAACACCCGCTTGTTGATTGTTGGAAAAGACCTGGAGCACCGCGAGCGTCCTGTTGGTATCGTCCCGGCCCATGGCCTGGCAGTCGGCGCGGTCCATGGGTGACTGGACACTGCTTGGCTGTACCGTCTCCCCGGCGTTTGAGTTTTCCGGATTTGAGATGGCAGCAGAGGGTTGGGCTCCCGCGCAATAAATCTGTGTTATGATGATTAACACCAGACTAAAGGATCGGAATGAATGTACTACGGACGCGAAGCTAGCCGGGATAATCTGACGCAACGGGTTTCCATGATGATGATCGCTATATTCGTCGGCTGTATCGTTGTCGCCATGTCGCGCGATGACGGCCTTCCTTACGGCGCGTTTATGATTGATCAGGAAACCACAACCGGGACCGTTACGCGCTTTGACTTAAACGGCCTAAACCGCATTTTCATTTACTCCTTCACCGATGCTTCCGGCGCGGTTTTTGAGAAAGAGGCATTCGTCAGCAACCATATGCGTCTTGATACGGGCAAAGGGGAAACCATAAACGTTACCTATTTTCCCCTGTATCCGGAGATCTCTGCGGCGACGGCACTGGTGCCTGCCCAGGAGACCAGTTTCACAATCATGGCCTTTGGCCTTGGCCTGATTGTACTGGCGATCATCGTAATCGGCCTGACAATAGCCCAACTGCTGTCCCACCGCCGAGCGGATTTTAATTATTAGGCACCGCCATTACGCAGCGGTGGTTTTTATTTTCAGCGCTCGCCATGTCAAAATGTCGTAAATATAAACCAAAATTTCTTTCATTCGGTTTTTGGATTTACAATTGTCGTTATCGACTAAAATTCAGAGATGATTGACCGAAGCCAACGCTGATACGTCAAATTCAAGCCGGTTGTTTTCTATTTGCAGGTAAAAAGGAGACCTTCATGACGTCATGTATACGTAAGACGAGCTGGCCGTTGCCGATGCCTGGAAGGCAACATTACCTTTCGATTTAACAGCAGTGATATGGGCCGGGAGCGTGCCGCCAAGGCAGCCGGGCAAAAGCAGTGTAATCGCCGACAAGAAGAGTGTCCGAAATCCAATCAAAAACATCGGTTTATCCCTTGTATCTGGCGTACTTAGCTCGACATTAGGCACAAGATTATGCAGCAATTTCACTTCAGAGTCGAATTCTCAGTTTCCGGACAAATTTCTCTTCTGCCGGCTCGAAAAGAGTGAAAATACTGACACATACAGAAACCTCCCTGACATCATTGAGGCATAATGAACGGCTATAATCCCTATAGTAGAAATTTTCGCTCTTGGATATCGTAGTGCGCCAACGGTCCAGATCAGGCACGCGGCAGGCGATGGACAAAGACATTTGGGGCTACAATCAAAAATATTACAAATAAATTTCATCTTGGAGACAAATTAAGAAATGAATGAATCCGAACGAAACCCGCGCATCCTGATCGTCGATGATGATGACTTGATCCGGGCGCTAATGGGGACAATTTTGAAAAGTCTAGGGGCTGATATTGTTGGAGAAGCCGCCAACGGAAAAGACGCCGTCAGCGCATTTTCCACCTTAAACCCTGATTTGACGCTCCTCGACATTCAGATGCCTTTGCAAAACGGTATCGATGCGCTTCGAGAAATCAGAAAGCTAGACGGAACTGCAGAGGTCGTCATGCTAACGGCAAATGATGATACCGTAGTGGCCGAATCCTGCATTCATGCTGGTGCACGAACTTACATTAAAAAGGGCGAAGCTCCGGCTGAACTCGTACCTGTGATGCAGTCCATTATCGAGTCATTGGAAATCAGATAAATGACACGTTCCCCGCACACCCTTGAATCGGAAGATGCGGGACAAGATGGCTAACAACTTGGACATGGATGCCATTCTGGCAGGGATGCGCAGCGATTTTATCGCGGACTGTAGGGACAAGCTGGACGCTGCTCAAAATACTATCGGCCACATCAGTCGCTCAGATGCTGATTACGATACTCATCTTTTGGAAATCAAACGGGAAATACACTCTATTAAGGGAAGCGGTGGCACTTTCGGTTTTCCCACGATCACCCATATTGCACACGCGTTAGAAGACTTTATTGAGACGGCAGGCAGTCAAAACAAAATACTGCCTGATGTGCTGAACCGGTTTCTCGATCCTATCAGCGATATTCTTGATAGCGGTACTAATCCAAACGAAAGCATGACGCGGAAAATTCTCACTGCCTTGCCTGACCAGCAACGTGCCGATAGCGGACAAACCATCGAGGCCTCCAAACATGCCGTGCTGGCGATGCCAAAAGACATTTGGCGTACAATTGCCGGACAAGAAATCGTGTCAATCGGCTATAAAGTCGCATTGGCCGATACCGTGATGAGTGCGATTGATCGTGGCCTGATCCTCGAGCCCGAACTCATCGTAATTGGTATGCAACTTGACCGAACCACAGGACTGGAATTGGCAGGGGCGTTTGGTCAGTTTCAGTGTACAGAAAATGCCAAAATCGTAATTCTCTCCTCCTCCAAAGAAATCGACCCAAGCAAGTTTTCTCACCTCAGGAATACAGCGATTATCCATAAGGGCCCTGGCTTCTCAAGCGAACTGCGGACTTTTCTGGGTGTTTCGTAAGTCATTTCAGAGCTGCCATCCGGACCCCGCCTAATCAGGCAGCACCTCAAGCACATCTTCCATATGCGTAAACCCCGCTTTCTAGACCAAACTGGATTAATACCATGATGAAATACAAGTTCTATTCGGCATCAATTGAATTTAATGATAAGGTGGAACTCTTTCACGGTGACGTTGAAGAGTGATATCGATAATTTAGTTCATGTGAAACGAGATGTCTTCGATTATCAACTAATTGTGGGCGCTAGAGCCTTAGGATGCAGACGAAATTCATGGCAATGAAATTCGGCGCAGATTAGCTACACGTGACATTAGGCGATCTGTTATTTATGTTGATCAATAATATATCGCCAAGGCGTGGGCATTAACTTCGATCCAATGCCATTTGTTCTGCCATCAACGAATATTTGCAGGTCGGAAAATCACTAATTATGCGGACGAATTTATTGGTCTCTGATGATTCAGAGCAATCAGGCAGCGCGGCCTCCATCTTTGCACTGGTTTTGCCTCTTATTATCGTCGCACCGACCGCCGCGGCGCTGGTTTGGTTGCAAATCACTCAATTGTGGCAGATTTCTTTTTCTGTTGCGGCCACGGTCGCTGTCGCCCTGTTCGCAATTGTTTTTATTGCTATGGTTGTTGGCGCGTCATGGTTCGCGCCAGTCCGTTCGTTCACTCGGGATTTATCTTGGATTCCCCTCGCGGTTATATGTCTGGGATTTGCTGTATTGGGTTTCGTTCTGGTTCGCTGGGATGCGGATGACACCCATTATTTGCCAAATGCCGTTTATTTTCTGTCTCACCCCGAAACAAAAATGGGCTTTGAGGCCTATTATATTCATGTCGATGGTGCCCCGTTTAAAGCCATTTCGTGGATAAATTCTTACGCCATCGAATTTTTGCTGGCATCTTTTACCCATGTCCTGAATTTCGATTTTTTATCGCTACACTGGAACGGCAAGACACTTATCGCGGCATTCATTATCCCGTGTGCCTGGTACAGTCTTTTTGGGCGCTTTACAAAGCGTCACGATGCCGTGTTAGTCGCCATATGCGTTAGTTTGTTCGTCGTTCTCATTATGGGTGATACTTTCAACTCCTATGGAAACTGGTTCTTGACACGGTTGTTCCATGGCAAAGTGATTGTCGTCGCAGTTGGCCTCCCTCTGATCTGGCACCATACCATCAGTTATTTGGATAGACCCAATGTAGGGGACTGGGGTGCACTTTTCGTTGTGTCGTCGGCGATGATCGGATTATCAACGATGGCCGGGTTTTTGATCCCTGCGACCACGGCACCTTTGGTGCTCGCATATTGCGTCGCGAACAAGATTAAAATCTGGCCGAACATAAATCGGTTATTCGGATTGGCCAGCGCATTTTCGTATTTGCTCAGTGTCACCATCTATATTCGCCTTCATGTCAGCCCCGTCATTTTGCAAAACGATAGCATTATGAATAGGCACTACCCGACAGATTATTTTGGTCAAATCTCATTTATCACTAATCCTGCATTTCCCTTGTCGGCCTTTATCATGGTTGTTGCCACACTGCTTTGTCTTAAATTTGTGTCGGCCGACCATCGCCGATTGATCGCCTGGTGGTGTGGCATTTACGCAGCGTTATTCCTGACCCCCCTGACCGCACCTTTTTTGATCGAGCATTTAACGACGTCAAACACCTATTGGCGTTTGTTTCATGGCTATCCAATTCCCCTCGTTATAGGATTATCGGCGGCCGGATTATACACATACGCCCGTTCCCTGACCCGGCTTCGGCAAATTATAGTTGTTGCGATTTCGGCGATCGTACTTGGATTGCCACATGTCATATTAGTCCTGCAAATACTATTCGGCTGGGACCGAACGGCCCCTACAATTGTTCGAGCTGTTCACCGAATCTCTGCAGGCGGCTACCGGATATCGGATGTTAGACTGACCGATATAAAGGCAGTATTACCACGGTTACCAGATGGCCCAGTATTGGCTGCCCATCCTATCAATTCCGATATTCCTCTGTTTAGCGGTACTCATTCACTTATATACGCACGAGCAATTGAAACAGAATTTTGGTTCTTAACACGGGGCGATCCTGATAAAGGTATCCGCCGCCGTGCCGCCATGCAGTTCGCTAGTGGCACAGCTAATCACAGCGAAGACGATTTTTTCAGAGTTATTGATGGTGAGCCAAACCTTAAATCGTTGGTTTTATTCTCGAATGTCTTAACGCTAGCCGGGGTTTCGGAAAAAATTGCTGCAAAGGGATTCAATGACATCGGGCCCGCTGGTCAATACAGATTGTTTATCCGAAATTAAAGGCGCTCACTTTTAGGTCGTTTTTGGATAAACAACTCCGCTCTCATACACATATTTTTCGTACTCCTGCTTCGGCGTCGGCAGCACCTGCATCCGCATGAACGAGACCATCAGCAACAACATTCCAGATGCTGTCAGGACTTGCATGAATATGACACCCAGGACGCCAAGCAACGTTGACGTCCAACCGACCAAAGGAATATCGGAAAAAATTTTAAGCCCAACCAGTCCTGCGGCAATCGCCACTAAGACACAAATCGAATAAAATCCAAGAATAAGTAATCGGGCCGCGGCAATGTCAGAAAACAAGGAAAAGCCACTAAACGCATGGGCAAGCAAAGGTGCTAACTTCATTTTACTTTCGCCATGCCCTCTGTAACCACGATCACACTCGATCTGACTATAAGGGATGCCGGAGCGAATAACGGCACCGGGAAAATGATTCCATAGTTCGCCAAGGTGCACCAGCCGAAAGACATGTTTCCACGGCGATGCACTGAAACTACCCATTGAAATACGGGTTTGCGTCAATATTTTAAAGATCATCTGATAGATAAAATAATAGACACGAAACAGCACGTTTTCGGAACGTTTCGAGCGCATTGCAAAAACAATATTTTTATTATTTTCCTCAATACAGGCCTGTATTAGGCGCGGCATATCTTCGGGTTTATCCTGACCGTCTGAATCGGCGACAATCATGTAATCTGCTATTTCATGTTCTGCCGCATAAGCGACACCAATAGCGATGGCTCTCTGGCTGCCAACATTTCGAGTTAGCCCAATTCGACTTACCTGCTTAATGGCGGAAAATTTTACGTCAGAAAAAATTTCTGACGTGTCCAGCTCCTGGCTAGAACAATCGTCAACTAAAATAACGTTGACCATAACGTCGATTGGCGAAAATACGGCATCAATTTCCGGAACCAGATGCTCGACAGCTTCCCAGTCATTAAAACAAGGCATCACAATACACACCGATTTTCCACATAGTTCTATTGTCATATCGATTTCAATTTAACTCCCGTTAGGTGATATCATCCGTTTTCTCCAATACTGCGATCAGGCTAACGCCGACGGCATACGGTTTTGCCTCATGCGTCTTAATAACTTTCAATATGCGCGTCGCCTCTCCGGCAAAAATCGCGATCAACAATCGATTTATGAACGCGGGTGGCACCGCGAAGTCTGTTTTGTCTTTGCCCCACGTTAATTTCAAGCGACTGCTAAGAAACCGGACTAAGCGAACCAATGGATAAAGACGCGCATTAAAATACGAAACGCAGATAGGATTGACATTCAAACCAGCCCACAGGTTTTTGAAATCTTCCAGCTCATAACGCCTGAAATGATGGGCGGTTTCGTCGTGTTGGCTCCAAAGCACCTTCCTTGCCGGGACGGTTATCAATATTTTCCCACCATCAGGCAACGCCTCGATTAAGTCATGTAGAAACATTTTGTCGTTTTTAATGTGCTCAAGGACGTCCATCAGCAAAAAAACGGACGTCTCGTTCTTTAAGGAATTTATATGATCCTGTACGTCACCACTTTTAAATGATCGACCTGGATATAACGTCTTTGCCTTGGAAATTGCAGTTTCTGAGAGATCAAGGCCAAGGAATCGGAAATCATCGGCGAGAAAATTAACCATGCCACCTGTTCCACACCCCACATCAACAATCATTCGCTTATCATCATCGCCGACAATTTCTTGTAAAATTTGACGAATAATGCGTGCACGCGCGACAAACCACCAATGCCGGTTCTCCATCGCCCCGTGCACATCAAACATCAGCTCTTCCACGGTCACGCTCCTCAATACTTTGGCAGTTTAGATTGACAGGCTAATCATAAATACCCAAGCGCGTATACATCTACGTTCCGCACAGGGATATGTTCGAATTCAACTCACAAAGTCAATTTAGAATACGGCAAGAAATTATTACGCATATTGGACATAAAAGGCCGTACCCACCATACGCTCTTGCCATTAATGGAAGATCCTATGCATCGTTTAGATAACGACGATCAAGGTGCCCTCTCACGCTAATACATCTTCCATATGCGTAAACGCAGCTTTCCAGCCGCCGCCGATACCGCGCCGGGCGTCTTCACTGCGCACATTACTGTGAATCAGGCGAACATCGGTGCCGTTGCCTTTTGCCGTAAAGGTAACTTCAACCCGGGAGTAAGGCGATGCATCGCGTTCGCCATTGGCGTGTTCAGTCACGTGGGACCAGGAGAAAATCAGTTTCTCGCCAGGTTGGATATCCTGATACTGACCCTCAAAACCGATTGATTTCTCGGCATCTTTCATTTTGATGAACCGCCAGACCCCACCGAGTTTCAGATCAATGCTAGCAGAATACAGCGAGTTCGGGGTTTGACCGAACCACTTCATGACGATGTCGGGATCAGTCCAGGCCCTGAATACTTTCGCCGGCGGCGAGGCGAAATAACAATTGACTAAAATGGGATCATCGCCCGGTGTTGATGTTAAGATATCCATTAGTCGTCTTCTTCCGTGGCTAAATACAAGGCAAGATTATCAAATTGTTGGGTCCAGAATGCCTGGTAATCAATCATCCAGTCCGTCGCCTGTTTCATCGGTTCGGCATTAAGGCGGCAATGGCGGGTGCGGCCGCGTTTCTCAATGATCAGCAAGCCAGCGTCGCTGAGCACCCGAACATGTTTGGAGACGGCGGTTTGCGACATGTTGAACGGCACGGCAAGATCTGACAATCTGGTTTCGCCCTGCATAAGCTGCGCCAGAATAGCGCGCCGGGTGCCATCGCCGAGGGCGGAGAACGTTGAATTAAGGTTTTCCATGATGGTTCCATTTTTAGTAAACTATTTGGTTGACTAAATGATAATGATACAATAGTAAACCTTATAGTTCAGCTTTAAAAGCTTGAACACCTGATGACGACATTATGAATTTTAGGAGATACCCACATGACCGATTATGTTTTTGCCTATCACGGCGGCAATAAACCCGAAACCCCTGAAGCCGGTGCCGAGATGATGACCAACTGGCGGGCCTGGACCGCTGGCCTTGGCGATGCCTTCGTTAACCTTGGCGCAGCCGTCGGCATGTCAAAAACCGTCAGTTCCGGCGGCGTTACGGACGACGGTGGATCAAACCCGCTAAGTGGTTATTCTGTCGTTACCGCTGACAGCATGGACGCAGCGATTGAAATGGCCCAAGGCTGCCCACACCTTGATTTTGGCGGCACGATTGAAGTGGCGCCTGTGATGGACATGGAAATGTAGGATGCCCGGGAAACGTAGGATGCCCGGGAAATGTAGGGTGCCCGGAGATTTAAACACCGTTCGAGACGACGGCTTTTAAGTCTTCAATAAATGCCGCGGTTATGCGTGAGAGAGATTTACCCTCTCTCACGACAGCCGCGGCAACGACGTTAATTTCCGGGTCGAACGGCCGCGTGACCACAGCGCCCGACTGCATATAACGCGATGTGAAACTATCAACGATCGAAACCCCGAGACCGGCGCCCGTCAGGACGTTGGCGGTCTGGCAGTATCCGACTTCAATATTGGGATCATGAGGAACGCCGGTTTTAGCAAACGCGGAACGAATCATCGCCCCGAGGCCGCTGTCCCGGTCAAGACGAATGCCAATAAAGTCGTGTTTGATAATATCAGCCGGGGACACCCGGTCCAGCTCCGCCAGTGGATGATCGGCGGGCATCACACATTCCATGGTGCCCTCAAACAGCGGCAAGACGGTGCAGCCGGGATGTGTTTCCATTCCAAGAACAAGACCGAGATCAGCGCTTCCAGTTTCAACCGAACGGATTACAGCATCCAGGCTGTGAATATCATAACTGACCCGGACATCTTTGCGATCGATGAGAAAATCCTTCAGTGCAATGGGGATGATCGACTGGCTCAGCGGCGGCGTGGTGGTAATTCTGAGGCGGCCCTTTTTTGATCCGCGCACATCACGGATCCGATCTTCAATACTGCCCATCATCTCAAACAGCGGCTCGACATCTTCAAACAGAAGGTCTGCTTCATCAGTCGGGTTAAGGCCGCGGCTTGTTCGCTCGAACAATGTATAGCCAAGCTGTTTTTCAAGCCCTTTGATGGCATTACTGACGGCCGGTTGAGAGATGCCAAGATCTTCTGCCGCACCAACCGTGGTCTGGTTTCGCATAACTGCCCCGAAGACCTCAAGCATACGCAGGTTAAGATCATTTTTGCGTTTGATTTTCACGCCCGTCCCTATTTTGTTTATTGCGCGTTCAGGATAAACCCTAACCAAGACGGATAACAGAGGGGCTCTGGTACAATTGAAGGCAATCGCCCTATTGCGCCAAACGGGCAGACGTTCTATGCCAGCTTTATGACTGATAATTCTGCCCCGCCCAGTGCACTGCGCGCTTATTTATTGTTGACCCTGACAACGCTTTGCTGGGGCGGAAATGCGGTGTTCAGCAAACTTGTCGTCGGCGAGGTATCGCCGATGCTTGTGGTTTCCCTGCGCTGGTTTGGTGCAGTTTTGTTGCTCGCGGTGTTCGCTCATAAACAGTATCGCCATGACTGGCCAATTGTCCGCAGTAATCTGTGGTATTTTTTCATCATGGGAACTGTCGGATTTACCGGATTTAATTCTCTGTTTTATGTCGCTGCCCATTCAACTACAGCCGTCAATATCGGTATTATTCAGGGCTCAATGCCAGCGATTGTCCTGTTCGGTGCTTATCTGTTCTACCGCACGGCAATTAGTGGGCGGCAAATCATCGGCGTTTGTGTGACGATTGCCGGGGTGGTGATCGTTGGTATTGGCGGCGACGTTACCCGGCTGGCCAGCATGGAACTAAACCGCGGTGACCTGATCATGTTGATCGCCTGTTTTTTGTATTCAGGGTATACCCTTGGCCTCAGGAAAAGACCGAAAATTTCCGCACTCGGTTTATTCAGTGCCTTTGCTGTTGCCGCCCTGCTTGGATCGTTGCCGCTGACAATTGCCGAATATTCTGCAGGTCAAACCCTCTGGCCGAGCACCCAGGGCTGGATTGTTATTGCCCTGATTACCCTGCTGCCGTCGTTTGTTGCCCAGATCACCTTTATTCAGGGGGTTAGCCTGATCGGCCCCGGCCGCGCCGGTATTTTTATCAACCTGGTTCCAATTTTCGCGTCAATCTTCGCCGTCAGTTACCTGGGCGAGCCGTTCGAACTCTACCACGGCATCGCGCTCACCATGGTGCTCGGCGGGATCGCACTATCAGAGACTGGCAAAACAAGCTGAGTTTTCGAAAACCCACTGCCGCCTGATCATAATGCTATCGGCATGTGACGGTGGCTGAAACTTCTCCAAAACGGCATAGTCAACGGGCTTTTATTAGGCGCGCGATTAACCAAATACGGCCATCGTTGGACTCAAAAGAACTTCAGTTATTAGTGACCTTATCATGCCTTATTACGCCGGCATTGCCCATTGCCGGCAGATCAACCGAATAGCGACTTTCCAGTTAACAACCTTATTGTTTGGCAATAGTTCCATCTCATTCCAAACGTAGATATCTGAAGCGGTGAAATTGTGCTGCAATCAAACATAGATCAGGCAGGGGACGTTTTCTTTAGGCCAATATCGCCAAAAAAGCCCCAATCGATAAGGCAACTGGTCAGGTCATCAGAGAACATGGCACCTTTTCGGACGATGGCAGTGCCTGCGGGAAGATCTTTAAATTCTGCACCTATAGTATCAGTGCTTGTCGCAATAATAACGCGGCAATTTTTTGTGTTGCCGATTTGCTTCAAAACGTTGGAAAATTCCACGCCGTTCATTTCTGCCATCACCCGACTGACAACGACGATGTCGGGTGGGTTAACGACGGCAACAGCAAGTGCCTCTGTCGGCCTGTCCGCATTTGAGATATGAAACCCGCAAGCAGCCAGTTCTTTCCCCACGATCGTCCGTTGCAATCCTTTGGGTAACACCAACAGTATGCGAACATTTTTCAAGGATGGTTGTTCAGTGAATTCGACTGCTGTTACAGGTAAGGCACTAAGGATACCGTCAATAGCGTCCTCAGGCGGATCCATCGTAGCTTCCATTACATCGCGAATCAGATCAATAAACACCTGAATATCTTTGAACTGACGCTGTCCCATCACTGGCGCCGTTTCGATATAGTCTTCCAACTTGTGAGACACCGTTGTGACAAAGGAAAAATCAAACGATCCGCCTTGGCCCTTTAATGAGTGTATATGACGTAAAAAATCAGGCAGTTTTTCAGATGGGTCGTTGCTGATCATCATTGTCGAAATCAGGTCGTTTAAAGTAATCAGACGCTCTTTGGAAGATTCGATAAAATCAACACGCAATTGAGCCAGAATGGCTTCGTAAGCGTTTGTTTCTTGCATTTTTAAGTTCCAGTTCTCTCGGGAAGCATACAAGTTTTCCTTAAATTTTGCGTTATATGCCCCAAAGAGTATTAATTCTCACTGCATACTATCTGGTTTTTCTAATCGTTCAATCGGTTTCATTTCCACTACAAAACACCCCATCTGGACGTTAGGTTTGACTGATTTCTATATGGACCGCTTGGCTATGATTAGTGCCCGAGTTAGATCACAAGCAAACAAAATTGGGAGGCGCGCCTCCCTCCTCATGTCCAGACTTGATCAGGTATGAGGTAAGAAAAAACCTGAACATGAGGGATGAAAACAGAGCTTGGGCAGACAGAGAGGCCGCTACGGGTCAACATCCGCCGAAACAACCTAGGGAATACGCAAACCCCGATCTGCATAACAACGAACAAACTGCCGCGAGCGATTTACGATGATGTTATAAAGTTCATATTTTTATTATTGGCGGCGCCCGTTCGGGTTCCGTATGCCAAGAAGTTTGAAAAATTACGACCAAAAATGACAGAATAATTTTTCATCTTCAACGGTATTGTGATTGTAAGAAACGCATCCTATCGCCCAATTCACAAACGCGCCATCTGTTGAGCAGGGGAAAAACATCGTTTCGACACTACCCGTTCGCAGCTCATCATTATAATAAAATTCTTCGTTCACAAGCGATACGCAGGCGCGCTTGCTGTTTAAGGCGTTTGTAAAAGCCGCCATCTTAATGGTTACGTAGGCATCTTTATGTCTCTCTCTTTGTATTAAATGTTCACGTTTCCCCATCAGGTTATATTCCCAAGACCTGTTTATTTCCTCGCCGGAAAAATTAATCAAATATTCGCCATCAATGGTATTTTCTCGTAAATCCCAAACCCAGATATGGGGAACAAGGCGCGGAATCTGCATCAAATTCATTGACGCGTAATCAGGAAGGTCAATGCCGTTGTTATGGGCAAGAACAAAAGCGCCAAATTCTTTCAGCCCCGGCCACGTCACCGTATCGTCTATCTGTTGTTGCGTAATCACGGTTTACCTACGGTATAATTTAAAGCTTTGATGATTTGACGTTTCGACTTTTAGAAAATTACTAGTTCATCAATTGGCACGGGGTTGATATATGGCGTTGATGCGTTCGTAGTCTGGGCTATTTTTAAAGTCCTTAATCGCATTGTTAAGCCGCTGAATGATCTCTTCTGAAACTGAATCCCGGTTCATCATGAAGTGAACGTTGCCTTCATTTACAGGGACTGGGTGAACCACGACCTGGTCAGCAATATCAAGGCGTTTTGCCCAGTCATAGCCGGATACCGAGTCGGCGACGGCAATATCAAATCGTTTGCGGGTTAACAAGGTCAAAATATTGTGCGTCAGATTACTGGCGTCATACACCGTCGTCATCCGGGTTGAAAAATGAGGATCTTTTTTTAAGTCTTCAAACTCTTTACCAAGCCATATGGCCGACGTATAGGCCAACGTCAAATTGTGATCGATGAACTGCTTATAAGACGTCAGTCGTTCGACGCGCTGATCACCTTTTCGGTACCAGGCAACATATCGTTCGGTCCGGTACGGCACGGAAAAACGTGCATAAACCTCGCGCTCGGGCGTTTGCGACGCAGCCACCAAAAAATCGCTGGCCCCGGTTTGAATTTCCCTGAGACAACGTTTCCACGGTTTAAACTGAATCTCGAATTTGCAACCCGCGCGTTTCAGAATAGCTGAGCCCAATTCAATATCCCACCCGTTAGCCTGGCCGTCTTCGGATTGATAGGAATAAGGCGGGAATACCGGGGCAACCCAGCGCAGCGTTTTCCCGCAGTCAGCGTTTGCAGGCGACATCAATATAAACACGGTCGCAACGGCAGACAGCCAGCATAGAAATTTCATAAATTAAACTAACCGCACCCAAATAAGCTGATTGAATACGATTATATTCTTCAATTTTTTGCTGTCTACACTCGTTTTTAAAATGTTTATGGTTAAGGTTCTCGTCCCTTAATGAGGGTTCTAATATCCCTCATCCAGCAGCGGAAACGCGCTGAGTGGAGAGGCGGTGCGAACCGGGGAAGCGGGATGAATGCAGGTGTCGTTCAGGCTTGCGAAGTCTGTCAGGCCGAGCAATTGCAATGCACTGATCACTTCGGTTTCCAGAATTTCGAGCATACGTACGATGCCCTCTTCCCCCGCCGCCGCAGCTGCCATTCCCTGCAGGCGGCCGATGCCAACGGCATCTGCACCAAGGGCCATGGCTTTGACAACGTCGCTGCCGCGCATAACGCCGCCATCGAAGATGATCTCTGCCCGGCCCCGGACGGCGTCGACAACTTCGGGTAAAACCTCAAGCCCGCCCCGGCCATGATCAAGTTGTCGGCCGCCATGGTTTGAGACATAGACGGCGTTAATGCCATAATCGACAGCAATCTTTGCATCTTCTGCCGTCGCAATACCTTTCAGGATCAACGGAATATCGTAGGTATCGCGGATGCGTTTGATATCGTCCCAGCAGAACCGTAATTGATTAAGCTCTCCAGAAGCCGATTTCCGCGCCGTTGTTGTATACCGTTTGGCAAGATCCCGCTCGCGCCGGCCATAAGCATCAAGATCAACGGTGAAACAAAATCCAACATATCCGGCATCAATGGCGCGCCGGATATTATCGTCGACAAACGCCTGATCGCCGCGCACATACAGTTGGAATATTTTTGGATAGTCGACCGCCGCTGCGACCTCTAGAGGTCCCGGTTTACAGGTAGAACTGAGCATGTGCATGGCGCCAAACCGCGCCGCCGCCAACGTCGGAACCACGCCGCCGCGTTCATCAAAATCCTGAAATGAGCCAATTGGGGCTAATAACACGGGAAGGCGCAAGCGATGCCCCAGCAAAGATCCGCCCGCATCAACGGTTTCAACATTGCGCAAAACTCTGGGCCGGAAGGCAACGGAGTCAAGCGCTTGGCGATTACGCAAAAGTGTCGTTTCGGTTTCTGCGCCGCCGATCAAATAGTCCCATGATTGTATGGATAATTTGTCGCGGGCCCCTTTGACAAATTCCTGAAGGGTCAAAAACTGATCATCATTGTTATTCATAGGCCTACTCAATCATGGTCTGGGTTATCAATAACGATCACGCAGTCCTGATCGGCATATAGATAATCACCGGGGCGAAATTCTATGCCGCCGAAACTCAGAACGTCACCGGAGAAGCCCGCCATTTCATTGGCGGGACGTTTTGCTGTCGTATAGCAGAACGACTTTAATTTGATTCAAAGTCCCTGATCCCTGAAAAGCACCTCAATATCGCAGTCGTTTTTTCGTCGGGTGGTTTTAGCCTGGGCCCATTTA
>WASW01076632.1_pt1 | contig 23905 bp, 20 predicted proteins | sample 5698521 | NCBI WGS metagenome assembly WASW01 (sample SAMN11175560, study PRJNA528189) | sponge metagenome | isolation source: marine sponge | host: Leucetta | place: Antarctica: Western Antarctic Peninsula, King George Island | collected 2013-01
GCCGATGAACAGTCTCCAAGGGGTTCTCGTCAATGTAGATTTTTTTGGGAGCCATACGCGATATCAGGTGGAGCTTGCCGATGGCTCTATTTTTAAAGTTTCCCTGCACCACAGGAAAACAGTGCAGCAAAAAATTTCAACGGGAGATCAAGTCCGTGTATTGTTCGCGGTCTCTGATGTATTTCAAATCAATGAAAACTAAATATTTCAGTACTATCATTTTTTTATTTTTTCTCGGTCTGGTAATCGGCTGTGGAAATAACAATGACCCTGCAACTGACACCTATGTTGTTGCCACCGATGCAACTCTGCCACCCATGTCGTTTATGAGTGTGGGAAACGATATGATCGGATTCGAACCCGATTTAATAAATGCCATAGCGGATAGGGCAGGGTTCAATGTCCACCTTGTCAATGTGGAATGGGCGGGACTCTTTGGCGGCTTGATCACTAAAAAGTTTGATATGGTCATAAGCTCTGTGACCGTTTTGGAAGAAAGAAAACAACGAATGAGTTTCAGTATCCCCTACCTCAAGAGCGGACTCACTCTAGTTGTTCACAAAGATCAAAAAAACATAATGTCTTTTGAAGATGCTAAGAAAAGCAATGCGTTGATCGGAGCTCAGATTGGAACAACCTCTTATTATTTTTTGGAAAAAGAACCTTCGATAAGAACAAAGGGGTATCAGATGTACGGTCATGCCATAACCGATATGGTCAATGGAAAAGTCGACGCGGTTTTAGGTGAAAGCTCTGGAACTCTGTTTTTTAAAAATAAGCCGATTTTTCAAGAAATAAAAAGGGTTGAAGAAATTCTATCCGATGAATTTTATGCAGTGGTTTTGCGAAAAGATGAAACCAAACTTAGGACCCTGATAAACTCTGCCTTAAAAGAATTGATCGATGATGGAACCGTTGCCCAGCTTCATAAAAAATGGGACCTGGGTCAAGCGGCTCAAGTTCCTCACTAACTATCACTCTCTTCCACTTCTCCTAGTCTTATATTTTGATGGATTTTTTCGAATATGCTCCACCACCTTTCGTTACGAAAATCAGGCTTGCTAAGCGCATGAAGTAATATGGCCGACCGAAACAAGCTGGAATGCAGAGAAAGATTACCCGTTTCGGGGTCTTCCTTTACAGCTCCAGATTTCTTTAGTCCGGGTAAACAGGACTTGGAATAAATGTTACTTGGAAGAAACTCTTTATAAAGAATTGATTTATGAATAGAAGATATCATGGCAAGAATATTCATTATTTCTTCACGAAGTTTCTGCTTTCCTTTAAAATTATATAGATTTAAAAAATCTTTATCTTGAAGTTCTCTGGCCGCACCACTAATTGCTTCATCCCAATCACTAGCATCAATGTAATTATTTGTATCCACTTCTATCAAGTTATGTCCTAGAACTTGCAGTGAATGAGGGTAACCGCCAGCCAGCTTAACTTTTTCATCTAGCACTTTCTTGTCATATTCTATTTCGACTTCATTAAATCCTTTTACCAAAACATCTTTGGCTTCTTCATGAGGCATTCCTGTAAGAGAAATTGAATCGAAACTTCTTCTTGCCGAAGGGTCTCCTTCAAAAAAATTTTGAATGGCTTCACTGTATCCTATAATTATAAAAGAAATATTTCCCAGATCATTCATATCTAGAGTTGTCGCAATACTCCTTATTAATTGGGCAATACCTTGAATATCCTTGGCGTTATGAATTTCATCCAAAACAATTAAGAGACCATCAAATGTTTTACCCTGTGCATCTTCTTTAAGTCCCAACAAAATATTTGTTAAAACTGAAACTGCTTGATCTTTAAAATACTGTTCAATATTATTATCTAATGGCAAACCCATTTGCCCCGAATCTAATGCGACGTTGACCCCAAATGCTCCAAAGGAAAATTTACCCTTGGTAAATAAATCCCCTAATCTTTCTGTGAGTCGTTTTATTGAAGAAGCTGGGAGCTTATCTGTTAATTGATTTAAAACGGCTTGTAAAACTGTTCTAAAGTGTTGCCCCTTTTCTACGGAGTAATAACTTGTAAGAAAATTTAAGTTTTCCAATCCTTTATCGCCAGATTCTGCAATATGGCGAACTAACCTTGCCAATGCTGTTTTTCCAATTCCTCTTTCTCCGTGGAAAATAAAATTGGATGACATCCCTCTTTTTACTTGTGCAAGTTTTCTTATAATTTGAAGGGTTTGATCCTTCCGACCAGCAAATAAAGTGGGAGTTACCGTAGAGTTTGGATTAAAAGGATTGTAAGTAGCCATTTTAAAATACTTTCCTGAATTCTAAGATATTTGCTATTTTTAGCCGATTTTATTAAGTAAGAGCTAGTAAACTGCAAAAAAAGCGATATGCCTTAATATTTAAGCAAATTTGGTGATATTCTAGTTATCATTACCAATAATATTACTATTTATTTCTAAATTTTACTAGTTTTAATAAATAAAGTTTAGTTGGGTTAAGTAAATCTATTTTTTTAACTAAAAAATGGATTTTTGTTTTATTTTCGTCTTAATTTTCAAGTATAGTTTTGAAATATACTGATTTAGATTTCCGTTTTAGGCTATTTTTCGCATATATAAATGAATACAAGTATCAGATAACCATTCCCTAGTATGCCAAATAATCAAAACTATTCGAAAAATTTAAACACGCAAACCGGAGCGTGGAATATCGCTGTCTTGATCAGTGTCGTATTTTTGATTTACCTGCCGTCCAAGGAAGCACTTTCTAGCAGCGAACAATCCGGTGGATATTTGGAGCTATTATCGCTTTTACCTGCCGGAATTTTTTACACATTACTGGTTACTTTTCTGGGCAGTGCCACTGCCATTCTGGTTGGACTGCTGGTCGGACTAGGAAAACTTTCTAAAAATCCAGCTATTCGTCTTCCGGTATCTTTTTATACAGAGATACTTCGCGGTGTACCGCTACTCGTCCTTTTATTTTATATCTATTATGCCTTGGGAGAGTTCATTCACATGCCTGCGTTGGCGGCAGCAGTGGCGGGCTTCGGATTCAGCTACGGAGCCTATATGGCGGATGTTTTTCGTGCGGGCATTGAAGCGATACCGAAAGAGCAAGGCGAGGCGGCTCGCAGTTTGGGCATGAACGAAAAACAGGCTTTGACTCAAATCATTCTTCCGCAGTCCATGCGAACCATCATTCCGGCTATTGGCAACCAGACTCTGGGAATGCTGAAAGACACCAGTTTGGTTTCCGTCCTGGCAATTTCTGATATTTTGCGTGTGGGTAACGAATATGCCACCAAGCATTTCAATTTTTTTGAAACCTATACTTATGTGGCGCTGACCTACCTGCTACTCACCCTTTTACTTTCCCGTTTGGTTCATAAATTGGAATCCCATTTTCGTGTCGAAAATAGCTAAGGGCTAATAATTATCAACCTGAGTATTTGAATTATTCATATCCCACCAAAAAATATTCCATAATTGATCTCCATGTTTTGGTAGATTGGCCCCATTAAAAACCTCTACTGTTGAATTTTCGTTAATTTCACGAGAAATTGAACTATCAAAATAGTGACTTTTTTAAGTTAAACTATTATATTAAAAAAGATTTTGAATTCAGGAGGGTTGAAATGAACGCAACAATTGATAACGAAAAAAACGTAGATACCGATGATTATTTTCTTCTTGCCGCAGGAGTCTGGAACAGTCAAACTGAGGATTACTCTGCCATAGAAGATTCATCCCAAAAGTATTTTAATAATTACCCGGATGCTGAGCGATCATTCCAGAATAGCAACGCATTTCCTGAACTGAAAGGAAAGGACATCAAACTCGATTTAATCCATGTTCGCTTTGGTGTAAATCGATTTTTATTGAGCAGGATCGTTATTTGAATCTGGCCCTCTTTTCTTTGCAAGAGCTTTAACAGAAGAACGCACACACCCCACCATAAAAATATCTTCCATTATAAAAGTTAAAGGCTTGGCCCAAAAAACGCCGAAACATCCACAATTGGGTATTTCTATTCCACATATAAAGGGTGATAACCGTCAACCGATTCCAACCCGTGATGTAAAACCGCAGCTGCCAATATAACCCAGGCTGGATTTTAACAGAGGCTCCGTTTGGGTAACCATTGAAACCTTATCATTATTACTATATATTAGAAGTAGAGTATTATTCTAATATGTATTGGGGGGCGATCCGGTTTCGACGGGAGAGCTGAAGCAAGGGTTGCATGTACGGGATGCCGTTGGCCCGTTAAAAAACGGCTTTTACATAATCGCCAACGATTATGATGTAGCTGTAGCCGCTTAATTTAAACGGTTACCGTCCGCCGTGTCCATGTTCGCGGGATGCGGGTCGGACGTCACTCAGCGAACTGGTTCCGTTTATATGTTCCGAATAAATGGGACGAGATTTTCAGGAACTGGTTTCGACTTAATCCTGCTTCTGGGAGTTCGTCGAGACGAGATTCAAATCAGAAGATAAGCATGTAGACGCCTTTGACTAAAACCTTTCGGACGGGGGTTCGATTCCCCCCGCCTCCACTCCTCTGCGGATGGTGAATTATTTCAAGACAGATGTTGTCTGGTTTTTGTTTGAAATTTTTCGCCAAACCTCCTCGCCAGAGCGGCAAAATGCAAATGCTGATTTTGCTACAGATATTCCTGCAAACTTAACCTGTTCCCCGGTTAAGAGACAACTCACTCACATTAGCGGGTATCTTCAAGTTCAAAAAAATTTCCAGAAACTCCCACCACTACCCATAAATGGAAAACAATGTCAGCGAGAACCTGCAATAGAAATTAACAACTGGAATAGACCTACCGCTTACTGTGGGATTAGAACATCATTGGATGGGAGACAAAAAAATCCCGCCCTGTGCGGGCGGGGTTTCGCAGGTAGACAAACTACATATTGGTTTTTCTTTCCTGAATTTCTGCTCTTCTGACTTTTGTCAGCTTTCCCAGTTCGCCCAAAGCTTTTCTTGCCCGTGCCGCTGCAGCTTTAATATTTTTTGTTTCAAAACTTTCACTTTCCGCAAGATAAGTTTCGTAAGCAGAAACAATTTGATCGTGTGTCATCCTGTACTCCTTTACAAGGGTTATATAATTTCTGGATAAAGAATTACCATACCATATAAGGTAAGATCAACTGAATACTAAAAATAAAATTTTGGGTCGTTAATGTATTTGTGGAAAATCTTTTGTAGAAAAAGATAAATTTCTTTCAGAATCCAGTTGAAAAATAATTTCTGAAATTGTTTCTACAATTCTTTTATATTGTGTCTCTACCAATAAGTATTCCGCCTGATTCGCTCTCAATTCCAGTTCGTGAACCTTAATCACGTTGTGGATACATTGGGATAAAAAGCTCTGCCATAAAAACTAGGAGACTTAAAGCTATAGTATCAATAAAATGGATTAAATCAAATCACGGCTTTGCAACTTTTTTAGTTCTGAAACCTGATAAAAGTAATATAATATTCGCTTTAAATATTTTCTTTTATATTGTTTACACACAAAATTGGGGCTAATTTTATGGCTGAAATAGGCAGGCGGTTTTCTCTTGATAAAGTAAATATTGATCCAGTCCTGAAAAACAAGATTTTTTCAGCAGACGGGGATGACCATATCGGTGATTGGAATGGGGAATGTATAGATGACCTGGTAAAAGAAATTGATCGGATCGAAGAAAGAGCCGACCCAAATTATGCCAGTTTGCCGCATAGGAAAAATATTCCTGAAGATTTAAGATTGGAGGTTGAAAAAGATTTTCCAGTTTGGACATGTGACATAAAAGGTCGATGTTTGGTAGGCGATGCGGGCGATGACATAAAAACCGTCGATGAAATCCGAGAATTCTATAAAACCGAATATGGGGGTATTGAAAATTTTAAAGAAAAATTGCGACTGGATCGCGAAAAATTTATCCAGGAAGTAAAAAACCGATCAGAGCAATCGGAACAATAATTTTTAGTTTCCAAGTAAAATTAATTGTATTCCCAATAATATGTAAACATAAACAACAACTCATTTAACATTCCAATCGTTGAGGATGATGCAACAATAGGCGGACTATCTCAATAAACCAAAGGCTGGTGATTCCATTAAGGTGGCAGGCTTGATGATTAACCGGGCCAACTATACAGCTCGGTCAGATCAATCTTTATACTCTGGAAAATTAATAACAAGATCGTCAAAAGATTTTGGTTTATATTTATTGAAGCCCTCTTCATCCACAAAAACAAAGTCGTGTTTCACACCTGCCTGCACTTGGTTAATATCTTCACACCACTGTTTAAGCCGTCGAATCTTGAGTGGCGTATCCAAATCTTTGAGGCCTTTGGTTTCGATGATATAGATTTCTTTTTCTGATTTTTTAACGATAAAGTCCGGGTAATAGTTGGAAATATTTCCATCAGCATTGACATAGTCCATTTTAAAATGCACGGCAAAATAATTTTTCGCATAGGAAATAATATCATCACAGCTTTCAAGGAATTTGGCAAAATCCAGTTCCAACTGGCTATCACCAATAATTTTATTGAAGATACTCTTTTCAGGGACGATATACCTCTGTTCTTTAGCGATGAAAGGACGGGTCTTCCTCAACCTGAGGGTATCCTGAATTTTTGCGTCACCCCTGTCCTGAACAGTCAAGGCGTTTATCTGTTTCTTAAAAGTTTCCACCAAGGTTTTATTTGCCTGTAACTCAGACAAGTTTCGCAGGGTGTTGAGATTTTCAAGGTCAACGACCTCTTCAAACAACTCATCCTGAATAAACAATTTTACTTTTCCATACAAAACATCGTAGCCACTGACCAACCTCAACTCTTTCATAACAACATGGGTAAAATACCCCACAACCGAATGGTAATCTATCACCCCTCCCGAATCGAGCAGAGTGGTATGGCTGATTTCACCTGTGGCAATATCCCGAAATACTATTTTCCGCTGCTCTTCCGTGCTGAACGTTTTATAGCCAACCTTTTTATGACCCAAGTTTCCAATATCCAGATCATCCAGGTTTTTATACTCTCGGTAAATCCTGGGACTCAGGACAGGAATTTCAATGGCAAGATTATCCATATCCTTGCTTGTGTTTTCATTGTCTACTTCAATAATAATCGGCGTTTTGGGTTCGGTCCCTTCGCCCATTGGTTTGCGTTCAAGCTCAACTCCTTCGGATTGAATGGATTCCACAAAAGCCATAAATGCGTCCGTCCCCACCACGCTGACATATTCTTCAGCATCGTTTTGCGGATACATCTTTCTGAGTCCCCGCCCCAGAGTCTGCTCCGGCAGAATATTACTTTTGGATGTGTAGGCACGCAGTCCCACAATGGTGGTGACATTCTTCACATCCCAACCCTCTTTAAGCATTAACACTGAGACGATGGCTTTGTAGGGGTTATCCCGGCTGTCAATTTGATTGGCCTGTTTGCGCAATTCTTCCAACTCCTCTTTCTTTTTACTGCTTGAAGATTCGCTGATCTCTCCGTTTTTTTTGTTGGTATGAATTACCAGCACGGCATTTTTAAGGTCGGGACAGCTTGCCTCGAGATACTCTGCCACATCGTCACAGTTCCGGGTGTCATCGGTCATCACAAAGAGAATCGCCTTTTTGCCCATCTTCTCGTGTTGCTCGTAAGCTTTGCGCCATTCCTCAATACCCAGGTTCAGATAATCCGCATATTTCTCGGTATACTTGAAACTTTGTCGCTCGGTGAGCCTGGCGCGACTGGCAGAGTCGGGCAGAACCGGATGCTTGACAACATTCTGCGAAATGGCTTCTACCAGCGGATAATCCGAAACCGTCTGAACAAAAATCGCACCGTCATTGTGCCTGGGTGTTGCCGTTACATCCACTTGTAGAGATAAAAACCGGTCTTTATGTTTCAAACGATTATGTATATTCTCAATGGACTCGAACCACTTCATACCGCTGTCGTGGATATGATGAGCCTCATCATTGAAAACAACCAATTCGTCAATATCGCGGACAATATCGCCCAGATCGACTTTGGAATCTGTAGTCGCCCCTGTGGGACGCTTGCCCAGAAAATAGTCCATCGTGTCCTCATCATCAAAAGACGGTTCCACATCGTTGCCTGAATAAACCCGATGGATATTGGTCAGAAAAATGTTTCCCGTCTTTCGCACAACCCTTACATCATCCTGAATATGCAGGGTCAGTTGAAAATCGTCATGCCAGTTCTGCCCGTCAAAACCGTTATCTGGCAGAACCGGGTCTTGAAAAAAAATCTGCAATCCGTCAAAGTCTTTACGAATCCGGTCCAGAACAATAATATTAGGTGTTATCACCAGAAAGTTCCGTGCCAGTTCCGATTCCGGCTCATAAAGCCTGTGGAAATAACACCAGGCCAGTATCAGGCTCAACACCTTGGTCTTGCCAGAGCCGGTCGCCATCTTGAGGACAAAACGCCGCCAGTTTTCATCAAACATACCAGCGGATACCGCACCCGAACTGTCGAAACGCAGAAGATCGCATTTGTCTTTCGCCTTAACCACATCATAAAGAAAGATGGTGGTCTCAACCGCTTCACGCTGAGCAAAGTAATATTGAAACGATTCCATTGTGCCGCATGACTTTGGCAACAGGTGCTCAGCCTTAAACCACCAATTCAAAAGAGTAATGCTTGTAGCCGTTGCGCCTTCATAGCCTTTGTCCCGCCAGGCCATTACTTCTTTACGCAGTTCATGTACCAGCGGAGGCATCAGCTTGTCATAGCTCGACTCCCGCAAAGCTTCATCAGCGGGAAACCACCGAACGGCAGGATCAAGAACGACATGAGGCGAATGAGGGAATTTTGGATGCAGTGCCATAATCTATGCCACTTCCCTTTCCAAAACCCTCTCAGCGTTGGCCCTGAAATCATCGAGAGAAACAAACTGCTTGTCTGTCGCACTGGTAATTCCGTTTCGATCTTTTCTGGAGAGATTGCCAAACTCTTCATGAACAACAAATCCCTTGAACTTCATTGAAGGGACACGCTGAAACTCAAGACAGCAGATCGTCGTTAAGCGAGCCTTTGCTGTACCCCTGACACCAAAGAGATAAACAGGGCAGGGTTTGATGTCAAACTTGTAGTCAACCTCCAGATCATCCCGTTCTGGCAAGGGGAAAACCTTGGGTCTGGGGCGAAACCGTTCCAGTTTTTCCTTAACAATTTCATCTAAATTTTCATAAAACAGGCTCTTCACAACCTCCCTCTTATAAAGTCGCATATTGGAAACCTTTGCCACGGTTTGAGCAAACTGAAGAACAGCAGGATAAAGGTTCTCAGGGCTGGCATCGATATAAAGGTTTCCGCTATCTTCACAAACCTGATTCTCGGATAATATTTTATTAAAAATACGCTCCTTGTTTGGAGTATCGACATCAAACGAATAAGACAGGCGCATCAACGTCATGGCATGATCGCAGATACGGATGCTGTTTCCGTTGCCCTCCCTTGATTCGAGAAAAATATCGACCATGTCCCCGTCTTCATGATAGAGCGGTGCATAAAGTTGTTTTATGCCCGGACGCTTGTCCTTGAAAGATATCCGATTATTAAACTGCGTCTTTAAAAGATCAAGATAGTCCATTATTTTCTCCTGTCTTCTTGAAATACTCGTCTGCGTTTACAATATTGACTTTTTTCAAAAAATGCAATAAAGCCTCTTCATAGGAGCCGTAGTCGTCTGTCAATTCAGCATACCGTTCAGGAGAAAGGTCGTCTTCCATATTCTCAGACTTCGCTTTATGAATATGGAAGCCATAATGTGGGACTGGGTCGAGCAGACTGTTCACATGGTCGCCATGCGGTCCATTGCAGCGGAGTAGACAAAAACTTTTTTCGCCTTTCATCTGCACGTTCAAACCTATGGAAAAGTTTTCGGGGAACCTTTCATTTTTTCTCATGAATACAGAGAATCCCATTTTGTCGTCCGTGCCATCGTCTACAGGCTCCAGCGTGAAGTCATTACGCCAGTTTCCTCTTTCCAGTTTCATATCCTTGTGCGACGGCTTTATGACTCGCTTCGGACAGGCAATCAGTTCTTCCAATTCCTCCTGGCCGCAACTCATATATTTATATCCATTATTTTCATTGTGTCGTTGCCGAAAATGTCCACCGCTTTGGCTTTGCCGCTTTTCAGGCTCTCATCAGCGGGAAACCACCAAACGGCAGGATCAAGAACGACATGAGGCGAATGAGGAAATTTTGGATGCAGTGCCATAATCAATACCCGTCAGGGGCAAGTGTCTTTGTTGAGAATATCCTTGTGTTTAGCTTTTCGATAGACTTTTCCGCCGCTTATAAATTTTGCGTTTGTGAAGTCCTTACGCAGTTTCTTGTCTTCAGAAACCAATACCTTAACGTTGGCGGCTTGTGCCAGGGCGATAATATGCCCATCGTCAGATTTAAAGCCGATTAACTTACTCTCACAGTCATTAACTTTACTTTTATCTATTATTTTTAACTTCCCTGCTCGTCCGTATTCATCGAAGCGATTTTTCATTTTTCCGCATCTTTCAAGCTCAGTTTTGAGTTTTTTTGTGGGCGAGTAAACAAGCTTTCCGCTCTTTTCCAGCCAGTCTCTGACCGGTTGCATAGCTTGATTTTTCGGGTTAAGAAAATCACCGTATCTATTGGCATCCAGAATTATACACATGACTTGATCCTCAAGAAAAACCCAGCAGTCTGTCCGATTCTCTAAGAAAAAAATCACGATAGCCGTCAGGCACTCCGATCATATTGCCCTGGTCGTCAAAGCGGATATTATGCACCTTGACTTTATTCTTAACAGGTTCCAGATAAATAAGCGAAACGTCATCTGCTTTTATCTTGCCGTTCATGATCTCTATGCGAACCCGGTCTATCATGTAGTCGCCGTGGGTTTCTATGACAAATGAGTTTTTGTTTTTTTCATATATGTCAACCAGCAGAGAGGCCAGCTCCGCCTGCCCTTTCGGGTGCAAATGCACCTCCGGCTGTTGCAGCAGGAATTGGGCCCTCCGCTCGTTAAGAATACGCACCAGAATAGGCAAAACCTGGCTGACACCATAGCCCACATCCATTAAATTTGTTTTTGGGCCTCTGACTTTGATCTGCAACTGAAAAGGGTCTCCACTTGATCGCCCCCCCAGAGGCCTGACCACAATATCGCTGAACAAACCGGAACTTTTGCCAAACTCCACCAGCCTCTTTCTCAAACTGCCCCATTCTTTTTTTCTTGACAGGCTCAAATTCATCAGCGTCATGGGTATTTCGCTTCCGTCCGGCGTTTCTTTGTCTTTCAGTGGATTATAGGTCCGCTGAGGCTTGGAACGGACCGGTGCAATACTGTTTACATTACTCTTATTAAAAAAAGGAAGATCATTAAGTATGTCTTGTTGCACTTCCAAAAACTCAAATAATTCTTTTTCAACCGCATCAAATTGATCCTCTTCATGCTCTTTACCAAAAAGAGTATTTTCTAATCTTATAAATAGAAACTGCGGGTCATACAATAGGCCTCCGATGGTAAAAGAATCCCCAGGCCACCCAATAACAAATTGATTGTCACCCTCTTTTTGAACAATTATTGTGTCTGGCTTTGCCTCGCTGGTTTTATCGGTTGGAAGGAAAGTAATTTGGCCTGATTCAAATTTCCAACTTACACTGCTGACAGCCGGTTCCGACCGTTTATCTTCCTCCATCAAGGTTAAAAAAAGCTCTAATTGTTTCCCCTCAATTTCATATCTAAACCCTAATCCAAAATCCTTTTTTTTGGGATTTGACCTTCTTACAATGTCGTAAAAAGTCCCCATTTGATAAGGTTCAGAATTAAAATTTATATCGGAGCCAAATCCACGTCTATATTCAAGGGAGTTGTTCAGTGCCTGAATACAGCCCAGCAGGGTTGATTTCCCAGTGCTGTTTTCGCCGACAAGAAACGTTATCGGTCGAATGTTGAATTCGTTTTCATCCGCAAAACAGCGCACATCATTTAAGAAAAATTTATTCATCCCGGTCACACCGCTACCTCCATTATTTTCATTGTGTCGTTGCCGAAAATGTCCACTGCTTTGGCTTTGCCACTTTTCAGGTTCTCATCAGCGGGAAACCACCGAACAGCCGGATCAAAAATCTCATGCGGGGAACCGGGAAATTTTGGATGCAGTGCCATGAGCTAGCCTAATAGTTGTTTGTATTGAAAATTTTCACCCGTTAACTCCAACATCGTTTCAGGGGTGTTGTTGGGACTTTGTGCAGTTAGTATAGAAGGTTGTTTCTGTCCAATGTTCATTATGCAGACAAAATGTGGATTTTCAACGGCCTTTTCCATGAATTCAGGGCAGTCAAAAAATCGTTCACCTATGGCAACGCAGTAATCCATCACGCATTGTGCGCCTCGCAGCTGGTTTTTAATATTGTCGTTATCACCTTTGTATCTCTTCAACTCGATAAAAATCATTTCCTTTTCATTCACAACCACATAGTCCGCACGTTTGCATATTCCATTCTTTTTTGTACAATCAAAAACCTTATTAGGTTGTGGAAAACGCTCAGATATCAATATAAGGGTGTCGTCAGGCAAGTCCTCCAAGTCAACAACATACGATGATTTACCGTCTCTCCCTTTTTCTTTAAGCTTTGCCTGTCTGTCCTGTATCGGAACCAATGCGTCCTTATTCAATAGTTCTTTCAACAATGTAAAATCATTCATCATCACCGCCCCACACAATGGCATTCTGAATCTTATTCATCTCATTGATCGTCTTATCAAAACTGCGTGCGTCAATCCCATACTCTGGGTCAATGTTTGCAGGCACAAGCGTTTCGCATCGGCTTTTTCTTGCCTTGCCTTTCAGCTTAATCGGAGCCTTTTCCGCAATATAAACCCGCACTTGTTCAGGGGAAACCAGCTCTTCAGGCTTATAGCCTTCCTTCTCGGCTATTTTCTTCAGATAGGGCTTGTCCTGATTCAGCATAATCAGAGTATTGAGTTCCTTGACGATGTAGTCGCTATGGGTGGTGATGAAAACCTTGATGCCCAAGTTCACCAGGCGCGCAAAAAGCCGTGCAATGAGACGCTGATTCTTCGGGTGCAGATTCAGTTCCGGCTCGTCCACCACCATCAGGTCGCCGTGCTCGGCAACATGGCGTAGATAAAAACCTATATCCAGCAAAGACCGCACTGCGCTGGAACTCTCGTCCATCGCCAACTTTATTTGCTTCTTTGCTGGCTTGAAATAAATCGTGTCGTTGCTTCCGGCAATGTATTCGCCACCGATGATAGATGCGAATTCATTCAAGATTTCCGGGTGTTCTTTGCGAAGAAAACTATCTTCCTTGGCAATATTCTCAAGCTGACGAGTAAAATCCACGTTAATTTTGACTGGCAAGGCATAGTCCTTATAGGACTTGCCCAGCAAATCGAATAGGTCTATGCCTTTGCCTGTCTGACTCATTTCTTCCAGCAAACGGTTGCGGGAAAAATCCAGTTCTTTGCGAAAAATTGCCGCACCCGTGCGTTCCGCACTGGAAATAAAGGGGTCGGGGAAAAATTGACCAAAGATAATTTCAATAATCTCATTTGAAATTATGTCCTTAATTATGTCAAAAGGCAGGTCTGCGGTTTCCCCATCCGCCAGCAATGAGACGACCAGGTTCTTTTCTCCTTCTGATTTTTTCAGCGACAAAATCTCAACTTTACCAAGCCTGGTTTTCCTTTCAAAAGCCCGGCCTGTTACCGTTTCTGCCGTTATTGGCAAACCCCCTACTTCAAAACTGGAATCTTTAAAGCGATCAGATTTCGAGGCAAAGATAGTATCCAGTTGTTTGCTGTATTTCTGACAGCCACGCTCAAGAATGCTACTTGACTGCTCCACATAGGCCGTAAGATCAATCCGTATGATGCCGTCTGTCAGCAAGTCGTCAATCTGCTGATCTGTAATCTCAACTTCCAGCATACGTTGCCATAATTTTAGGAAACCAAACAGTGCATAAGTTGCGTAAGTTTTTCCGCTGTTGTTGTCGCCGCAGATGATCGTCAAGTCGCCCAGCTCAAATTCCGCTTGCTTCAAGACACCAAGGTTTTCTACTTTTATTTTCACACCGTCACCTCCATTATTTTCATTGTGTCGTTGCCGAAAATGTCTACCACTTTTACTGCGACTTTGCGTCTGCCTGGTTTGCATTCATGGGCGATACTTTTTAACTTTAGCGAGCGGTCTTTCTTGGTGCGGAAGGACTGCCATTCGTTTTCGAAAACATAGTCGCCGGTCCAGACTTCTTCGGTCTCTCCGCTTTCCTCATTTTGAACACGGACAATTTCCTGTCTGGATTCAAAATCAAAATCCACCGACCAGTAATCAATCCAGTCGGTCCATTCTTTCGTCAACACTTCACGGGTAACAATCCCGTTTTTATCTTTGCTGAATTTGATTACCTGCCCCTTGTCCACCACCACTTTGGTTTTGCCATTTTTCAGTCTCTCATCGGTGCCGACAGCATCCTGCGAATAAAAGACTGAAAAATCCGTCAACTCCACTGCAACAGTGTTTTTCTTTACATGAGGTTTGACCTCGATAAACGATACATCGTGAAATACAACCTGATTTTTTTCAACCGCCCGTTTGTCGAATACGTCGCGGGGAATGTATTTCATCGCCAGGTCAATACCCTTGTTCTTCGCTTCTTCCTGAATATTGGGGAACAGTCCCATCTCAAACTCGAAGCCGAGAATATCCGCTCTGGTGATATGCTTTTGGCGACACTCAAGGATAACCTCTTCGACAAACAAACGGGTAACAGGCAGGTTGACCGGCCCCACTGCAACCATCCGTCCGGACTTTTTACCCTGAAAGATATTAAACTGGTTCACCGCTTCGGCACGGTAGGCGTGCAAGATAAGGGTCAGAAAATCTCTTTCTTTAGCTTCCAGTTGCTTCTGTTTCTCAGCTTCGCGCAGGTTGGGGTTCACGCCAACAAAATGCTGGCGTTCGTATTTCCCCAGATTGAGAATTTCAAACGCCCGCCAGCTTTTATCTTCTTTCTTGAGCTGACGCTGTACACCGATCATCCGCTTGCGTGTGGTGTGGATGGCGAATTTGCCAAGGTCGGAACCTATCCACTTGCGCCCCATTTTTTCGGCAACAGCCAAAGTGGTGCCGGAACCGCAGAAGAAATCTGCAACCAAGTCGCCTTCATTGGATGAGGCTTTGATAATGCGTTCCAGCAATGCTTCCGGCTTTTGGGTTGGGTAGTCTATACGTTCTTTTGCTACTTGATTTATAGGATTAATATCGTCCCATAATTCTCCAACCGTTAATCCAGGTAACTCATCCAAATACCGAATTAGTTGTTTTCCTCCCTGACTAGTCACATATATACGACCCTGTTTTTCAAATTCCTCAATACTCTTTTTACTGTAATCACCTAGCGGTGTATCTCTACTATAAATTCTTCCATCTTTATGCTTGTGTACAAACTTATTATTTTTATTCTCTAAGTCATATGGTTTATAAACATTGTTAAAAAGGTAATCTTCTGATTTTCTGTAGAGAAACAAATAATCAACCAATTTACCAAATTTTTTAGACTTCCCTCTTGCACCTTTAATAACACCACTTTTCCAGACGATTTCGTTTACATAGCTACTCTTCCCAAACACTTCATCCATAACCAGCCTGATATAGCTGTTCACCCGCCAGTCGCAATGCACATAGATACTGCCGTCCTCTGCCAGTAAATCCCGCATCAGCACCAGTCGTTCGTAGATCATGGCGATAAAGGAATCCGCCCCTCTGCCCCAGGTGTCGCGGTAGGCGATATCTTCGAGAATGCCCGGTTTTTTGGTCAGGGTCTCGCCGCCGACTTCAATATCCATGCTGAAATCGGCCCCGACATCAAACGGCGGGTCGATGTAGATCAACCGAATGCCGCCCTGCTCCTCAATCTCTTGACGCAACGGCCCATTTTTGAGGGAGGATAAAATCAGTTTGTTGTCGCCCCAGATCAGCTTGTTGTTCCAGCCGGTGATCTGCCTGCCGGTCTGCTGGTCGAACATTTCCGCCTGTAGTTTGACAACCTCTTCCGCTCTCGGTTCATCGACCTGCTCAATCACCTGAAACGGCAAGACCACATTATCCACTTCGCCGGTTTTGCCGTTCCACACCAGTTCCACTTCCCGTTTATCTTCAAATAATAAAAAGCGGTATTTCTCAGGCAGGCACTTCCCGGTTTCCAGGAGCTTTATAATGTTTCGGATTTCATTATCGGCAAGTTTCATAAGTCCGCTACCCCTATTCGTTTATTATTGCTTTTCATTCCTGTAACCTGAATTGGCGGTTGATCTATTGAGCCGTGGTTTTTACTGCCACCACCGCAAACCCACAGTTTTTTAGTTTTAGGGATATATCCAGATATACTAGTTTATACTATTTGATAAGGTGTTTTCCAGTGGCTTGACGATACTCCCCGTTTTTCTGCCGTGTTCAATGTCGCATATTATTTTTATGAAAAAATATAATGTTTTGCAGGAGACTGACCCGATCTTTAAAGGGTTTGCGGAGTTGCCACCCGGACAGCAGTTGTGACATCATTTCTTTGAAAACAAGACCGCCTCGTTTATAATCCGTGTTGTTTATGCTAGCTAAATTTTGAGCCGTCATTTCTGGCCTGTTTCAATCCAGCAGTTGCTGTTATGTAAATATTTTCGTGTATAAAATTTTTTTGCTCGTGATACAATCCAATGAATAACGCAAACTATGAGGAAAAAATGGAAATTATTTCAATAGATGATCTGCATGGAAAAATGGATGGATTAGGAGAAAAGGATTTGATTTTAGATGTTCGCTCACCGGGTGAATTTGGCTCTGGTCATATCAAGGGGGCAAGAAATCAAGATCATGAATCCGTTACCGATATTGTGGACGAGTTAAAGAAACACGACACCGTTTATATTCACTGCAAAATGGGCGGGCGTGCCAAAATGGCTTCGGAAATGTTAGAGGGTGCGGGGTTGACCAATATTGTTTGTGTTGGCAATGGTGGAATGGAACGTTGGGGAGAAATGGGCTGGCCTGTTGAAAGATAGATAAAAAATTCGCAAAAAAAACCCAGGAAAAGAAGTCGCATTAACGGCTTCTTCCCTGGGTTTATTCGTTGGTCAGGCGAATTGCTCCGCGCTAAAGGCTAGTACTCGAGTGTATTCCACTGAGTTACGCCCTTCTGTCCATTTCTTTCTTTATTCTGACCATTCCAAACCGCAATAGCCATAGGTGTTTTACCACCGGAGAATTGCGTGTCGTTAGAATCAGAGTTTTTCAACGAACGTTTGAAAACAACAGACCACCGGTTGTTAGACCAGTTGCCATTGCCTTGCACATCTTGATGAGCCTGAGTGGTCAGGGTGCTGAACCCTTCTGCATTCAGGTCTTCAACGGGAGAAACGCGTGTTGAAGCATCAGAAAGCATGTTACCCGTAGCGCGACCGGGGTTGAACACGCCTTCGTTTTTACCCATACCAAAATCAACATAAGAATGACGCTTGCTGATATCACCCGCTCCTTGGCCTTTTCCTGCCGTTGCTTTAGAACCAGAATTATGCGCAGGCTCTTTGCCGTTCAGCTTGCCATCGGGCTCATACATATAGTAAGAACCTGAACCCATAGCCATGTACTTATATTGATCTTCCATGTCCTGCATGCCGTCATTGCCAGTCGTTCCTGCGCCTTCTTTATCCCAAGTCGCTTTCCACTGCCAAATATTAACACGCTCGCCGTCTCCACCCATTGTGAATGGAGGCTCTTCGCCAGACTGATTTACCGGAAACATGATGGCTGCTTGATCTTTATATTGCTGAGATCGAATCATAATGTCATTACGGGTTGAATCTGTCCAACTCAAGCGAACTGCGATTTCCTTGCCGTTTGTAGCGGCACGGACATTCACCCATTTGGTAGCCGGAGCTGGCCACATGGGATTGGTTATCATCTGCGGGTCCAAATCCACCATTGTGTGTTTGTGGAATGTAGGACCATAACGAGTCCAGAAAGGGTCATCCGCATTGATCGGAATATTTCCCTGGACTTTAATAGCTTTAATGGTGGCCGCATTTGCACTTGATAATCCAAGCACGAAGGCAAACAGCATCATAAAAACAATAGATTTTTTACTCACAAGTGTTCCCTCCTCATTAACATACTGTTTACGGGATTAAAAGTTACGCTCATCGCAACGAAATTCCGAAGGTGTGGCGGACCTTGCGATCCGCCACACTCGCGTATAAATTACGCCGCTAAACTGCAAGCGTCGTTTCGCCTCTTAAATTGCACCCGGATGTTCTTCAGGTCGAACATAAAAAGGCTCTTCAACCGTAACACGGATGATTTCTTTACCTTTTCTGTTAAACCCAATAACCGTGTCGTTATACATCTCAAACTTCTTACCGTGAATATTGGTCTCGAAAATTTTCGGACCTGGCTCACGTTTCCATTTGAAGATGATACGTTGGGTCGTTCGGAACAACTGCAATACCCCTAACAGATCACGATCTGGAACCATGTACTGATCGATAGAATGATCAACACCCGGGCCAAACATCTGTTGAGAGTAAGAACGCGGAACGTGCCGTGACGGAATGTAGTAACCGTTAGGCTCCGTACCCAGCTGAGGATACAAGGGTAGAGCAACTTTACGATCCCGAATCAGATAATACTGTGGATTATCAGGATCATGCGCCCATTCACCGTTACCACCGATTTTGACAAGACCCTGCAATCGGATCTTACCAACACAAGCAGCCATACAACGTGTTTCCATTTGATCGCCTTCCGTCAGAGGATCGAGACCCTCAATACGGGGATAACAAGCGATACATTTTTCGGAAATACGCGTTGTTCCTCGGAACATCGGCTTTTTGTAAGGACACTGCTCTACACACTTTTTATAACCACGACAACGACTCTGATCGATCAGAACGATGCCATCCTCTTGGCGTTTGTAGATTGCCTTTCGAGGACACGCCGCCAAACAACCGGGGTATGTGCAGTGATTACAGATGCGCTGTAGATAGAAAAACCAGATTTTATGCTCTGGCAGTACTGACTTTGTGCCGTTATCACCCCCAAATGTTCCCTCACGGGACTGGGTGAACTCACGACCATGAGCGGTATCTTCACCGAAATTCGGGAAACGCCACTCTTCATCAGTCGGTACATAACCGATTGCTTGCTGGTTCAAACCGATCTTTGCAGGAGCTTCGAAGATGGTAACACCTTCGTAAACACCATGGATCGCTTTGTTAGAGGTCTTACGCACGTTCCAAACATTCTGGCCCGGATTAGACTGCTCCAACATTTTCAGAATCTTCCAATCCCAAAACTGAGGATAGCCACCGTAAGGCTTCGTTTCTACATTATTCCACCACATATACTCCTGACCCTTTGAAAAGGTCCAGGTAGATTTATGGGCCATTGTGCAGGTCTGACAAGCAATACAACGATTCGTATTAAATACGAATGTGAACTGCTCTTTCGGATGCTTTTCGTCGTAGACGTAAGTGGCCATCCGACCCAGCTGCCAGTTATAGACTTCAGGCATTATAGTATCTCCTTGTTAACATTGGTTAAAATGTTGATAAATCGAACGAAGACCCTCTCACAATGAGAGGGGCCCCTAATCACTTTAGATTTTCACACGCACATACTGTCCCGCAAGATACATCTCAGCAAAACGATCTTTCAACGGTGATTCTGGGGTGTAACCCGTTCGTACAGGTTCCCAGAGTCCTTTACCATGCAATCCACCATCTTCAGCTTTGGAGAATTTAACCAGCGTTTCTTTCGGTACTGCATTAACCGCATGGTTATCAGCTTCATAGCCGTGTTTGAACTTCATCTTGGATTTTGCTTTATGGAACAGAGTATCTGTCTGATGCATAGGCATTAACCAAGATCGCGTAATAGATTGCTGACCTCCATACCTGAAGTTACTCTGGTAAGGGGTGGTCATTGACATCGCTCGTCCATCAGGCCGTTCTTCATGAGCCTTAACGGAACGCTCGGTGGCAATCCATGTAGCATGCTTCATCATGGTGGTGTGATACGGATATGCCGGGTTGTACTTAGCCCGTAACATCAGCCGCGCCACTTTGTATCTTGGATCTGAAGGTTTCCAACCCATGTAAGGTCGATCAGCAGGGTTCGCATCACAATATACATAGTCACCTTCGTTGATACCAAGGTCTTTACACAAGAACGGATTCATGTGTACCTGCCACTCACCAACACCTGGAGATCGTTTATCCATTCGATAAGGATCACCAAAGTTGTTGTTCCAGATCATGTTCCAGTCTGTGGTTGCCCAGGAACTATGCGCTGTATGACGTGATTTAGGAGTTACACAATAGAACCGATAACCCTTCTCCCACAAGAAGTTTTTGGTCGTACGCACAGCAGACCAAGGCTTCTTGATGTTTCGAACGTGACGAAGATCCGGGTCTTGCTCGTCTTCCGGAATTCCGTAATCATCCGGTCGGATGTAAGGATTGGTTGAAATGATTACGTTTGGCAGGTAAGGCGTTGCTTCTGGACCTTCCCGCGAAACGATGAAGTTTTCACCATACTCAATCGCTTCTGCCTCATCATTGTAGAACTGGATGCGGCCGTTAGGCGTGTAGAATGGTTTAGACTCCGTATACATCTCCCAGAAGGGAGATCGAGGATAGGTTCTGAAAAGTAACAGACAAGCGCCTGGCTCTCCATAACGACCATTGATAATATCATCAATGTTGTAACCCATACCTGTTGTGGATGTCGTGAACAACCGGCGAATCATAGCTTTGGTTCGGTTAGGAGCTTCGCCTTCATAAACCTTCATGATGTCAGCGAAACGCTTGTCACCTGTAACCTCAGCCAACCGGATTGAGAACTCACGATGAATCAAGTTATCATCAATGGTATCGAAGATAGGTTTGATTCCCGTGCCGCCCCAAATCTGATGGAACGGATTTGAACACGCACATGTGATTTCGTAACTTTCAAACTCAGCCCAGCTGTTCGGAGCAAGTATGATATCGCTATACTCACAAGAACCGGTGAACTCGATGTCCTGAGCTACGATCATGTCTACGTTGTTATTCGTGTTGAATACCAACTCGTAGAACCATTTGGCATTGTTGATAACATTAACGTTAACAAACCATACCAACTTGGTCGGTGTGGGCATATGTGAACGTCCTGTGAATACCTTTCGACCGTAGCGTGGGGTATTGACAATCAACGCTTTATCACGATGTGCCCAGTAACTTACTTCTTCACCCTTCAAGTAACCCTTGACGTTCTTCCAGTCAACATTTTTAGAAGAATCAAGAATAGGATTGAAAGGATCTTCAGCAACCATAGCTGCGAAACCAGGCCCAGACCAATGAGAACCCTGATAGTTGCCAGCCTTGTAGTTACCCGCCCATGTATGAGAGCCGGAACCTTTAGGGCCAACATTACCTGTCAGCATCAGAGGTACATAAGACGCACGGTTATGCATCGTTGCGTGGAAGTAATGACAAATTCCTTCACCATAATGGATTTCAACAGGCTTGATGGTACCAATGTCGCGAGCCAGTCGAACAATTAAGTCCTTAGGCGCATGACAAATCTGGTTAACCGTCTCGACATCGTAATCCTTCAGATGAATTTTGTACATTTCGTAAAGAGGCATTACCGTAATGGTTTTGCCGCTAACGAGTTTAATATCAAAAACACCGTCCAATGCAGGATCGATATTTTTCTTTCTCATCTTAGCGCCGATATCTTCGCGCGTGATAGCGACTGGCTTATCCGTATTAGTATCCCAAACGGTGAAGTCAGGCATCATGTCACGGTTGAAGTTCTTCATCCACTTCGTGGTGAAGCCGTCTTTCGGCAAAGCTTGTGCTTTATAGCCCGGGATGAAATCATCGGGATGCAAGCGCACCAACGTATCTGTACGAACCAACAGAGGCATATCTGTATAGTCCTTCACATACTCAATGTCTACAAGGCCTTCATCCATGATGATCTTCGCAACACCCAAGAATAGCGCGATGTCAGAAAGACCGGCACGAACCGGCACCCAGTAGTCAGCTTTTGTTGCAGGCGGATTGTACTCAGGAGATACTGAAACGAGTGTACCACCACGCTCCATGATCTCTGTGTACCAATGCGCTTCCGGCATTTTGTTCTCAATCAGGTTTTTACCCCACTGAATCGTCATTTTCGCATAACGATGATCTGCGAAATCGATATCAGAGGCCTGCATTCCATGTGTCCATGAATGTCCAGGAGCCTGATCACCATGCCATGTGTAGTTTGACCATGCTCGACCACCCAACACTTTACCAGGACCACGACCACGAATGATCGAATCCAAGAGGCCCATGTTGTTAGCTAAACGGTAGATACCGTATTTACCAACAACACCGAGAAGACCCATACCGCCACGATATTTCATCGTACGCGATCCAGACCCGCCCATTGCTTCGATCATTTCAGGCTGGTAGCCTTCATTTTTCAGACGCTGCGCACCACGGGCTCCACTGTAAGCTTTACCTACAGCAACATGACCCTTAGCGAGGTATGTGAATGTCTGATCCCAGGTCATACGAACGAATTCGTCTGTGCCCCGGCTTGTCATCTTATACTTTTCGCGGTTCTCTTTATCCAAATAAGGGAAACCGTCATCTGCCCACTGCTTCCAGCCAACACGGATCATAGGATACTTGTTCCGGTAAGGGCCATAAGCTCGGCGGGGAAACGTCATACCACGCAAACACATGCGAGGATTCCACGCAGCGTCAGCTTGGTTACCATACAGATCGCGAATCTTGTGATGATCGTAGTTCTGCTCGATACGCATCAAAATGCCATTACGCACGAAACCACGCACGCGACACTGATGGGTGTCGTTCGGAGAACAACAATATGTAAAAGATCGCTCATACTTGTACTGATCACGGTAGACTTCTTCCCACCGTCGGTCAGGATAGGATTCCAGCGGATTCCCTACTTTTACCACGGGCTTCAGCTGCGCTCCAACCCTCTTGCTCGTCAATGCCATAGCTGTCGCTACACCAGCACTCACCTGCAAGAACTTACGTCTGTTTAACCTCATATACAAACCTCCTTGTGAAACTTGGAAATTTCGGACTCGGCAAAATAACCGAACCCATTTTCACAACTACTTCACTTCTACAACTGCTTCATTTCTCAGGGGTGTCTGAACCTGAATTCTCGACCCCAATTCAACCTGAAAAATTACTACTTTTAAAACTTGTTTTTTAACGATCAACAACATCTGATAAACATTAAAAAAATAAAACCTTAACGCGGGAAACCCGCATTTAATCGCATCGAAACAGACCTCTAAAAAACGAGGGTCATTAACGCTACCTAGGAAAACTCGCTTACGTCTCATCAAAATAATAAGAGGCGAATACTCCTGAAAATTCCCATTTCTTATAGACCTGAATATCGAATAAAAATTGTTGCCTTTTATCTAGTGAGGCACTGTTATATGGAATTTCGAGCAGAATGTCAAGACAATATCCCTGATAAAAAAATTAAATCTCCTATCTAAAATACGCACTCACTCTTACCCAAAATATAGACCCAAAATTGGGAAATTTCACCCCAAAAAGCAGGTTTTTTTGCAAATAACAAAAACGCTATAACTGCTTATAAATAAAAGACTTTCCATCGATTTATCGCCTGAATACAAATTTACATCTAAATACGCTTAATAAAAAAACAAAAAAACGCAAAAAATCAATTGATTTCATGCGATTTTGTGAAATTTTTGATGGTTATTAAATATCTCATAAATAATGAAATGAAGTTATAGCGACAGCAAAAAAATTTCTTTCATAAAAGGTTTTACATGCTCCT
>WASW01042071.1_pt1 | contig 23832 bp, 19 predicted proteins | sample 5698521 | NCBI WGS metagenome assembly WASW01 (sample SAMN11175560, study PRJNA528189) | sponge metagenome | isolation source: marine sponge | host: Leucetta | place: Antarctica: Western Antarctic Peninsula, King George Island | collected 2013-01
CCTCAAACGCTGGACTTGATGCGTATTTTATCAGCGTCTCGCTCCGAAATTTTTTGGCATGTGCGGATACAAAGTTCCTTACCCTTTTTGTTTGCCGCTCTAAAAATTGCGGCAACCACCTGTGTCATTGGAGCTATCGTCGGAGAATGGATTGGCGCTGATAAAGGCTTGGGAGTTCTCATTTTGGATGCTACGTTTAATTTTCGCTCGGCCTTACTCTATGCGTCTGTCTTGATGTCATCCGGCCTCGCCGTCATTCTTTTTTCGCTGGTCTCTTTGTTGGAAAAACGAGTGGTCAAATGGAAAGTCGATGCAAGTGTATAACTAATTACATTTTGGAGAATTGAAATGAGTGCAATTAAAACAGTACGCCAAACAGAACGTGAAGTTCCTGTTGCCTGCAAATCCGATGTTGTCGTCGTGGGTGGCGGATCAGCCGGTGTGACCGCAGCGGTTTCCGCGGCTCGTAATGGAGCCAGTGTCACCTTGTTAGAGCGTTATCACCACCTTGGAGGAATGGCTTCTGGTGGCATGGTCTTGGTCCTGGATGATATGGTCAATGGTAAAGAAGTGACGGTGTCTGGAATTGTCGATGAATTTGTCTGGCGGATGGCTAAAACCGGGGATGCTGTTTTTCCTCCTCCTGAGGAGCGCAATGGGGAACTGATCAATCGCAGAAAATGGTCGCGTTGGGGGCCTTATGATTTCCATCAACCGAAAAAGCCCTTCCCGATCCTCTATGCGGTGGCTTTTGATCCCGATGCCTGGAAACGGACCTCTCTGGATCTCGTTCGTGAAAGCAAGGTCAATTTGCGCCTCCACAGTTGGTTTTCCGAAGCCATTGTCGAAGATGGTCAAGCCAAGGGCGTGATCTGTGAGAGCAATGCGGGGCGTCATGCGGTTCTGGGTGATATTATTATTGATGCCTCCGGTGATTTGAATGTAGCAGCAGCGGCAGGCGCTCCTTTTATTGATGGAAAATTTATTGTCACCACCGTTTTTCGATTGATGAATGTTGACACCGATGAAGCCGAACGTTTCGAATTTGAAAATCCTGATGAGTATTATAAAATTGATCGTGAGGTTCGCCGCCTCATTGGAGGCGCTTGGGATATGTGGTGGTTGAAAACACCGCTCCCTGGGGTGGTTTGGTGCAATTGCCCTCATATGCCAGGGTATGATGGCATTTCTCCTGAAGACTTGACAGCTGCCGAATATGAGGGGCGTGATCGGATGATGCGTGCCTTTCTTTTCGCTAAAGAAAACCTTCCCGGTTTCCAAAATTCAAAACTGCTGGGAGCCGCTGAACAAATGGGCGTGCGTCAAACCCGTCAGTTACAAGGGGAATACATCGTCACTAAAGACGATGTCGCCAGTCGTCGTTACTTTGCGGACACGGTTTGTCGTGGTCGTGATTATTATACTCCTTATCGTGCCTTGTTGCCCCAAAAAATAGACCAGTTGATTGTGGCAGGGCGTCACTATTCTGCTGAACCTGAAGCCCAACGAAGCTCCCGTGAAATTCCTCCTTGTATGGTTCAAGGAGAAGCCGCTGGGGTGGCGGCGGTCTTAGCTTTAAATGGCAATTGCAGTGTGAAAGAAGTGGCTGCCAAAGCCATTCAAAAACAAATGCGAGCGCAAGGTGCTGATCCTGGTGATGTTCCGTCTGAAAATGCGCTGATTGAAAATTTAAAAGAGGAAATTGTTTATGGGTGAGAATAAATTACCTTTGGATGGGGTTCATATTTTAGACTTTACACAAGTGATGATGGGACCGAGCGCCACTCAAATGCTTGGAGATTGGGGCGCTGATGTGATTAAGGTGGAACGCCCGAAATATGGGGATTTGGCTCGTGCTTACTTTGGTTCTCTTCCTGAACCCGTGCCTTACAATCCTGTCTTTGTTTCTTTGAATCGCAACAAGAGAAGCATTACCTTGAATACCAAAAACCCTGGAGCGATTGAAGCGATTTACAAATTAGTTGAAAAAGTAGATGTGGTCGTCAGCAACTTCCGCCCTGGTGTGATGGAACGGATGGGCTTGGGGTATGAAAAATTACAACAAATCAATCCACGCGTCATCTTTGCCAGTGGTTCCGGATTTGGAGAATCAGGCCCCAAGGTTCATAAAGGTGGGCAGGATGTGTTGGCACAAGCCTTGACAGGAGTGATGATGCGGAAATCGAATGAATCGATCCCAACGGCGATTTATGGCACAACCTTATGTGATTACACAGCGGGGATGCACCTTGTTCAAGGAATTTTGGCCGCTTTATTGATGCGTGAAAAAACCGGGGAAGGGCAGGTAGTCAATGTCTCTCTTTATGATTCGATGCTTGCCATGCAAATGCAGGAAGCCGCTATGATCCTAGCAGAAGGTTATGAATTGAACTGGTCTGCCATGCCGTTGACGGGGGCTTTTGAAACTTCCGATGGCGCTTTGGTGCTCGTCGGTGCTTTTAAGGCAAACCCGCTTCAGGATATCTGCGTCGCCTTGAGTCTTGAGGATTTGTCAGTGCATTATCCTGATCTTGAGAGCCAGCGGGCCAATAAAAAAACATTACAAGATACCTTCCGGACGGCTTTTCTCACCAAGACGACTGAACATTGGTTGGAAAAATTGGAAGCTCAAGATTTATTGTGCGCCCCCATTCATAATTTACAACAAGCCTTAGAAGACCCTCAAACGGCCCACAATGAACTGATTGCCGATGTTCCGGTTGACAATGGTTTGACAGCGCGTTTGGTTGCTTCTCCTGTTAAATTATCAAAAGCCCCGTTTACGGTTCGTCATGCACCTCCGAGTCTAGGCCGTGATACAAAAACCATCTTGGCGGAATTTGGTTTTGATCAAGATCAGATTCAAGCCATGGCTGTGCGAGGAGATTTAGGATGAGCAATGTGATCTTCAAAATTCAAGACCATGTCGCTACGGTCATCATCAATCGCCCGGATCGTTTGAATGCCATCGACCTTGAGACAGCCAATCAATTAGAAGACATTTGGGTTCAAATAGAGCAAGATCGAGCAATACGAGTCGTGGTTTTGAGCGGGTCTGGTGACCGTGCCTTTTGTGTGGGAGCGGATATGAAAAATCCTGCTATGAGCGGTTTAGAATACTGGGCTTCGTCTTCTCCCAACGGGTTTGGAGGAATTGCTTTGCGGCAAAGTTTAAACATTCCTGTCATTGCTCGTGTCAACGGTTTTGCGTTAGGCGGTGGTTTTGAAATGGTGTTGGGATGCGATATCGTGATTGCCAGCGAAACCGCGCAATTTGGTTTAACAGAACCTCGCGTCGGACGCCTTCCGTTAGATGGAGGGATGGCCTTACTCCCTCGCCTGACCACCCATTGTCGGGCCATGGGGCTTTTGCTCACTGGCAAAAAAATCCCAGCAAAAAAAGCCCTAGAGTACGGATTGATCAATGAGGCTGTGCCTGCCGAAGAGTTGGATCAAACGGTGGATCGTTGGGTTCAGGATATCTTGGCCTGCGCACCTTTGTCGGTTCAAGCGATTAAGGAAGTGGTTCGCCATTCCGCTCACCTCTCTCCCCAAGAAGCACAAGCGCTCCGCTTACCGACCTTGGTACAAGCGCTCCAATCTGAGGATAGCGAAGAAGGGGTTCGCGCTTTCCAGGAAAAACGAGCCCCGATCTGGCAAGGGAAATAAGGAGAAGCGATGGCTTATGTCATTATATCTGGTTGTATTGATTGTAAGGACGCGGCTTGTACCACCGTTTGCCCTGTTGACTGCATTTATGAAGGAGGACGAATGTTCTATATTCATCCAGATGAATGCATTTCATGTGGATTATGTGAATCGGTTTGCCCGCCGGATGCGATTTACAGTGAAGAACACCTCCCTGATAGAGAACAATCGTATCTCAAGATCAATGCAGAGTTTTTTGGAGAACAAGTGACCGGCTGGGGAGATCCTGGAGGCGCCTCCGACAAATGGCAAACCGATCAAGACCATCCCCTTGTTGCTGCCCATCCTCTCAATTCCTCTAAAAGTTGAACAGGGGCAACGCTTGACGCTCTTCAAGTGGACTTGCCCTCTGAAGCCCTCCAATGCCAGCAAAAAATATCAAAACTAAAAACTAATACCTGAATCGAAAATCAAGACAAACCCTCACTTAAATCCATCGGGCCAAAATTTGGCCAACCACCCCCATTTCTTTTCTCTTTGCTTCAAAAACGATAATTTTTTTATCCGTTGGTCTGCTGGGTTAACTCGTTGGCGTGATGAGATAACTTTTTAAATCCAGACCAATTTTTTATTTTTTGTCGTGTATCACGAAAAAAATAAGGGAATTGTTAAAGAAAAAAAACATCTGTCCGATAAGAGAAGCAACGCCATTGTGAATTTACTCATATCGGAAAAAATGATGAATAAATCTCAAGAAAAATCGAAAACTGTCGATAAGAGAGTTGAGGTTGGGATAAAGAGCGAAACAGAAAATGCACTTGATCCTCAAGAAATATTCATAACAGCCGATGAACATAAAACAGGATCTTTTTTGAAGCAGGTGTTCCAACGATTCCACAAAAGAAAATACTTCTGGTAGAAGCAAAATTTCTGATGGGGCAGAGGAGGAAAATAGCACCGGATGTTAGAAAAAATCCTATTTGTTTAGAGCGATACATTGCTAGCATTGCCAGATGATTGATAAGATCTTTTGTTCGATTCAACTCCAAGGCAATTATAATGAGTGTCTGATTTTGTACCCTCCTGGCAATGATTCTAGGATTGAATAAAAAACGATTTCATCGGATTGAGATCGTTGCTGATTGCTTGCTCAGATGGCAAATACAGGCAATCCATCCAATCTTGGTTATTTTGAAAGTAAGAAGCACCCAGAGGTGACAATAATTTGATTTTCCAGTGAAGGGCGTGAATCATATTACAGTGCATCCAAGCGCTGGATCTCGATTTTGCGACTGCTTGGCAGGGGAGGTTTGAGCTTTCTTCAAAAGAAGGTTGAAGGTTTTCAGATCTTTCGGATTGAGCCATTTGTGGGTTTGAAGGCTGGTTTCTATTGACGACAAGATCACTTTGTCAAAAGAGTTTTACTTTTATCAGAAGGTTTGTCGAAAAAGAGACAATCGGTAAACTAGATTCATTTTAATACATAATGAGAAGATTGTTCGATAAAGTCGAACCAAAATGATCGATCAGCATGAAGATGGGAAAACCCACTATGAGGGTTTTTTCCGAAGCGACGATTGTTTTTTGAGAAAGAAATTTGGTTTGTTGACATTCACCGACTGAATCTTATCATTATTTATTGAAATGAAAATATCATTTATAAGACACGGTCCTTCAGTTTTGCCAAATGGCAGGCCGGTCTTTACGAGGGTTGCCTTTTTCCTCGAATTGCGGATCACGCATGGAAAACGATTCGCTAAATTTTTCTACCAATATTTGGGAAAAAGGCGATTCTTATAGAGTTTAAAAAGCGCTCCTTTGATCAGGATCGGTTTTTTAGAGCACCATGGTACCCAGCAGACGTTGGTTTTATGGTGAATTCAAATTGATCAATCTAAACGATGTTTACTGTGCTTAGCGCGGAATTATTGCTCACAAAACTGCACTGAAAACAGATCGGCAATCCGAATAAATTCACGTGGCGTGAGAGGATTTGCTTAATTTGTTTTGAAAAAAAAATAATTTTTAAGACAAAAATTTGAATTCTACCAACACGTCCAAACGGACAAGTATGTTGGGCAACACCGTTTTGTTTATTTATACTTATATTCCTTCGTCAAAGAGGAAATCATCACCAGCAAGCGCTGATAGAGTGCGGAAGGACAAGCTATGCGAGTCAATCATAATATTCCATCTTTAACTGCTTTGAGACATTTGGGCAACACCAATATGTCAACCACTAAAAATTTGGAACGGCTTTCTTCGGGGATGAAGATCAATACCGCTGCCGATAGTCCGGCGCAATTAACGATTTCAGAAAACATGCGTGCTCAAATTTCTGGGATTGAACAAGCGATTGATAACTCTGAAACATCGATTTCGATGATTCAAACGGCTGAAGGCGCCATGCAGGAGGTCAGTAATATCTTGATCAATCTTCGCCAACTTTCGATTCACGCGGCCAACGAAGGGGCCAATGACGATAGAATGTTACAAGCAGACCAAAGTGAAGTGGACAATTTGATCTCAACTTTGAAGCGAATTGCCAAACACACCCAATTTGGTAGCAAGCCCTTGCTGGATGGCAGCAATAGTGTCAGCGGGATGGCGGTGGGAGACGGCTTTCGTTTTGTCGAAGCCAATCCGGAGACGCCAGCATCGCCTGAGAACGGATATGAAATCGCTATTTCTCAGGTAGCGACTCGGACTCAAGCATCGGCGACGATACCGATTGATGTCGAAAATGGGAAGCAGGATTTTAAATTTACCATCAACGAAGGTGGAAAAGTGATGTCCTTTGAAACGGGTCGTAAGGATGTTAAAGAGGTTGTCGATAAAATGATTGGTGATTTTGAAAATCATCCAGAGATTCACGATAAAGAAACCACCAATGGTGCTATTCGTGAGGTGATTTCCAGAAAATTTCAACAGGAAGTGAACAAGGCCGGAATTGATGTGGATGTCTTTATCAATGAAATCGGGATGTTGATCATTCGACACCGGCAATTTGGAAGTGAACCTTCCTTTGCCGTCACGAGCAATGTGCCTGGGATCCTCGCACCGGAAGCCAACATTGGCTTTCACGCTGAACGAGGTCGCGATATTTCCGGAACGCTTGCTGGAGAAACAGCGATTGGCAAAGGACAAATCTTGACAGCCCTTGAAGGAACGGCCGCTCAAGGGTTAGCTGTCGAATTTAATAAAACGTTAGGAACAAAAATTATTGAGACGATTGATGAAGTGACCGGTGAGGTTTCTGGACAACAAGTGATTCTCGAAGATAACAATACATTGGCTGGTAAAGAAGTGGATGGTTATGTTCATGTCAGTCAACAATCGCTGGCTTATCATATCGGCCCTAGCCAAGCGCAAAACATCAGAATGGATATTGACAGTGTTTCTCCTGAAAAACTAGCAGCGGGTATCGAGAACGATAGCGGATTCACCAACCTGGCTGAAATTGATGTGACCTCCGCTAAAGGGGCTACAGACAGCCTTGGGCTGATTGACGAGGCCATTGGTGAAGTAGCGCAAATGCGTGGAAAATTAGGAGCATTCCAGAAGAATGCGCTTGAATCCACTCTGGGTTATTTGAGAATCGCCGATGAGAATTTGACCAATGCTGAATCGATTATCAGGGATACGGACATGGCCTCGGAGATGAGCCATTTCACGAAGAACCAAATCTTGTTAGCGTCAGGAACAGCGATGGCTGCTCAAGCCAATCAAATTCCTAAATCGGTACTCCAGCTCTTAGTCGGCGCTCAGGGATAAGGAGCGAACGAAGCGTAAATGCGCACGCATCGCCCTAAAATGGATCGTTTTTCAATTCTTAATTGCTCGAATCAGCAAGATGGACAACCATGCTCAAAAAAAGATCATGAAGAAAAAAACATTAGAACCTTCGAAGCGGCATGCCAATACAGAAACCCCGCAGGCTTCTCCTCATTGGAGAAGCGGGGCTTTTGAAAAAAATGGAGATCGTCAGACAGATCATGCTGTCAGGACGGCAAGTTCGCATCGAAAGGACGATGATGAGGTTTTTCAAGAACAGATTCCTCTGATTCAGATCACCCTGTCGGTTTCTCAGATTGAGCAGAGCTTAAAAGTCAAAGGAGAGCCGGTCGGGGAAGAGATTCAGGAGCCTGTTTCAAATAACACCTCCGATCTCATCGGAATCGGGCGAAATCATCGATCCCAGTGGACGATGATGACCGCTCCGATGATTGGAATCGCAAAAAAACGGGGGAACGTCAAAATGAATTTTTAAACCAAACCATTTCTCACAAAAGACAAATCAGCAAAGAGGACTTTGTTTGCTTCAACAGAAAATGGAGGATGAAATTTTTCACATTTCCAATCCAAGGAGGCTTAATTAAGTGACAAGAATAATATCGCAATAACAGTTTTCTGTAAGAGTGCCCGTCCCCTTTTTTTCGGGGCTGTATTGAAAATAGCTACTGTTTGTTAAAAACGGTAGTTTCTTGATCAAATAACTTCAATGTGAAGTAGGAGATCGCCCTCACTAGAATCGTGCTAGTGAAAAAATCAATCATGCAATAAACATGAACAGAGGAGAACATTATGGCAATGCGAGTCAATCATAATCTCAGTTCGATCAACGCCCAACGGCAATTGGGCATATCGACTGGAGCACAAGCAAAAAACCTGGAACGTTTATCGTCCGGATTAAAAATCAGCCGTGGGGCAGATGGCCCTGCCGCTTTGGTGATTTCTGAGAGATTACGCTCTCAAATCGCAGGGTTTCGACAAGCGATTGACAACTCCGAAACAAGTATCTCGATGGTGCAAACCACAGAAGCCGCCCTGGATGAAGTTGGGCGCGCCTTGATTTCGGCAAGACAAATCGCCATTCATGCTGCCAACGCTGGCGTGAATGATGAAGTGATGTTGCAGGCAGATCAAAATGAAATTCAAAATACACTGGATACGCTGGATCGCATTTCAGCGTACACCCAGTTTGGCTCAAAAAACCTCCTCGATGGCAGTCGAGGAGGCAATGGTGTGGCCAATGGCGACAACCTGGAATGGGTCGCAGCCACTACTGAGACAAGCGGCTCGCCGCTCAGCGGATTCAAAGTCCAAATCGATCAGGCGGCAAGCCGTACTGAATTAAAAGGGAACATGAAGATGACCCAAGAAATCGTTGATGCAGGAGAAAACATTACGGTTTCCGAAGGTGGCAAGACTCTCTCCTTCTCGACGATCAAAGGAGAGACTATTGAAACGACCCTGAATACGTTGGGATTAAGACTTGCGGAAGCTGGATTAGATCTTGAATTGGTCCGTGACGAAGAAGGAATGGTCAATATACGCCATAAAAAATATGGAAGCGAGCATTCTTTCTCTGCGGCTAGTTCAACGGGAGGCATTCTTTCTGATGTCGGAAGTATCACTAAAGGGGCCATTCGTGGCAATGATGTTGACGGAACCATCAATGGAGAAGAAACTTCAGGAAGAGGACAGGTTTTAACAGGCCGATCAGGGACAAAAAATATCAAGGGTTTGGCCGTACGTTACACTGGCGATAAGGTCAGTCAAGGACCCAACGATATAGCGGGAACTGTGACCGTTTCTCAAAATTCGCTCGTCTTTCAAGTCGGGGGAAATGCCGATCAAACCACGTCGATTTCTCTGATCAACACCAGTTCTCGTGGGTTGTCTCGTGCGGTTTCCAATAAGTCCGGTTTTGAAACTCTTCGGGGGATTGATGTCCGCACGGAGCAAGGGGCTCAAGATTCAATCAAATTGATTGATGCCGCTGCCGAAACAATTGCGGCCACTCGTGGGGATTTAGGGGCATTCCAGAAAAATGACCTGGAAAGTAATGTGAATTACTTACGTACTGCTCACGAAAATTTGACCAGTGCCGAATCAGTGCTTCGAGATGCAGACATGGCACAAGAAATGTCTATGTTTACGAAAAACCAGATTATGGTTCAAACAGGCACGGCGATGTTAGCACAAGCCAATCAAACCCCACAAGCGGTCTTGTCCTTACTTTCATAGTTAGGCATTTCCGATGTCTTCCACGAACAGTCATTTTTATTCGTGGTTGGTATGTCAACAAGGTCTGGAAGCTCGCAAAGCCTCCAGACTTTGGCGGCATGGATTTCTTTCAATTTCCATTGGCACGCTTCATTTGGAATAAGAATCCAAGGATGCCCAAGAGGCTTTATGCAGAGGAAATTCACATCCGGTCTGCTGATCGGAGCCGCATACCTTTTCATCCTCCTCCCAGCATTGACTGCCCAAATTAACCCCACCCTTTTGTCTCAATATCAAATCATTGATGAGCTGGTAGAAGCAAAATCAGGCACAACAAAAGCCGCTTTAAGAATCATTGTTTCAGGGCCCTTAACAAAATCGTCTCTGACCCGCCTCCTCCGCCGCGTTCATGCTCGCGTTCAAACACAAATTCAAATCCAGAGTAATGCACTGCCTGCTCAGATTCTCATTTGGGCTTATCTGAGTAAACTGCATCTGCATTCAAAAGAACTCTGGCTGGCGAGTTTGGAGCAAAAAGGCACGGTCGGATTTCAAATTTATTTCAATGAGGCTCATTTGAAACAACTGCATGCCCCGTCTCAACCACTTTTTCAATTAACAGAAGAGACCCGGAAACTGATTTGGCAGGAATTGCAGGCAATTCGTAAAAAATCACAATTGGAAGCCTTCGCTCTTTTTCCACTAAAGGCCTCTGCTTTGAGCGAACCACGACAGTTTTTTCGACTGAGCAAACAATCCACATTATTGCTGGCCGAAGCCGGAGCGCTAGATCCTCCCGCTGTCATGACCGGCGCCGTCAATCTTCCTCCCCAAACAACCATTACCTTACTGCATTCGATTTTGCTGCAAAACCGACGGTGGCATTATGTGCAAGCGGTGATTCCGTTGGTAGCAGATCCGACAGAAGGGTGGATCGATAGTTTGGATTTAAGCAGGCAGGTTCAACCTCCGACAGAGGAATATTATGAACAAATTCATAAATTGACCGAAAGCATTCAATTCGGTTACCAGTTTGAACTATCTGAAAAATATCGACTTGCTTCTCAACAACTGGATGCCATCCTCCTAGAAGGAATCCTGAGAAACTGGCCGTTGGCTCAAGAAAAATGATCTTTCAAAGAGCTTGCTTTGTCTCTGTTGGATGGCGGTGCTGAAGAATAAAAGCATTGCTGTCATTCAGTAAGTTGCGTATGATTGAAATCACTGGTTTCCTCACTCACAATGAAATTCCATGATTCAGTAGTTTGACTGGCCAATAGCGTAAAATCCTCCCTGCTCCGGTTGCCCCACCACTGAACAACGCAAAAACATTCAGCCATGACTGACAGAAAAGGAGCCCCAAAGATTGCCTAACGAGATACCTCCCCAGCAGAGCAATACCGCACAGTCAATCCAAGGTTGGCGCATTCCCCTCTCCCTTTTGAGTAACCGTGAATTTTTCTTTATTTGGGCGGCAGGTGCGATCCAGATTGCCGTTACGTGGTTTGAAGGATTGGCAACGGCTGTTTTCATTTTTGAGCAAACAAAGTCTCCGTTTTATGTCGCGTTTATTTTTGTCGCCCGCTTGACCCCTCTCGCCTTGTTTGGCAGTTTGGCCGGAGTTTTGGCTGGCAGGTTCAATCGTCGGACGATGCTGATCTGCGGATACGGCTTGCTGGCGACCGTCTTTACCATTCTTGCGGTTTTGGCACTGCTCGATCAAATCATGATTTGGCATATTTATGTAGGGGCTTTTATCAATGGCATTGTGATGTCTTTTGACTGGCCAGTGCGTTATACGATGATGGGGGAGTTGGCAGGCTCCCAAAGGATCGGTTCTGCGATGAGTTTGGATATGGCAACCAGAATGGGGATGTACCTCCTGGGGCCGATGATGGGCGGTTTGGTTTTTCAATTCATCGGACTGCAAGGAATTTATCTTTTTGCCTGTCTCTTATTTTTTCTTGCCGTCAGCCTGATTTTAGCCACGTCTTTCCGCTTTGCTTCCAACAAAACTCAAAGAATCGCTTTATTGCCCGAACTCCTCCAAGGCTTCCGTTACGCTCGTTCCAACCGTGTCATGCTTGCCGTTTTGGCAATCACACTCGTGATGAACATTTTCGGAGTCCACGCCCTTCAGGCAATGGTCCCTGTGATCGGAATCGCGCTCTATCAGTTAAGCCCTTTTGAAATTGGGACTCTCATGGCCGCGGCAGGATCCGGTGGGTTACTGGGGGCCGTTGGAATCTCGATGTTTGCTCAAGCGACCTATTATCGCCGTTTGTTCTTTGGAGGGACATTCTTGTTTTTTCTGACCACTTTTTTGTTTGCGCTCTCTTCCATTTTCTGGCTTTTGTTCCCCCTTCTTTTTTTGGGAGGAATCGGCTTAGCTTTTTTTGGGGGGATGCAACCAACGATCTTACTGCTTGAGGCAGTTCCTGAAATGAGAAGCCGCGTCATGGGATTGCTGGTGGTTTGTATTGGAGCGGCTCCGATTGGAATGCTGTCTATCGGAACGCTCGCCGAATGGATCGGTGCTTCCCAAGCCCTGGCTTTGGGGAGTTTTGGGGGGATCTTCCTCCTGATTTTTAGTTTTTTCTGCTGGCCAGAACTGCGAAAGCAATGACTCCCCAGCAGGATTTCTATGCCAAAGAATGTGCGGTCAACTCAAGGTTTCGCAAAATAAAGAAGCGCGCTCCCCCGTTCCATCACAGATACTAATACAAAGCCTCAATCAAATAAGGGCCGTCTTGAGAGAAACTGCGTCTGAGGTGGTCGATCAATTCTTCTGAAGTGGTTGCGGCTCCACCAGGAACGCCCATTCCTTTCGCCAAAGAGACCCAATCCAGATTGGGGTTACTCAAATCCAGCATGCTATGCGCTTTCGATCCAATTTCATTCACGCCCAAACGCCAGAATTCTGTTTCGATGATTCCATAAGACCGATTAGAAAAGATAATGGTGGTCACATCCAATCCCTCACGGGCTTGTGTCCAAAGCGCTTGATTGGTGTACATGGCCCCGCCATCTCCACATAAAGCAATCACTCGACGGTCAGGAGCGGCAACCGCGGCTCCCACTGCAACAGGACCTCCCTGCCCAATCGCGCCTCCGGTAAGATTCAACCAACTGTGAGGAGCGGCTTGCTGTGCGGGAGCAAAAACCGCCCGCCCTCCTCCAGAATCGAGAGAAAAAATCGTATTTTCCGGCATCAATCCCGCGACAATCGCCCCGATTTTATCAAGATTCAACTGCCCCATCGGCAATTCTGGTTTCGCATATTCATTTTTAAAGCCAGCATTTTCAGAGGCCTTGAGCGTATCCGCAAGAGCTTCCAAGGCGCCAACGATATTTTCTTCCGGTTTAGCCAAGGTAAATACGTCACAATCGTCAGGAACCAGATAACTGGGGGTATTTTGATAAGCGAAAAAACTGACAGGCGCTAGGCTTCCAGCCAGGATCAATTTCCGAACCCCTTTGAATTTTTCCTGAACGTGTTCGGGAAAGTAAGGCAGGCGACCGACTGGCCCACGTCCGGGGCCACCTTCCACTCGTGAAGGCGCACCGGCGCACCAAACTTGACATCTCGTAGCCGCTGCGATGCGATTGGCAATCCGAAGCCCCTCTTCTAGCATGGCAGGTCCATCCAATAGTAAAACGGACGTTTCATCCAAAATACGAGCAACGTCGTCCACGGCCTGCCCTGAAACTTCTTTTCTGGCAGGGGGAGGATTGGGAGAGCGCGGTCCGGGAGATTCTCCCCAGCAGGCATCCGCTGGGAGCACCAAAGTCGAAACTTGTCCTTGGCAATCCGGTTTGGCCGTCAATGCCGCCGTTATCGCATCCGCTCCATCTTGAGCAATCGTTTCTGCGGTGCTGTTTTCTTTGTACCATCCAGAAAAATTTTTCCCCAAAGTTGCAATGTCTGAGGTGAGCGGGGCATCATATTGCAAATGATAATCGGGATGGTTTCCCACCAAATTGATCAGAGGTGATGAGGCACGACGGGCATTGTGCAAATTGGCAATGCCATTGGCCAGCCCCGGACCGAGGTGCAGCAAAGTCGTCGCGGGAGTCTCTTTCATTCGTCCATAACCGTCTGCCGCTCCGGTACAAATACCTTCAAACAAAGCGAGGATCGCCCGCATTTCAGGGACGGCATCAATCGCTTGCACCAAGTGAATTTCTGAGGTTCCCGGATTGGCAAAACACGTGTCAACCCCGGCCGCCACCAAAGTCCGAATTAAACTTTCTGCGCCATTCATCGTTCTCAACTCCAAATTTTGATTGTGGTAAAGATTGTCTAAGAATTAGAAATTCAAATATATAGAACGTTGCATTTATTTTTGCAAACATTATCAAATTTTTGCAAACATTATCAAAATGAGGTTTGAAATGGCTGTTTTCCCCCTCTCTTCCGCAAGCCCTCTTTTCCGCTTCATGGTTGAAATGAATGGCAGGTATCAAAGGCTTGTTGGAGGTGGTTTCGGGTGGTTTGGAAAAAGCTCGAATATTGGCGAACCTGAGCAGAGAGGGCTTCGATTTGGGAAGGGAGTGCATCTGGAGAAGGCGCCCCTTGGTGTTGTCGCTGTTTGAGAATAAATTGAGGGTCGTTCAAAGATTCTACGGCGGCTTTCGAGACTTCGGTGGCGCAATCGGATTCCCGCAGAGCTTGTTGCAAAGCGGCTGAAGTGATCTGCCCCGCATCTTGGGAATACTTGACGGTCAAGGCCATGATATTGTAGCATTCTCGGAAAGACCACTGGAAAGTCCTCGCCAAATAATCGGCCACATCGACGGCATTCATGAACCCTTCTTGACAGTGTTGGTGCATCACCTCAGAATGGACGTGAAGGCTCTCAAAAACCCCTTTGAGAATCAAGGGCGCCAATTCACACTCGCGGACAATATCCATCACGAGGTATTTCGTCAATTGCATATCCCTGTTGTAGCCACTCAATCCCCCTTTTTGCACACCGAGAAGACTGATCAACCCGCCATGAACAAAAGACGCTTTCGATTTGATCACTTCCGCAAAATCGGGATTCTTTTTCTGAGGCATGATTGATGATCCTGTGACGAGACTTTCATCAATCTTGATCATCCCCACATAAGGCAGGCTTAAAAAAATCAAATCTTGGGCAATCGTGCTCAAGTGATTCATCACAAAGGCATAAGACTGCGCCAGCTCCGCTTCATTTTCCCAACGCGAAGCAATGCAATCGAGGGTGTTGATTTCAATTTGATCGAATCCGAGCAGGTCAGTCGTTTTTTGGCGATCAATATTCCAGGAAGTCCCAAAAGAAGCGGCGGCTCCGAGGGGATTTCGGTTGATCAATTTGAAAGCGAATTGGATCCGTTCAAGATCCCGACAAAGCCCTTGCACATAAGAGCAAACCCAGTGCCCCCAGGTGGTGATCATGCCAGGTTGGTAATGAGTGAAACCCGGCATTGCGGTGTCCCGATGTTTTTCAGCATGCGCCAGCAGAGAGGATGTCAGCATCACCAAATGTTCTCCGAGAGCCAAACAGGATTCTCTGAGGTAAAGACGCATGTCACAGGCAATCTGATCATTGCGACTACGCCCCGTGTGCATGGTTCCTCCGACAGCGATTCCATATTTTTCTGTGATGAAGGATTCTACATTGATATGCACATCCTCTTTTTGCGGATCCAATTTGAATTTTCCGGCTTGTACCAGGTTTTCCAATTCATTCAACCCGGCGAGGATTGAGGAGAGGCTTTTGGCAGAAATGATGTTTTGCTCATAAAGCATGATGACATGAGCACGGTTGGTCCAAATATCGTAGGGCAATAGGATTTCATCAGCCATCGGCAAAGGCTGGACATCTCGTCCCGCACAAAAAAGGACATTTTGTTCTGCTGGGGTTCGGTCTAAATGGCTTCCCCAGACTTGTTGCTTTTTTAAGGTCATCGCATTTTCCTTGGGAATCATCCTCCGCGGCGGCATGCTTTTGTGTATGCAAGGCCAAGTTTTCAAGGTTGGAGGAAGGGTTGGTCTCTGTTTTGCATCTTGTTAAGAAAAATCAATTTTGTCAAACGGCACCCTACTATAAAATCAGGTAAAATGGCAGGATTTCTCAATACAAAAATAATGACGATGCTGGAAAAAACGTTGGACTTCAGAAGCCAACGTCACGATCTGCTGGCATCGAATGTCGCCAACAAAGACACCCCAGGTTATCACGCTCAGGACATGGTTTTTGAAAAAAACCTAGAAAAAGCACTGCACGCAGATGAGCCTGGCGCATTGCGAACGACGGACCCTTTGCACATGGATGGTAATGACACCCCACCGCTGGATTTGGTCCAAGCTCGACGGATCACCAGTGCCGCGCCTTTTGTCGGATTTGATGGCAACACGGTTGATTTGGATCGGGAAATGGCAAAAATTGCCGAGAACCAGTTGATGTACAATGCCACCACACGGATGATCAATCATCAATTTAAAATGATAAAAACTGTAATTGCTGAGAGTTAATTAACGATCAGGGAAGGATGGGATCTATGGGTTTTCTTTCATCGACAAGCGTCAGTGTTTCAGGAATGACCGCACAACGGCATCGCGTGACGACCATTTCTGAAAATATTGCCAATGCTCAAACCACGCGAACACCGCAAGGTGGCCCTTACCGCCGGCGAGAAGTGATTTTTGCGGCAGTTTCCAATGATCGGACATTCGAGCAAGAATTGCTGGAGCAAGACCGTTCTTTGTCCAATGCGACAGAAGTCAAAGTAGTCGGAGTCGTTCAGGATAACCGGGCACCAGTTTTGAAATACGATCCTGGGCATCCGGATGCCAATGAAGAAGGCTATGTGGAAATGCCCAACATCAATACGATGGAAGAAATGGCCAATTTGATGGTCGCGTCTCGTTCCTATGAAGCCAATGTTGCCGCATTCAATGCTTCAAAAGGAATGGCGCAAGCGGCTCTAGATATGGGGCGATCATCATAAATTGAAATGGATTGAATGACCAAGGAGCACCATGAAAAATATTTCCTTAGAAACTCAAATCAATGCGCTCTATGATAAAGCAAAAGCCAAAAAAACAGAGAAGGCCACCCCGGTAATCGCATCCGCGTTCAATGACACTTTAAAGTCTAGTATTGAACGGATGAATGAAATTTCAGATAAAGCGGATTCTGCCTTAAAATCCCTTTCCAGTACCAAAAAAGAAGAATTCAAACAGGTCATTGATCAAGCTGGTTCGATCCACCGTAAATTGATGGAAGAGCAACACAATTTAGCGGCGTTATATAAGAAGATTAAGATTGATACAAAACTTTGATTTCACCCCATGATCCGATGGAAGGCTTATGAAAATTCAAATGAATAATATCGCACCAAATCTCACGCCACAGCGGAATTTACAGGAAACTGTCAAAACCGAAGCCAAATCTGGAAGTATTGTCTCAACGTTCGAAAAAATGTTGAGCGAGACCAATCAACTTCAAGAAGTGGCAGAAGCCAAAAAAACGGAATTTGTGACGACAGACAAAAAGGATATTCATGGAACTGTTCTTGCGATGGAAAAAGCGGAAGTCTCGCTACGCCTCCTTTTGAAGGTCCGTAATAAATTAACGAGCGCCTATGAAGAAGTGATCCGCATGCAGGTTTGATCTTCTTAAAAAGCACCAGCCACTTTTTCTCCATTTCATTCACTCAACCCCTGTTCAGCGATTTGATTGCCACTACGGTCAAATCGCTTTTTTTTATTCTTTTTGGAATTGTTCTTGCTTTTCTTTGAGGCAATGGCAGATGGATTTCAGCCAAGGACTCACGCAATCCTATTAAGAGGCCAATCGCTTACGATTCAGGACATGTTTTTTTAGGAATTTTTTCTCCTCAACTTATGATTTGTCACTTTACATTGAGGTAGGTGGATTATGGCAGAAGCCAGTGCGATTCAGGACATTCGACTACAATTTGAAACATTTTTTGGCAACCTCAGCATCGGCAAGCGGGTTACTTTGCTGGCGGCACTGGGGGTCATCTTGGCGGGAATGGCCACCTTGATTATCTTGGCCAGTCGGGATACGTGGGCGCCTGTTTATACGAACCTTGAGCCAGAAGACGCCGCCGTCATTGTAGAAAAACTTCAGGAAAATCAAATCCCTTACCTGCTCGCTCCTGGAGGGCGAACCGTGCTGGTTCCTCCCGATGTGAGAGATCAAGCCCGTTTGATCTTGGCCAAAGAAAAAGTGCTTCCCGGCAGTGGGGTGGGATTTCTGGATCTCTTTGGAAAACCAGAATTAGGCGAAACAGAATTTCAACAAAATGTTAAATTCCGGGCGGCGCAAGAAGGAGAACTGGCGCGTTTGATCACCCGGATTAGAGATATCAAAACGGCGAAAGTATCCCTCGCTCTTCCCAAAAAAACCGTCTTTACGGATACTCAGCAAAAAGCCACCGCCGCGGTCTCTTTGGAAACTATCGGAAGTATGAGCAAAGGCCAGATTGATACGGTGATTCACCTGGTTGCCAGTGCCGTCGAAGGGCTGGATACGCGCTATGTCCGTGTCACCGATCAAAATGGGATTTTACTCAGTCGAGGGTTTTCGGAGGATTCTCTTTCAGGGAAAATGAACGAAAATTATAGCTACAAACGGCGCTTTGAAGCAGAGTTGGAAGCAAAAATTCTCAGTCAGTTGGAACCCGTTGTGGGAGATGAGCGGGTTGAAGTGAGAGTTTTTGCGGATATTGAATTTGATCGACAAACCATCCGAGAAGAACTGGTCGATCCTGATCAAGTGGTCGTTATCAGTGAACAAAGCATCAATGAAACTTCCACTGGTTCGCGTTCGATCCCGGTTGGCCCTGCCGGGGTTTCTTCAAACCTCCCTGAAGCCACTGGTCGAGAAGCCGCAACGGTCTCTGATTTTGGTAAAGTCCATTCGACGAAAAACAGCGAAGTGAGCCGCAGTCATATCGTGAGAGAACCGGCTGCTGGTCGGGTTAGCCGGATTTCGGTTTCGATCTTGCTCGATGACCGCCACCCTGTTATTCTTGATCCAGAAGGCGTTTTCATCGGCCGCGACAATATCCCCTGGAGCACCGCTGAAAAAGATCAAATTGCCAATCTAGTCCAAGCGGCCATTGGTTATCAAAATAATACCACACGACAAGACATTGTGACTGTGATCAATCTGCCTTTCGGAAAGCCGATTGAAGAAGATCTCAAGTCCCAAGTTCAAGAAAACCAACGCCTTCGTGATTTTATCTTAAACGTGGTGCGGTACATCGCTTTGGGGGTTGCGATTCTTGCTTTAATCCTCCTGGTCATCCGCCCGATGGTTCAACGTTTGAGCGCAAAACCCGCGGATCTCGATCTCCTGATGGGGTTGCCTGCTACCATTGGTGAGCTGGAAGGCGAGGAACTGGAAATCCCAACTGAGGGTAAAGCAGGCATTCCATCCCGTGACAAAATTATTGATATTGCCCGTCAAGATCCTCTTAAAACCGTTGTGATGGTCCGTATCTGGTTGAAAGATAAAAAATAAACAAGGAATTGAATGAATTTCAATCCAAAGGACATTCAGGCTTTCACGCTAAAAGAACTCTCTCTGCCAACTGAAGATCAAGCAGAAAAAGCGCCCCCTCCTGAGAAGGAAGGCACGGAGGAAGAAAAGAGAAAAGGATTCAACCCGCTCGTCTTTCAAACAGGCGATTCTTCTCAAAATCCTGGAAAAATAGTGCCAGAAGTCGAGTTTGCGCCTGATTTGGAAAGTGAAAAAATTGCCTTGGCAGAAAGTTTCCGTAATACGGAATTCAGCGAGGAAAAATCCGAGCTGACCAATGCAGAAGAATACGCAAGAAAGATCAGGGAAGGCGCGGATCTTTATTTCCAGCGAATGCAGACGGAAGCCGACACGAAGCACGAGGAAGTTCAGAAAATCCTCAAATCAGCAAATGTCGTTAAACAGGAAGCCGACGCCGAAAAGGAAAAACTGCTTGAAGGGGCACAAACACAGGTGCAAGAGGTCAAGGGTGCGGCTTATAAAGAGGGGTTTGCTGCTGGAGAAGAGGCAGGCACTCAACAGCGTTACAATGAACTCGCGCCTCAGATTCAACAAATTGATGAGATCTTGAAACAGCTTGCGCGCCTTCGGCAAATTGTCCGTTTTCAAGGGGAAGAGGAATTGCTTCAACTGGCGATTTTAGTGGCCAAAAAAGTGGTCAATGAAGAATTGACCGTCAACCCAGATGTGATTTATAATATCGTCCGTTCTTCACTCCAGGAAATAGAAGCTCTTGGCAAAATTCGGATTTTGGTTCATCCGGGCGATTATGATTTTCTAATAAAAACCCAGACTCAGTTGGAAGCCTATCTCAAAGAAGAACAAACCCTCATCATTGAATCGCATATTGACTCTAAACCAGGTGAACTTTTGGTGGAGACGGATGAAACCATCGTCAACTTCTATTTTCAAAAACAATTTGATGCAATTGAAGAGCTTTTGAAACGGAAATTGCATGAACGGCAAACCCATCTACACGATGTCGATATGGATGCCCACGATTTCACTCCCCCTTTCACGGCCCCTCTTGAAGATGAACCCTCAGAAACCTAGATATTCGCATCTCGATACATACTACCGAGAAATGCAACGCTTTGACGAAATTCAGGTCGAAGGCCGTGTCACAGACATGATCGGGCAAATGATCGAAGCCTACAACCCTGGCTGTGCCATTGGCAGTTTGTGTCGTATTTTTAACCCCGTCAGTCAATCCGAAGTGCTGGCAGAAGTGATCGGATTCCGCAAGGACAAAATCTTGTTGATGCCTCTCAAGAATTTCCAAGGAATCAATCCCAAATGCCGAGTGATCCCTGAACGCCGTCCGCCGGTAGTTCCGGTGGGAGATGCTTTGCTGGGACGTGTGATTGACCCTTTATTTAACCCACTCGATGGTCAACCCCCGATTAACCATAGCGATGAAGTGCCGCTTTACAATGATCCTCCCAATCCCCTTGATCGTCGCCGAATTGACACTCCTCTCGATGTCGGGATCAAGGCCATCAATGGTTGTTTATCCTGCGGACGAGGGCAACGTGTCGGGATTTTGGCAGGATCGGGAGTTGGCAAATCCTTACTCCTGGGGATGATGGCGCAAAATACCGATGCGGATGTGAATGTCATCGCCTTGATCGGAGAGCGGGGACGGGAAGTCCAGGATTTCATCCAGCGTGACTTAGGAGAAGAAGGGATGCGGCGTTCTGTGATGGTCGTCGCGACTTCTGACCAACCCCCTTTGTTAAGAATGCGAGGAGCCTTTGTCGCGACGGCGATTGCCGAATATTTCTGTTCAAAAGGGCTCAGTGTCTTGTTGATGATGGATTCGGTCACTCGTTTTGCGATGGCACAACGGGAAGTTGGTTTGGCGGCCGGAGAACCCCCAACGACCAAAGGGTATCCCCCTTCGGTTTTTGCGATGCTCCCCAAATTATTGGAACGCGCCGGAACGACCGATTCTGAAGGGACAATCACGGGGTTTTATACCGTCCTAGTTGAGGGGGATGACACCAATGACCCCATCGCCGATGCGGTTCGCGCTATTGTTGATGGACATATCGTTTTGAGCCGAGATCTTGCCATGCGAGGACATTACCCGGCCATCGACATCGCGGCTTCTGCCAGCCGGGTCATGGTCGATGTTATCTCCAAGACGCATCAAGATTTGGCTTTGAATTTACGCCGAACTCTGACGACTTACCGTGAAGCCGAAGATTTGATCAATATTGGCGCTTATGTCCAAGGCAGTAATCCTGAAATTGATTATTCTCTCTTGAAATACCAGGATATCCAGGCTTTTTTAAGGCAAGATTTTAACGAAAGCGCCACCCTGCTTGAAGCCGAAGCCGCCCTCCAGAAAATTTTTAGTGACAGCCTCCCCTAACCATAGATTGAATCAGCCCAACTCTTTTTTTTCTTGGCGGAATGGTGGAGCAAATCCCTCTTTGAGCCAGCGACCGCGCCTCTTTCAAAAGTCATTTGCGCTGTTGGAGCGATGCCATTCAAGCACGCTCTGATAGGCGACACTCCCTCCAAAAATATCCAATGCGCTTCCCACCGTTATATCGACTCGACCTTGGCCAAGCTCTTTCACAAGATCGAGGTCCGAGAGCGAACTGACTCCACCTGCATAGGTCATCGGGATTGGCGAGTGCTTGCCAAGGAGCCGAACCAAACCTACTTCGATCCCGGCCATTCTACCCTCAACATCGACACCATGAACGAGAAACTCGTCACAATGCTGCGAAAGTTTGGCGAGCGTCTCTGGGCCAACTTGCACATCTGTAAACTTCTGCCAGCGATCAGTGACGATCCAGAACTCGGACTCTCTTCTTCGGCAACTCAGATCCAACACGAGTCGGTTTTTGCCCACTGCCTTGACAAGCGCCTTGAGTCGGTCTGTATCAATCAAGCCTTTTGAAAATACGTAGGAAGTGACAATCACATGGCTTGCGCCGGCATCGAGGTAAGCGCTGGCGTTCTCTGGAGTGATTCCGCCACCGACATGAAAACCACCGGGAAACGCCCGAAGCGCAGACAGAACCGCCTCGCGATTGCCTGGGCCAAGAGAAATGACGTGCCCCCCGAAAAGGTTGTCTCTGGAGTACATTCGAGCGAAATCCTCTGAAGATTTTTTCGTGACGAAATTCGTGTCCGGTTCGCCTGACGCACCATCTCGAAGAGAGGCGCCAACAATCTGGACAACGCTCCCTTCACGCAGGTCTATACATGGTCTGAATCGCATATCTTGTTTCTCTGTATGATCCAACGAGGCTCTAGAAAAAAGGAGTTGAAAAGCTCCCTCCTATATATTTTGAATCGTTTCCATCAGCTTTCCGCTGTCTTGATGATTGATTGCCACATTACTAGCTCAATTGCCAATAATCAATTTCAGATAAGGAGCGTTTTTTTCAGCTCCATTATTATCAAAATAAACATACCTTTTGACAATGAGCGCGCTTTCTTCTAATTCTGTGTGCCATTCATATTTTTTTAAAAAAATCTTATTTTGAAAACGAGGAGATCATTATGAAGTTACGTAAAGTCATTGGAAGTTTATTATTAGCCCTTGCGATCCCGTTTGCCAGCACTGTCATGGCGGCGGAAGTGGAAGTGATCCACTGGTGGACTTCCGGTGGAGAGCAAGCCGCTGTTTCTGTGTTTGCTGATGAATTTGACAAAATGGGCGGGGACAATTGGCAGGATACCGCGATTGCCGGAGGCACGAATTCACGCCGTGTGACAATGCAACGCATTTTAGGGGGAGATCCTCCCGGAGCGGCTCAATTCAATCCTGGCCGTCAATATGAAGAATTGATCGAAGGCGATTTGCTCCTCGATTTGACCGATTTGGCAAAAAAGGAAGGCTGGGCTGATTTTGTGAGACCCGCCTCAATCTTGACGAATGCTTGTGTAAAAAATGGTAAAGTTTGGTGTGTGCCGGTGAACATCCATTCGTGGCAATGGGGCTGGGTTTCCATCAAAGTTTTTAAAGACTCAGGGATTGACAAAATTCCAACCAACATTCCTGATTTCTTGAAGGCGGCTCCAAAGCTCAAAGCGGCTGGATTCACTCCGTTTGCGATTGGTGGAGAAAACTGGCAACACACAGGGGCGTTCAATGTCGCGCTTGTGGCTCAGCTTGGCAAAGTCGGTTACTATCGTTTGTATCGCGAAAAAGATGCCGAGTATGCAAAATCGGCTGAGGTCAAAAAAGTATTTGAAACATGGCGTCAATTGGTTTCTTATGCGGACTCAGGTTCTGCGGGCCGTAACTGGAATGACACCACCAACCTTGTCATTACCAATAAAGCAGGCATGCAAATCATGGGAGATTGGGCGCATGGTGAGTTTGCGGCGGCGAATAAAGTGGCTGGTAAAGACTATGAGTGTCTGATTGGCCCTGCTGATACGCCTTACATCACCACCGATGGGGATATTTTCTTATTTCCTAAGCAAGATGACCCTGCCGTTGAAGCCGCACAGTTGAAGATGGCTTCTATGATGATTAGTAAAAAGGTACAAGTCGCCTTCAACCTCGCAAAAGGTTCTTTACCTGTCCGTGGCGACGTTGATATGTCGGCGGTTGATTCATGTATGAAGAAAGGTTTAAAACTTCTTGAGGAACCTCGGCACATTA
>WASW01028600.1_pt1 | contig 23760 bp, 22 predicted proteins | sample 5698521 | NCBI WGS metagenome assembly WASW01 (sample SAMN11175560, study PRJNA528189) | sponge metagenome | isolation source: marine sponge | host: Leucetta | place: Antarctica: Western Antarctic Peninsula, King George Island | collected 2013-01
TCTGAAAGAAAATTCACAGCACCACTCACCAATCCATCTGCAAAACTCAGTTGACCCAGTTGCTTTTGCATTCCAAACCCTCCAACAAATCATTATAAATAACTCTCAATCAATTATAACTTATCCCCCCAATGCTATACTTATGCAAAGGTCTCCCCTGGAGGGAGAAGGTTAGGATGAGGGGAAATTTAATAACTCCATCAAAACTGGATCGCCACGCCACTTCGCGACTCGCGATGACCAGTATGAGGGTTGGGCCAATAAGTCTATTCCCGTGAAGCTAGACGAAAAAGAAGTAAAAGTTTTAACCAAACGTTTTTAAATTCACGATCTTCCAGAGGAGAGTAGTTTTAAAAAGTTCTGTCCCGAAACTTAAAGCTGATGATTTGAAAAAAAATCAATCAGGCCAGCGGCGTGAGGAGTGGAGGACGGTGACAATTTGGATTTCACTTCCCTCTAACACATATACAAGTATGTATGGAGTCCCTGCAAGTATCAGTTCGCAGGTTCCTGAAACCCGCCCTTCCTTTCCCATTCTTGGGTGCATTACCAGATGTTCCGTTGCGGCTTCATAAATTCTGGCAATCATTTCACCTGCGGCTTCGAGGTTTTCTTCGGCAATGTATTCGTGGAGATACTTTAAATCTTTGAGGGATTGCCGAGTCCAACGAACCTTCATGCAGGTCTACCGTATTTTTTGAAAAAGTCAGCGGCTTGCCTATCAGATGCGAAGTCACCCTTCTTTGTAGCCTTGACTCCTTTTCCAATATGAGCTAATTGCCATTCGTGTAAATCAATGTACTGATCCAGTGCATTATTAATAACCGAACTAAGATTGGTGTCAAAGGCATCAGCAATTTGATCTAACTTTGTGCGTGTGCCTTTCGGTGTAACAAAAGAAATTCTTGCCGATGTCTTGGACATGAAACCCTCCTTAAAATAATATATGATATTATATCATATTATCCTTCTTTCAAAGTAAAATAACTCCCGCTATCAAACCTCTCCCTCCAGTGGAGGGGGAGATTTTTACCACACCCTGAGTTATGTTTGCATATGAAGATTTTATATAGAACCCCCCTAAATCCCCCTTATCAGGGGGACTTTGAAAACTATATCTAGAAGCTTGAGGGGGATGGTTTCGCCAAAAAGAGTAATGACCTATTTGGCCCCACGCCTAGTGGCGATTAGAGCATTACTTCGGTGGCGAGGTGGTGTGCTTCGGGATTGTTTTTAACGTAGAGTTGTGGCAAGTCGCTGGTACCGAATTTGGTGATATAGAGGAACACATGTTCACGGGCGTTGATGCGCATTGCCCAGGGATTAAAATCTTCCTGATAGAATTTTTCGTAACGCTGCATCGCTTCTTCAGTGGTCTGACCTGATTCGGGAGTGTAGTAATAGTCCAACGCCAAGTCGTGTTCGGGATTGACCTTCACATCGATTTTATATTCATCGGCAGCAAACATCACCGGTGCATTTTTATAGAGAACAAAGAAATACATTTCGACGGACGGGATGCGGTGCTGATTTTCAATGAGAAAATTTCGCGTATCTTCGGCTTCGGCTTCAGTTTCGCTGGGGAACCCGTAAAAACACATGACATGACTCCATATACCTACCCGTTTTGCCTGTTCGAGGTTGATTTTTGCGGCTTCGATGTCGGTATCTTTCTTAACCAGTTTGATGATGCGTTCGTTGGCCGATTCCAATCCATAATAAAGTGATCGACAGCCGGCTTTATAGGCCATGTCCCAGGTTTCCGGTTCCAGCAATTGCGATTCGAAGCGGATGAGCGTTGTCCAATAGATATCGAGTTCACGTTCAACCATCATCGGCGGCAACTTGAGGAACAGTGCCGGGGGGAACGACTCATCGGTGAACATAAAATGTTTGGTGTTGAGTTTGTTTTTCAGGTATTCAAGTTCATCAACGATCTGATCTGCATGTTTCGCTCTGAACTGGTCGATATAACCAGCACCATGATCGCAGAAGGTACACTTTCCCCAATAACATCCTCTTGTACCGAGATAAGGCACCAGTTTTTCTGGTGAGAAATATTTTTCCCACGGCATGCCATCGAAATCGGGTGGCGGTAATTGATCGACTCGCTCCTGATAGGTCTCGTTGACATGTACCTGCCCGTCTTCATCTTTATAAATGAGATTCGACACTTCTGACATTTTGCGTTTGCCCGACAACGCCTCCACCAACCAGACCAATGCGTGTTCGCCTTCGTAAGTGATCATTGAATCGAAGGCTTTGCCGAAGAAATGCGGCTTTTTAGCAAACTCGTCTTTCAATCGGGTGATGATATTGCCACCCACGGTGACATGAATATCGGGATAGGCTTCTTTAATCAATGTAGCAAATGTGATCCCCGCCATAAGCTGTACCGGCGTACCTATAGAGATGCCTACCACTTCTGGCTTTTCTTTTTTGATGGACCGTAAAACCAGTTGTCGGCAGATGTCGGCATAGACGTTGACCTTATTGTCAAAAGGTACTTTTAATAAATCTTCCGAAATCCAGGGACGGTAAACGTTGAGGTTGCTCTCAATCGGATAAAACTGGATGCTCGCCGGAAAATAGGCAACCGAGATATATTCCATCACCTCACGGAAAGCGTTGAGCGCCCATTCGGCTTTTTCTACTTCATAAAACTCTTCGCTACGCATGATGATCTTTGCGCGGGTCACTTTTTCTATATGGTGGTCGAGGTCTATTCTCTGATAGTCGTCGAGCATTTGCTTTATTTCGACGTCTTCTGGACTGAGAGGCTCCCGTTGATTCTTGAGAGCTTTGAAACGATCTTGAATCTTTCCTTTTATAAACAGCAGGAATCCGGGTGTGAAGAAATGATCGAACATCTCGACATTGATGTCTTTTAGGACGGTTTCGATGTTGTTTTGCCGCAACACTGCCGCAAGACTGGGCAATGCCAGATAAGGGGCTGTGGGTACCCACTCCGGTGGAAATATCAACATTACTTTTTTCATATATTCCTCAAAACCACGCTCATTCAATGAACCGCTATGGTATCATAATTTGATTCCAGACTTCAGATTGCGTACTTCGAGAAACACACACTTTTTCCTTGAAGTCCTAATTCGCTTTAAAGTTTTTGGAATCCTATAAGTTAATGCTAACATACTGACACTAATATCTTCAAAATCCAAATTTAACAGTGTGCAGGGTTTTCTCTTGTGGCCTTAACGGATAATGCCCGGCCTTATAGTAAATGGAGCAAGAAACGAGTTATGTCACAAACTGAAACCAGCGCAGAAGTGAAAGTAAAAATAATGCTTGATGAAGCAAACCTGGCATTTTCGGAAACGTCCGAACGTAAGGATACCTCCGGTGATCGCAAGGCAGATGGGTCGGCTTGGGAAGAAGGCCGCATGGAAGGCGAATATGATGAAGCGGACTATCAGAGAATCCTTGAATTGCAGATGAATGCCGCCATCGTCTGCGATGAACACCCCGAACTCGAAGAAGAAACGGCAAAGCTGTTTGAATCAATAACCGAAACAAATGGCGAAGAGGTGTTAAATACCGTACTGGCAAATGAAAATATCATGGTCTTGAGCAAGTCCGCCGTCACAACGTTCATCCTCAGGTTCCCAACCGTACAGTCTTTCGTTAACAAGGGACACCCGCTTGTTCTGGCGATGGATGAGTACATGCTGGAAAATGCCGATGCGCAAAACTGGCATGACTATAACAACATCGCACAGGAGCGAGGTTGGCTTTCTGAGTGAGCTGATTTTCCACTAACCTTTTTGTTATAGACCCATGAAGTTTAGATACAACCTTGCAAAAAAAACCTTTAAGGGTAAAAAAGTCGTCGAGCGAGGGGTAGAAGACCTCATCGATGAGGACCAGCGAGGGAACCATTCCAGCGCTGGTGTTTCGAACCCATTGAGTCTGGACAAAGAAACCGTCACTCCGGTGGAGCCTGAAGAACCGAAAGAAGTTTCGCGTCGCGATTTATTCTCTTTTGGCAGATTAGGCGATTTTGCCGAAGCGGTTGAAGAAGACCGACAAAAACAACCCAAAAAAGGCAAAGAGAAAAAAGCCGACAACGCAGAAGAACTGGAAGCCGGTGAACCCGCAGTCGAAACCGGCGAACCGGCAGTCGCTGAAGAATCTGCCAAACCGTTGCAGCCCAAAGACGAAAACTCTCCCAAACCTGGATTTTTCAAACGTCTGGTTTCTAAATTCAAATCCGACCCCATACCCCTCGACGGTATTGAACCAAGCGACAACACAGAAAAGAAGGAAGAATCTTTTGCAGAGGCTCTTGAAACCGCAGAACAGGAACTGCCGAGTAATAATATTTTTGCCTTGGAAGAGGGTGAAGAAGAAGACCCTGAATACGATCGACGAAATTTATTACGCCAGGGATTCCACTTCTTTGCCAAGCCTGCCATCGAAAATGTTCAGGGTAAAATAGACAACGTCAACAAGGCCGTCGATAAAATCACCAAAAGGGTGCCGGTGCTGAGACCGCCTGGAGCGATATCGGAGAAAGCATTTCTGAATGCCTGCACACGCTGTGAGAAATGTATTCATGCCTGCCCGAAAGATGCTATTCAAAAGGCTCCGAAAAAATTTGGGTTCCTCATCCACAACACTCCCTATATTGATGCAATGCGAACGCCCTGCGTTATGTGTACAGACCTGCCGTGCATTTCTGCTTGCCCAGATAAAGCATTGTTGCCAGTTCAAGAATTGACTGATGTGAGTATGGGTTATGCCATTCTCGACAAAAAGAAATGCCAGGCCTATGGCGAAACATTTTGCCAGCAATGTGTCATCGACTGTCCGGTTCCCGGCGCAATTGATCAGGTAAACGACAAACCCATTATCGATAAAAATATTTGTACTGGCTGTGGTGTCTGCATGCGTTCTTGCAGCACGGTTAATATTCCGCTGGCCATCAAGATCAAACCGCAGATGGTGATCGACTATCAACTGCATAAAAAACAATTGGAAAAGGCCAAAATCGAAGCCGAGCGACTGGCCGCAGAACAGCAGGAAAAAGAAGAATCCGATGCCGAGGATGAAACAAGCACTCAAAGTGTCGAGTCTTAATACTTCCAGTATTTCATTGATTTACCCCTTGCAAGTATCCTCTGTTTTCAGTAAGTTATCCGTTTTGTCGCATTCTGTCCCGGCTGGCGAAATTTCTTGTCTAAAAATAAAGGTCATAAATGAGCAGCGAACTTCAAAGAACACATCATTGCGGAGAGTTAACGGACAAAGATATTGACAAACAGGTCACTCTTTGTGGATGGATACATACGCGCCGCGACCATGGCGGATTAATTTTCGTCGACCTTTGGGACAAATATGGTTTGACCCAGGTGGTACTGAATCCACAAATCGATCAGCTGGCACACGAACATGCACAGTCCATTCGCGGTAATTTTGTCATCGGCGTAGCAGGGAAAGTACGCGCCCGCCCCGATGACATGGTCAACCCAAAATTGAAAACCGGCAAAATCGAAGTTTATGTCGATGAATTGAGCATTTTGAACAAATCGGAAACCCCGCCCATTTCTCCCTGGGAACCTCAAGACACTTCGGAAGCATTGCGTTTAAAATATCGCTTCCTGGATCTTCGCGGACCGGAACTACAACGAAATCTAAAAATTCGCTACGACATTACTCGCACCGCCCGCAACGAGTTGCATCGGCATGGTTTCATGGAAGTGGAAACTCCAATGCTGACCAAGAGCACCCCCGAAGGGGCGCGTGATTATCTCGTTCCCAGTCGATTGAATCCGCAAAAGTTTTATGCTCTGCCGCAATCGCCACAATTGTTCAAACAGATTCTCATGGTTTCGGGAATGGATAAATATTTCCAGATCGTTAAATGTTTTCGCGATGAAGATTTACGGCAGGACAGACAACCGGAGTTCACCCAGATAGATATTGAAATGTCTTTCGGCAATGAAAAAATACTTTTTCAGATGATCGAAGAGATGATGACCGCAATATATAAAGAAGTGCTGAACGAGGAAATTAAAACTCCCTTTCTGATTTTAAAATATCAGGATGCGATAAACCGGTTTGGCACAGATAAACCGGACATGAGAATCGACATGGAAATCGTTGACCTCGCTGAAATTGTTCGTGGAACGAAGTTCAAGGTTTTCGCACAGGTGTTGGAATCAGGTGGACAGATTCGTGCGTTGAACATCAAAAACAGTGCAGACTCTTTATCCAGAAAAGCTCTGGACGATTTGACAGAAATCGCTAAAACCTACGGCGCAAAAGGCATGGCATGGATTAAGGTTCAGGAAAACGAATTGCAGTCGCCGATCATCAAGTTTTTTGAGCAGGAAATGCTCGACAGAATGTTGGAAAAACTGGGCAGCAAACCTGGGGACACAGTGGTATTCATTGCAGACACGCCTAAAATTGTTGCCGATGCGCTGGCACATTTGCGCCTCGCCATCGCCAAACTATTGAACCTTGTTGATGAATCGAAAAACGCCTTTATCTGGATAACCGAATTTCCGCTGGTTGAATATGACGAAACAGAAAAAAGACATACCGCCATGCATCATCCTTTCACCGCTCCGCAGGAAGAGGATATGGATAAATTTGAATCCGACCCCGGGGCCATCAAAGCTCGCGCCTATGACCTGGTTTTAAACGGTAACGAAATTGGAGGCGGTAGCATTCGTATCCACCAGAAAGAAGTGCAGGAAAAAATGTTCAAGCTCCTCGGCATCGGCAAAGAAGAAGCAGAAGCAAAATTCGGTTTCCTGCTCGATGCATTGCAATACGGTGCCCCGCCTCACTGCGGTATCGCCATGGGTCTTGACCGCATCGCTATGCTGTTGACCGGTGCCGATTCCATCCGCGATGTAATCGCATTCCCAAAAACACAGAAAGCGACCTGCCTGATGACGCAAGCACCTTCCGAGGTGGATAAAAAACAATTGAAAGAACTCAAACTAAAAGCCGACCTTAGTTAATAACCATCTGCAAATGGGGCGATAACTGCAAATTTTGCACTACAGCCTTATAAGTCCACGTCTACTTTTCTGAACTCGCCTTATTAATAGCCCTCTTAGAGTCTGAGACCTTAAAGCCTGAGTTTCGATCCTGTATAGATTTCGGAGGGTAGAGTTTTTACCCAAAAACCTGCGACACTCTTACAGGCTTTCGATAAACTATATTCAAGAGAGATGGATTGGATTTATCCTTCTCGACAAGTATCTTTTCCTCGGAGTCTGGGAACAGAACCTGTTCCCGGATTTTTTTTGTCCCTTCCTTTGTGATACTCTTAGCCTTGGTAAATTATTTTCTGGCTATTATGTCGTTACACGAAAAAACTGAAAAACTGAAATCGTTGATCCAGAAAATGGATCGTGTTCTCGTGGCTTTTTCCGGTGGAGTGGATAGCACTCTGGTTCTTGCTATCGCTCAGGAAGTGCTGGGAAGCAACACTCTTGCGGCAACGGCTCAATCAGACAGCCTGCCCAACCGGGAAATGGAATCTTGCCACAAACTAGCTCAGGAAATTGGAGCAGAACATCTCACTATTCAAACGAATGAAATGAGCAATCCGAATTATCAGGCAAACCCCGCCAACCGTTGTTACCACTGCAAAACCGAACTCTACTCTTGCTTGAAAAATTTAGCTCACGAAAAAAGTATTCCTTACATTTTAAATGGAATTAACACGGATGATTTAGGGGACTACCGACCTGGAATCGATGCGGCGCGTGAAAATGCAGTGAGAAGTCCATTGGTCGAAGCAGGATTCAATAAACAAAATGTCCGCAACCTGGCTCGGCAGATGAAACTTTCAATATGGGACAAGCCTGCAATGGCTTGCTTGTCGTCACGCATCCCCTACGGCGAACCAGTGACTCATGAAAAACTCAAGATGATAGAAAAAGCCGAAGACTTTTTATTGTCTATGGGATTCAAACAACTGCGTGTGCGGCATCACGGCGACACCGCAAGCATTGAACTGGGAAAAAATGAACTACCGCAATTCACTCCGGTTATTAAAAAAACAGTGACGGAAAAATTCCAGGCACTCGGATTCCAAACCATACATCTCGATCCAAAAGGTTATCGAATGGGAAGCCTCAACGAAGCACTAGAAGAAAAGAAGGAGTCATGATTAAAGTAACGTTGCGACCCGAAGTAAAAAAAGGATTAAAAGACCCTGATGGGTTTGCCAGCGGTTTGGGAATCGTATATAGCGGACTCTTAATAACTATGGCAGGAGTGGCCTTAATGCTGTTCCTGTTTTTCAACAAACCAGAGAATGTGCTCCATCCCACCTGGATACTCTTCGCCGGCCTCGGCATCGTTATCTGGGGTGAAGTCAAAAAATCCCGCTGCAAATAATCGGGCAACGGCAATAGGTCTATTCCTTTATTGCGAAGCCACTGCCCTCAAGCTTCTGGATAAGTTGTTTCTAGCCACTGTAAACTAGGGAGAACCATGAGCTTTTAACGATAGGTTATCCCACATCCCACCCAGAACGTCATCGCGAGTCGCTGAAAGCGGCGTGGCGATCCAGATTACACATTAGATGCATGCACCAAAGAACATTCTGGATTGCTTCACTGCGTTCGCAATGACGGACAAGCATTCCAATAACGTTATTCCGCCAGTTCCTTGGAGCGGAGGGTGGCTTTTTCTACTGCGTTCATAAGTGTGGCTCGCAGGCTGCCTTTTTCGAGGGCGTGCAGTCCGGCGATGGTCGTTCCACCTGGTGAGGTCACGCGGTTTTTCAATTCTCCCGGAGATGTACCCGTTTCCCTTACCAGCAAGGCCGAACCTAGCACCGTCTGAACGGTCAGCTCGGTTGCCACATCCCTGGAAAGTCCCATCTTCACTCCAGCATCGGAAAGGGCTTCGATGATCATAAAGATGTAGGCGGGGCCGCTGCCACTCAGTCCAGTAACAGCATCGATTTGTTCTTCAGGAACCTCTACAGTCTGGCCCACGGCTTGAAAAATTTCATGTGAAATTTTTAAATCGGCTTTACTGACTCCTTTGCCAGCAGCTATGGCCGTGGCCCCCTCTTGCACTACGGCTGGGGTGTTGGGCATGGTTCTTACCACACAAAGTTTTTTCTTTTTTCCAACGCGTAACGCCTCTTCTATTTGAGAGATGGGAACCCCGGCGGCAACGGATATCACTAATTTTTTGACATCCACCTGATCGGAAATATCATTCAACACTTGCCTGATGATCTGCGGTTTGACCGCAATGATGAGGACATCTGATTTTTTTACCAGATCAAGATTATCTTTCACTATCTTGATTTTATATTCAGAGGATAAAAAGGTTTGACGATTCTTGTCAGGCTCTGAAACAAAAATATTGGATGACTTGATCGATGAAGATGAAAGCATCCCTTTAATTATAGCTTCGGCCATATTGCCACCGCCGATGAATCCTATTTTTTTATTTTTCAACACAAGACTTTCTCCTGATTAATTTTACCAATCCGTTTCACCTGCGACGGTTCACCGCTGGCCGAAGATGGCGGTGCCGACACGAACTAATGTTGCGCCCTCTTCCACCGCAATGGAATAATCGTTGGTCATTCCCATAGATAATTCGTTGAGTTCAATACCTTCAATATTCATAGTCTGACATTTATCCCGAAATTCGCGCAATGCGGAAAAATATTGCCGCGAATTTTCAGCATCAGGGTCTTGCGGTGGGATGGTCATCAACCCTTGCACCCGAATCCCTTGCAATTGCCCGAAAGCCTGAAGCTGTTCTTCCAGTTCAGAGGGTTTCATGCCAAACTTGGCCTCTTCTCCCGAAATATTAACCTGCAACAAAACGGCCTGTTGCCGGTTCTGGCCTTCACAATACGCGCTTATTTTTTCTGCTAACGAGAGGCTGTCAACGGAATGGATCAACTCGAAACGGGAATCGAGATATTTGATCTTATTTTTTTGCAAGTGTCCGATGAAATGCCAACCAATATCTTTGGCATTAACCTCATCTATTTTGGAAACGGCTTCCTGAACTTTATTTTCACCAAAACATTTTGATCCGGATTGATACGCCTCAATTATTTTTTCAGAAGATACTTGTTTAGAAACAACAATCAGACGGATGGAATCAGGATTTCTTCCCGCTTTTCTGGCGGCTTCGCCGATATGGTGTGTCACCGATGCGAGGTTATCAGCTATCAATGGAGTTGTCCGTGTTAAAGACGTTGGGTCAGTAAAGGGCCTGGGTTCCCCGTTCACCAGTTCTTATGCGAACCGCATCTTCGACCGGCAAGATAAAAATTTTCCCATCACTCAAGTTTCCGGTATGCACCGTCTTGACCATCATATCAATAACCTCTTCAACCGCCTCGTTTTCAAGGACAATTGAAATTTCGACACAAGGATGGAATTGCGGGACTTTCGAGTCGGTGGCCGACTTCATATGGCTCATGGGCTTGCCAATGCCCTTCACGTCTACCGTAGACAGGCCTGGCACCCCCAGCTCAAATAGTTTCTCTCGAACGGCTTCGAGCTTTTCATGTTTTATAAAGCACTTGATCATTTTCATGGTTTAGAACCAATTTAGTCCCAACAGGGAACTTTCGCAAGGTGAAATCTTCAGACTTTTACTGTCTCGGAATCTTCGTTGGCTGGTAGCAATAATTTGTGCCAGTTATTCTTTTCCCAGTTACGGGCATCTTTAAAATTTTGATACTCTTTTTCCTTCTTTTTGAATTCGGGATGATGACTCTGCCACGATCCATTTTTCTTATAAGAGGGTGCAAACTGGTGGCACATTTCGTGATAAAGGGTCAATTCCAGAACATAGATTGGAACAAAGTCCTGCTTCAAGCGCGGATGTATGCGGATGAGCTTTTTATTCTCGTTGTAAGACCCGTAACGAAAACCACTCTTGTTCTGGGTTTTTACATCGCGACCCCATTTAACGGTGGCTTTAATTTTGTCCTCAAAATATTCCCGGTTGAGTCTATTAAACATCGCATCGATATCTCGATCCTCTTCCTGCAAAATAGGTTCGAAAAATTCGGATTCAATATCTTCTAATTCCTGGCCTTCTATAAAATCTTTGATCAGCTCTTTCACTGATTCGGAGGTCTCATTTTCTTTCTTCACCTTGCTCAAAACTTTTTGAGTCAAGTTTTCCAGCACCGCCGACTGAGGTTGTTCGAATTCATCAAAATAGTTTTCGTTGAACACTTCAATTTTAACAACTGGGGCATCGGAACCGACCCGCAACTGACCGACATATTCCATGCCATTTTTTTTAAGAGTGAACATTCGAGTCAATGACTCTTGTGTGCCATTGCGGTTTGCACCCAGAAATAAAGTCCCCAGACTGAATGTTTTTATGAGGTTTTGAACAGGTATTCGTGTTCGATTCATCAGGTAGGTCGGAGTTAAGAAATTTCAAAACAGCTAAACTGTTTGAAATACTACCCTAGGAAAATAAAAAAATCCATTAAAATTAATCGTTTAGGGGAGCCGTAAAAACTTTACAAAATTTTTTATTTTCGATACTGTGATAGTTATGAAACTTCCCGTTTTATTGATGACGTTGCTGGTCTCCTGCTCGCCGGGAATAGACCGGATTCCAGATAGCCACGATCTCAAGGCAGATGTTGATCTTTTTTTATCCACGACGGACCCCGATGTCGAAGTGAAAATACTGCAACGCTTAAAAAGCGCAAAGGTCTCTCACGAATCGGTGAAGGGCCTCCTCCGACAGCGAAAAAATCCTGCAAACAAAAAACGCGGATTACAAACTGGATTGAAATTTAAAAATAATGGCAAAGAATATTCCTATGCGTTGTATCACCCGGAAACTACGGATACTCCTTTACCTATGGTTATTGTCTTGCACGGCATGGGGGGAAACGGCGACACCACAGTTTCTAAATGGGCCGAGCGGCTGAACAAAGAGTTCATTGTCGTATGCCCGTCTTATCCCATGGGTGCTTGGTGGGCACGCCCGGCGGAGGATATGGTTTTAGCATTAATGGATCACACCCAATCCATATACAATGTGGATACCCATCGAATCTTTCTCGCAGGATTATCCAACGGTGCCATTGGCACCTACACCCTTGGAATGTTTTATCCAGATCGGTTTGCCGGACTGATACCCATTGCCGGAAGCATCACTCCGCGTTTTATGAACTTCCTTATTAATCTAAGGAACACTCCAATCTATATGATCCAAGGAGTGCATGATCCTATTTTTCCAATACAACTGAGTCGCCGGGTGAACCAGATTCTCTCTGACATGAAATACCCCGTGATCTATCGTGAACATGGGGAAAAGGGCATGGCTCATGGCGGACATTTCCTTCCTGAAAATGAGATACCCGATTTAGTGGAATGGATTAAAAAGCAGAAAAGAGTTTCGAATCCGAATGTGGTGAGGATGACCCGTGAGAATAATCACCTTGGCGCTATACATTGGGTACGCCTGAATAAGGGGAAAAACCTTGCTTCTCTTGAACTCCCCGGACCAGAAAGCCCGAGACCAAACAATAAGAACGGCAAAATTGCCACTCTGTTTGCGATACGAAAAGGCGACAACCAGTTTGAGGTGATGGGACAAAATATCGTTGAGTACGATCTTTTTTTTAATACTGAAACGGTAGACTTCAGTAAAACGGTCACCATCACCACGCAAAAAATACAGAATCAAAATAACAAACTGATCCCCGGCGAAAAAAAAATCAGCTATCAAAAGAAAGTAAAAAAAGATCTCGCGGTTTTACTTTATGGATACAAAAAACTTTGCGACCCGAACCGGCTTTACGATGCGAAGGTCAACATCCTACTAGAAACCACTCTGGTTCAATCTCGGCTATGAGCGAGACACCTCTTTTAATAAAGTCTATGAAGCTCCTGGGTTGGGAGCGAATCACCGCAGCTCTGGCCAATCACACTTGCTCGCCTTACACCCACGATTATTGTCTGCAATTAAAACCTGAAACAGAATTTGAAACTGCGCAAAAACGGCTGGACGAAACGGCTGAGATGATGGCTTTGCTGGATTCTCTGGAATCGTTCCCCATGGATCGGTTTGAAAATATCCATCCCATTTTCAAGGATGTGGACGAGCAACGCACGATTACCCCAGGCCAATGCCTCATCATTATGAAATTACTGCGACTTTGCAGAAATCTTTGCAAAGATATTGATAAAAAAGAAGCCTTCCCCAATATCCAGGGCTGGCTGTCGCAACTTGACCCCTTGAAGGAATTCCTTGATGACTTGATCCGCTGCATCGACGATGAGGGCCATATAAAAGAAAATGCCACACCTGAATTGAAACAAGCGATTCGAGACACCGAAGCCGCTCGCAACAAGCTCGAAGAAAAAATCCGCAAGCTCTTTTCCAGCACGACTATAAAAGAAGCGTTGCAGGACTCCTATATCACCGAACGGCAGGAAAGAATGGTGATCCCTATCCGTGCGGAATTTAAATCGAAGGTGGATGGAATCGTCCATGACATCTCAGGGACAGGGCAGACACTTTTTATAGAACCCGCATCTATCGTTCCCCTCAATAATCAATTGAAAATCGCACGATTAAAAGTGGCGCAGGAAAAGGCTCGAGTTTTACAATCTCTTGCAATGCAAACTCACGAGTACAGAGAATCTCTGCAAAAAAACATGGAGAACCTGGCAACCCTCGATCTTATTTACGCCAAGGCCCGTCTGGCAAAATCCATGAATGCTGTTAATTGCCCAATGAACCAGCAGTCCAAAATGCAATTAAAGGAAGCGCGCAATCCTGAACTGACGCTGGATGGCGAAACCGTCATACCCAATTCTATTGAATGGGAAGACTCAACAAAAGTTGTCATCATCTCTGGCCCCAATACAGGTGGCAAAACAGTGACGTTAAAAACTTTGGGCCTATTGTCGCTAATGGTGAGGGCTGGACTTTTTCTGCCAGTGGGGGAAAAATCTCATATCCCGTTTTTTCCGGAAATCTATTCGGACATTGGCGATGACCAGAATATTCAATTAAAGTTATCTACATTTTCCGGTCATCTGGGAAAAATTATTCGTATTATTGACAATGCAACCTCCGGCTCTTTGGTACTTCTAGATGAATTGGGGATAGCCACCGACCCCAACGAAGGGGCCGCTCTAGCGGAATCGATTCTTCTGGAATTAAAACGAAAAAATGTAATGACGTTGGTCTCAACACATTATTTTTCCCTGAAAATCCTGGCGCAGACCCAGGAAGGATTTCTCAATGCCTGCACTGAATTTGACATAGATACGATCAGCCCCACTTATCGCTTGATATTCGGCGCCCCCGGTCAAAGTGCAGCACTCGACACCGCTGAGCGGTTGGGATTACAACGAAGCATCATTGATCACGCACGCAATTTATATCAAGCTACGGATAAGCGCGCCGAGAACCTACTGGAAGACCTGACCCTGCAACGCTTGCAAATACATCAGGATCAAGAAAAAATCAAGCACCTCAAAGCGGAAGTCGAACAACTGAACCGGGAACAGAATAGAATCACTCAAAGCCTTCGTGAAGAAGAAAAGGATTTCCAGAAAAATAAAAATAAAAAACTACAATTAGAAGTACGCGCCGGAAAAACGGAAATCCACAAAATGATTCAAGAGATCAAAGGGGAAAAAAGCTTACCCAAAATACGCAAAGTAGAAAAGAAAATTCAAGCGATGGGCAAGGCCCCGCTGACATCCGATCATAATCTGGAGGAATGGAATCTCAGCTCAGACGATTTGGAATCTGGAGATACAATATTGCTTTTAAATCTGGGTGCAACGGCGACGCTTCTTGAATCTCCCAAAGGAAAGAAAAAGGTAAGAGTCCTAATGGGGAATATAACTACCGTTGTCGATACATCTTCGATACGCGGTAACCCCCGGCGTAAAAACAATCCAAAAAAAGAAAGTGAAAAAGTTTCGATGAATATCGAAGCCGAGTCACAAGGCGGGTCTTCCTGCGACCTCAGAGGCTTGAACTCTGAAGATGCAGAAACAAAAATGGAGACATTCATCAGTCGTGCAATCGTCACTAAAGTGCCACGGGTAACAATCATTCACGGGCATGGAATGGGAACGATAAAAACTCTCGTCAAAAATTACCTGGAAAAAGCAGGTCTTTGCAAACAGTTTTCTCCGGGCAGACGCGAAGAAGGTGGCACCGGCGTTACCGTTGTGGAGTTTTGACTTTCAAGCAATTAATCCTTTTATCTTTTTTTTCAATTTCGGTGTCAGCTTTTTTTCAAACCACGGGTTTTTCTTAAGCCAGATATTATTGCGGGGCGAAGGGTGCGGCAAAACAAAGTACTCGGGTTGATATTCTTGCCAGTTTTTCACCGTTTCGGTCAAGGTAGCTTTTTTGCCTGATTGCAAAAACCAGGCTTGAGCATATTGACCTATTAAAAGAGTAAGCCGCCTTTCGGGAACCTTATCGAGAATGGGCCGCATCCATGTTTCCGCACATTTAGGTGGGGGCGGCAGATCGCCAGACTTACCTTTGCCGGGATAACAGAATGCCATAGGTACAATTGAAAAATATTTCGTATCATAAAACTGTTCTTTGGATACCTGCATCCACTCACGCAATCTGTCACCGCTGGCATCGTTCCAGGGAATACCGGATTCCTGCACCTTGATTCCCGGGGCCTGACCAACAATCAGAATTTTTGATCGCGCAGAAAATGAAAAAATGGGTTTGGGGGGATAGGGAAGATCGGCCTCGCAGAGAGTACAGGCTTTGATATTTTTTTTGAGTACTCCCATTGTGTTAAACTTGTCCATAACCCTATATCAATAAAAGGAGGAATAATATGAATAGAAAAAATCTATCTTCTTTATCTATATTTTTAGTAGGCTTTTTAACATTTTCTAGCTCTGCATGGTGTGGGGAAGCACAAACCATTACTTTAGGAGGCAAACCTTTAACCCTAACGGGAGAGAAATTACAGACGGGGGAAATGCTTCCGACCGTCCTACTTCCTGACCTGGGATTGAACATGGTTGACTTGCAATCGTTCAAAGGCAAAGTGACCCTGCTGAGTGTCGTTCCTTCTCTGGATACCCCCACCTGCGACAAACAAACTCATATACTCAGCGAAGAAAATAAAGGCCTGGATAAAATCGCCAACCTGATAACCATCAGTCGCGACCTTCCTTTTGCACAAAAACGCTTCGCCAGCAAAACCAAAATGAAAAATATAACTTTTTTGTCGGACTATCGTGATGCCGAGTTTGGGAAATCAACCGGATTACTTATTAAAGAAAATCGTCTGCTGGCACGTGCCATTATCATTCTCGACTCTGAAGGAATCGTCAGGTATCTGGAAATTGTTTCAGAACTGTCAAAACTCCCTGACATGGAAAAGGCAATGGCATTTGCCCGCTCACTTTAAGTTTTCAAGGGAGGAGCCTTCGTTACCTATATTTTTAAAAACCCGACATGAGGGGTTGAGTTACGGCAATTTAAATCCAGAAAAATCGTTAAATCATACTGGGCATGGCCCGATTAGTTAAAGACTTTTATCAACTCACTGAACACTGCCTTTTCTTTTTTAAGTTTATTTTCGTTCCCAAGAACGCAGACGTTGCCTTCATCACGGATTTTTTGGAAAAGGTCCGCATAATTTTTCAGGTCTTCTGGCACGGTCGCTAATAGTTCGCGACGGAACTGCAACTTCATTTCATGCGTTCGCCCCGTGAGGTGATCGATCATGGAGGCTGATCCTTTCCTGTCTGGAGTCATAGGTGGGTCCATTTTCCCAACGCAACCGATAATTATTTTCTTTAATTCCTCCGAGGGAATTTCAAGCTGCCCTAAAAATTCGGCTATCTCATCGTACACGTTCAATGTTTCCGACAGGTTGGGATCACGGTAAGAGACGAGACCATAATCACCCGTCAAGAAATCAAAAGAATTGCTGCTTCCATACGCCCCGCCATGCACTCGAACCTTATCCCAAAGATAACCGGTACGAAGGAGTCCCTTCAATACCTCGAACTGCCCTGAATATTTAAATCCCATTTCATACAAGTTGGCACCCTTACCCACATACTGCACATTGCTGGCGGTTAAAAATCCCTCATTGGAAGGAACCGCCTGAAATTTCCACTCCTCTGCTTCAAACTTGGCATCAGGTAGAAGGTCATATAGATGGTTAATGCGTTTTTCAACTTTCGCATAATCCTTTTCTTCGCAAGTAATATTGAAAAGAATATTTTGTTTCGTAAAAATTCGCTCTGCAACTTTTTTGAATTGGCCTGCTACTTTCTGCGGATCTTTTTCTACCTGCTCTAACAGGTTTTCCAGAAACCGGTAATAGGTTATTCCATCGGTCAACTCGTCAAACTTTCCAAGACGGGAATGATAAGATTGCAACCTCGACAAAACATAATGGTTGCCGCTAGGGACAATGGAATCTTCCATATCCGCTTTCGCGCTACGAATTATTTCCACTAAGCGTTTGCTGTTTCCAAAACTATGCTCTGCCAACAATTCATCGAAGAGATCAAACAAGTCGTCCACTTTCTCCACCAGAGCCTTGCCATTGAAAAAAACATAGGAAAGGATGGATTGCCTGTCTTGAACCGTTGCCGATGAATAGTGGGAACTGCGAATGCCACCAGTGTGAATGCCAATCTTTTTTGAAATCTCAGTATAAGAATGTCGTTCCGTACCCATACCCATAATAAGAACACCCATCAAAGGAACATACTGAAGCAACTCTTGAGGCACGGCATGAATGTTAAAACCAATTTGAGTGTAAGCAATATGGTTAGTGAACAAATCATGAAATAGAATATTCTTTCCATCTACGTTTTTAACTTCCAAGGGATATTGTTCTATAGCATCGGGAACATCTTTAATTTCCAAAGAAGGAAGGGCTGCTAGTGCCTCAGGGCTGTCTGCCTGCAATTGTTTTTCCTGTAGCCTACCCGTTTCTTCTATCAGGGCTTTTATTTCTTCTGTACTCAACCCGCTTTTTACTTCCTTCAGTATTTTTCTCTCACGGGCTTCCCATTTTTTGCCTAGCCCGGCCTGTGGCGTGGCTATGAGAATACTCTTGTGGCTATTCCCTATTAGATAGCGACTTATCAAATCTTCAAAATATCTCTGACTGGATTTTTTCTTAATTTTTCGCATCACTTTTTCAAATTTCAAATGCGAAAAAGGGTCTTTACCGTACAACCACGAACCCAGCGCCTGAATATTGTAAACAATCCCTTTCGCAAAACCGCCAAAGTTTGCTTCGCGCAGGCGGAAGTCCACCGAGTTGACAGCCGACCGAACCATATCCTCTTCTATCCCGTTTTTAACCAGGTCTGTTAGAGTAGAATCAATGATACCGAGAATTTTTTCTTCATGCTCTGCCTCTGTGCCTTTCAATCCAACTGCGAACAAAGTGTCCGCGCGGTTGTCATCAAATCCACCACCAATAACTTCACTACCCAGTTGCGAATCAATCAGTGCCTTGCGCAACGGCGATGCAGACGTTCCCAACAAGAGATGGCTTAAAATGCTGAACCCCAGGCAATGCTCATGGTTGACGGCCTTGTCAAGCTTGATACCCATTAACACATAGGTCTTTTTATCTAATGATTCCTGACTGGATACTGGATAGTTAAAGGCTTTTCTTTTGGGCTTCCTGAAAGAGCGTTGGTGTTGAATGGAGGTATTCACGTCAATGCGGTCAAAATCTTTTAAATACTTTTCATTTAGAAACGTAAGATATTCAAGCGTATCGCCATCTCCATAGAGAAAAATCCTGCTGTTGGAAGGATGATAATGTCTTTTATGAAACTCCTTAAAATCACCATAAGTCAGATCGGGGATACTTTTAGGATCGCCACCTGATTCATAACCATAGGCCGTAGAAGGAAACAACGAATGGGCAAGTTGCCGGTCAATATAACTTTCTGGATCAGAAAACACCCCTTTCATTTCATTGAACACCACACCTTTATATATAATTTTATCTTCCGGTTTCGTCAACTCATAATGCCAGCCTTCTTGCTTGAAAGTATCTTCAGAAATTATGGGATAAAATACTGCATCCATATATACGTTCATCAAGTTAAAAAAGTCTTTTCGGTTCCTGCTAGCTACCGGATACATGGTTTTGTCTGGAAAGGTCATGGCGTTCAAAAAAGTCTGCAAACTTCCTTTCATCAATTCAACAAAAGGTTCTTTGACCTGAAAGTTTTTTGATCCGCACAGAACACTGTGTTCCAGGATATGGGCAACACCCGCATCGTTTGTTGGGGGAGTTCTGAAGGTTGCGCTGAAAACTTTATTATCATCGTCATTTTCCAGCACCATCACTTCCGCACCGGTTCCTTCATGTTCAAAGAAAAGTCCGAGCGATTTCAATTCTGCGATCTCTTCCTTCTTAATCAGTTTGAAACCTCTATAACTTTGATTGAGTTCGAAACTCATAAATTGCTTTCTCCAGTTTTAAAAGATGTAGGATAAAACGGAAATACATCGTATTGACTTAGATGCTTTTGGCTTCCGAACGATCCCATAAAGCTTAGCTACTTAGCCTTAATATCCAGACCTATCGGACAGTGATCGGAGCCCATGACTTCCGGGGTAATAAAAGAGTCTTTCACCTTTTTCATCAATCCCTCTGTCACAAAAAAATAGTCGATACGCCAACCAATATTTTTGGTACGCACATTAAAGCGATAACTCCACCAGGTATACTGATCTGGGTCTTCATTAAAGGCACGAAAACTGTCTACATATCCATGCTCAATAAATTTATCTACCCAGGCTCTTTCTTCAGGCAGGAATCCTGAATTTTTTTGATTGGCTTTTGGATTTTTCAAATCGATGGGCTTATGGGCGGTATTAACATCGCCCGTTATCACCAGCTCTCTTCCTTGCACCCGCAACGCTTCGCAATGATCAAGAAAGGCATCATAGAATTCCATTTTATATTGCAGTCTCTCTGCTCCACTAGTTCCATTGGGGAAATACACACTGAAAAGATCAAAGTCCTTAAACTCGATCCTGAGAACCCGTCCTTCGCAATCAAACCGCTCAATCCCTATCCCCAGATGAACGGCTACGGGTTTTTTTTTGGTGAATACAGCAACACCGCTATAACCCTTTCTTTCTGCGGGGTTCCAAAATGCGTGATAACCCTTTGGATTGAGTATGCTCTCATCGATATCTTCGGTTCGGGCTTTAATCTCTTGCAGACACACCACATCGGGTGCTTCGGATTCCAACCAATCAAAAAAACCTTTCTTGACTACGGCACGCAGGCCATTTACATTCCAACTAAAAATTCGCATAGAGTTTTGTAAGTTTTCTTAGGATTTCACACAAAATTTACCCTGGAATACTTGCATTCCCATTCTAGCGTATAAAGCTGGGTAGTATAAACAAGCAGGAAACCGTTTCGGCAAGAAATTATTCAGAAATTTCAAACTCAATTCTCATTCGGGCGGTAAATAGAGGCCAAAATAGCACCCGCCAATGTTATTTCAATCAATCCGCCTAAACACCATTGGGCTACCAAAGAACCTGGAAGCGGTTGAACAGCATACCAAATGAGATTGGGTGCGCAGAAAAAAACTCCCATCATCGCACCATATTTGACCCCTTCCATCAATCCCTTATTTTCATATCCTCTTAAAAAAAACAGGGAAAAAATCATGGAAAAAAGAAATTGCCCCAGGGTCAACCAGATAAAATAAAACTTCATATCCGATTCCGGCCTCCATAAGTTTGCCGTTTGCTGGTAGACCTCCTTCAAAACAACACTATGAAATATCCATTCATAGGTAAATATAAACAGGAAAACGGAGCCACTTGCTAAAACAAAACGTTTGGTATTCATTATTATTCTCCTAAATTATTTAATTCCAGTTACCTAGATAAAAAGCAGCGAGGTAGGCTAAAAATCCCAGCCATAAATTTCGACCAAGAGTTTGACAATGTTTAAAGGATTGCAAATCTTCAACTTTTGCATCAAATAAAAACCAATATTCGATTACAAACCATACTGGGGGTCCCATGGCCCAACCTGCAAATATCACATATCGCGGACAGCCAGTTAGATGAGAATGATAAGTGTAGCCGAGACCGATGGCCACCAGAACAGGCCCCAGTAACTTGCGAATTCTGCTTTTGCTCCATGTATTTTTTTCAAAATCAGAATCCATTTTTACCATTCTAAATTAAAAACTCACTTGGCCTTTATGGATTATAATAACAGCTTATCCTGCTTAAAAATAGTCATATATGATTGGTGTTGCATCCCATTTTTTTGATGGATTTTCACGAAAAAATATTTTTATCGCCTCAATAAAATCAACATAAACACATTACTTTCAATGGATTATATGCAGAGCCGGTTTTTAACTTAAAGCCGTGGTTTTTGATTAAAAAATAGGGTATCCTTTGATGTACGTTTGAATTTAATTCTCAATACAAAAAATTAAAAAACACAGTTATCTTAGGGAGGATAAATGTATGTGGCGATACAATCGAGCGGGATTGACTTTTCTAATGCTGGCATTTTTTATATTCGCCTTGGTGCTACCTACCATGGCCGCCGAAACGCCAGACCCCACGGCATGTGATGGCGATGGAAGTAGTGTCCGAAAAGGTCGCCCCGGTGTTGCTCCCGTTGAGGTCAGAGATGGTGTTGGCCCCACAAAAGAGTTGATACGTTCCGGGATATATTCAGTTGCGGCTAAATCTTCCGGAAAGGTATCGAAAGAAGACAAACGACATTTATGCTTGGCATTGTCCCCTATCAAAAAACCTGAATCACGCTACGCCCATAAAGATCACAGCAATTATTATTGCACCCTGATCTTAAATCGAGATAGCCAGGCTTATTGCTATGCAGTAGTCCAAAGCGACCCCGGCAAATGTAAAAATATTGTAAGTGCCGAACTTGAAAAAGAATGTCTTGAAAAAGCGAAATAGTCATTTCATTTTAACTTAAGAAAAAGGGCGGCCCAAGGGTCGCCTTTTTTTCTACCTCCTAATGAGCCAGATCGAACTGGATGTCAGGAATTTAAAAGTTTCCTTCTCCACCCCTCAAGGAAACTTTTTAGCCGTCAATGGAATAAACTTCCAACTGCACAGAGGAGAAACATTGGCGCTTGTTGGTGAATCGGGTTGCGGTAAAACCGTGAGCGCGCTTTCCATCCTGAGACTTCTTCCCGAACCCCCTGCAAAAATAACCAGTGGCGAGATTATTTTTGCAGACAAAAACCTTCTATCCCTCAACGCCAAACAAATGAGAGAAATACGAGGTAAGGAAATTGCCATGATCTTTCAGGACCCCATGACCTCCCTCAATCCTGTTTTGACCGTCGGAGAACAGCTTATTGAAACCCTTTTTCGGCATAAAAGCTTAAATAGAAAAGAAGCACTAAAAATATCTGCACAATTACTGGGAAAGGTGGAGTTACCTTCTCCTGAAGAAAAATTAAAACAATTCCCACATCAACTAAGCGGTGGCATGAGACAACGCGTCATGATCGCCATGGCCCTGGCCTGCGAACCCAAAATTCTAATCGCCGATGAACCTACCACAGCACTGGATGTTCTTATTCAAGCACAGATTCTAGAGCTTCTTGAAAACCTAAAAAAGGAAACCGGAATGTCCATGCTGCTTATCACTCATGACCTTGGAGTAGTCACAGAAATTGCGGAACGGGTTATGATTATGTATGCAGGGGAAGGTGTAGAGACAGGCTCGACAAAAGACTTACTGGATAACCCGCATCACCCCTATACAAAAGGATTGATTTCTTCTCGTCCGCATCTGGGATCTGCTAGAGAAAAAGGACAACGGCTCACAGAAATTCCTGGAAGCGTTCCGTCCCCTCATCAACGACCGACTGGCTGTGCTTTCCACCCGCGCTGTGATTGGTCAACCGAACAATGCAAAACGCAAAAACCTATATTACAAAACACAAATCAAAATCGACAGTTCAGTTGCCACCTGCAACCGGGGTCGATATGACTGATAACCACTCATTTCTGGAAGTACGAAACCTTAAAAAATATTTTCCGCCTGGAAAAATTATTCTGGGAAATAATACAACCTCTGTCCGTGCGGTGGATGGTATTTCGTTCACACTTAAGAAAGGAGAAACACTGGGTCTTGTAGGTGAAAGCGGATGTGGTAAATCGACAGCCGCACGCACCCTGCTGCGACTGGAAACCCCAACCTCCGGCTCGGTTCACTTCAAAGGAAAAAATCTCGCATCCCTTTCAGAAATCGAACTTCGCAATCTGAGAAAAGAAATGCAGATGATTTTTCAAGACCCTTTTTCATCAATAAATCCGCGACGAAAAATAGGCGATGTATTGCGCGAACCTTTTGCAATACATGGATTCAAAGAGAACGTATCCGAAGCTGTGATGGGACTGCTCGATCAGGTTGGCCTTTCATCCGATTATGTTAACCGCTATTCCCATGAGATGAGCGGCGGTCAATTGCAGCGCGTGGGAATTGCCAGAGCCATCGCATTAAATCCAACTCTGGTGGTTGCTGATGAGCCAGTGTCAGCTTTGGATGTTTCCATACAAGCTCAGATCATCAATTTGATGATGGATTTAAGAGAAAAACTGGGAATAGCCTTTCTCTTCATTTCACACGATATGAGTATTGTGGAATATTTTTGTGACCGAGTGGCGGTGATGTATCTAGGAAAAATTGTTGAAATTGCCAGTAGCGAAGAAATTTACAAAAGGCCCGAACAC
>WASW01101560.1_pt1 | contig 23667 bp, 24 predicted proteins | sample 5698521 | NCBI WGS metagenome assembly WASW01 (sample SAMN11175560, study PRJNA528189) | sponge metagenome | isolation source: marine sponge | host: Leucetta | place: Antarctica: Western Antarctic Peninsula, King George Island | collected 2013-01
AAAGTTTTTGCTTACATTGACCAGGAAGATTCTCCCCGCCCTGTCACGTTCCAACTGGATATGCTCCGCAAAGTCGGTTTTGTGGAGGTCGATATTTTACATAAAAATTCATGCTTCGCGGCATTTGGTGCGAGGAAAAGCCTCTGATGCGCTCCTTAGCTGAGAGAGATCTTGCGATCCTTTTCATTCTAAGATAGAAAGTCCTCTGCTCATTCAGAGAGTGGAATGGTTTCAGATTCTATTTTCAAAATAACAATCTTTCAATTTAAGGAGTCGTCATGTTAAAACTTTATGGATTTCCCGTTAGCAATTACACCAATATTATCATGCTGGCCTTGCTTGAGAAAGGGATCGAATTTGAATATGTGATGGCTCGACCTCAACAGAGTCCTGAATTTTTAAGCAAAAGCCCGATGGGAAAAGTCCCTGCCTTGGAAACAGATCAGGGGTTCTTGTCAGAAACATCTACCATTCTTGACTACCTTGAAGAAACAGGGGGAGGGCCAGCGCTCTATCCTGCGGATGCTTTTGGCAAAGCCAAGGTCCGAGAATTGATCAAGCACATGGAGCTCTATGTGGAGTTGCCCGCTCGTCGAGTGTACCCCGATGCGTTTTTTGGAGGAAAGACTTCAGAACAAAATGTCGCAGAAGTCCGCCCCTTATTGGAAAAAGGATTTGCTTCAGTCACCGCCCTTGCTGAATTCGCCCCCTATATTGCCGGTCGTGAACTCACCTATGCCGATTTCTATGCTCAATTTGCTTTAGGCGTGGCGACTCGCGTCACAAAAATCCTCTATAATTGGAATGCGCTGGAAGAATTTTCGGAACTCAAAATCCTCTTGGCAAAATTGGGCGAACGTGAATCGTTTCAAAAAGTCGCCGCTGAGCAAAAGGCCGCAATGGCAGATGGATAGATCAACGCCTGATGAATTCCAGCGTCAATAAGGAAGAAGCTCTGCCATCCCTCCTCAAAATCGGATCAACCGTTTTCAGGAGATTTCCAAGCTGGGTTGATCAAACTGGTTAAAATGTGAGTTTCCCATTTCCCATTGATTCTCAAATAATCGGCTTCTTGGCCATTGATTTTAAAACCAAGGCGTTTCAACAGATTGCTACTTCTTTGATTGCGCGGAATATAATTGGCTTCAATCCGATGAAAATTCAAACGATGAAAAACATAATCAATCGCCCCTGCTAAAGTCTCGTGCATCAGCCCTTTTCCTTCAAAAGATTGACCAATTTTGTAACCCAGACGGCAGGATTGAAAAACACCACGCTCGAAAGTTGTAAAATTCACCATCCCAATGACTTGCTCGCTTTGTTTTTGATAAAGACTCAATTTTAAGGATTGTTCCTTCAAAAACTCTTGCTGAGCGATCCGGATTTGATCCTGCCAAAATGAAACCGTGTAAAAATCGCTTCCTCTGCGCGGCTCCCAAACCGTGAGATGGTCTTGATTGTCTTTGTGAAAATCAACTATATTTTGTGCTTCTGAAACATCAGGAATTCTCAGCAACAATCGTCTCGTTTCAATAATAGGATTATGAATCATTGTCTTCGCCTTCCTCAATCCGTGAGACAAGCCGGATCAAATTGGTAGCCGCCTTTAAGCCACTCAACAATCTCGCCAGCATAAGGGCTGTCTGGATATTTCTGATACTTTGCCACCAGCGCTTCACAAGCCTCTGCATCAAGATTGTCCAATCCTTGATCTTGGAAAATCGCTCGGTCTTCGTTGATGTGGTGAGCGATCTCACTCCCGCATAATTGCTGACAAGCCTTCAGAAAAACCCGCTCCGGCAAATAAGTCGTTCCCGCAGTATAGCTTTCCCAAAGGGTTTGTAAAGGAATGCGAGACAAGCACGCCTGATTCATGGGATTGATCATGTGCCCGTTCGTCAGTTCTGCCAGTTTGGGATGGTTTTTAAAGGCTTTTAAATGCAGAAATTTAGACTGTTTCTCCCCATCATTGGCCAGACAGTTGTCCCAAATGAGAGGTTTTCGCTGGAAACGCTCAGCGACTTCTTTTAAATGCGATTCCGGGTATTCTTGAGAAATGACTTTGGCACCTGTCCAAAATAAATGAATGTGGGGATCCAGCAAGCACCCTAAATCTTCCAGATAATTTTTTGGCATTTGCCCGAAAACTTTCAGCAGAATCGGATCATCTGAGTAATAAGTAGGGCACATGATCAAGGTTTTCGCCGTACTGATCTCTGCAATCTGATGAAGAATATCCGCCTGCAATTGAGCAAGATTGGCGAGATCGCCTTTCATGTCATCAAACAGGATGCACAAGATATCGGGTTTGATCGCATTCAGTTCATCAATTTTCTTCTGTAGTTTCGCTTTAGCCTTAGCATCATAGTTTAAATAGATTTCATAAGGACTCAAACCCACTCCAAATTGAACCCCTCTGTCCTGATAGTGGCGAACCAACCCTGCCATCTTTTTTCGCTGCTCTGGTGGCCAAGGCGCATCCCATCGCTTTCTCAAAAACGCATCTTCTTTGGGCGCATAAATGTAAAATTGGTGGCCATTCTCTTTGAGAAAATCGGCATAATTCCTGCGATTCTGCCAGCTCCAGGAACGGCCAAAAAAACCTTCAATCACCCCAAGATTGAGTTGATAATCCTCAGTCATCGCCCCCCAGTATTTCCACCATTTAGTCCATTCTCCGTTGATTTTTTTATTGAATGAATGGGATCGCTGTGACAGACGCGCCCTTCCTGCCCGTAGGAGTTTCCACTGTCAATCCTGTTCCCAGCATGGTGTAATCCACTGAAACAATGGCATAACCGATACTTTTCTTTAAACGAGGAGAGTACGTCGCGCTGGTCACAATGCCACAATTTTCTTCCTGATGATAAACCGGCCAATGATTTTCATTGACGGGCAGATCCTCCCCATCAAATTCAAGGCCCACTAAATGGCGTTTCACGCCTTCAGCTTTGATCCGGCGCAAGGCATCTCTTCCGCTGAAATCCTCCGCTTTGTCCAAGTGGCAATATTGCGCTAAATTGAGTTCAAACGGGTTATTTTCAGTCGTCATGTCGTTGCCATAAGAAAGCAAACCACTCTCAATCCGTTCAATCGAATTGGGAGATGCCGGCGCAATCTGATATTTTTTGCCAAGATCCATGATCATTTCCCACAATTGCTCTCCATAATTCCCGGCCCGCAGATAAAGCTCATAACCGCCTTGTTTGCTCCAACCAGAACGAGCGACCAGCAAAGGGATGCCGTCGAGTTCGGTTTCTCGGAAACGGAAAAATCCAAGTTGCTTGATCCAGTCTCCAAAAAGTTCTTCCATTAAAGGAAGGTTGTTCGGGCCTTGAATCGCCAAGGGCGAGACATCGGGTTCACAAAGTGTCACATCCAGCCCCATTCCCTGAGCAAGCCCTCGCGCATAAAGCAGGACATCGGAGTCTGCAAGGGAGAGCCAAAAGTGATTTTCTCCTAAACGCAATAAAACCGGATCGTTGATAATCCCCCCATCTTCGGCGGTAATGATGGCATATTGGCATTGACCAATTTTACATTTTGACACATCACGAGGGGTCATGTATTCCGCTAATCGTAAGGCATCCGGCCCCATAATTTCCACTTGACGCTCACAAGACACATCCCAAAGAGTGACATTGCTGATCAATTTCCAGTAATCGGCTTCAGGATTTTCATAATAGAGAGGCATCAGCATGTGGTTGTAAACCGTGAAGCCTTTGGCACCCCAACGGAGGGTTGCGTCATAAAACGGGGATTTGCGGAGACGTTGCGATATCCCCAAGGTGAGTTGATGAGCCATTTGGTTATTCTCCGATTGATACTATTTTTAAAAACGATCTTCAGAAACATGCGCCACATTGAAGCGGCATGTTGTGTTATCCCCTTGATAAAAAGGGGTCAAGTCATAATTGGCATGAGGCTTAAAATTTTTATAGATCCTTTTCGCCCCGCCCCAAATCTCCGAAAAGGAACTGTAAAATTGATGTCATTGCGACAACCGCAGTTTCACTTCTGAGGATTCTCGCTCCGAGGTGAATCCCTTTCATGCCAGCTTGATAAGCCATTGCCAACTCCTCTGTAGCCAATCCTCCTTCCGGGCCAATCAGGATACGCTGGGATGAAGAAAGAGACGCGGGGAGTTTGAGCAAATCGGCGGCAGTGATCGTGTTTGCCGAAGGTTCTCTTGAAAGCACCCATTGCTGGGAGCAGGGGGGCAATGCGGAAAGGAGTTCCTCTAGATTGGGAAAGAAGCGAATTTCTGGAGGCAACTGCCGCCCCGATTGTTTACAGGCTTCCTGTGCGATTTTTTTCCAACGCTCGCGCAATTTTTCTTGCTGAGAAACGCTCATGTTTCTTGGCGAATAATGGGCCTTGAAAATCAAAAAACGCGCCCCTCCCAATTCCGTCACTTTCTGAATGATCCAATCCAACGCTTTTTCTTTGGGCAATCCCAGCAAAACCTCCAGATCCAAAGCCGAGGGCGGCAGGGCAGGAAGGGATTTTTGGACTTGAAAAGCCAGCTGGCGACGAGTCACTTCCTCCAGGATCGCTTGAAAATGCTGTTTGCGTTGATCCTGCAATTCAATCATTTCTCCTTTTTTAACACGCCTGGAATGGATCAGATGTTGCGCTTCTTCTCCCGTCAGTTTGGCAAATTGCCCCACTTCTAAAATGCCATCAAATACAAAATAAGACATTGCTTTGTTCTTCCTAAACTTGACACCCCACACATCCCGAAGTAATTTGCGGGGAATCGAGTGTTGAATTAAAAACTTCTTTTTCTGGTGCGATTATGGACAAAATGGTTTTATTGGTCAATGGACCGAATCTGAATTTACTAGGAACGCGGGAAACCTCCATTTATGGAGAGACAACCCTTGCTGATATTGAACAGCACCTCGTTCAATTTTTCAAAGAGCATGCGCTGGGATGTCGCCCCTTTCAATCAAATTCTGAAGGCGAATTGATTGACTGGCTCCACGCCAATCGGGATGCTGATTTTCTGATCATGAATCCCGGCGCTTATACCCATACCAGCGTCGCTCTGCGTGACACGATTTTGGGGATCAAGATTCCTTTGATTGAAATTCATATTTCCAATATCCTCAAACGAGAACCCTTCCGACACCATTCCTATTTTTCTGACATTGCGATTGGCTCAGTGGTTGGTTTGGGAATCCAGGGTTATGAGTTAGCGGCTCGTGCTGCGATTGAACATTTATCCTAAATTACCTGTGCGTACGATTCTTTTCATGGTGATTGGATTTTTCTGCATTTGGAATGCCGGGGTGGCCTTTGTCGCCGCCCAGGGATTGCCTAATTTACAGATTGAGGCCAAAGATCCTTTCTTCGATCAGATCAATCAAATTTATCGCTTCAAAAACGCGACCCTGAGCTGGGCAGATATCAATCTCGAAGCGGGTGAAGTCGAAATAGATATGAAGAAGCGGACATTGCTTGCCACCAGCTTTGTGCGGTTTTCTGATGAGCGCATCATTGCAATTTTAGATCGGCTCGAAATCGATCTAAAAACAGAAAAGGCGATTTTTTATGATGCCGCCATCTATGACGCGGTCACCAAAGTTTATATGACCGCGAAAGAGACCACTAAAATCGACAAAGTGCATTTTGTGGCCAAACAATGTTCGATCACCACTTGTAATCCAGAAAACCCTGTCTGGAAAATTACAGGAGAGCGAGTCAATTATCAACAAGACAATTTTTCTTCAGCAGAGGGAGCGGTTTTGCTGGTCAAAGACATCCCCGTCTTCTATTTCCCTTACCTCCTCTGGCCCACGGTGAGCAAACGTCAAACAGGGTTTCTCGCCCCTGAATATCAATCGTTGCAGAGTTCTGAAGATAAATTTGATTTGGGATTGAAGCTCAGAGTGCCTTATTTTTGGGCGATCAGCAAGGATCAGAATTTGACATTGTTAGCGGATTTTATTGGAAATAGAGGAACGGGAACCGGATTTAAATATGAATACGCGTTTCGAGAAGGATTGCGAGGCGAGTTGAATTTCTGGCAAATCCAGGAACGTGAGAAACGTGATCCGGCTCAGGAGAGTGGCCGCCTCAAAGAAGAAGAAATCGCCGGTTCCCAATTAAGCCCGCCTCGTTACAAATTGACTTTCAATCACAACCAAACTCTAGGAAAACGGACACGGTTTCTCTCTTCTGGGCAAATTTTCAGCGATAGTCAATTTCAACGTGAATATGATCGAGTTCATGAACCCAACCCCAATTACGGACAGCACTTGAATTTGAATATTTCCCGTCAGTTTGATCTCGGCGATGTGAGTTTTTTAATTGACCGAGAATCGGTGTATGAAGAAGTGGCTCTCTTGAATCAAAACTTTATTGAAACCCGTGTCCAGCGGTTGCCAGAAATCACAGCACATTATAGCGAAACTCCTTGGGATTTCCCGGTGACTTTGGAAATGAACGGAGCGGTCACGCGTTTTCATCGAGATAAAGGCGTGATCGGTTGGCGGGAAATTGTGACCCCCTATTTGCGCTATCGGTTTTCCCCCTTTGAAGGAGTCAATACGACGGTGGGTTACGGCAGACGGCTGTCCTCCTATCAAGTGCGTAATCCCACCGGTACTCCCGTTTTTTACGAGGATCAGGATGGGAAGCGGGAACTCGCCTTGGGAACTCGCACGAGTCAAGAATTTGGTTATGGAATTGATGTTGCCGAAGTCGAAGTCAAAACAACGTTGTCCAGAGTGATTAGATCCGATTCTGATATCTTCAGTCGTTTTAAGCATATGATTCGACCGCGGATCCTCTTTGAATCTATCGGCGATGTGAACCAGGATAAAACCCGTTCAATCGTGTTGCCGACCATTCGAGTCTCCGATCCAGATCCTGTCGATTTTTTTGATAAGAAAGATGCGTTACCAGGGAAGCAATTGCTGATTCTGCGGCTCGACAATTGGTTATTAGCGAAAAAGCATTTATTGGGGCGCGAAGTGACTTTGACCGAGCGTTCCTTACAACTTTTAAAAAACTCCCGTTTGAACCCCACGACCCTGAAAAAGTTAGAAGAATTGACCAATCAAAAGTTTTTTTCAGAGACCGAGTTTTTATCCAAACTGAATGTGTTATTGGCCAATCGACTGACGCTTGAACAAGAAAATTTGATCTTATCCTATCTCAAAAAAGGCGTCCGTAGCCGTCGAACGAGAGCAGGAGAGGGGGCCAATCGAGAAAGCAAAAGCTGGGTTTTTTCACGGTTGAATATTATTCAACGACTCAATCTGCTGCGGCAGGATAAAAATTTTGAACCCAAGGGTCCAGAAATTGAGGATCAGGAAACAGAGAAGGGGAAATCGTTGCTCCCTCTGCAACTCGAATGGAACTTGGCTCCGGGGCCTAAATTTTCCGTTGATTTTTTTCTGCGTTATGATTATCAAGCCAGTCGCGTGGTTGAATCCAAAGCCACTTTCAATGTGCGAATTAGCTCCGACAATCAGGCGAAAATCCGCTTTCATAACAACGAAACTCCGTATCGAACCCCCAATAATATCTTCCATGAAAAAACGAATACGCTCAGTTTCGGTAGTGTCTTTGAAGCACAGGATGATTTATCATTTGGCTTCAATGGAAAACTCAATTTGAATGTCTCCGATGAAAGTGCTTTGCGGCGTCGCTTGATTGAAGATTCTTTTTTTATCAATTACCACCCCCTCTGTTATGTCGTTAGTTTAATCTTCAAAGAACAGACGGAACAAACGCTTACCAGTGGCGGCGGACGAAAGGAAATTATCGATTCTTCCATCGCGCTGACTATTTCATTAGGGCAGGTTTTGCCTCTCCCCGAACAAACCTTTCGTTTTTAGGGTTGCTCACATGAAAAGGATTATTTTATCTGGTTTCTTGCTCCTCAGTCTCTTGGCAAGTGGGGTTGGTTTTGCCCAGGATTCCGACCTGACAGAAGCGGGGGCTTCTCAGAAAAGTATGCAAGAACGCAGTTTGGAGGCTCAAGGAGTCATTGCGATTCCTGATCCGAAATTCATTACAGAAGGTTCTTCCGGCAGAACACAAGGGGTTTATTTTGGAGTCGGGTTTCGGCAACTCCGGCTAGATTTTCGAAACGGGCGTTCCATTGCTAATAATGATGGCACCATCAATGGGGTGGCCTTCAATCTCGGTTATTTTGCGGAAAATCAAATCTGGGAATATTCCCGACATGTGACCATTTTAGATTTGAGTGAAACGTTGACGTTCAAGGAGCGTCCGTTTAATTTTGTGGAAGTGATTCAAAACAATTTATGGTATTTCCGTTCGATCAAGGTGGCCAAAGATTTTTTTCTAAATTATGGTTTGGGAGCGCAAAGTGCCGAAATCCGTTTGATCTTCAACGTACCTGAGAATTCCACACCTGAGAGTTCCACACCTAAGAATCCCACAGAAGACAGCACCCCCGCATTGGAAGATACCACCGAATTGCGTCGAGAAGATTCGCTGCTTTGGGGAGGGGGTGGCGCCTATTTCATCACCCCTGATTTTTTTATCCAGTATCGCTTCACGCAAGGGAATTATTCCCCCTTGCTCACAAACCATAGTGTGGACAATGCCCTGCACTCGACTCAGATCCACACGTTGTTTCTCCAATATTATTTTTCTCTCTAAAATCCGAAAACCACGAATTTAAAGAAAGGAAAGGTTGGTCGGAAAACAACTCATTGTCAGCAAAATAAATGCGGTTTGACGGAAGGTAGCAATAAAAAAAGGGGCTTATTGGCGAACTCAGATAGTTGAAGTTCCGAGGATACTGAAGGTCACCGAGAGATAAATCAGGATCCCTAAGAGATCGTTGGCCGTGGTGATGAAAGGGCCTGTTGCGATGGCAGGATCGACATTGAGGCGTTTCAGGAGAATCGGGACTGTTGAACCGACACTAGCGGCCAACATGACCACCGCAATTAAAGCAATTGCCGTGATCATCCCTAATTGAATATCAGTCGTGATCATCCAGACCATCAAAAATAAAATCAAAGCGCAGATAGGGCCATTCAGCAGACTCACTCGCAACTCTTTCCAAAGCCTTTGCAGCAAATCGGTGGGGCGGATTTCCCCGGTTCCCAAGCCGCGGACGACAATCGAAGACGATTGAATGGCGATATTTCCCCCCAAAGCGGCAATCAAAGGCATAAAATACATCACTTGAGGTAAATTGATCAGGGCACTTTCATACTCGCTCATGGCCAAGGCGGCGAGAAATCCACCCCCCAGCCCTAAGATCAACCAAGGCAACCGATCTCTCGATGTTCGAAAAACGGACATTTCTAAGATCTCTTCTCCCCCTGTTCCTGCAATATGAGCGATATCTTCCTGATATTCATCATGCAAGACATCCATCAGATCATCAATGGTAATCCGTCCAATCAGTTTTAAATATTTATCAATCACAGGAATCACCACCAAATCATATTCCTGAGCAATCCGAGCGACCGCTTCCTGATCCATATCAACATCCACCGCCACCACATTGGGATTCATCAAATTCTTGATCAACTCTCCCTGATCGGCTAGTAAGAGTTTGGGAACCGTTACCATCCCGATTAAATGCTGGTATTCATCGACCACATAAGCGACATAAAAGGTTTCCAGCTCCTCTTGTTCGATCAAATCACGAATCGCCTCAATCGCCTCTTGCACCGTTTGATCTCCGCTCACCGAAACCACGACGGGGTTCATCAAGCCTCCCGCGCTTTCTTCATCATATTGCATTAAATTGGTGATCTCTTCCCGGTCTTTCGTTGGTAAGGCTTCTAAGACTTCCTCCGCTTTGCTTTCATCCAGGATCGAGACCATATCCGCCGCGTCGTCCCCTTCCATTTCTTCAATGATTTCGCCCAATTGTTCGGTATTCATCTGGCCGACAATTTCTGAAAGAACCGGGGAAGAGTGTTGCAAATGGGAAAGCACGTCGGAGGCAATTTCTTTGGAAAGTGCCTCTAAAACCGTCATCTGATGCTTGAGCTTCAACTGCAAGAGGCTGTTGGCAATTTCAACACTGTCAAGTTCCGTCAGTAATCCCCGCAACGCTTCTGTTTTTCCAGCATTGATCAGTTTTTTGATGAGCTTATGATTGAAATGTTCGGGCATGGGAATCCTCAGGATAAAACGCGTAATTCCTTCATGGTATCAATGAGAGCTTGAGCGCGGTTTTTGGCGGTTTCGATAGCCTCATCATTGAGGTTGAAAGCTTCTGACAAGCGGACTAAGGTTCGCGCTTCTTCCTTGGAAATATCGCTATCTATTCCTGCCAGGAGAAAAGCCGAAGAAAGTAAATCGATTTGTGCCTCTTGTTCAATTTTGAGGTCTGACAAAATATGAAGGAGTGGATCGAGGTTGTTTTGGTACTCTTGAAAACGTTTTTGAATGAATTCCAGATCCAGATCACCGCTCTCGTTGCCAAAGGAACATAAGGTCGCCAGCAAGCTCAATTCCCGCCCGTCTTCCTGTTTTCCATCGGAATGGATCACCGCCAGCATCGCTAATATTTTTGCTTCCGCAAGTGAAATCTGATCTGAATCGACGGTTTGTTTGCCTCCGCCGATTCGATGATTTGTGCTCAAGGTTTTCGTGATATGTTCTGTGTGTTCTTTAACCGTATTGATGTCTTCCAAAGTGAGGCGCAAGCTAGTGCCCAAGCGATTTAAAATTTGTGTTTCTTCTTTTGAAACAGAGCCATCAATGGAGGCTAATAAGTAGGCAGAGGACAATAAATCCATTTTATCATCCCGAATATCGATGGACTCCTCCAGTTTTCCAAAGAGGGTATCTAAGTTATTTTGATAGCTTTGAAACCCTTGAATATAACTGGGGATATCCATCCCGAACAACCGTTTATCAAAGGCACACAATGCTTCGAGCAGCCCCATTTCACGTTTCAGATCGGTTTTTTCATCGGAATAAATCACCGCGACCATGGCCAAAACCTTCGCTTCTGGGAAGGTCAATTCTTTAGAGAACACGTTTTGTTTGAATTGTTTGAATTGTTTGAAAATTTTTTTAACAGGCATGGAAAACCTCGGCAAAAGGAAAATGGATTGATTGAAATTTAATAGAGGAATTTGAAAAGAAATGCAACCAGAATTGAAATAATTGTTGACGAAAACCCTCAAAGTAAGATACAAAGTGCGTTTATTTATAATCACTTACTGAAAGAGGAGTTTTCGATGTCAGCAGAAACATTGACAGCAAAAATACGCCACTCCAAGGGAAAAAAGGCCACACGCCAATTGAGACACGAGCAGCGAATCCCAGCGGTGCTTTATGGTGCTGGTCAAGCGATGATGATGTTGAACATGCCTGAAGAGACGACCCGACGGTTTATTGGCAAATTGGAGGGATCTCACCAATTGGTTCCTTTGCAGATCACCGATGAACAGGGAGAAACCACGGAACATGATGTCCTGATTCAAGAAATTCAAAAACACCCCTATCGACAGCAATTGATCCATTTGGATTTTCGACGATTGGATGTGGGAAAAGCGATTTCTTTGAAAATTCCAATCCGCATTGTGGGAGAAGAAGCGTCTCAGGGAGTGAAAGAGGGCGGGATCATTCAAATGATTGTGCGTGAAGTGCCTGTCACCTGTTTGCCTACCAATATTCCAGAATTTATCTCAGTCGATGTTTCTAATTTAAAATTCCATGAATCGATTCGAGTCCATCAAATTGAATACCCAGAAGCTGTCGAGAGTTCTACGGATCAAGATTTCAGTGTTGTCACCATCATCGGACGGACACAGGCTGAAGAGGTTGAGGCTGGCATTGACGCTGAAACGGTAGCGGCTGAGCCTGAAAGCTGATGAAATTGATTGTCGGATTGGGGAATCCAGGCTCTGCTTATGAGAGGAATCTGCACAATACGGGTTTCCTTTTTTTGGAGCAACTCGCGAAGGAATTAGGGGATCCTCCGTTTCGAGAAAAATTTCAAGCAGAGATCGCAAAATCGAATTGGCGGGGAGAAGATTTTATCCTGATGAAGCCCCTGACTTTTATGAATAACAGTGGTCAATCGGTTTCTGCCTGCCAAAAATTTTTTAAAATTGAGCTTGAAGAAATCGTTGTCATTTATGATGACTTAGACCTCCCTCCAGGAAAAGCGCGATTTCGTTCCAATGGAGGACATGGCGGGCACAATGGAGTTCGCTCGATTATGCAACATTTAGAAAACCAGGATTTTAAAAGGGTGCGTCTCGGAATTGGTCGCCCTCCTGCCGGAATGGAGCCTCGCCACTATGTCTTGAGTAATTGGAAAGACGCTGATTTGAGCCAATTCGCAAAAATTCAAAATGAAGTGATTGAGAGCTTGATACGATTTATTAGCGATTCCATTTTTGAAACAAGATCTTTTAGTAACAATGACTGTTGATCAATGAGAGCAACAGCAATTTTCCTTGTCTGTGCAAAACAGGCTTAACTCGGAAGGAAACAATTATATGCAAGGATACGAAAGTATTTTTATCACAGACCCTGATTTGTCAGAGGAAGCTTTGACAGGGATTCTTGATAAAATCAAAAACACCGTGACTGATCAAGGTGGCGAAGTGCAACAATACCATTTGTGGGGGCGTCGCCGTCTTGCTTATCTGATCAATAAAAAAGCCTATGGAACCTACCATCTTTTTTACATCACAGGTGGCCAAGAGATGTTGAAAAGTCTGGCACAGCAGTATCGTTTCACAGAAGAAATCATAAGATTTCAAACGATTCGGGTTGAAAATATCCAAGAAGAATCTGAGAGATTTCTGCAACTTATTCAAAAATCCGCAGAGCCAGAAAATGTAGAGCGGAAAGGCAGAGATAAAACTCGTTCAGCAAACGATGGCAAAAAAGTGGAGAGTCGTTCTGAAAAACCTGTCGCTGAAGAAAAGGCTTCTGAAAAACCTGCTTCTGAAGAAAAGGTTGCTCAAGAACCCGAAGCAGTCATCGCACCTCCGCAAGAAGAAGAAAAGGTTGCTCAAGAACCCGAAGCAGTCATCGCACCTCCGCAAGAAGAAGAAAAGGCTGTTCAAGAACCCGAAGCAGTCATCGCACCTCCGCAAGAACCAGTGGCTGAGGAAGCCGTAAGCAATGAAGAGGAGAAATAAAATGGCCCATCGACCCAAACGACGAAAACTCATTCCACGCAAACGCAAATTTTGTCCGTTTAAAGAAGCCGGCATTGAAGTTGTCAATTATAAAGACATCGACTTACTGAAGGATTATGTTACGGGTGCGGGTAAAATCATTCCCAGCCGGATTTCGGGTGTTTCTGCCCCCTATCAGCGGATGTTGAGAAAAGAAGTGAAACGAGCGCGAAACCTAGCACTTCTTTCATACACAGAAGGCTACTTTTCTCCAAATTAATAAACACCACAGCAATCGGCAAGACCTCGTTCTTTCATGAGAGAAACGAGCGGTTGTTCAATCTGAAATTTTTCATAACAAGAGATGCGTCGTGAAAGTTATTCTAGTACAAGATATTGCCAATCTAGGGACATTGGGCGATCAAATTCAAGTAAAAGACGGTTACGCTCGAAATTTCCTGATCCCTCAAGGCAAAGCCATATTGGCTTCCAGTAAAAAATCTAAAGAATTGCAGCATCGCATGCAATTTTTTGAAAAGTTGCGACAAGCTGCCATCGAAAATGCAAACGGAGAAGCCGCCAAGTTAATCACGGTTAAATTCCAAATACAGAAAAAGGCCGGGCCAGGCGGGCGTTTATTCGGTTCAGTGACCAATACAGAGATCACGACCTTGATCCAAGAACATGGGTTTGAAGTCACTCGCCGTCATGTGATCCCCTATGAACCGATCAAGACCATCGGAACCCACAAAGTGAGTGTCAAACTACACAGTGAGGTGAAGGTCGATATCAATGTCACGGTGATCTCCGATCTGGTCGCATCAGAACCTTCTGCCGGTGAAGCAGAGCAAGTCCCTCAGGATCAAGTTGGCTCAGAAGAAACCGTTGAGGCTTCCCCAGAAACCTCCGCTGATTCGGAAGAAACCGTTGAGGCTTCCCCAGAAACCTCCTCTTAAATCTGCATCCTTGATGCATTGGGATGATTCAAAGAATTAGTCTGAATGCTCTTTCTTTGGTGTTCTTATGGCTTCACAAGACTTTCCCACAGAATTATTGCCTCATGACAAAATCGCGGAGCAAGCGATTTTGGGGGCAATTATCATCAAAAATGAAGTCCTTCCTCAAATCTCAGAGGCCCTCGCTTCTGCTGATTTCTTTTCTCCGGCTCATCAAAAGATTTTTCAAGCCGTCCTGGAGTTATCCGAACGGAATGAACCGATTGATGAAGTCACCCTCGGTACATTCTTGAGAGATCGGAATCTGTTGGATCAAACAGGCGGAGTGGATTATTTAGTGGTCTTGGCGCAATCCACGCCGGTGGTTGACAACGTGGCTCATTATGCCCAGATTGTTCGTGAAAAAGGACGGTTGCGTGAGTTGATCACGGCGGCCAATGAGATTGCCAAACAAGGGAAAGAATCTCCTGAAAATGTCGAATCACTGATCCAACAAGCCACCGAAACGCTGAGTGGGATTGAGGCGCAAGGGGAATTACGCAAGAGCTATGAGCCGCTAGAGGTCATCTTGCACGAATTTCTGGATCAACTGGAACAACGGTCTGCTTCTCCGGAAAGTGTGACGGGGATTCCAACCGGATATACGGAGTTGGACGAATTGACTCATGGGCTTCAAAAAGGGGATTTGATTATCATCGCAGGTCGGCCTTCTATGGGGAAATCGGCCTTAGCGATGAATATCGGGGTTTATGCCGCGGTTCAAGCAAAAACGCCCGTGATTGTGTTCAGTCTCGAAATGCCCAGAGAGCATCTCGCGATGCGGTTATTGTGCAGTGAGGGGAGGATTGATTCTCATAAATTACAAACAGGCCGCTTGGACAATGTGGATTGGGATAAGCTCTCTTTGGCAGCTGCTAAAATCATGGAAGCTCCGATGTTGATTGATGATCAAGGCGGAATAACGGCCATGCATATTCGGAATGTTGCCAGACAAGTGGAGGCCAAATATGGGGAGGTCGGCTTGATCCTGATTGACTATTTGCAACTGATGCAAGGAGCGGCACGTTCCTATTCCCGTGAACAGGAAATTTCAGAAATTACCCGAACCCTGAAAGCGATTGCCAAAGAATTCAATGCTCCGGTGATCGCGCTTTCTCAATTGAATCGAGATTTGGAAAAACGGACAGACAAACGCCCCATGATGGCTGATTTGCGGGAATCGGGAGCGATTGAACAAGATGCTGATATTATTATGTTTATTTATCGAGATGAAGTCTATAATGAAGAAACAGAAGATCAAGGGATTGCCGAAATCATTATTGCCAAACACCGTAATGGTGAAATAGGAACGAAACGGCTGGCGTTTATTGGCAAATATACTAAATTTGCAAATCTCTCGTTGCGAGAGAATACTTGAATGACAACAAGGTCATGCTTCCGTTTAGATCAGAGGAATGTTTTATGGTATCTTTATCTTCCCTGGATTTAGCCAGTGAGATGGGGGATCTCTTAGATGATAACAAGCTCGCCGAATCAGCAGTCCTGTTGGTTCCACCTAATATTCCGCTGACGTGTTTTCCGGCAATCATCGAAAAATTATTGTCCATTCTGATGGGGAGAGAGTGGAAACAATTGAGTGAACGCGCCCAAAACTATTTAAAATGGGTTTCCGTGAAAGCCGAATCGGTCGATGTGCTCGTTCCCAGAGATGTCTTTCCGCCGACAAAAGGCTTTGAAATGTTATCCATTGACCGCGATGGGAAAAGTTTTGGTGGCATGATGGAACAGTCTCAGGAATTGGGAATTCCCTCGATTTTGATCCGTTTTGCCTCATTGATTGCCGCTTTGATCACGCTCCGTTTGCTGAAACGACAATCCGATGTCTCCCACGGCAATTTAGCCACCTTGCGATTCACTCAAAATGTCGATTCCGATTATCTGAATTACCCGATGGCTTTAAAGTTGCTCCTGCAATTATTCCCGGACTGTAAACGCATGTTTTTTCTTGAAGTGAATGAGCATGTCACTCAAGAATATTTGCCGACAATCAGAGCACTTGCTGAAGATTTGGGTCTCGGATTTGTCTTGGATGATTCTAATAAAATGGACCCGGAGGTGCATTGGAAATTATTGGATTTGATCGATTGGATCAAGATTGATTTTCAAGCGACCCGGCTCCTCGAACGCTATCTTTCCGCAAACAAAGGGGAGGAAATAATCGCGCATTTTGAAAAATATGCTAGTGGTTCCGGCTCGCGGGTGATTGTCCTGGAAGGATTGGGCGATCATTCGCCTTTGAAAACATTTCTTCAAGAAAATTGGAAACATGAGCAAACTGCCCTCTATTATCAAAGTCGAGAACGTTTACCAATCGCTCCATGGGATCGCTATTTTGGGCTGATTCAGGATTATCGCCCTGATGAGTTTGGTCTATTTTTTAAAGGATTGATCACAAAATCAAAATGAATGCAGAATTAGTCCGCTTAAAAAAATTGAGCCTTCAAGCAGATGAATTGACTTCTTCTGGAAAAATAGAAGCCGCCAGAATCAAAATCATTGACGGTTTGGAGTTGGCGATAGAAATAGAAGCCTCGAATTTTTTCTTTTTTTTTCATGGTGAACTGAATTACCTCGACGAACATTTAATCGCGGCCACTGAATATTATCGAAAAGCCTATGAACTCGCCCCGAAAAACCTGCTCATGCTACGGGGGCTTGGAGTTGCCTACAGCAAACGGAATTCATTTCAGAAAGCCCAAGCCCTTTTTGATCGTGCCGTCAAACTGCACCCTCATGATTATCGAATCTGGAGGCAAAGAGGCGTGACTTATTCAAAAATGAAACAGTTTGAGGATGCCTTGAAATGCTTTGAACGGGCGCTCACGCTGGAACCGAAAGATTACCATTCCTACCGCCAAAGAGGCGTGACTTTCACAAAGGCAGGGAAACATGAAGAGGCTTTGATCATGTTTGCCAAAGCCTTGTTTTTAAATGAGAATGATTTTCGTTCTTTAGATGAGAAAAGTAAAACCCTCAAATATATTGGCGATGGGGCCGAGGCGGCACGGACAAGAAGCCTGTCCATTGAAATTGAACAGGAAGTCACACAAGTGCTTCCCCGTGAATCGTTGCTGGCTCGTATCAAAATGAACCGTATCCGAAAAAACCAAAAACGCATGTTGGGTGATTTTCATTCCGCCGTCGTCGATCAAAACGACCCTTCCTTATAAGTCCCTTGGCTTGTCTAGATTCTCTTTTGGTGGCAGGAATTTTCTTTCTACTTTCTCTTGAAAGAAAACATTATTTTTTCCAGGTGAAGGCTTTGTTTGCGAGGTAATTCCAGCTAATCCCCACCCAAATGCCAAACGCACTAGCCAGCACCCAGGAAGCATTTTGATTGACCAGATACCACCCAATGGTTAAGTTATAGATGCTTCCTAAAGAACAAGCCGCATTGTAGCGCAACAAGCCTCTCCACCATTCGGTTTTCAAAAACTGTTGCTTGGCAAAAGTCCACTGATTGTTCCAAACGTAATTAGAAATCAAGGCAACCTCGATGGCAATCAATAAAGACAAAGGGTAGAACCATTCCCAAGACGCATAAAGAAAATAGAGTACCAAAAAATGAATCGCGACTCCGGAGATGCCAATAATACTGTAGTGAACGAATTGCAGGCTGAAACGGGCAAGAAATGTTTGGGAGATGAGCAAATCCACAAAATCAAAAATCACTTTGGTGCTCAATTTACTAGTGCCATGCAGACGAATCCCAAATGAATATGACAATTCTTTGACTTTGAGATCAGGCGATTTTAACAGGATATCCAATAAAATTTTAAAGCCTTCGCTATGTAACTGCGGAGCAATTTGATGGATGAGAGCATGCTTCAGCATAAAAAAACCACTCAACGGATCGGTGATTTTCTGTTTTAAAAATCGAGCGGCGGCCTCTGTTCCTAAGCGACTCACCCAAAGCCTCCAGCGATTCCAGCCCGGTACCGATTTTTGCTGAAGGTAACGCGAACCGATCACAAGGTCATAATGAGGCATCTGTTCCAGCATTTTAGGAATCAGACGCATATCATGTTGCATATCGGCATCCATCACGACTAAATGCGCCCCTTTTCCCAACAATAAGCCCTTCAAGAATCGCTGAGGTTAGCCCTTTGCGATCAATCCGGCGAATCAAGTGAATGTTTTGGTGTTGAAACGACAAGGTTTTCGCGAATTCCCAAGTGCCATCTTCTGAATTATCATCCACAATGATCACTTCATAAGAATAATTTTCCAACAGGGCTTGGAGTTTTTCTACTAAAATAGAGAGATTCGCGCATTCATTATACGTTGGTAGAATAACCGATAGTTCAATCATTCGATTTCAATCTTGCAGAAGGTGATAATTTAGCTTGACTCAAAACTTACTTCTTCTGAAATGAGGATTTTGTTATGAAAAAGATCTTTATGGGGCAGGGCCACTTTTGGGATTTGAATGGGGGTCATCTCCGAATAATGAATCACGATTAGCTATCTTTCCGGACGTGCGACTAACAGGTACAATTTCGCGTCAATGAACACATTCAACAACTCTTTATCAATGTGATTATCCTGGGCCTCGTATTCCAGAATATTCAATGCTCTTTCGGCAGGAATCGCTTTTTTATAAGGACGATCCCATGCGGTTAAAGCATCATAAATATCCGCGATTGTCATCATTTTGGATTGCAGAGGAATTTCCTCACTTTTCAATTTTAGCGGATAACCCGTGCCGTCTAATTTTTCATGATGGGCGTAGGCAATTTTAGCGACATCTCGTAAATTTTTTGTCCAGGGAATCACGTTTAAAAATTTATAAGTGTGAACCACATGGGATTCAATTTCAAGGCGGTCCTGTTCATTGAGAGAACCTTTCAACACCGATAAAGAAGAAACTTCGTGAGGTTTGAGGTAAGCGGTTCTTTCTTCCAAGTGATCAATAGCGAGCAGATTGCCAAACTCAGATAACCTTTCAAACCCGCCTTCGGCCAAGACCGTCGGTTCATTACACCGAATAATAAATTTGATGTAATCATCAATTTCAGCAAGCCGATCTTCAAGCTCTTGATTGCTTTTTTCCACATACGCCAACGCGTCTTCACGTGATTTTTCCTGAAAATATTCCAACTGCCGGGTCGATATTTTGCCTTCTAATGTTTTTCTAATCAGCTTAAAACGATCCGCAACGGCTTGCTGTTCATAGGGGTAGAGTTTTTTAGATTTGGCCAACACTTCTTCCCTGACTCCAATTTTACCAAAGTCATGGAGAAGAGAGGCATAGCGCATTTCTTGGATTTGATCCGTCGTAAAAAACGTTTTGCCATAAGTCCCGACTTGCCGGAAATTGATCGCTTCGGCCAAGCCCACGGTCAATGCCGCCACACGACTGGAATGTCCGGAAGTGGTTGGATCTCTCGATTCAATCGCTTTGACACTCGCATTCACTAACCCGTCAAAGAGAATTTGGATAGAATTGACCAATCGTTTATTTTGGATCGCGACCGCGGCCTGAGAGGAAATGGATTGAATGGCCTTGGCATGTTCGGGTGTAAATGAAATCACTTGATCCAGAATTTCCTCAGGTTCCCTCAATTTTTCGTGGGCATTTTTTTTACAGTTGATCAATTGGATCACGCCAATGACGGTATCGGTGTGATCAAACATCGGAACCGTCAACATGGATTTTGTCCGATAATGAATGCCCGTGTCGAATTCACGCCCGCCCCAACTGAAATCCAAATCGGGGTCCATGAAGTACGCATCGTCAATCAGGAGGGCCTGATTCATCAAGGCGACATAGCCATAAATCGATTTTTTATTGATATCGACGACAAATGATTGAAATGGGATATCCCGTGATTCATTTTTTGAAACTTCAAAACGGAGTCGTTTATTTTTAAAATAATCATCAGGGTCTTCGGGAACACCTCGAATTTCCTCAATCAGATAGAGACTTCCTCCAGCCGCGTGAGTCAACTCCATCGCATTGATAATGATGAGTTCTAAAAGCTTCTCCAGGCGTTTCTCTGAGGACAAGGCAATCCCGATTTCATTCAATTGCTCGACTTCCGATTTTTGATACGCTACTGCCGCTTCCAAATCTTTGATATGAGCACTCTCCGCAAAGATGCGGGTTGCCTCTGAGACCACAAATCCCCAGCGTTTTTCAGAAATATCAGCATCAATCCAAGCCAGGATGCGGGGCGTTCCTTGAAAATCAAAAGCAGGAGCATTTTCGTCTTCCACCATAATCACCCCAAAATCGCCATCACGCTCTTCTGTTTGAGCCTTGCTCCAATCCAGGTATTCTGACTCTGCCACCACCATGATCAAAGGAAGTGAGCTGCCAGTGAGGCCAATCTCCTGAGGAGAATCATACGTTTCAAACGTCACCTTCGTCTGGTGCTGTTCAAAAATACGAACGGTGTTTAAATATTCAAGAGATTTCGGAAGCGCAATGCGGAACAGATTCATAATATTATCTGTTTTCACGGATGATAAGGATCAATGAGTGAATGCCAATATAACAGTATGTGCCGTGAACCCACAAATAATTCAAGTCAACATTACCACAAAATGAATGCAAAATCTGGATTTTTCAGATTTTGTAGGCACTTAACCAGAACTTTAATTGATAACGCCAATCGAGAAATTCTGCATAACTTTGAGCGCCATTGAAGACTTCTAAAAAACTTTTTTTGTGAAGCGGCTTCCGGTTCAAGAGATGGATGACGTGTTGTAATAACCACGGACGTTTTAGAATAAAACGCGACATTTTAGTAAAACGCTGCAAATCTCGAATTCTTGCTAAGTAGTGTTGTTCCCATTGAGCAAAGTCCCATTGTGACTCGTCCGTATCTTTGACAATGTCCAATAATTCTTCGACCCCTTGTAGGCCCAGGAGCAACCCGGAAGCCCCAATCGGATCGGCGCAATAAGCGGCATCCCCCAACAAAGCAACCCCTGGCAATTGGAGAGTCGGTTGCCGATTTCCCTGGGAAGAAATGATTTGCCAATCCTCTTGAGGAACGGCATCGCGCATCGCTTCAGAGAGTTCATTGGATTGCAGAAAAACCTGTTGAAACGTTTCTTCTAATTTTTTTTTATCACTGATTCGATTCGAGGAAGAATCGTTCAAATCTGTTTCCAATTCCACATAAGCAGCGCCCGGCTCTTGATGATCCACAGAAAAAACCAGCAAGAGTTGCCCTGTTTTTGAAAACGGAAAAATAGAAGTGAGATGGTCGGTAAAGCCAGTATTTGAATACAATCGTCCTTGATAGAGATGATGGTGATCGGTTTTTTTCTTTTTCAAGCCAATTGTTTTTGCCAACTTGGAATGCGCCCCATCACTGCCTAGCACGAATTTACTGAAAAATTGATAACGCTCCTGGTCAGAAACGCATTGTATTCCAATCACTTTATCTTGTTCCCAAATCGGCGTGATGGCGCGAATTTGATCTAAAAACTCAATCTGTTCCTCTTGAACTTGGGCTCTCAAAGAGAGGTCAAATTCTTTTCTCCGAAAAAAAATGCGCCGGCAATTCTCTTCCCATGTTTCTTCTAATTTGGCTCCCCTCGGAGGGGTTAAAGTCACGCGTTTACCATCATTGACTTTCGCTCTCAAGACCATTTCGCGGATCTTTAATTTCGAGAAAAGCGGAAAAAAATATTCGCTCATTCCATTTAAATAAGGGCCATGGACGTTCCCCCAAACGTTTTTTTCTAAAATCAAGATTTTGAAGCCGTGATGGTGTAGATTCAACGCGAGCGTACACCCAATCGGCCCGGCCCCGACGATGATAAAATCATAAGATTTTGTCATGGTTGGCTGGAAATTCATCGGAAAATTCAATCTGTTTCTTTTAAGGCGAGGTAGGGCGTTTTTTTAAGGAAGAGCCAGCTTACGTTTTTCATCCAACTGTCGGACATACTCGTCATAACGCGCTTTTTCAGAGGCTTGTTTTTCGATAAATAATCCGCTTTCTTTGTCTTTAGCACCATGAATTTTTCCTTGCAAGGCTGAGAATCGTCCCATGATTTCCTCAAAATTAAGAGAACGGATCTCATCTTCTCTGGCGCGAAGACTTTGTAAACGTTGATTGACCTGATCCACATCCTCTATGTACCCTTGAAAAATCGGTGCTTGTTGTTCATAAGTTCCCATCTCGAAATTCCCATTTCTGATAAACTTATCAGACCGTGCTTTTATCTCTTGAATCTCGCTTGTCCACTGGCCATATTCCATTTGTGAACGAGGATTCCCATAAGGATTGGGATAGTATTCGGGGCTACCCCCACACCCTGTGGTAGCAGTCCAGATGAGGGGTAAAATCAGAATCATTCTCAATATTATCATAGATTTCCCGATGGTGAGTCGCTGTCTTGACAAAGGCATTCGACTGACAATCCCCGCCTTTCATGGGTCTTTCTTATAAAATCGGCAGTTTCTTGAGATGCTTGAGTTTTTATTCTGAATGAGCTTTAAAATAATCAATAATTTGAGTGAGAGTCAAAAAAGAAATTGAAAAATAACATCGCTACTTCCCTTGAAAAATGGGTTTTCGTTTTTCAAGAAAGGCGGCAATTCCTTCTTTCGCATCAGAACTATGCGCCATTCTAGCGATGGCCTGAGCTTCAACTTCCATTTGGGTTTCCAGACTTTCCGTGCTGGAATTCATAACCATCGCCTTGACCGCTCCATAAGACAGAGTCGGGCCCGCAGCCAGTTCTTCTGCTAGTTTTTCTGCTTCTTCCAACAGTTTTTCATCCGGGCAAACCTGGTTGATCACCCCCCAATCCTGAGCTTCGGAAGCACTCAAGACGCGGTTGGTGAGCATCAATTCTTTGGCTCGTCGTGTTCCGATCAAGCGCGGAAGATAATAAGTGGAGCTCCCATCAGGAGAAAGCCCTGCTTTGGTATAAGCCATTGTAAAACGAGCGGATTCCGCGGCCAGCACATAATCCCCACAGATGGCCATGCTCATTCCGGCTCCCGCTGCCATTCCATTGACGGCGATCACCAAAGGCGCATCCATTCTGGCAAAACGGCTGATGGCCGCGTGAAGGTAAGTCGTCAATTCTATCAGCGTCGCCGAAAGCTGGTCGCCTGTTTCGGCAAAACTTCGTAAATCTCCTCCAGCACTGAACATCCGGCCGCTCCCTGTCAATAACACTGTCCGGGTTTCTGATGATTCATGACAAGCGATGGCGACTTTCATCAATTCCTGCCCCATTTTCATGTTGAGGGCATTGGCGTTGTCTGGCCGATTTAAGGTGATTTTTGTCACTCCGTTTTTTTGGTCAACAATGATGGTTTCGTAACCCATATGGCTGTCTCCTTTTACTTTAATTTCCAGTTTCTCCTGCCGCATGCACGAGCATGTAAGTGATGATCGCTTGAGCAACCGGTTGCTCGCTGTCTTCGTTATAAATCCGAATATCTCCTACAGATTGCCGTTGTCCCATTTTCAACAAAGTCGCTTCCGCGATCAAGACACCGGGTTTGACCCGTTTGAGAAAGCTCATATTCAAATTGGAAGTGACCGATTTCAGCCCCATTTCACCCATCTGAGCAATCA
>WASW01050805.1_pt1 | contig 23647 bp, 26 predicted proteins | sample 5698521 | NCBI WGS metagenome assembly WASW01 (sample SAMN11175560, study PRJNA528189) | sponge metagenome | isolation source: marine sponge | host: Leucetta | place: Antarctica: Western Antarctic Peninsula, King George Island | collected 2013-01
GCTTTTCTCTTTGGAGCTGCTTTTCTCTTTGGAGCTGCTTTTCTCTTTGGAGCTGCTTTTCTCTTTGGAGCTGCTTTTCTCTTTGCAGATATGCCACCATATCCATGACCGGTAAATTCATCAGAATCAGATTTCAATAACATTAAAGATTAACAAGAATGTTATAAAACTCACTATTAGTCCAGATAAAGTTGCTATGTTGCCGATATATATCAAAACGGCTTTTCGATTATTATCTGCATCAAAATCTTTAATCAGTTCAAAATATGAAACAAGTATACGATTTCTTTTTTCATCTTCGGTTCCCTTAAATTTTTTATGAAATTTTTCAACTTCAAAACGAGGTAATGTTTTTTTACTTTTTGTTAATGCAAGGATTCCAAAAAATACAGAGCCAAGCAATAGTCCAAGTCCTATTAATGGTAAATAGGGGTTTGCCGTTATTTTATCAAATTCTAACGTACTTAGAATAAAACTAAGTATTGATATTATTATTCCTGAAAACCCTATCTGTGAAATTGCTTTAGAATCAAGATGAACATAACGAGAAAATTCTTGGTCATATCGTTTTAAGGTTAAATCAAAAACAACATCATCAGACATAATATCTAATTAGAAATCACGCATTAATATTATTATTATTTTACTATTTTACCAGTATGATTGATTTTTGTATAATCTATCTAACGATTACGAAATCAAAGAGCAGGGATGATGATGAGCATAGATATGGTAAAGCCCATTGTCATAAATCCAACAATTGTAAGAGATCTTCCAAGTTTAGAAGGTGCTTCATGTTTTGATGAATGAGGTATTTCAGCAATACATGAAACTACAAAAAAGAACATAGAAGCAGAAAAAGTTGTGATGGGGTTATAAAATAAATTAATAATATAATTATCTGAAGATTGTCCTAAACGAAGATCTACTTCAAATGTTTGAATTTTGAGCTCTGCTTGACGGGTTTTCATATGTTCAAGTAAAATAGGATCATTTTTTGTGGAATTGATTAGTTCATCATAAGCATCAATTGACTCATACAATGCAGAACGTTCTACAAGGAAAGGGACTGTTCCTGCAGCAGTAGCTTGAATTGTTAACAATATCAAAAGCCCTGTAATAATCGTGGCATTTATTTGAATTAGATCTTTACTTTGTAAAACCATAATAAAAGGAAAGAGAGTTCACTAAAAACTATTGAGTTTTCACACCCTCATGGTTGTGAATATACAATAAACAACATTCACGAAACAAAGCGTATAGCAAAATTCATGAAATATAATTAAGCTAAACAATTCCATAATATACATAATCTTCAACCATTTCTTGAAGCATCTTTGAATTCATGGCAGATAGGCCATCATAGTCACGAAGTTTGAAGTACTGCAGAAATTTGTCCAATGAATACTGATAAACTCTCAAAGTCTCCTTGCTATGAATACTGTTTTGGAAAAGCAGAAGAGATCTTTGCATTTTAGACATACAACATAGTAGTAATTAATCTACGGTACACACACATTAATTGCAGGTTTGATCTAGTATTGACTAGTTGCTAAATCTAGGAATTCTAATCTCAGGTCGCGGAAGCAATATGGAATCAATCCTAAAGGCAATTAAGAAAAAAAAAATTCCAATTAATCCAGCAATAGTAATTTCTAACAAACATGATGCAAAAGGTCTAAAAATTGCCGAAAAGTTAGGAGTCAAAATTGAAGTGGTTGAAAGTAAAGACTTCAAAGGAAGTAGAGCAGAGTATGATAAAAAAATTATCACCATCCTGACAAAATACGGAGTTACACCAAAAAATGGTCTTGTGTGTCTTGCAGGATTTATGAGAATTATTAGTCCAGAATTTGTAAAAAAATACAAGAACAGAATAATCAACATTCATCCAGCTTTACTGCCGGCATTCCCAGGATTAGATTCACAGAAACAAGCAATAGAGTATGGAGCCAAATTCTCAGGATGTTCAGTGCACTTTGTAGATACAGGAATGGATACAGGGCCCGTAATCATTCAAGCAGTAGTCAAAGTGGATGAGAAAGATACTGAAGAAACATTATCTAAAAAAATTCTAAAAGAAGAACACAGAATTTATCCAGAAGCAGTTAATCTTTTTGCTAGAAAGAAAATCAAAGTCTCAGGTAGAAGGACCATAATCAGCTAAGAATCAGTGCCGCCAAAAAAGTACAAAACTTTTAGTTCCTTTGTATTTCCATGGAAAAAATGCTCCACATCTTTTGCTACAAAGAACAGTTTATCTTTTGAAACTTTGTAATCCTTGTCTTTAATTTTCAAAAAACCATCACCTGAAATGACATAGTATACCTCATCACTATCATGAGGAGTTTGAGTATCTTCTTCACTAGGTTTTAAAACTAAAACTCCAGCAGCTAAACTATCCTTGTTGATAAAAGTCTGAAAATATGAATTATTGTTATTTATTTTTTCTAGATATGTATCTAAATCATACTCTAGCTTCAATGTCACTCAGCAGCTACTTCGTATGTTTTTCTTTGAGGATCAGCACTCATAAGAGAATATCCAATTGGATGAATTTTTTCATGTTCTGGACTTTGATGCATTTTGATAAAAGTATCCTTACTCTCATGTTCTACAAAAATTCTATAGCTGCCATCAGAGGATTTTAAGAATTTTCTTGAGACAAATCCAGGAAAATTACATAATACTTTGTTTGATTCGGCAAACCAACTTTTGAATTCTTCTTCAACACCATCTTTTAGTTGAATATCTGCAATCATTACAAACATGATATAACTAGAAAACAGCCACTTAATTTCTTTTCCTAGATTTTCAACTCAGGATTCTAAGGATTAAATATCTACAAATCAAAAAACAGTTCATGGTAGGAGTCAAAATAGATGGCAAACTTATTGCTCAATCAGTCAAAGATAGAGTCAAAAAAGCAGTGGAGGAGTTAAAATCTCAAGGAATTGCACCCTGTTTAGCCACAGTCTTAATTGGAGACAACCCAGCTTCTGCCACATATGTGAGAAATAAACACAAAGCATGTGAAGAAGTTGGAATTGCAACCAAAGACCACAAACTGGATGTAAATGTTACACAGTTAGAATTAACAAAAATTATCGAGGAATTAAATTCAGATAGAACCGTTCATGGAATTCTAGTACAACTTCCGTTGCCAAAACAACTAGATGAATTTACAACTACATCTAGAATATCTCCAATAAAAGACGTAGATGGTTTAACTCCACATAATGCGGGATTACTCACAATGAAAAAAGCAGCATTGGTGGCATGTACTCCATCAGGAGTTATGGAGATGTTTGATTATCACAATATTGATTTGGAAGGAAAAAATATTGTACTAATTAATCGAAGCAATCTAGTAGGAAAACCACTATATCATTTATTGTTAGAAAAAAATGCTACAGTAATTACTTGTCATTCTAAAACCAAAAATTTAACAGAACTATGTCAAGCTGCAGATATCATCATCACAGCAGTAGGGGATAGAAACAAATTCACATTAACACCAGATATGATTAAAGAAGGAGCAATTGTAATAGATGTTGCAATTTCAAGATATCAAGAAAAACTAGTAGGAGATTCAGATTATGACAAGATAATTCAGAAAGCATCATTTGCAACACCGGTTCCTGGTGGAGTTGGACCCATGACAGTTGCAATGCTATTGAAAAATACAATAACTGCAGCATCATTAGGTAGTCAAATTGGATAAAAATCCCGAAAAAGAATCATTGCGAAGCCGTCTTTTGGAAACAAGAGATAACACATCTCATGATTTATTAAAAATTGCTAGTGGGAATATTCAGAAAAAATTAAAGAAAATATATGCATTCAAAGACGCACAAAAAATTGGGGCATACTATCCAATAGGAAGTGAAATATTCACTCAAGATATTATCCAAGAATTACTCAGTGAAGACAAAGAAGTCTTTTTGCCAAAGGTGATTGGAGACCATATGGAATTTAGGAAAATTACCAGTTTTTCAAGCCTAGAACGAGGTAGTTTTGACATTATGGAGCCTAAAGAAGATTGTCCAACTGATAACAATCTAGATGTAATTTTAGTGCCAACTGTAGGAATAGATTCTACAGGAGTTAGATTAGGATACGGTCATGGATTCTATGACAAGTTTTTGGCAGAAAACAAGATTACAACAATCTCACTTACACTAGAAAAACAAATCATTAAAAAAATTCCAAAATCAGAACACGATATACTAATGGATTGGATCCTTACAGAAGATAAAATGATACAGACTCAAAGATAAGAAAGACCTTTTTTACCAATATCAGTTCTATGATATTTCTGAGACCAAGTAATTTTTTCAATTGCAGCATATGCATTTGTAATTGCAGATTCTAAATTATCACCTAATGCAGTTACACCCAATACACGCCCACCATTTGAAAGAATCTTTTCTCTAGATTTTTTTGTACCGGCATGGAAAATAATTGCCCCATTAGAAACAGAATCAAATCCAGTTATTTCATCATTTTTAGAAAAAGATTCAGGATATCCCTTTGATGCCAATACAACACATACTGCAGATTGTAATTTCCAAGAAGCCAGAGGTAATGAAGATAAAGTTCCATCAACACTAGCTACAAGATAATCATACAAATCAAAATCCATCCTCATTGTAATTGGTTGACACTCAGGATCACCCATTCGAACATTATATTCTAAAACAAATGGTTTTCCACCTCTAATCATTATACCAGCATACAAAAATCCCTTGAAAACAATTCCCTCTTTTTTCATAGCATGGATTGTTTTTTCAATAATTTCTTCTTGGATGATTTTAGTCAAGTTATCATCAATAATTGCAGTTGGAGAATAAGCACCCATTCCACCAGTATTTGGTCCTTCATCATTATCAAAAATTCTCTTGTGATCTTGACTGGTAGCCATAGGTATAGCAACATCTCCATCAGAAAGAGCAATGTAAGACGCCTCAATCCCATCAATTCTTTCCTCAACAATTATTCTATTTCCTGCATCACCAAACGTCTTTTTTACCAAAATTGTTTGAATTGCAGATATTGCCTCATCATTACTATTACATACAATAACGCCTTTTCCTGCTGCAAGTCCATCAGCCTTTACAACTACATTGTAATCAAGGGATTTCACGTATTCTTGAGCTTTATGAGCATCATCAAATATTTCAAAACGTGCAGACGGAATTTCATTTCGCTTCATGAAATCTTTTGCCCATATCTTACTTGATTCAAGCTGAGCAGCCTTCTGAGAAGGTCCAAAAACTTTGAGACCAAGTTTGTTAAATTTATCAACAATTCCTGCAGCTAGTGGATCTTCAGGTCCAACTACAGTAAAACAATTATTTTTTTGAGCAAAATCTGCCAATCCATCTAAATCATCTACATTTATTGGAATATTATTTTGTGTACCACCGTTACCAGGGGCAGTGAAAATAGTTTCAACTTTACTGCTTTGAGATAATTTCCATGACAAGGCATGTTCTCGTCCGCCAGAACCAATCACTAATACATTTACCAACAAAAATTATCATTCCCCCAATTATATAATCCAAGTCTCAGTAAATCAATTTAGCTTTATAATGCCACAAACATTTCAAAATCCAGATGGAACTTTCCACAAAATTTGATGCAAAGGCAATAGAATCTCAAGTTAGAGAATATATCAAAACTATTGACTTGGAAAAACAGATTTTTGCATCAGATGAACGTGAAAAAATTCGATTTATTGAGGGCCCACCAACAATGAATGGTATTCCACATGCAGGTCATCTTAGAGGTAGAGTAATCAAGGATTTATGGTATAGATTTAACACTTTACAAGGAAAAAAAATAATTTTCAATGGAGGATGGGACACGCAAGGACTCCCAGTAGAACTGCAAGTTGAAAAAGAATTAGGAGTTACAGGAGGAAAAAGTGTAGCCATCAAAGAATTTGGAATAGAAAGAATTGTTTCAGAATGTAAAAAAGTTGTAGAAAAATTCAACAAAACATGGGTTGAGGTAGATGGGATGCTTGGAATGTCATTTAATCATGAAAAGGCATATTGGACTTTTAGAGATGAATTTATTGAAAGAGAATGGCAAGTACTAAAAAAAGCATATGAAAATAATATTTTAGAAGAAGACTTTACTGTAATTGCATACTGTCCAAGTTGCCAAACATCACTTAGTCATGCAGAAGTAAATCAAGGGTATGAAGAAGTCAAAGACCCGTCACTATACTATAAAGTCAAACTAGTGGACGAAGATGTATTTTTGATAGTTTGGACTACAATGCCATTTACCCTGGTTACTGACGCAATGGTAGGGTTACAACCTAAAGAAGACTATGCATATGTCAAAGTGGAAAACGAAACGTGGGTCATTGGAAAAACAAGATTAGAAGAGTTCATGGCAGATGTAAAAATTGAAAAATATGAAATTGAGAAAACAGTAAAAGGTTCAGAATTTGAAGGGAAAAAATACATTCACCCATTATTAGATTTAATTCCAGAACTAAAGGAAATTTCAAAATTGGATAATTATCATGTTGCAGTATCAGAGACATTTGTGGATGCTAGTACTGGAAGTGGTCTGGTCCACCTATCACCAGCAAATGGTGAGGAAGATATTAAAATTGCAAATAGACGCAAAGTCAAAATTTTCAGCCCCATTGATGATGAGGTAAAATTTACAGAAAAAGCAGGGAAATATCAAGGGATGTTTGTCAGAGATGCAGACAGGCCAATAGTTGAGGATCTAAAAGAGTGCAATGCTCTAGTAAAAATTGGTAAAATTAAACACAAGTATCCATTATGTTGGAGATCACATCACCCAATTGTTTGGCTTGCAAGAAGGGGGTGGTTTTACAAATTAGGCAGATTAGAAAACAAAGCAATTGATGCTGCAGAAAGTGTAGAATACTTTTTTGAGCAACCAAAAAATAGATTTCTTGGAATTATCAAAGAGAGACACCCATGGTGTATTTCTAGAGAAAGAATTTGGGGTTGCCCTCTTCCAGTTTGGAATTGTGAAGATTGTGGTGAAAAGAATTGGTTTTTTACAAGAAAAGATATTGTTGATTCTGCAGACAAATTACCTGACGGTCCAAACTTTGAATTGCATAGACCATGGATTGACAAGATTACAATAAAATGTAAAAAATGCAATAGCGTCAATACAAAAAGAGAAGAGTATGTTTTAGATACTTGGCATAACAGTGGCTCTGCACCATATTCATCATTAACAGATGAAGAGTATACCAATGAAATTCCTGCGCCATTTTTCACAGAAGGAATTGATCAAACTAGAGGTTGGGCATACACATTACTTATTGAAAATGTAATTTTAAACAATACTGCAACTCCACCTTACAAAGCATTCTTGTTTCAAGGACACGTATTGGATGACAAAGGAGGAAAAATGAGTAAAAGCAAAGGTAATGTTCTGGATGGCGCAGAATTACTTCAAAAATACCCAGTTGACCTGATTAGATTCTATTTCATGTGGAAAGCAAGTCCAATTGAACCACTAAGTTTCAGCACAGATGAACTAATGTCAAGACCATATCAGGTAATCAACACACTGTTCAATCTTCATTTGTACTTTCAACAAAATAGTAAATATGATAATTTTGATCAAACAAACACAATAGAATGGGCAAAGCAAAATGACTTGTTGACACCCCCAGACATTTGGCTCTTATCTAAACTACAAAAATTAATTCAAATTCTAACTGAGAAAAATGAATCATGTAAATTTCATGAAGGTGCAAAAGCAATTGATGAGTTCATAATTAATAATCTTAGTCAGATTTACATCCCAATTACTAGAGGAGAACTATGGGACGAAGATGAAGGAAAGAAAAATAGGAGATTATCAATCTATGCAGTTCTTAGCAAAGTTCTCAAAACTCTAGACATATTGATTCATCCATTATGTCCATTTACAAGTGAACATCTTTACCAATCCACATTTAATGGAAAACAAAGCATTCTACTTGACAAGTGGCCAACGTATCAAGAAGATTTAGTCAATGAAGAAATTGAAGAATCATTTGACATTATGAAAGATGTAGTGTCAATTTCATCAGCAGCTAGAATGAAAGGGAAACTCAAAAGACGATGGCCTCTAAATGATGCACAAATTTGTGTGAGTAAGGGACAGAAAACCAAACTAGAATCACTTTCAAGTTTATTATTATCACAACTAAATGTAGAAAAATTCAACATTATTGAGACAGAAAAAGAATCAGGGTTGGAGCAAATTTTAGAATTAAAACAATTAGGATTACCTGCAAAACCTGTAATTGAATTAGAAAGAAAAAGAATTGGACCCAAAGCAAAACAACACATGGGAAAACTAGTATCAACATTTAATGAAACAAATCCTGAAGAAATTATTTCAGCACTAGAAAAAGATGGCAAGTATAATTTTGATTTAGATGGAGAGATAATCTCACTTGAAAATGAAGACTTTGTAATTGACTTTGATGCAAATGAAAATTTTGCAGTTGCAAAAAGAGACAACTACACAGTATTCATTACAACATCAAGAAACAAAGAAACAATGGCAAAAGGATTGGTTAAGGATATTGCAAGAAGACTGCAAAATCTAAGAAAAGAAAGAGGATACAATCCAACTGATGTTTTAGATGTTGCATCAATTTTAGATTTAGATGGAGAATCACTTGAAATGATGAAAGAGAAATCTGATGAATTAGCATTTTTGGTCAGAGTGAAACAGGTCAACTTTACAGAATCATGTAAAGAATACAAAGAAGATGACATTGATGGCCAAAAAATCAGAATTTCTGTAGAATAGATTTTAAAAATGAATGTAATATTTTTATTACAATTAAAAATCCCATAAACAAATGTCTGAATCAACCCCAAATGTTGTTGGAATTAACGTTCTAAAACAAAATGGCCTAGATGTCGATGAGTTGTTAAAGGAATTAATCAAAAATGCAGCAGTAGAATTTACTGCATATTATTACTTTACCAACCTCAGAGCACATTGTACAGGTATGGAAGGTGAAGGATTGAAAGGAATCATCGAAGATGCCAGATTAGAAGATCTTAGTCACTTTGAATCATGTCTTGAGAGAATCTATCAATTAGGTGGAATTCTTCCAAATGATGCAACTGAATTTATCAAAATTTCTGGTTGTGAATTCCTACAACTTCCAACAAATCCGACAGATCATAAAGCAATTCTAGAAAAATGTCTCAAAGCAGAGCAGGGTGCAATTGTCAACTGGAATAAAATTTGCCAAATAACATTTGGAAAAGACCCAGTAACATACGATATTGCAAAAGATATCCTAGCTGAAGAGATCGAGCACGAGTCATGGTTCCTAGAACTAATCTATGGAAGACCGTCTGGACACATGCGAAGAAAGTATGCAGGTGAAAGACCACATACAAGAAAACATTCTAGAGCATTAGATATGGCCTAAGTGCCAAATCATTTTCTTTATTTTAATTTCATAATTAAAGTGACTTTATACACGACAAGTTGTGAAGATGCGTTGTTTTATCACGGTTAAATATAAAAATCACATATTGATAATATGGTAAAACAGATTAGCCTAGACACATGGCAAATTCAGCATTTATCAGATCTATTAGAAAAAGGCTCAAACATTGTTACAAAAACAAACAGACCAATTGTTTTGTATCGACAAACACTAGAGGAAGAAGAGGAATCGTATGAAGAAATTGTATGTACACTTACCAAGGGATACGTCATCGAGCAAATGGTCACATCAGGAGGGATTCTAGTTCCAAGTTTTCATCAACAATTTGTATTTACAATTGAAGAATATCCTCAAGAATTATTACGAAAAAGTAAAGATCGATTTTTAGAAATGATCGATTTTCTAGATGAGCAATTGAAATAGTATCACAGTTAATAAAGACCGTAAAGTGCATGATTTTTGCATGCAATTACTTGAATTTCAGGCTAAGGAATTATTTCGAGAGTATGGAATTAATTTACTTGAAAGTATCTCATCTACAAACATTGAGGAAGGTAGGAAACATGCAAAAGAATTAGGATATCCATTTGTAATTAAAATTCAAGTGCCTGTTGGAGGTAGAGGAAAAGCAGGCGGTATTCAAAAATGTCAAAACGATGATGAATTTGAGCTAAAATACCCACAAGTTATGGATTTGATAATCAAGGGTGAAAAGGCAAGGGCAATTTTGCTTGAAAAAATGGCAGATATTAAAAAAGAGTTGTATCTTTCAATATTTTTGAATCGTTCAAAGAGGTGTTATACAATTATTGCATCAGCTGAAGGCGGTGTAGAAATTGAATCAGTCAAAAATCAAATTATCAAAGAAGTAGGATTAGGTGATGTTTCAGATGAATTAGCAAAAGAGGTTGCAAAGGAAATGGGACTAGTAGGAAAAACTGCAGAGCAATTTGCAGACACTTTAAAAAAATTATCAAAACTTACAATTGAAAAAGAAGCAGAACTTGTAGAGATTAATCCATTAGCAATCATGCAAGATGATTCAGTTATGGCACTTGATGGTAAATTCGTAACAGACGATAACAGTAATTTCAGACATGATGAATTACAAAAATATCAAGAAAAAACAGCTAATGAAGTACAAGCTGAAAAAAGTGGATTTTCTTTAGTAGAGTTAGATGGAAATATAGCAGTTGTTGGAAACGGTGCTGGACTTGTAATGTCAACACTAGATATGTTATCAGATAATGGAGGAAAACCAGCATGTTTTCTAGATGTAGGTGGCGGTGCAACTACAGAATCAGTGTATGAAGCTTTAACTCTAATCAGCAGATTACCCAGAGTAAAAGGAATTCTTGTAAACCTATACGGCGGAATTGTAAAAACTACAGTTGTCGCAGAGGCATTTCTCCAAGCATATGAAAATAATCTAATTGATTTGCCAGTGTTTTCAAGACTAAAAGGTACTGAATCAGAAAAAGCAAAAGAAATGCTACAAAATTCTAGAACCAACATATTTGATTCTGTCGAAGAGGCAATTAATGCAGCAGTTATGGGGATAAGTAAATGACAGACATATTTGAATTACTAAAAGGAAAAGCAGGAGATTCAGATTATGAAAATAAAGGAGTTATTGTTCAAGGGATTACGGGGTCATATGGTTCACTACATGCAAAACAAATGATAGCCTATGGAACTAACATAGTTGCAGGCGTCACTCCAGGGAAAGGAGGTCAAAAATTTGAAGATAAAGTTCCAATATACAACACAATGCAGGAAGCAATAGATGCAACTAATGCTAAAATTTCAATTGTATTTGTTCCAGCAAAATTCTTTTTATCAGCAGCTAAAGAGGCATTAGAATCAGGAATTAAATTACTTGTGGCTATTCCAGAACATGTACCAATCAGAGATACGATGGAAGTATTAGATTTAGCAAATAAAAAAGGAGCAATAATAATTGGACCAAATACTCCAGGAATAATGATTCCAGAATTAATCAAAATAGGAATTATGCCACCAATGCCTTTCAAAGCAGGTAAAATTGCAGTACTATCAAAAAGTGGAACTTTACTCTATGAAATTTCAGATGCACTTACAACAGCTGGATTTGGTCAATCAATCACCATTGGAATAGGAGGAGATCCAGTTAACGGTACAAGATTAATTGACGCATTTGAAATGGTGAAAGATATTCCAGACATGGAAGGTCTAGTTATAGTAGGAGAAATAGGTGGAGACTCTGAAGAAATTTTGGCTCAAAGAATTATTGATATTGGATTTAACAAACCAACAGTAGCATACATTGCAGGAAGAGCAGCGCCCAAAGAAAAGAGAATGGGTCATGCAGGAGCAATAGTTATGGGAAATTATGGTTCTGCAGAATCCAAAGTATCAATGTTTAACAAAGCAAATATCCCAGTAGCAAAAAGACCTGCAGAAGTACCAGTATTATTAGCTGGAAAAATAGAAAAATCCGATTAGAATAAAAGAGAGAGATTGAGGAGAAAATTAAATGCCAGTCACAGACCCAGAGAAGAAAAGAATTGCACAACAAGCACGCCTTGTTATGAAAATTTGCTTCAAATGTGGTGCTAGAAACGATATTGCTGCAACTCGATGCAGAAAATGTAGAAATCCATACTTGAGATTAAAGAACAGAAATCTCGGCGTCAAGAAATAGAATTAAGAAATCATTAATCTTTGTCTATAATTTACAATTGCACATTTTAATTCAGATTCATATTGCTTGACAAAAGATTTTGCCTCCTCAGGATCATCTAATTCTTCAAAAGTTAATTGTAGATCATCAGGTAGTTGGGCATTCATTTGGAATAGAAGTTTAGCAGATTCCACATATTGTCCCAAATTATCTGCACCTTCAAAAGCCAACTTCATTCTATCAATTAACGTATCAAATTCTTGTAAAGACATGAAGATTATTTCTAAAATCAGTAGAAAAAGGAAGGGTAATTACAATATCATGTAATAGCAAAGACAAAAAACTAGCATTTCAGTAATTTTGTTGGACCGGTCGTCTAGTTTGGTTTGGATGACGCACTCACACTGCGTAAGGAATTAACTTCCCGCAAAGGTCGTGGGTTCAAATCCCATTCGGTCCACCATTTCATATTCATAATAATGACTCTTTCTATTCTAAATTACAGGAATTAGTATCAGAATCATAAACTAATCCAGGACCACATTTTGAATTAGATTCATCAGAATCAATTGTAGTCAACACCTTACCAACTCTACATGCATTAGTGTCAGGATCAAGAACAGTCCCATCACCACATTTTGAATCATGTAGACCATAAAAGATGTCTTCATTTTCAGATGTAGAGACAGTATCAGATGAGAAGTCCACAACATTATCAAAATATCCCATAGAGTATCCAGCTCCAAGAATTATCAAAATCAAAACAGGAATTCCAACAAGTATTGGTATTTTCAAAGGAATTGATTTTCTAAAACTTCTAGAGATAGATGGCTCAACAATAGATGAATTATTTTTACCAAATTCAAATAACGAAGTACCACAAATCATACAAAAAGTAGCACTTAACGGACCTTTTTTTCCACATTTCCAACAATGAATGGTTTCTTTATCATCTAGTTCATTTTCAAAAATAATTTCATTATCAGTTTGAATATCAGAAGTATGTTTGACGAGGTATTTTTCTCTCAAACGTTTTAGATAATTCTCATCAGTAATCCAGATTTTTTGATTTTGAACGTAGGTCTGTTTGATATGTTCTAATCGATATGGATCACCAACACCCAATTTTAGCAAAGAATTTACATTATCTACTATATCCGTGGAATCCATATACAATATGATACAAGTACAAGTCATTAAATATTAACTGAAAAAATATTTGGAAAAAAGATGAATTCATAGAAAATTATCTAAAATTCTCAAATTTTATTCAAGTGTAAAATAATAACTATTAAAATCTAAAAGACAAATAGAACAGGCAGATAAATTCTAGAGGAAAAATAAAGTGGAATTATCCAAAGAATCACCCCCTAGATATAATTCTAAAAAATAAAGAAAATGTAGATGCAGATTTGATGATAACTATAGATTGAATCAATAACTTAATTAAAATTGGATTATAATGGAAAAAAAGCATGAAAGCAAAATTTACAGGAAAATGCGTTGAATGTGGAGATGTTATAAAAGCTGGTAAAGAGATTTTGAAAAACTCTAAAGATCAATGGGTTCACAAAGCTTGTTGTGATTTGGAAGAAGAATTACCGTAATTGGAGATTACAACATTTTACAGATAAATCTAAAACAGCAGAAAAGGGAGTCGATATGAGTAAAACGCAAATAAAAAATCAAATTATCGTTACTGTAATTTTTCTAATAATTATTAGTTCAAATATTCAACCAATTTTTGCAGAGATTTTCTTTCCGACTACAAATTTTAGATTGCAAAGTACCCCCACTTATTGTGTAGTTATTCCAAATGATCCAATTTCAGAAGAACAAAAAATGCAATGGGTAAATTTAGTAAAAGATGCAGCACTTGATTGGGAAAAGAAACTAAAAGAAAAAGAACTAGTCAATAACAATCTCTGGAACATTGATGTGAATATAGTTTCAGAAGATGAAGCAGAAGGTTGTGGAATTAACATTTACTTTAAAGACAAACCAAGTTTAACTGGAAATATTGTAGGGTTTTTCACTTGGCCACCAGGTTCAATTACAATTTATTATTTACAATTAGAAGTATGTGATTTGTTTACATGTTATAGTGATGATACATTCATTTCAAATGATACGACATATGCAGTTGCACTACATGAATTAGGACATACATTTGGATTAGATCATTATATTTCAGATAATGCAGGTACAAATTCTCAATGGCAATCAAGTAACAATGTACCACCATCAATAATGATTCCCTCAATTCATAATAATCCAAGTCTGCAGGAAATAACAGATATTGATGTTAGTAAAGTGCGTGAGATTTACGGTAGCGATGGATTCTATGCATTCTCAACAATTCCCATCCCAGAACCAACTATTCCAGTACCAACTATTCCAGATCCGACTCCTATTCCAGACCCAATTCCTATTCCAGTACCAGAAATAATAGAACCAATTATTCCAGATAAACCATTTACTTCAACTAGTGTTTCAGAAAAAATAATTGAAGTGCAAAATCAAAATCAGCAAATAGTCAAAGTTTCAGGAAGAGTATCAGAAGACAAACTGTTAAGAGGTCATCCAGTAATCATGACAGTTTACAATCCAGATCAAACAATTCAAATTTTAAAAACAGCAGTCACAAATGACGGATACTTTGAAACATTGATAATTTTTGATAAAAAATCAATTCGTGGAATTTATGAAGTTTCAATGAGTTACATTGAACGCGTAGATAAAAGCAAAGATGTGTCTTTTGAAATAGTAGATAAAAAAACTATTGTGCCAGAAATAATCTTAGATACAGAAGATGCAGGATCTTTAAGCGAACCAAACATACCAAATCAAATTGAAACAAAATCAGATGAAAAAATTCCTCAATGGGTAAAAAATAATGCAGGGTGGTGGGCAGACAAGTATATTGATGATTCGACATTCATAGAAGGAATTGAATTTTTGATTTCAAATGGAATTATTGATGTTCCAAAACATACCAGTTCTCAATCAGGTCACCAAATTCCAGATTGGATAAAAAATAATGCAAGATGGTGGTCTGAAGGAAATATCAGCGATACTGCATTCATAGAAGGAATTGAATTTTTAGTTAAAATTGGAATTATCAAAGTAAGTTAATTCAAGATAACAAATTCCACAATATCAAGCATAAAATACAATAAATTTCTGTTTAAAAATTTAAGAAGAAATTTGTAACAAATTTTTTAAACTAGTTCAAATTATAAAATAATTGATGAAGTCAAAGGATACTGCAATATTATTGACATTAATGATGTCACTAGTAATTTTGATGTATCCATCACAAACATTTGCAGAAACACAAGAAAATGAGACAACAATTCATCCAATCAATGAAAAATTGAGCATTAAAAAAACAACAGTTAGCATAGATATTCCTGAAGATAACACACTATCTTGGGGAATGGTAAAAGGAGAAGCATCAGATTATGTTGAAAGATATCCAGTAATAATTCAATTTTATCAAGATGAAGAGCCAATACATGTAGCTCAAGTAGATGTGAAAGGGGATGGCTCATACGAATACAAATTTAGAGTTAGAAATGTAGATAACAATACAGGCGAAGTAATCAACATCTTTGAAGGACAATACATCGTCAAAATTTTCAAAGTAATTCACAACCAAGATAAAATCATCTAAATTCTCAAATTTTTCATAGAATTCATATACAGATGAAATTATGAAATCAATCAAATGAGCAAGAATTTTTGGCATGATATCGAATCAGGTAATGATGTTCCAGAAATAGTCAATGTTATCGTAGAAATCCCCAAAGGCTCTATGAACAAATACGAATATGACAAAAAACACAACATGATAAAATTAGACAGAGTGTTATTTTCACCATTTCATTATCCTGGGGATTACGGCTTAATTCCTCAAACATTGTCTGAAGATGGGGACCCACTTGATGCACTAGTACTAGTTACAAACCCCACATATCCAGGAATTCTAATTGAAGCAAGACCAGTAGGATTACTACAAATGAAAGATGATGGGGAAATGGATGACAAAATTATTTGTGTTGCAACAAATGACCCAAGATATTTGCATACTACAGATATTACCAATATCGAAGATCATTATCGTTCAGAGATTGCCCACTTTTTCCAAGTTTACAAAGATTTGGAAGGTAAGAAAGTAGAAATTTTAGGATGGAAATCTGCAAAAGAGGCCAAAGTGGTGATCATTGAATCGATAAAAAGATACAAAGATACTTTGAAAAAATATTAGAATGCAAAAAGAATGTGAACATTTTTCTCAAGAGAGAGAAACATCTCAAAAGACAAAAAATTGTGAAGAATGTGATAAAGAACACCTCCCCGTAGTTGCAATTCGAATGTGTTTAACATGCGGGCATGTAGGTTGCTGTGATTCATCAATTGGTAAACATGCAACAAAACATTTTGAGAAAACAGGGCACTCTGTAATGCAGGCAGTTCCAGAAAAAATTTGGAAATGGTGTTATATTCATGAAGAATATTATTGAGTTGAAAATATTTTCAGAATGAAATTTTAGATTTTAAAAATACTATACGATTTTAATCGTAAACCATCAAGTCTTTTTCTTCAAGCAAAGCATGAATTTGGTTAACAGAACGATGAACATCTTTTTCAAGTTTTGCTCCAACACAGACTAATTTACCTGATGCAAAAATTAGAATTACTGTTTTAGGATCAAGCATTCTGTGAATTAGTCCCGGGAATTGTTCTGGTTCGTACATGCTTCTAGGAAGGGTTCTAGCAGCTTGCTCCAAGTTTACTTTACCTCCAAGATTAATTGAAGATACAATATTTTGAATTGAAACTATAGGATCGTTTTTAATTTTTATTTTACCTTTTCTTAAAATTTTCACCACTTCAAAAACTGCAGTTTCTGCCAATTCTTGAGATTTTGCACCTGTACATACCATCTTTCCTGAGCCAAAAAGCAATGTTGCAGTCTTTGGACTTTTGAGTCTGAAAACAGCACCAGGGAATTGTTCAGGGTGATATTCAACTGCAGGGAATTTTTTAGTAATATCTACAAGATCTAATTTCTGTTCAATCGTTGCAGATGCTACTACATTTACAATTGCAATAATAGGTTTAGTTTGAGTCATATTTTCATTTGCCTCCCAGTGTATCCATATTTTGGTCTAATCGTAGGCCTTTGTATCTATTTCTAATTGTCACTTCTGTTACATTTGCAGCTTCTGCGATATCTCGTTGAGTTTTATCCTCACCGTTTTTTACACAAGACAAGTACAATGCTGCTGCTGCCAATCCCATAGGATCCTTTCCAGCAGATTCTTCATGTGCCTGTGCATCTCTAAGTACTTTAACTGCAAATCGTTTTGTTTTTTCTGTGATTCCAATTGAGCTTGCAATTCTTGCAACACATTGTACTGGATCTACAACTGGCATTTTTAATTCTAATTCTTGATGTAAAATTCTATAACATCTTGAAATATCTTTTTTCTTAATATTACCTGCATCAGCAACATCTTTTAGAGTTCTAGGAGTTTCAGTATCTCTACATGCAGCATAAAGAGATGCAGCAATTAATGCAGAAATAGAACGACCTTTAACAAGACCTTTCTCCAATGCTTTTCTGTAAATGTATGATGCTTTTTCAATAACTGCATCAGATAACGAAAGTTTATCTTTTAATGTAGATAATTCACTTAGGGCTTGTCTGAGATTTTTATCAGATGAAGCATTAACTTTACTTCTACTATCCCATGTTCTTAGTCTTTCAATAGTACTCTTCATTGTTGATGTAAGAGGTTTTCCAGAAGAATCTTTATTCATAGGACTAATGATTGTTGCAAGTCCTCTATCGTGCATTGCTAATGATGTTGGAGCACCAGTACGAGTTGGATCTGCACCGCCTTCTTTTGAAAATGATCTCCATTCAGGACCAGAATCTTGTAAAGTCTCAGTAATAACAAAACCACATTTTCCACAGAATCTCTCTCCAGTAACATTGTCAGCCAACATGGAATTTTTTCCACAACGACCACATGTCGAATCTGCTTTAACAATTTGTTCAACCAAAGGAATCCATTATTGCGCTGTTGATTTCCTATAATAACCCATTTTTTTGATAATTTTTAGCAAAAATTGAGCCTAGATCGATTAGATATAATTTCTCAAAAAGGCCATAAAAAGGAAATTTGCAGTAATGTTTTTGTTTTTTAAGACAAATTTCAAAGATTATACAGATATTCTAAACACCATTTCATTTTTTAATAGTTACAGAGCAGCAGACTCAGATGTCATCATATCAGCTAGGTAAATGGGATCTATCAGAACTAGTAAAAAATCCAAAAAGTCCTGCATTTCAAAAACAAATTCAAGAATTAGAAAATCAGGCAAAAAAGTTTGAAAAAATTAAATTAAAACTAAATCCAAAAATGTCATCTAAACAATTTATGGATATTATTCATCAAGTAGAGAAAATTTCTGAAAATATGAGTAGGATTGGAGGTTATGCGTCATTGTCATATTCCTCAGATACACAATCAGATGAAGCAACATCACTAATGACAAAGATGTCAAAACTTGGTTCTGAAATATCAAATAAAATTTTATTTTTTGATTTATGGTGGAAAATACAAGTTGATGAGAAAAATGCAAAGAGACTCATGAAAGATGCAGGTGAAATTACAGAATATCTTTCACACAAAAGACTATTTGCAAAATATGCATTAAGTGAACCTGAAGAACGAATCATAAACACGTTAGATGTAACAGGGATATCTGCACTTGTAAAACTCTATGACAAGATAACTAATTCCTATGAATATAAAATGAAAATTGGAAATAAAACTAAAGTGATGACACGTGAGGAACTCACAAACTATGTCAGAAGCACAAACCCAAAAGTTCGAGAAACAGCATACAAAACCATTCTTTCCAAATATTCTGAAAACAAAGGAGTGGTAGGAGAGATATATCAGAATATTGCCCAAAATTGGAAAGATGAAGGTATTGACATTAGAGGATACAAATCGCCAATCTCAATGAGGAATATTGGAAATGATGTAGATGATAAAACTATAGAGTCTCTACTCACAGTTTGTAAAAAAAATTCACCAGTATTTCAAAAATTCTTTATTCAAAAAGCAAAGATGTTAAAAATGAAAAAATTACGAAGGTATGACCTGTATGCACCAGCAGCAGCAAACATCAAAGAAAAAAATTATTCTTATGATAAATCAGTAAAATTGGTTTTTGAATCTCTGGGGAAATTTAGCAGTACATTAGAAGAATATGCAAGAAAAATATTCAATGAAAACCATATCGATTCTGCCATAAGACAAGGGAAAAGGGATGGTGCCTTTTGTAGTACACTCACTCCAAAAATTACACCTTTTGTATTGGTGAATTTTACTGGAAAATCAAGAGACGTTTTCACTTTGGCTCATGAGTTAGGCCATGCAGTTCACAGTCAAGCAGCACAAGATAGATCAATTCTTGTTCAAGATGCCCCATTACCATTAGCAGAAACTGCATCAACTTTTTCAGAATTATTGTTATATGATAATTTATCAGATAAAATTTCAGATGATGAAAAAAAGGCAATGTTATCTGAAAAAATCGATGATCTATATGCTACAATTCTAAGGCAATCATTTTTTACAATCTTTGAAGTTGACGCTCATAAACAGATTGGAGAGGGAACAACAATAGATGAAATTTCAAAAACATATTTACAAAATCTTAAAGTTCAATTTGGAAACTCAGTAAGCATATCAGATGACTTTGCAATAGAGTGGAGTTGTATTCCACACTTTTACCATACACCGTTTTATTGTTATGCATATTCATTTGGTAATTTACTAGCTTTGTCACTATTTCAAAGATATAAAAAAGAAGGAAAAGATTTTGTCCCAGCATACATGAGTATTCTTGAAGCAGGGGGTTCTAAAAAACCAGAAAAACTTCTATCAGAATACGGTTTTGACATAACAAGTCCAAAATTCTGGCAAGAAGGTTTTGACTATATCAAAGAACAAGTAAAAACACTCTCATCATTAAACTAGATTTTAGATAAATGGGGCTGACAGTCCAACGCATGGACTGCCAGCTTGTTCCCCGAACGGTTTGAATTCGATGTCAATTCCAAGACAATTATAATCCGATTTAAATGTTTGAACTTATTTCAAGTTTAATTTTTAGGTTTAATTTTTCTAATCGAGCCCATCAAAATTCCAATAGTGATTCCCATTTGATATAGGAAATACAATAGTACTTCAAAACTACTAGGAGTAAGATCAGTGAATCTACTAACAGCAGTCAATATCAAGATAAATGCACTAAAAAAGAAAACAAATCCTTTGGTCATCCCATCAAGATTTGTAAATTTCAAAATAACAAAACTCATCACAGTAACAGAAATTGCCAATACAGTTAGAAATCCAGTATTCACTCCAAATATCAAAAAAAGAGACGATACAAGTTCGCCAGGACTATTTGCAGATAAATTAGACATGATAATTTTTTCAGGGGAGGCAAATCTAGGGACACTCAATAGAGCATTTATCAAAAATAAGATAAACATTGTAACTGATACAGTTTTTACATGATTTTGTAAACGAGGAAATCGTACAAGTATTGCCCTCCCAAGAATGATTCCTTGAAATAATCCGATCCCAAAAGCACTCAAAACTGCAATTAGTTGTATTATTGGATTAAGAAAAAGATCCACCAAAATTTGAATTAATGCCATATTATCTTGATATTTGTACTAATGATCATATTAGTTACTAGATAAGGTAATTTTGTTTAGAAATAAAAAAACATCTCATCAAAGTCAATATGAATAAAATAAGAGTAAATTTAATAATTTCATTTTTTGAACGTTAAATATGCAAAAGAGAGTAATCTCAATTACCCTGATCACATTAATTGTTTTGATTGGGACTACAACAAATTTTGCTTTTTCTCAAGAAATGAATCTTGCAACGTTTCAAGAAACGGCACAAATTATCATAGATAAGAGAATGTCACAAAATGTGACATCATCAATTACACTACAAAGTACCAGCATACAAGAAATTAAAATTCCAACAGAATTAGAACAAAGAATTAGAGAAAATGGAAATATTTCAGCAGTAGTAATAACAAATCAAGATAAATGTATTCTAGGAGTTATTGAAGAATCATGTATTTTGATTAATGTTAAGAGGAATCCAGAAGACACAAACTTTCTAAAGATTCAAAATTCAACATTAAAAATATCAGAACAGTTTATTGATGAAATAAATGACATATTTGATACAAAAGCAAAGATACATTCTACATTTATTCAGCCTAGTGACGAAGCAAATACTGCACTGCAAACATCAGGAGTGATTTCAGGTAAAGGAACTATCACAGCAGTGTATACAATGCCTATGGAAGACACGGCTTCAATGTATGAAAAAATATCAGCAATTTTAATTCCAAAGACAATCAGGAATTCAGGCGGGTTTTATGATACTGCAAGAAATATTTCAGTAGAGGATAATGCAAAAATGACATTCTCCATAATACCATCAGCCAATAAATCATTACTTCAATTAAGAGTCTCAACAATTTATTCTGGAATAGCACCAAGCGTAAATGAAATCAATCCACTGAAATTTTTAAAAACAGATGAACTGAAAAGATCAGAGTATTTCTCTTCTGGATTTTATCCTCTAAACTCCATCATCCAGGTAGTAATACTATCTTCTGAAAATACAAAAATTTCAAACGTTCAAGGAAACATCATTCCAACTCAAATCATAGATAATGAGAAAATTCCAATAGACATTACAAAAAATGGATGGGTCTTTGATCCTCAAGAAGGGCAAACTATTCAAGGAAAATACATTTTTGGTAAAGAGACATCAGTCGGTAGTGATGAATTAAAATTTTCGTTAGGAGGAGAAAATCTCAAAGATGAAAAACAAGAATTTGATGAATCAATTTTAATAGTTATCATAATCACAATTGTTGCAATTGCTGCGGCAATGTTTTATCTTAAAGGATACACAAGGAAATAGCATTGTATCCCGCCTGAAAAATATGTCAAGTGTAGTCAAATGCGCAATATGACAACACATATTTTCTGACTAATCTTTGTTTTTTGTAAAAATCCTAAAGGGTGTTGGAGTTTTAGTTTGATGCCGTCATAATTGTTACTCAAAAATGGTTCAAATCCCGCCGAGTTAAATTTCCTTTGACGGAATTATAATTGAGAAAAACACTAGACAAATAATATGATGTATAGTCCATCAACTGCTCCCCAGAAGGTAATACCAGCTACAAAACCATAAACCTGTAAAGATTTAGAACCTAATTTGTCCTTGAGTGTTGGAAGAGCTATAAATGGCAAAATAATTATCAGCATTCCATAGTATGAGAGGCTAGCTAAAAATCCACCAAAAGACACTGCAAAAACAAGGAAATTCAAAATATAATTCAGAATTATAAGAAAAACTTCGTAAACCAATTATTACAAAAAATATTATAAAATCATATCCATTTTTGTTTTATAAAAATTAAAGTGAATTTACAAATTCACGTAGTTTTAGAGTCTTTTCTTCAACGGATAGTGGCAATAATTCTTTCATCATTGATTTCATTTCGAATTTTTTAACATCTCTTTCTTCATCAGATAATGATTCAAATTGTACTTTCATTGACATAAAATGCATAATCATTTTTGCTCTCTCATCTAAAGACAATGCAAAGAAAGCATCTTTTACTTCACCCCATTGTTGTTTTTTAATTTCTCTTTCTTCAGGAGTTAAATCAGCATAGTGATCTTTCCATTTTTTGTTTGATTCACCATCAGAATGTTTAGAATGTTTCCAGTTATCTTTTGAAACCCCTTCTGAAACATACAATGCTTCTCCATTTCCAGCATCAACTACAACTTTATGAAAAATATTATCATTTGCCAAAACACCAATCTTGTAAACAAGGAATCCTTGAGTAACATCAAGTTTTCCCCACATGGCTTTACCATTTTCAATAGAATTTTCAGATACTGCCATTGCAACACTGAGTGCAATTTGTGCTTTATCAGAATAGTCATCAGATGTTTCAGAAATTGTTATTGTTCCTGAAATTTCTGGAATAGAAAATTCACCATATTCAGCACTAACATCATTTGGAGAATAAGATAATGCAGTAATTGCAAAAATACTTGCTATGATCATCAATGGAATTGTCATTTTTGTTTTAGGGATTTTAGTCAAGTAATATTTTTCAAATTTTATCTCTTATAACTATCTCTACTAACTTTACCTGCTGCTAATTTGAGAATAAAATAAGCCTAATACTGATTGACGACATGTTTTGGACATAAAAAAAGAGAATAGAGTGCTCATCCCAAGTTTAATGGGATAGAAAGATCACCGTATGATTCGATACCTCTAAAGTAGTAATCTTTTCCTGAATCATATTCAAATGTAGTTCCACCGCCACCAATATTTGGTCCAAAGAACATGTTGAA
>WASW01024929.1_pt1 | contig 23644 bp, 28 predicted proteins | sample 5698521 | NCBI WGS metagenome assembly WASW01 (sample SAMN11175560, study PRJNA528189) | sponge metagenome | isolation source: marine sponge | host: Leucetta | place: Antarctica: Western Antarctic Peninsula, King George Island | collected 2013-01
GGTTGCGCGCTGTCACCGGTCGCACGGCAAACAAACAGAAACAATCCGCATTATTGGCCGTCGCTTTTTGAGGAAGCTCTAAATAAAACATGAAACAACATATAGATAACCGATACCAACATCAGGATCATTACGAGGTTGATCCCGAGCACAACGAGTGTCTTCTCCAGAAGGTGTTGAAAGAGACGTGACAAGCTGGCTTCTACACTGAGAACACCTAGGTTATGTATTACATCACCGTCACGGTGAGCCAGTGGGTACGTGGCCATGATAGATCGCCCCGGTATTTTGCTTCCGAATTCAGTTGGTGTATTTTTGAGGGCTTTGATTTGTGCGTAATCGATTGTCGGGTGATTGACCAGAGCTTGCATTTGCGCTTCGATCGCTTCTTCGTCCCAGTCCCATATGCTCCACGTCAACGGTGTTAAACTTACAAGTTTTACATAATCAAGATCCCGTCGGATACGCTCTATCCCGCTTTCATAATCGAGATATAACTGCAACCCGCTGACAAACAACGCGGCAATCGAACTAAGCGTGATGATTGCAATTAGCAGTCGTTTAGCAATCGAGCTCTTAACCTTGGGGACAAGGTCGTCAGTCAAAAAATACCTCCCGCGGGTACGCTATTGGATTCAATCACATCTAATAGTATGCAAGTTGACATGTCAATTCAACGCCGTTGGTGCAGATTTAGGTTGGAGTGAATTACAGTTGGCCCAGAGATTGTAGCTTTTCGAACGCCGCGTCATATTTTTCCATCACCTCTTGCGCGCGCGGGTGCAGCTTTGAAAACAGGATGTACATCGGGTCCTCTGTGACCGGGTTGGTGTGGGTATACGCCAGCGCAGCGTTGGCCCCGAGAAACTTTACGATGTCGGATCGTCCTACGCTCAATTCATCCATTAAGATGTCAGCCCTGTCCGAGGCCAGAATTTTCCAGGCCAGTTCTGAACGTGAAACCAAATGTGCATCGGCACCCGCTTTTTTGAGAGCGGCTTCATACCAGTAGGATTTGACACCGACGATTTTCAACCCTTTCTGGGCAAGATCTTCGTAACTTTCGAAAACCAAACCGTTTGGGAATTTATCTTTTTTGTAAAACACAACAGTAGCGGCAACCGCGATGGGGTTTTTCGGATACATCATCTCGGCTGCCCGTTCGGGTGTGTGAAACCACGAAAATGTTGCAATATATTGGCCGGTTTTCACGAGATTGTAAGAGCGGTTCCAGGGAAAAAAATTAAATTCAGCATCGAACCCTGCTTCTTTGAAAATCAACCTGGTGCGCTTAGTATGTGGACCGAAACCCGGAAGGTTTTTCGACATAAAGGGAGACCACTCCCCGGTGGCCAACTTAATTTCATCCGCCTGCACCTCAGATGCCAATACCGTGATCAGTGTAAATGTGGCAACAAATATGCGAAAAATAGACATCCTCAAAGCCTCCATTCATCCTACATTAAGTCTTATCAGAACATCTGGAGTCAATGGTGGGCGCGATATTCACCGAACGATGGTTAAATTACACAAGATGTTAGCGATTGTAAGTATTGCGGAAATGACTGCTAGTTAAGGAAAAACCAACATCCAAATCAACGCGAATTGCGTGCCGGGCCGTTAAATCGTAATGACCGCTTCGGGTCATCGACGGCCGAAATGACGCCCTGGATATATAGGCTCCTATCTGTACAACAACGGCCACAATTTGTGGGAAATTGAAATCTGATCTAATGATGACCGCTGTTACCCTCGATTACGGACGAAATACAGACGTGCCGAAAGAGTCCCTTCATAGCCAGAAGAGGTCATCAAGACTTCACGTAATTACGGCGTTTATTTTCTGGGACGCCATAGAGTGTAAAGAAATTTTGGGCTGCCATCGTGGCCCGACACTTAATTTCCTCGGCTGATGGATAATCCAATATACCATGCAGTCGCCGTACTTGGGTGTCTGCAATCAGCAGGCCCAGGAAATTCTGAGCCGCCTCGGGCACGTCATCGATTTTCAGTACGCCAACAGCAACTTGACGTTTAATACAGGTTATAAGCCCCGGCAAAGTTGCATCTCGCCCGGAGCGCGTTAATATCTTTGACAACCGAGGGTCAGTGGTTGCCTCCGAAATGGCGGCCCGATTGATGGCTATCGCACCGTCACTCATCAACACCTTTAAAAGTGCCTGCCCAAAATCCGTCAATACGTCTTCAATCGGCGCGTGATCGTCAAGATGGCCCTCCAAAACATCCTGAACCGTGCGCGCGTTCTTCTCGATCAGCGCTTCGAACAGACCATGTTTGCCGCCAAACCAGGCGTACAGCGTTTCTTTGGACGCAGAAGCGCGTTTGGCGACATCGAGCATGCTGGTATTGCGGTATCCTTTTTCGATCAACACCTGGATCGCGACGTTTATAATTTCATCGCGGCGTTGATCACGTGCAGCAGCTTTCATTCATTATTTCCCGTCATCCCGATTTTTCGCCCTATGGAATAGAGCACGAATTATTCAACTTGACTTAAACCGTACCTTTCAGTACGGATATATGCAAGCGTACCATTGGGTACGGAAGTTCAAAACCGAGAGGAATAGCGATGTCATCCCCAGATGTGCAAGCAACCAATGAAGCCGTCCCCGTAACCGCCGCGATTCTAGCTCTCTTAACCATTACCGGAGCAATGTTGTTGGCTCTTTTTTTTCAATCCGTGCCGCATCCGCCGCAGGGAATTCCACTGTTTGCACTTGGTCCGTTTTTTGGGGCTTCCCTCGCGATTGGTGCCGCTGCGTTTCACTTGCTGCGTCACAACGCGTCTTGCGGGATGACGCTCGCCGTTGTGTTCGCGCTGATTTCCTTGCTCTCGTTTGGTCCTCACAAATACATTGACCCCAGTTTCTCTCGTATATGGCCGGCTGTCATCACGGGACAAATTGCGACCCTCGTCATTTTCTATGGGAGTTTCGTTGCCTGGAGATATAGACGCAACAAATTGGCCGCACTTTAAAAAAAATTGTGCGCAATGGCTCAGAAGGGTCAAACTGAGCCGAAATGACGCCCTGAAAATATCGGCTCCTGTCCGCCCAAAAGCGGCCATCAAGCACGGTGTCGGTAATCAACGATAGTATCACATCTTGTGCTCGAAAAATTGGTGCGCGCAACGTCAGTTAACAACTTTAACGCGTCCTATTCCTTGCATGGCCGAAAAACTGGTCAAATATCGACCCGCCAGTAAATAACTTTATTACATGGCGACACTTAAAGTTATTTTTTGAACGGGTTATCAAGCGATCGAACGACGGTCGATAAAACATCGCGTACCTGGGTTTCATCACATCCCATCAACAATGCATCTTCCAAAACGTCCTGACACTCTTGCTGCAGGTCTTTTAGATTATCATTTAGAACAGCAATTTTGTCATAACAGGTCACCGGATCGCCGTCAGATTGGCGCCATATGATCGCTGGCCCTTTGGTTTTGTCATGTTGCATCTGCGGATCTCTATAGGTTGATCGGACAGAAAGAATATAGGTTGATTGCCGGGTCAGCGCGAGAGGGAGCTCTTAAATTGTTTGTGATCAGGGTTCAGACCGCTTGGCGAAGCCAGGCAGGCTCAACGTCATGGACAAGGCCTTCACCGGGTGCAGGCAGGGGATCATTGTTGACCAGTCCTTCACCCGGTTCCGGCAATCTGATCAATTTATCGTCGCTATCGCCGCCGTCCAGCTCATTGGGTTGATCTTCCCACTCAAGCGCCGGCAGATTTCTCGGCACCAGTTGGTCGAGCACACTTTGTGCCCTGGTCATGTTTTTTTCGGCGACGGCCGCCAGATCATCAGACCCGGCATTCTGATAGACAATAAGCGCTTGTTCAAACGCGTCGATGGAGAACTGCAGGCGGCTCGGAATTCGTGATTGTTTGCCAAGCAGGAACAAAGCGGAACCAAGATTGTTCTGACTGGCCGCCCAGGCAAGCGGCGTTTTCTTCCGGCTGCGTACACCCAGTACTGCACGGCATGCGTTGGCGGCGGTCGCCAACGCCTCCAGACTTTTCGAGTGTCCGCCGAGAACCTGCGCGGCTTGGGCGAAGTTGCTCATTATTTCTGCCCAGCGCTGCGGCGCATTATCCTTTGAGAAGACCCTCAACGCGGACGTGAAATGTTTTAGAGACAGGCGCAAGATTTTCGTGTCATCACTGTCAAACCCCTGCCGATAGCGGATCAACCCCAGTCGATTGTGAACAATTGCCCACGCCCTTGGATGACGATCAATCGAGAAAATGCGTTCTGCTGCCGACAAGGCAGAGAAGGCGCCGTCCAGCATATCTCTATCGAGTGTTCGTTCGCCTTCGATTTGAAGGATACTGCCGAGATGTTTTTGTGCGTATGCCCAGTCATAGGGCGCGTCGTGTTCTGATAGGATTGATAAAACTGCGCGGTATGATATTTGTGCCTGCGCCAATAAATTCGGCCTATAACCTGGCCGGGAGGCCGCAGCCAAGACGTTCGCAAAACACAAATGGATACTCGCCTGTTCGCGATTGGTCATGGTCTGCGGGACAATGTTGAGAGCCGCTGCACCCGGTTCTAAAATATCTTTTAAGGCGTTCTGGCGAAGCTGTTTTACTGCGCTTGACTGGGGCAACGCCGCAGCCAGCGTAACGGCGCGCAGTAAATCAGCGAATTCGGGTGCGAAATCAATCGGTAGAGAAAGTGACGTTTCAAGATCAAACGCCCCAGGTGCTTGCTGATCCCAGTTAGCCAATGTGACAAAGTGCAACTGCATAACAGATCCGGACGGTTGGACTTGCCCCCATATCAGGACATCGGCGCCCTGCAGGAACAACCATCTGCGCGCTGCCGTCGCAATGCGCTCATGTTGCGCCGCGATGTCTCCTGCGGGGTCAAACTTGATCGGGCTTTTGAACCCTTTGGTCTGCAAAAATTTATTATTACCCAATGCGGATATCAGGCGGCGGGTATGCTGCTTGGTGGTATCACCACTCAAAAGCGCGACGCGGACACCAATTCGATCAGAATCAGTTGAAAAACCGCTAATAAGGCGCCGAATGAAACCAGGGTCGGAATAGGTTTTAGGAACGATATTGGGGGCGTGTTTTGAATTCTGAGCGACGGTCGGTGAACTGTGTTCCGGGCCAGCCAAACGGCGCAATAAAGATATAATCCAACCTTCTCGGCGCTGTAAGGTAGGATGCGGTGTCCCGACCGGAGAATCTGGCGTATCTGCGTTTGGGGCCCGATCCGTTTGGCGCAGAACGGTACGCCCTTTGGCGCGTAGTGTCAGATTAAAGGGAACCTCTCCCTCGCCATAAACATCGCCAGACTCGAGCGTGCCGCGGCGGGCATACTTTCCGTCTTTCTGTTTCAGCAGATCAACAGCGCCTGACAGCACTTCGAACGTGTGATCGCAGCGGTCCCCCTCGCGAAAAATCACGTCACCATCAGCAAATACGGTCTTTGCGTTCGCCAACAACACTCTCCACTCCAAACGCGTATCAAGCTGGGTATCAATCCCAGGATACGGCGGTGCATGGTGAGGTTAGCAGGCAGTCCCTACCGAACCGTTAACAACTCGGAATGGCTGTTATTTAGTCGGCAGCGCGCCGTTGTCGAGCTCTTTGCCGAGGGCACGGCGAACTTCGGAGAAAACAGCGTCCCATTCCCCGTATCGTTTCTGGCGGAACAGGCGCATATTCGGATACCATGGCGACGTATCTGTACCCGTCATCCAGCGCCAGTCAGGCGCATAGGGAATAAGAACCCAGACCGGTTTTCCAAGCGCACCGGCAAGGTGAGCAACAGATGTATCGACCGTAATAATTAGGTCCAGTTGCTGAATCGCGGCTGCCGTATCGGCGAAATCGCCCAACTGGCCACCAAGGTTAAGGACCAGAGCTTCACAGTTGTTGTCCGTGATATCGCGTTCTCTTGGGCCTTTTTGAAGGCTGTAAACGATGACGCCCGGTGTGCCCAGGAGTTCAATAAAATCAGTGAACTGGCAGGACCGGTTTTTGTCATTCTTATGGGTTGGTTTGCCGGCCCAGACGATGCCAACCTGAGCCTGGCGCTCCATCGATGCAGGCAATTGTACAGCGTGCAGGTCCGGCGGCGTTAGATATGGAATTTTTGCCGGAACGGACCCGGCCGTTGTCTTGAATATTTTTGCCAGACTCATCATGGGAATAAAGAAGTCAAATTTTGGCAGAGGTGAGCCGAGGTTGACGACTTTGTCGACGCCGGGCAAGGTTGAAAACAAACGCGACAACTCCGGCTGGGTCTCGAGAACGATTGTTCCGCCCTTTTCCTTGATCATCGGAATATAACGAGCGAACTGGATCATGTCGCCAAAACCTTGTTCTTGATGAACAAGAAGGGTTTTACCTTTTAACTCTGATCCGTCCCATTCCGGCTCTGCATAACCGCGTGGTGGGCTGCGTTCAAGTTTCCAGCGCCAATCATATTCTGTAAATCCATCGATAAAATTGCCTTTCAGCAACAATGTAAGTGCCCGGTCCCAGCGGCAATCAGCATGGTTCTCATTAAAACTGAGCGTCCGCTCGAACGCGGCAAGCGCCTGATCGTTTTGCCCCAAATCACGAAGAGCGAGTCCCATGTTATAATAGGATTCCTGGCCCTCAGGTGCCAATTTTAAAGCCTGCTGATGGGCCGCCACAGCCAGTTGCAACCGGCCAAGATCACGCAGTGCATTGCCAAGGTTCGAGTAGGCTCCGGCATTGTTTGGCCTAAGCACGATGCTGCGGCGGTAACAGGCGACAGCCGCTTCCAGTTTGCCGAGCGACCGTAGGGCAACGCCCATATTGTTATAGGTATCGGCTTCTTTTGGATTGAGCAGTAAGGATTTGCCATAGTTCTGAACGGCGTCGGTAAACTCACGCTTTTGGTGATGTTCGACGGCAAGCGCAAAGACCCTTGCCGCTTCGCGTTCCCGGAGCGCGGTTTTTTTGTCCTGCGGTATCGATTTCCAGACGGCAATCTGTTCGGCTGAGGGTTGGCCCGGCGGGGATTGTGCCGGGGTTAACGTCGGGGCTTGCTTCTGGTCTTGCGTCTGGGCTGGCTTCTGGGCGGGGTCAGCCGCTTTCTTGATGACAGGTTTAAGGCTCATTGACGCCGGTTTCTTGACCGGTTTCAATGTTGTTCCAGCGCTTTTGCGGGTTGTTTTGCCCGCTGTTGTTTTGCCTGCGCCGTTTGCGGCGCTACTGGCAGTACCCTTGGCCATCCATCCCCCTTAATTGCCCCGTAATTGACTGTCGTCTCAAGTATAGTTTAAGGCGATATCAAAGTATGTGAGCATCATACGAAATTTTTACGCAATAGTGAAACGCCAAAGGTACCTTTAACAAGCGCAAGCGTAAAATAAGCTCAACTTAATGAGTCTGGAAAACCGCAGCTTCTGAAGGTGCTAGAGGATTTCCAGCACCGATTCCGGCGGCCGCCCGATGGCCGCTTTATGGCCATTGACGACAATCGGTCGCTCCAGTGCACGCGGATGCTCTGAAATCGCCTTAATCAATGCGTCGTCGCCGAGGTTTTTATCAATACCTTCATCGGCCGCTTCTTTGGGGCGTAAAATATCACGGGGTGTTTTACCGAGCTTACCCAGAATGTCTTTAAGTTCCGCCGCGCTTGGCGGGTTATCCAGATATTCGATAATCACCGGACTTAGGTTCTGATCTTCAAGCAACTGTAACGTCTGACGGGATTTGGAGCACCGGGGGTTATGATAGATGGTCACACTCATTGTGGTTTTTCCTTAAAGCATTCAGGGCTACGATTAAGCGGTCATCGTCGCTTTTTATAAGCAATCTCAGCACTTTTACAAAGTGCGTTTGTTATGAGAAAAAAAACCGATATTATTGTGCCCATCATGAACGATCATAAACAGGCAATGACGGAAACGGGATTTTGGGGGCGCGCGGCCGCGGGTGCACTGGTGCTGGCCCGTTCTACATCCCGCCTGTTAATTGCGCATCGGGCGGAGGGCACGTTGCAAGCGGGCACCTGGGGAACCTGGGGCGGAGCGGTTGACGCTGGAGAATCAGCCCTTGAAACGGTTGCCCGCGAACTGAGTGAAGAAGCAGGGTTTGATCGCGCGTTTGACGCCGTACCGTTGATGGTTTTTGAACATGGCACAGGGTTCACCTATTCAAACTTTCTGGTCGTCGTTGATCAGGAATTTGACCCGGTGCTCAACTGGGAAACTCAGGGATTCGGCTGGTTCGCTTACGGCGAGTGGCCAGACCCTCTGCATTTTGGACTTGAAAAACTCTTGAACCACAAACCAAGTCAGCACCATATAAAATCATTGATCGGTTAAAATTGAAATTCGGCGCCTGAATGGCAATTGAGGTTCGGCAGACCTTACTTTCAAGGCGAAATCAGATTGCGGACGTCAAGATAATAATAGCTCAGGTGTGATTAGGTTGGTTTATTCACTTCCTGGCCCTTTTGCCCCTAGAGAATAAACGGGAACGATGACGCTAACCTTACCAGCGTTCTCGAATTGAAGAGTGATGGGAAAACTTTCGCCTTTTCGCAAACTCTGGTGAAGTTTCATCAGCATCAGATGTCGGTCACCGGGTTTTAGCTCAACATGTTCTCCCGCCCCAATCTCCAGTGTGTGCAGCGGGGCCATCTTCATAACGCCGTCTTTCATGGTCGACGCGTGGATCGTAATGTGCCGTGCGGCAGGGCTTTCCACCTTGATCAAGCGATCCGGTTCGGCTCCTTTGTTAACGATCTTCAGGAAGGCGGCGCCAGGCCGAGATATTAATACAGACGCCCGCGCCCAAGGGGCTTCGATTGTTATGCCTTTGGTATCCCCGGCAAACGTCATGGTCGGAGACAAAATAAACCCAAGGTACAAAGTGGCTGAGATGAATAGTGCAGTTCGCATTGGATGTTTCTTTTCTGTTTATGGGTTTAACCGTTGATGGATTGCGTCAGCGATCTCGGTAGACGTATTATTATTGTCGGAATAGTGACTGACGTATTCACCGTTCGGCGACATCAGGTAAATATATCCCGAATGCGCCATCAGATAGTCTTCTGGCGCGTCCTTTTGGGGTGCCTTGGCATAATAAACTCGAAACGAATTTGCGGCGGATTGAACTTGATCGACAGAGCCCGTCAACCCGATTAATTTTGGATGAAACGCTTTTACATAATCAGCCATGATTTCTGCTGTGTCGCGCTCGGGATCGACGGTGATGAAGAATGGGATGATATTACGCGCATCTTCTCCCAACCTATCGATCACCTCTGAAACCGTGACCAGCGTAGTTGGGCAGACATCCGGGCAGAACGTATATCCGAAAAAAACCAGTTGCCATTTTCCAGGGTAACTTTTGTGGGTTACGCGCTCACCGTTGTGGTTGACGAGATCAAACTCGCTCTTGATCAGAGCCTTTCCGACTTCCTTGGCCGTTGGCACCGGCTCCGGCATAAACGTTTGCCACGCAACACGTCCGATGACGACAATGGAAATTATGGCGAGCGTAACCCAGGCGGCGCGGTGAATTAATCTGATGCGTTTAATTGCTGGTTGGTTTGGTTCGAGGTTTTGATTTCCTGCGCTCATTTCTTGATTTGCCTTCCACTCAAAATATTATGCCGCTCCCGAATTTGCGGAGGCCACGTACTTTTTATAAAAGCAAGGGTGGCCCATATCTCCTCATCACTCAAACTGCCTTCAAAACTCGGCATATCGGTTTCATAACCAACAGGGGCTAATGGTGGTTTGAGTCCGAATTTTGTAATGCGAAACAGGTGCTCGTCGGGGTGATGCCAGGTGTGCCCGGTCTCATCGTGCGGCGGTGCCGGCAGGCGGTCATCGGGTTTGCGTTCACGCCAATTGGGTTGGCCCTCAAGGTTTGCTCCGTGACAGACCGCGCAATTGTCCCTGTAAACACCCTTCCCTGCCGCCACTTGCGCGGGATTTTCAGTATTGGCGCTGGTGGGGCTCATACTTTTCAAATACCACACTGCGCCGACTGCAACCAACACCACGGCTGAGCCCAGAATTGCGGGCATCAACCATCCTGTCTGCCGTTGCTGATTGATCATTCAACTGAAAACACTTTGGGCTTTTCGGAGCCGATTTCATAAATTGTAAACGGCGCTTGTTTGTCGCCCGACATACCTGGAGATCCTTGCGGCATACCGGGTAAAGAAATACCGATGATTTTCGGTCGTTCTGTCAAAAGCCTGTTAACGGCGTTGATAGGCACATGGCCTTCAAAAACATATCCATCGATCAAAGTGGTATGGCAACCTTCGATCTCTTCGGGCACGCCGAGTGTTCGTTTGAGCTGACTAAGTTCAGGCGAAGATTTGACAGCGACGTCGTACCCGTTCTGCCTTAGGTAATCAGCATATCCCTCGCAGCACCCGCATTCCGGTGTTTTGTGGAGTGTCGCTGCCGGTTTGGTTTCACCGGCCCAAACAGGCGACAGTATGGAGACCATGGAAACAAAGCTCAGCGCAAATGTTATGGCTCTTATAGGGTCTAAAATGTTCATAGGTTTTGCTCCTTCAGCATTTTTTCTTGATAAACGGGGTGATATCGGACGGGTTGCCAAAGATGACGGAAGCGTGATCGCCCCGCATTCCGGCAGGAATGATTGCCAGCGTTCCAGGTTCCGCTGGCGTTCCTGGTTCCGGGCCTCTCTTGGATGTAACGGCTTTGAGCCGCAGATTGAACGCCCAGAACTGATGCGTTTTTCCCGTCTCCATCGTAATAAACTTTCCGGCGTTCATGATCATTTCCTCAATCTTCGTCATTCATTGCAAACATCGCTCTTTCTATGGAGATGTCACAACTCAACGTTCACTCCATACGAATGGGGTGCTTACGCGAGATGATTGCGGGGCCTCCGGTCTCGAAGGCAAATTCCGCTTTAGTTCAGAAAGGAAAATCTTGGCGGCGAAGGGTCTGGCCCAACAGACACTCCGGGGCGGTGACGCAAGACTCTGACCTGCATTAAGGCAGATATTCTCAAGGTCGTTCTCTCAACTTGGGGTAGGATTGCAACCATACCTGCGCAGGCTGCCGCACATCCCCGCGCGTTAATCGTGTCTTCCGTCCCGCAGCACTCACAGTTGTCGCATGGAATGCCATCGTCTATTACCACAGAAGCAGGCTCGGCGGTTGAACCGGCATACTGCTGTCCAAATGAAGGCAAACTGATGACCGATACGAGAAACATCACCAGAACGAAAAAGTATAATTGGCGAGAACAGTGCATGGCTCAATTTCTTAATCCTTCTAGGTGCAGGAATGTCAAGATGCGTTCTGTGCCGCGTGCCTGACAGGCCACTATTATTCTACGCCAGCGAGTTTTTCTGATGCTGGGCTGCCCGGTTCAGAGCTGCGCATGGGCGTGGCAATAGCGAAGATGACGGCAACCATTGAGAACCCGCTGGCCAGAAGGAAGGCGTAGGCCAGATCATGCTCCCCCGCCAGCCCGGCGAGAACGGCGGCGGAGGCTGCAAAACCGTCCATAAAGGCGAAGGTCAAGCCGAGACTGGTGCCCTCGCGCCCACCCGCATGATCGACCGCCGCTGCCAACAGCACGGCACGAATCGCAACAAGTACCGTTATGGCAACGCCCAGTGCGGCCAGCGTCAGGGCGATAAAGGGTGAAAGCCACGCTGCAAACGCTGCTATCGTTGCGATCGCATTGCCGAGAATTATCAGCGGCCGGCGCCCGAATTTGTCAGAAATTTTACCCATCAACGGCTGCACCAGCGCACCGGGCAGCATCATTGCCGCGAGCGCGATGGATGTTGTCAGCCAGCTAAAGTCGTGGTTGGCCCGAAGGTAGAGTGGGGTCATGGCGACGATTGCGAACAGGGCCATATTGTAAGAGACAAACAGGGCAATAAATTGCATCCCGGTTTTGGTCGTCCAAACCCGCCAGATCGCCGTGAAATCTGCCCGCGTTGGCAAGGAGTTAACATGACGGGGCACTTTTTTCGCAACAAAAATAAAAATACAACCCATAAGCAGCGTTGGAATAACCAGCACCTGCGTGGCCATACGCCAGTCTCCCATGGTCATCAGTAACCCAGCGGCGGGCAGGGCGACAACTTCTGAAAGATGACCGCCGATCGCATGCATGCCAAGAGCGTAGGCCCGCCGGGTTTTATGCATCTGAACCAGAACGCCGGTCGCAATGGGATGCCATGCCGCATCCCCCATACCGGCAATGGAGATGAGAATGGCAAAGATCCAGAACCCGTCGGCAAAAGATGCGGCCAAATACCAAATCCCGACCCAGAAAAACGTTGCGGCCAGTAAAATACCGCGGTTGGCGACATGGTCGGCGAGCATACCGGACGGAAAATAGGCTAACGAAGATCCAAGATTGTGAAGCATGAACAGCAAGCCGATTTCGGCTGGCGATAAACCCATTGCCGTGCCGAACGCCGGAATAATAATGTACATCCCAATTGGCGTCAGGTCATTGGCAAAATGGCCAATGGAAAAGGGAATTAGAAGGTCAGATTTCATTTCTGACCGGGGACTGAAATGATTGTGACATTGCCCAATACCCCGCCTCTCATTGCCGTTGTATCCCTACGATTGAATGGCGATCAGCACTGCGCCAGATGCGCGCAACGATCATCGGGGACGCTAGTCATATTGATTACGGTTAACAAGAGCGATGACGTGCCAGAAGTAAATACCCCCTAATCAAAAATGAATACCAATCAGGGTGGCACGGTTGACCTTCTGAAAACGTGGGTGTGGACGCAGGGGCGCCTAATATCCTTTCGAAACATCAACCTGATTAAACAAGCGGGCCCCGGCGACAAAACGGCGTAGATTTTCGGTAAAAACGGTGATGATGTTATCACCAATTTTCGGCGACGAATGAGAATCGTGCGGGATTACAGTAATCCCAGGTGTGTCCCAGAAAGGATGGGACTTCGGCAGCGGCTCCTCTGTTAGGGCATCAAGAAACGTGCCGCTGATCTGGCCTGACGTAACGGCACTCAGCAGCGCGTCGTCGTCGATGATCTTGCCGCGGGCAATGTTGATCAGGTAACTGCTGGGTTTCATCGAGGCCAATTCCCGCGCCCCGATCATGCCTCTGGTCTCGTTCGTCAGGGGGCAAGCGATAACAACAAAATCGGCGACGGCGAGTGCTTGAAGCAGGTCTTTTTGCGCGTAAACATCATCGAAGTGTTCCGCCGGTATCGCGGTGCTACGGATGCCGACAGTGCACATCCCAAAGGCCTTGGCGCGGCGGGCGGCCTCAACACCGATTTTGCCGGTGCCGATAATCGTTAAGGTTTGGCCGGTCAGTTCAGTGCAGTGCAATTCTTGCCAGACTTTGTTGTTCTGGTTGTCGATGCGCTGGCGTAAATTTTTGGCGCGAAACAATATCGCCGCCAGGATGCTTTCCGCCAAAGCATCCGCATGAACCCCTGCGGCATTGGTCAATTGAACGCCGGCATCAATCAATTCTAGGTCCAGGATATGACCAACGCCGCTCGAACACGATTGTATCCATTTGAGATTAGGGGTCAGCAGTTTTGCCATATTAGGGGCGGAAATTTCATCGCCGTAAGGCTCATCGCCGGAGGCTTCGATTAGGAGAACGTCGGCAGTATGGGGAGGTAGGTCTCCGCAGAGCAGTTCATTTTCTGTCATATGGGTTAGTGAAATGCGCGGCGAAATATTTTTAATGCGCGCGATATGATCGTCCGTCAACCAGCGGCCATCGGCAAAGGGGTTCTGATAGGAGCGCGGCACACCGGCAACAACAACAGAGAGTTTATCAGAACTTTTGCCTAAATTCATGGGGTGGACCTTTTAAAGCGGACACCTATATAACTAGACCATATTTGCCTGAGGCCAGTTTTACAAAACTAATGCGCAAGGAAAACGCCAATGAACATGTTTCCGGTACTTGCTAATTTTAATCCTTGGGTCAACGCCCACATTTATGATGCTGCGGCAACCTTGAGTGATGCTGATTATAACCATGATTGCGGCGCGTTTTTCGGATCAATCCATCATACGCTCAACCATATTCTTGTCGTTGACCGCCTATGGTTCGGCCGGGCGCAGGGGATCAAACCTGATGTTAAAAGTCTCGATCAAATCTTATTTGATGAATTTACTGCGCTCAGGGCTGAACGCGACGCAGAAGATCAACGTATTATCGATTTTGTTTGTGGTTTGAGCGCAGCCGAGTTGACAGAAGTTGTCTCCTTCCACACCACGGCGGGTGATCCCGGGCACCTGCCGCGGGCTCATATGCTGATGGCGGTGTTTAATCACCAAACCCATCACAGGGGACAAATTACAGCGATGTTGTCAAAATTTGGTGCGAATTATGGTGATATCGATTTGCCATATTTTCTGAACGCAGTTTAACCCTCGCCGAGGATCATTTCTTCCAGCTCAAATACGTCCTCAGCGTCGATAACCGTTTGTGCCGTGCCAAAATCAAACCCGCCGCGGGCCAAGCTGGCCATGTCGCGCTGACGCCGGTCTTCGCGTTGAATAGGATCACGAAAGGGGCCGAGGCGGCGACGTTTGGCAAAGGCGAAGGCGGCTTTCAGGTCTGGGTTCGGGGTGCTGTCTCTAAGAGCTGATAGATGGCGCTCGATAACATCACGCTCGACACCTTTCTCCATCAATCGGCTATTAATGGCGCGTTGCGACAGGCCGCGCCGGAACAGGCTGCTGACCTGCCCTTCGGTATAGATATTATCATCCAGCAGGCCTGTTTCCTGAAAGCGTTTAATGATGTCGTCAACGAACCCGGCGCCTTCCCGAGGGTCGGTGTCATTATAATAGGCTGATTTTGTTACCCGGCGCATCAGGACCCGGCGTAGGCTTTCCGACGAGCTGGCATACCGCTGTAGATAATGCAGCGCGATATTACGAAGGCGTTTGGCTGTTGCCGGTTTGGGCGCGCGGCGAGCATCGGATTTTTCTGATTTTTTGGGTAAAGCGTCAGACATTTAAGTAGTTTGCCACGGCCGTACTGGTCAGCCAAGGATCAGGAGATTATAAGGGCCTTCTACAGCGCCGCAGGAACCTTGATGACAGTGAAATTTAATAACCGGATTGGCCTTTGGACGCTTTACTTGCGTGAAGTGCGCCGGTTCATGAAGGTCAAACTGCAAACAATTATGGCTCCGATGGTAACGACATTGCTGTTTCTGGCCGTGTTTTCGTTGGCGCTGGGGGGCAGCACCCGAATGATCAGCGGGATCCCGCTGATTGAATTTCTGGCCCCCGGCCTGATCATGATGGCGATTGCCCAGAACGCCTTCGCTAATACGTCATCATCACTTGTTGTCGCCAAGGTCCAGGGTAATATCGTAGATACGCTGATGCCGCCATTTACGGCCCACGAACTGACGCTGGGTATCGCCCTTGGCGGCGCGACCCGCGGCATGGTTGTTGGCTGTGCGGTCGCAATTGGTCTCAGTCTGTTTGTTGATGTACGTATTAGTCATGCCGGGTATGCACTGTATTTTGCCTTTATGGCGGCCCTGATGTTGTCTTTGGTCGGCATAATGGGCGGTATCTGGTCGGAAAAATTTGATCATATCGCCGGTATCACCAATTTTGTCGTGACGCCCTTGAGTTTTCTGTCCGGTACGTTTTATTCCATTCACAGCCTGCCGGAAATGGCGCAGCTTTTGGCGAAAATGAACCCATTTTTCTATATGATTGATGGTTTTCGGTATGGTTTTATCGGCCAGTCGGATGCTTCGCCAGTGGTTGGTATGGCCGTACTGGCCGCAATAAATACAGTGCTGTGGATTTGCTGTACCCGTATGTTCCACTCTGGCTATAAACTGAAACCATAAACGACAAATTAACCCGGCGTTGACATCGTCTGTGCACATCAACATACTCGCCCGCTTTCCTGACTGGCAAGGTGCCGATCAGCTAAATTTTGAAGGTGAAGTGGAGAGCACAAATGTCTGCGGTTATGCCCACATACGCGCGTTATGACGTCACGATTGAACGGGGCGAAGGTGTCCATATTTTCGATACCGCGGGCCGACGATATCTCGACTTCGGCGCAGGCATTGCCGTCAATTCACTTGGACACTGTCACCCTCATCTTGTTGAAGCGTTAAAAGCTCAGGCGGACTCGATCTGGCATTGCTCGAACTTATACGCGATCCCAGGTCAGGACCGATTGGCTGACCGATTGGCTGAACATAGTTTCGCCGACAGTGTATTCTTTGCTAATTCTGGCGGTGAAGCGGTCGAGTTGGCCTGCAAGACAGCGCGAAAATATCATGCAGAAAACGGCAACCCTGAACGTTACCGGATCATTAGCGTTGAAGGTGCTTTTCATGGCCGTTCCCTGGCTATGATTTCGGCTGGGCGCCAGGAAAAACACATGAAAGGGTTTGGGCCGCTGACCGATGGTTTTGATCAGGTCGCGTTTGGAAATCTTAATGAGATGCGCGCCGCGATTACGGCGGAGACGGCGGCAATAATTGTCGAGCCAGTGCAGGGCGAAGGCGGTATTCGCCCGATGGATGCCGAGTACCTGCGCTCTTTGCGTCAGATCGCCGATGAATTTGGGTTGCTGCTGTTGATGGATGAGGTCCAGACCGGCGTTGGCCGAACGGGTAAATTGTTTGCCCATGAGTGGTCCAGTGTTACGCCTGATGTGATGGCGCTGGCAAAAGGCCTGGGCGGCGGGTTCCCCGTTGGCGCGTGTCTGGTCAGTAAAAAAGTCACTGACGTTATGACCGCGGGCAGTCATGGATCGACTTTTGGCGGCAATCCGATGGCTTCGGCGGTTGGAAATGCCGTGCTTGATGTTGTGCTGGCAGACGGGTTTCTGGAAAATGTCGAGCGTCTGGCGGGCAAATTGATGTTGGGCCTAGAAAGGCTGGTTACGGAATATCCTGGAATATTCTCGGAAGTGCGCGGCAAAGGCCTGATGATTGGTCTCAGATGTAATGATAACATCGTTAACGGCTCTGTCGTTCAGGCCCTGATCATGGGCGGGTTAATGACGGTTCCAGCCGGCGACAATATCGTTCGCCTGTTACCACCGCTTGTTATTGAAGATGCCGATATTGATGAAGCGTTATCCATTCTGGCGAAAACATGCCAGGACATAACGAATGAAGGTGCGGGATAATGCCGGAAATTAAACACTTTCTGGACATTGATCTTTATGACACTGAAACGCTTCGCCATATTTTGACCCGATCAACTGATCTCAAGGCCGCTATTAAAACGGATCGCCGCGAGCAACCGTTGCTGGGTAAAACGCTGGTGACGATTTTTGAAAAACCATCGACTCGAACACGGGTGTCGTTTCAGGTGGGCATGCAACAGCTCGGCGGCTCTGTCATTGTTATGACTGAGAACGAAAGTCAGCTTGGGCGCGGCGAGTCCGTTGCCGATACGGCCCGCGTTCTATCGCGGTACGCTGATGCAATTGTCATCCGCACAGACGATCCGCAGAAATTGGCTGATCTGGCAGAATACGCATCGGTTCCAGTGATCAATGGCCTGACCGATGATTCTCATCCGTGTCAGATTATGGCGGATGTGATGACCTTTGAAGAACACCGTGGATCGATTGAGGGCAAAACAGTGGCCTGGAGCGGGGATGGTAACAACGTTGTCACCAGCTGGATTCACGCCGCCGTGCGATTTGGGTTTACGCTGCGATTAGGGTGCCCGGACAGCTTGCCGCCAGACCCAAAAGTACTGGCCTGGGCCAAAACAGAGGGCGGCGATATCCAGATCGCGGATTCTGCTGCCGAAGCGGTCGCCGGGGCAGATCTAGTGGTTACCGACACCTGGGTTTCCATGGGCGATGAAGATGCAGCCAAACGATGCCAGATCTTATTGCCGTTCCAGGTCGATCAGTCCTTGATGGCTAAAGCCGATGAAGGCGCTCTATTCATGCATTGTCTACCCGCTCACCGCGGCGAAGAAGTGACGGAAGACGTCATCGATGGCCCGCAATCCGTCGTCTGGGATGAAGCGGAAAATCGGCTGCATGTGCAAAAAGGCATTCTGAGCTTTTGTCTGCAATAAGCCCAGCCGGTCCTGTCACGATCGAAGGATTAGGCGTTGATGTCGATGACGTGCGGTCTGCCGAACGGCGTGCGGCGGGAGCTTGGCCGGAAACATTTCATCAAATGCTGGGGGGCTGGCGAATACGGCACTCCCCAGGCGTTCCAAATCGCCGGGCAAATTCGGTCCTGCCTTTATTTTCTTTGGATGGGATCACGGTTGAGGACGCGCTCGGGCAGATAGAAACATTTTATGCAGGCCATGGCCTGCCGTCGCGATTCATGATTTCGCCAGCCTGCGACCCTGAAAACCTTGATCAAATTCTTGAACGGCGTGGATACCATATCGACGCGCCGACAGATGTCCAATGGGCAGATGTTGCGGGAATTACGAATACCACCAATAAAACTCATGACGTTCGATTGTCAGGCCAGCCGGACAGGGGCTGGATGGACGTTTATATGGAAGGTATATCGGACGATCAGGAAATTTCCCGAAAATCTGACCTGATTAAAAGAATTTCGTCCAATCGAATATTGGTTCAACTTATGGTGGATAATGAACCGATTTCCGTCGGGCTTGGCGTTTATGAAGCGGGTTGGACTGGCATTTTCTGCATGCACACCCTAAATCAATACCGCCGCCGGGGGTTTGCAAAAACCGTGCTTGGCGCTTTAACGCGCTGGGGGCAGGGGCAGGGCGGCGCGCACATGTATTTGCAGGTCGAACGTGATAACCCGGCAGCCCGGACATTCTATGAACAATGCGGGTATATTACCCGCTACGGTTACCATTACCGAACGAAAGAAAGCTGACTTACAGATGCCTGACGCAAACGAAAATTTCGGCGATTTCATTCAACCTTTTCAAATTGAAGATTTGGGATTGAACGGACGTCTCGTACGGCTTGGACAGTCACTGGATCTGGCTTTCGAGCGTCACAATTATCCGAAGCAGGTATCGACCCTATTGGGCGAGACAATGGCTCTGGCTACGACATTATCCGCAGCAGTCAAATACGACGGCATCTTCACGCTACAAATTCAGGGGGATGGGGCGGTTGATCTGATGATGGCGGATCTGACCAGCGATGGAGATCTGCGCGGATACGTGCGCTACGATAACGAGCAGGTGAGCGACGCGCTTGGCCGCAAAGGTGCAATTTTGCCAAGACTGATGGGTGCCGGGCACATGGCTTTCACGGTTGACCAGGGCCCTGACACAGAACGTTATCAGGGCATCGTCGATCTTGAAGGCGAAACATTGACGGACTGCGCTCAAAATTATTTCCGGCAGTCTGAGCAATTGGAGACGGCGATCATTGTCGCCGCCAACACATCAAAGGACGGCGGATCGAAAAGCGCGGCTTTGATGATCCAGCGCCTACCTGCGGACGCCGAAGGCACCTATTCACGTGATGAGGATGATGAGGCATGGCGCCGTGCCGTGGTTTTGATGAGCAGTGTTACGCCAGCAGAATTACTAGACCCGAGCCTGTCATCAAGTCAATTATTATACAGGTTGTATCATGAAGATGGTGTGCGGTTGTTCGGCGCCAAACCATTACAGCAAAAATGCCGTTGTTCCGTTCAAAAGGTGCGGCGTACGTTGGCATCTTTCCCAAAGCCGGAAATCATTGAATTGGCCGAAGATGGGGTCGTTTCCATGATTTGTGAATTTTGTAAATTTGATTATCGTGTTCCGGTCGATGAATTGGAATTCGAAGACTGAAGGCACAAGGGACGCTTGTGTGTTTGTCACGTCACGTGCAACTATTACGCACTAAACCCAATGATAATCTCGGAGACGTCTTAATGCCCAATCCCATGAAAACAGTTTTTGCCATCATGATGATTGGCGTTCTGGTTTCCGCCTGTCAGACGCCCGGGGCGAAACCATCGTTTGCAGACATTACCTTTAGCCACCTGCAACCTTTGAATATTAACGTTGCCAAAGTTGAAGTGGAAAATGCTTATAAGGCAAGCGGCGACGGAAAACATGTAGAAGACCGGTTTCCGGTTTCGCCAGCGACGGCTATGGAGCGGTGGATTGTTGACCGTATCAAACCGGTCGGCGGAGCTGGCAGCGGGGTTTTGCGGCTGGTAATAACCGATGCGGGCGTTCTGGAAACAACGCTCAAAAAAGACAAGTCGGTTACTGGTGCGTTTACCAAACAGCAATCGCACCGATATGATCTAAATGCCGGTGGACGGGTTGAAATATATGACGCCGCTGGGACCCGTACCGGATTTTCAGCCGCCAAGGCAAGCCGCTCAATCACCACCCGTGAGGACGTAACACTGAACGAACGGGAAAAAATCTGGTTTGAGGTCACCGAAAAAGTGATGATCGATTTTAACCGTGAAATGGAAAACAACATCCGCCAATATCTTGGTGCGTGGGTTAAGTAAAATGGTTTGGCTGAATAGCGGTTCAGTTGACTAAAAATTGCCTTAACTTAATAATCAGTTCATCCGATAATTAGATTAGGCAGCCTCTCATACAGATAGGCTTAACGTTCATGTATGGCATATATAACTCGAAAAACCGCCCGGGCAATAATTCTGACCGACCAACATGAAGTATTGCTCATGCGGATGGCATTTCCCTGGCGGGACGAAGACATTTGGATTTTGCCTGGAGGCGGCGTCGAAGAAGGAGAAGATGTTCTGGCGGCGGTTGAACGCGAAGTGTTCGAAGAAACCGGCTTAAGGGATATAGAGATATTGGGCGAGGCCTGGCGGCAAGAGTTAAAAATTGATGCCATCAATAGATGTTTGAAACAACAATATTTTTTGGTCCGGGCAAAGCGTTTCGACGCCAAACCAACGGATTTATCAGAGCCTGAAATGGACTGGGTAAGAGAATACCGTTGGTGGACCGCCAGTTCCCTGATCAAAGCGGGTATTGCTGTCGAGCCAGACAGTATAGGCGAAAGAATACAGGAATTGATCTCGCACGGATTACCCGCCACACCTGTCGACATCAACGCATTGATTTCGCCCGCTTGATCATCTGCGGCGCAGTCCCGCACCGGCGGCAGCGCGTGTATATAATTCTCTCGGAACTCAAAGTAATATGGGGCATGTTAGATGAATATTCCGATTTTAGGCGGTTTGGCCGAAATGGCCGACGATTACGACCTTTTCATTCTCGACCTATGGGGTGTTGTCCATGACGGGGTGACGGTCTACCCCGGCGCGGCGAATTGCCTACGGCGCCTGCGCCGCCGGGGGGCGAGGGTGGTCTTGCTGTCCAACGCGGCCAGGCTCAGCGCATCAGTGGCCGTGCACCTGACGGAACTTGGTATCGAGCCGGAGTTGTATGATTGCTTGCTGACGTCAGGGGACGCCACGGCCAACATCATGGCATCGGGAGCTACTGGCACCGGCGCAGATGCGCGGCCGGCGTATTTCCACCTGGGCCCGGAACGCTGCCGGCCAACTCTGGACGCCTGCGGTGGCCGGGAAGTTACTATCGACGCGGCGGAGATGATCATCTGTACCGGCCTGTTCGATGACGAAACGGAACAGGCGGAAGATTATCGCGGTCTCTTGGCCGCGGCGGTGGTCCGCGGCCTACCGATGATTTGCGTCAACCCCGACGTGGTCGCCAACCGCGGCGGACAGATAATCTCCTGTGCCGGTGCGGTGGCAGCGCTTTATGAGGAACTGGGGGGCACGGTGCAGCGATTTGGCAAACCGTTTCCAGATATATTCGATCGTTTGTTCGCCGAGAGCCCCGAAATTCCGCGCGCCCGCGCCGTGATGATTGGGGACAGTCTGGCCACGGATATCCGCGGTGCGCGGCGCGCGGGGATTGATGCCATCTGGATCGGCGGCGGAATTCATGCCGAGGCTTTGGCCTTGGTGCCGGACGGTCATTTGGACCAGGACACGGTAGATGGCGTCGCCGAACAATCAGGCGAACGGCCCAAAGCAATGTTACCCTGGTTGCAATGGTGAGCTTTTCCACAAATTGCACCAAATCAAGTCTTGCAGACAACTTTTTGGAAATGTGCCATAAGGTGTATAGGGGGACTGATACATCATGCAGGCAAAAGACTTTACGACCGCCAACCGGGCGGCCTGGGATCAGGCTGCTCCATTGCACCGCTCACAAAACCATGATCGTTTGCTCAAAGCATTTTCCGAACCGGGATTTTCTTGCCTGAACGACATTGAAATAACCCGCCTGAAAGCGCTCGACATCGCTGGCAAGGATGTTGCGCAGATCTGTTGCAACAACGGACGTGAGTTATTGTCCGTTAAAAACATCGGTGCCGGTCGCTGCGTCGGCTTTGATGGATATGAGGGGTTTGTCGAACAGGCACGTGATATCGCCAGCGCAGGTATGATTGAATGTGAATTTGTCTGCACCGACATCTATGATATTGGCCCTCAGTATTACGCCAGTTTCGATGTGGTCACGATCACCATTGGTGTCCTCAGCTGGATGCCAGAACTCGATAAATTTTTTGCGGTTCTTGGCAAACTGTTACGCCCGGGCGGCGTCCTGTTTATCTACGAACAGCATCCGATCCTCGATATGATCGAACCGGCGGCGGCGGACGATCCGGTGGTTTGGGAACTCTCTTATTTTTCCAAGGAACCTTATGTGGATACAGAGTGTCTGGATTATTACGGCGGCGGCAGTTACGAGTCCAAACCGTTATATTCGTTTTCCCACACAATGGCCGAGATTATCATGGCGGGCGTGAACAACAAAATGGCCGTTGAACATTTTGAAGAACATCCAGACCATATTTCCAACACCTGGTGGAATGTCGAAAAACACGGACCCGAACTGCCAATGAGTTACGCACTGGTTCTAAGGCGTTTTTAGGTGCCCAGAGGGTTCGGGTTCATGTTATCGATTGAAAAAACTATTCTGATTAACCGAACAGCATTCACGGCAATGCTGGGTGCCCGCATATGGGTGAAAAGGAGAGGTCAAATGAAGAATGCGATTTTGTCAGTTGTGGACACGAAGTGGACTTTCATCGAGATATCGAACCTCGTTTTCATCATTAAAAGCAGATACGCCGCTCTGACCCACTGGACTTGATACCAACCGCTGAAAGATCGAAGGCTATGCATGTTCGAACTATGATCCTCCTTCTCAGCACCATCTTCTTGTTTGCCGCTGCTTTCGTATGGGCAACTTACGATCACGACGTGGCTTCTGGTGAACGCTCTGAGTTGATGGAGGCTTACAACAGTTTCAACACCCTATACCAGCAAGGCCGCTACTCGGATGCCGAACCCTATGCCGTGGAAGCCCTGAGACTGGGGACGGATGAACTGGGTCGGAATGATCCAGCTCTTGTGGCGCTGCTCGACAACTTGGCGAACCTCCATCGCGCTCAAGGCCGCTACTCTGAAGCAGAACCGCTTTACAAACGCTCTATAGTGATCAAGGAAAAGGCTCTCGGACCCAACCATCCGGATGTGGTCGAGAGCTTGGAAATTTATACCGCACTACTCAGGCAGATCGAAAATGCCGGTGAGGCGGGGAGCGTTGTGACGCCTGCCAAAGAGATCGGCGCCGCGAATCAGACGGTAGCGGCACGTGATATCGTAA
>WASW01017838.1_pt1 | contig 23601 bp, 22 predicted proteins | sample 5698521 | NCBI WGS metagenome assembly WASW01 (sample SAMN11175560, study PRJNA528189) | sponge metagenome | isolation source: marine sponge | host: Leucetta | place: Antarctica: Western Antarctic Peninsula, King George Island | collected 2013-01
TGTGAGATTGTGAGCAAGCGGCAAATTATCCTGAAAGAAATTAAAAATATGCCGGGCACCGCCGATGGCCGCGCCCGCTAATGTCCGCATTGGGCCCGCAGAAATCGCATTTACCCTGATGTTCTGTTGTCCGAGATCCGCCGCGAGATACCGCACACTGGCTTCAAGCGCCGCTTTTGCGACGCCCATGACGTTATAGTTTGGCATCACTCTATTCGCACCGGAGAACGTCAAGGTAATCAAAGAGCCGCCATTCTGCATCAAGGGGGCAGCTCGGCGGGCGATCGATGTAAATGAAAAACAAGATATATCCATGGTCTTAAGGAAGTTCTTGCGTGTTGTATCAACGTAGTGTCCCGTTAATTCGTCCTTATCGGAATACGCAATTGCGTGGACGATGAAATCGAGGGAACCCCATTTATCCGTAATGACATCAAACGCTGCATCGATACCAGCGTCATCTTCAACATCGCAGTCAACAACAATGTTGGAGCCTACCTGTTCGGCCAAAGGCAACACACGTTTTCCAAGGGCGTCGCCCTGATACGTAAACGCCAATTCTGCACCGTGGTGATGGAGCATCTGAGCAATACCCCAGGCAATAGAGTTTTTGTTGGCAACGCCCATAATCAGGCCTCGTTTGCCTGCCATCAACGGAGTGGGTTGAGACACGTATCTTCCTTCCTTATCGCTGAAACCGGCGCCTGGCGTTATGAATACCGGCTAAAGGTTAATGTCGCGTTTGTGCCGCCAAACCCGAAGCTATTGGACATAACAGTATTTAACTCAACATTGTCCTGGCGTACCGTCACGAGCGGCATATCCCCGACAGCTTCATCAACTGTTTCAATATTGGCAGAGGCACAAATGAAATTATTTTCCATCATCAGTAAGCTGTAAATGGCTTCCTGAACACCGGTCGCGCCGAGTGAGTGTCCGGTCAGCGACTTGGTCGAACTGAATGAAGGAAGTACATTGTTGGCCTGAAACACCTGACGCATGGCCTCCAGCTCCTTGGTATCCCCGACGGGTGTCGATGTGCCATGAGTGTTGATGTAATCTATCGGTCCGCTCAAGTTTTTCATGGCCATTTGCATACAGCGCACTGCGCCCTCGCCAGACGGCTGAACCATATCATGTCCATCAGATGTCGCCCCATATCCTGTAAGTTCCGCATAAATTTTAGCGCCGCGAGCCTTGGCATGTTCCAGTTCTTCAAGCACGAGAACCCCGGCACCGCCGGAAATAACAAACCCATCGCGATTTGCATCATAAGCGCGTGATGCTTTTTCAGGGGTATCGTTATAGCCGCTGCTGAGAGCGGGCATAGCGTCGAACAGAACAGACAGACTCCAATGCAATTCTTCCCCGCCGCCGGCAAATACAACATCTGCTTTATCAAGTTGAATAAGTTCCGAAGCGTTCCCGATACAATGTGCACTGGTTGAACAGGCCGATCCGATTGAATAACTGAGGCCCTTGATCTCAAATGCGGTCGACAACGTTGCTGAATTAGTCGACGTCATGGCTTTTGGAACAACGAACGGGCCGATCCTTTTGGGCCCTCGTTCTCGGGCTATATCAGCCGCTTTGACCTGGGCCGAGGTTGATGGGCCTCCTGACCCCATGATCATTGCTGTGCGGACATTGGAGACATCTGAGTTTTCCAATCCGGAGTCTTCGATTGCTCGTTGCTGAGCAACGTAATTGTAAGCCGCACCATCTCCCATGAACCGTCGCCAACGGCGATCAACCAGATCATCAAGATCGATGTCAGGTCGTCCGTGCACATGGCTACGGAACCCCATTTCCTTATATTCTTCAGAAAATGTGATTCCGGAGCGACCCTGCTTGAGTGAGTTTAGGACCGTCGCTTTGTCATTGCCTATGCAAGACACAATTCCCATTCCGGTTACGACAACACGTCTCATAATCGCCTCGCTAAATAATTAATCGTCTGACGTGAATAACGTCACCTTAAGGCCTTCGGCTTCATACGCTGTCTCACCATCAATCTTCATGATACCGTCACCAATGCCCAGTGTGATTTGCCGGTTCATTACCCGTTTCAAATCTACCCGATAAGTAACAAGTTTCGCCTCAGGCGTAACCATATTGGTGAATTTAACACTATTTACACCCAGTGCCCGCCCACGCCCCTGAGCGCCTGTCCAGCCAAGGAAAAACCCTTGTAATTGCCAGAGCGCATCAAGGCCAAGACATCCAGGCATTACCGGATCACCCTGAAAATGACATTCAAAGAACCAGAGATCCTGTTTGATTTCAAACTCGGCCTCTACAAATCCCTTCCCATGTTTTCCGCCCTCTTCACTGATGTCAGTAATGCGGTCGAACATCAACATTGGCGGGGATGGTAATTGGGCGTTTCCCGGCCCAAACAATTCACCACGCCCACAGGCTAAAAGATCTTCGTAGGAGTAACTATTTTGTTTACTCAAAGGTTTCAGAGCCTTCCCGATTCAAGTCTACGTTAGGTTTGTATATATCCTAACATAGCGACAACGACTAGATTAATATAGGCAGCAAAAAGGGCGACCACAAACCCGTGACCGCCCTATTTTTACAAAACCCGATAATTATCAATTTGAAGACTAGGCGTCTTCTTTTTTGACTTCTTCTCCGGTTTCCTGGTCCACAGCTTTGAGAGACAGTTTTACTTTGCCGCGGTCATCAATACCGATCAACTTGACCTTGATAACATCGCCAACGTTAATAACATCTGTCGTCTGAGCAACACGCTGCGGTGCCAGTTCCGAAATGTGAACAAGGCCGTCACGCGTACCCATGAAGTTAACAAAGGCTCCGAAATCGACGGTTTTAACAACCTTTCCTTCGTAGATTTTACCAACTTCAGGTTCAGCCGTAATGCCTTCAATCATTTTGATAGCGATTGCGGCAGCTTCTTCATCAACAGCCGCAACTTTAACCGTACCGTCGTCATCGATATCAATCTTGGCACCAGAGACTTCACAAATTTCACGGATCATCTTGCCACCTGGGCCGATGATTTCGCGAATCTTGTCCTTTTTGACCTGCATCACCGTGATGCGCGGTGCATTGGTGCTGACACCATCACGAGAATTGGTAATCGCACTGGCCATTTCATTGATGATATGAATCCGGCCGTCCTTGGCCTGGGCAAGTGCAACTTCCATAATGTCTGGCGTGATTGATGTGATCTTGATATCCATCTGCAAAGATGTGATGCCCTCAGTAGTTCCAGCAACTTTAAAGTCCATGTCGCCGAGATGATCTTCATCACCAAGAATATCCGATAATACGGCGTAATCATCGCCTTCCTTGATCAGTCCCATGGCAATACCAGCGACTGAGCGTGGAAGCGGGACACCGGCGTCCATCATGGACAGAGATGTACCGCAAACGGACGCCATACTGGACGAGCCGTTTGATTCTGTGATCTCAGAGACAACACGAATGGTATACGGGAACTCTTCCTTGCTTGGCATCACGGGATGAATTGCCCGCCACGCCAATTTACCATGGCCAATTTCTCGGCGACCGGTAAACCCAACGCGGCCTGCTTCACCAACGGAATAGGGCGGGAAGTTGTAATGCAGCATGAAGTGTTCGCGGCGGTCACCGTCAAGGCCGTCAATGATCTGCTCATCCTGGCCAGTGCCGAGTGTTGCAACAACAAGCGCCTGAGTTTCACCGCGGGTGAACAGAGCTGAGCCGTGGGCACGAGGTAAAATACCAACCTGAGCGTCAATTGACCGCACCGTGCTGAGATCGCGACCATCAATACGTTTTTTGGTTTTCAAAATGTCTTGACGGACAATGCCGCTTTCAACGCTTTTCAGAATGTCTCCCAAGATCGCGTCCACGAGTGCTGCATCTTGGGTATCATCAGCCGCGAGGTCTGCTGCGACCTGCCGTTTAATAGCGGAGATTTTCTCCTGACGCACCTGCTTGACAGTTTCGCCATATGCATCGCGAAGATTCGCTTCTGCCATGGACCGAACCTTGTCCGTGAGAGCAGCTTGGCCTTCAGGTTCCTGCGGTAGATCACGCGGCTCTTTGGCGCAAGCTTCGGCCATTTCAATGATCGCGTTGATTACAGGCTGGAATCCTTCATGACCAAATTTAACCGCACCAAGCATGACTTCCTCGTCCAGCTCTTGCGCTTCTGATTCAACCATCAGAACACCTTCGGTCGTTCCGGCAACAACCAAATCAAGGTTTGAATCAACCATTTGGTCGACCGTTGGGTTCAGGACATACGCGCCGTCGATATAACCAACACGCGCACCCGCAATCGGGCCCATGAACGGCAAGCCAGAAATAGTCAATGCGGCTGAGGCGCCAACCATTGCAACCATGTCAGGATCGTTTTCCATGTCGTGCGAGACGACCATGCACATAACCTGGGTCTCGTTTTTGAAACCTTTGACGAATAACGGGCGAATTGGGCGGTCAATGAGGCGAGATGTCAGCGTTTCTTTTTCGCTTGGGCGTGCTTCACGCTTGAAAAATCCGCCTGGAATTTTACCGGCAGCATAGGCTTTTTCGGTGTAGTGAACGGACAGCGGGAAAAAGTCGAGGCCCGGTTTTGGGGTCCGCGCACCAACAACGGTACATAAAACTTTGGTTTCGCCGTAGGTTGCAAGTACCGCACCATCAGCCTGACGGGCAACTTTGCCGGTCTCCAAGGTCAGCGTGCGCCCACCCCATTCAATTTCTTTTTTAAATTCTTGGAACATATCTCTCGTTTCCTATCTTCTCTTCTTACCGGGGCTGACGCAGGATTGCGCCTAAACCCCGGGCATGGCCCTCAATCTGACCATGCCGGTCGCTTACGCCAATAGCCCGCTCAGCGAATTCTGAGCAGGGTTAACGTGAAGCAAAATTGGCCATACCTGATTAACGGCGCAGGCCCAGACGCTTGATAAGGTCTTCGTAACGTTTGGCTTCCTTGCCCTTTGTGTAATCAAGCAAGCGACGGCGCTGACCAACCATCATGAGAAGGCCGCGGCGTGAGTGGAAGTCTTTTTTATGTGTTTTCAGATGTTCTGTGAGGTTTGAAATCCGCTCTGAGAGGATTGCAACCTGAACTTCTGGTGAACCGGTATCACCTTCTTTGGTGCCGTATTCTTTAATGAGCTCGTCTTTACGCTCTGCTGTAATCGACATCGTCTACTCCATTTTTAAAGGTTTAAAACACGAAAGGGCCTAATGTCCCCTCCATTTATTTCCGCCAAAGCAATCAGTCGCCCTCCAGACATGACAGAGACGATATCGCCCTGACCAATGTCAATTTCGGGGTTCTGGCTAAGAACCGGCAATACTGAAACTGCCTGTCCCTGCTTCAACTTTCGGGCCTCCTCTTCGCTCAGGGCCAGTGCCGGGATGTCGTCCAGCACGGTCTCGATCGGGAGGATAGGGTCCGAATCGGGCGCAATATGCCCGAGGCTCTCCAAAGAATCCAGCGAAATTGCGCAAGATTCGGAAAAAGGCCCAACGGAAGTTCTGCGGAGAGCTGTAATGTGACCTACAGTGGCCAAGGAAAGGGCCAAATCCCGACCGAGTGAGCGCACGTATGTGCCCTTTCCGCAGGTCATTTCAAACTCGGCGTGATCGTCATCAATAATGCGGACAAGATTTAATTCTTTCACCGACACGGTTCGCGCCTGCAGAACGACCTCCTCATCAGCACGGGCCAAAGCGTAGGCCCGTTTGCCATCGATCTTGATCGCCGAATAAGCAGGCGGGACCTGTTCAATGTCGCCGATATACTCAGGAATTGCATTCTCGATTTCCTGTTGTGAGGGGCGATGATCGCTGCTTTGCGTTATTTCGCCCTCGCCATCATCTGTTTTTGTCGCTTGCCCCCACCGTATCGTAAAACGATAACCCTTATGGCCATCCATAACATAACTCATGGTTTTGGTGGCTTCGCCAAGCGCGATGGGCAGGATACCGGTTGCCAGGGGATCAAGGGTGCCGCCATGGCCAGCCTTCTGGGCATCCAGGGTGCGGCGTACTCGACCGACTGCCGCGCTAGAACTCAGCCCCAGTGGTTTATCGAGAACGATCCAGCCATGCATAGGCCTTCCACGGCGTTTACGCGCCATCTAGGTCATCATCTTGATCGTCGTCAACTGCGCTCTTCACATCACGGGCAACGACTGGATCGCGTAACAATCGGTCAATATGGCTTGCTTCATCAAACGACATATCGGAAATGAAGTTTAGTTTTGGAACAGTTCTCAGCTGTACGCTTCTCGCGATGACTTTCCGAAAGAACGGGACGGCTCGGTTTAGTCCTTTGAGCAGTTTTTCAATGTCACTCGTCGTTCCACCGCCAAGCGGCACAACAAATGCTGTGGCGTTCCTGAGATCAGGGCTAATCCGCACTTCGGTTACTGTGATCGGAACACCCTGGACATCGGGGTCACGGACCTCGCCGCGCTCCAAAGTCCAGGCAATTGTATGGCGCACTTCTTCCCCAACCCGCAACTGGCGTTGGCTGGGGGCCTTGGCATCACGTCTGCTCATATGAACCTCGGCTCATGATCGTTGCTAAGGCCTGCGGGCATTAAAGCTCGCGGGCAACTTCCTCAACATCAAAACACTCAATCACATCGTTAACTTGAAGATCGTGATAGTTAGCAAAAGCCATACCACACTCGGTACCGTCCTTCACCTCAGCAACATCGTCTTTGAAACGCTTTAGCTGACTCAATTCACCTTCATGAATAACCGTATCATCCCGGATCAGACGAACCTTTGCGCCCCGTTTGACACGCCCATCAGTCACGATACAACCCGCAATTTTACCTACTTTGGTAATGTTGAACACTTCACGAATTTTAGCGTTGCCAAGGAATGTCTCACGAATCTCAGGCGCCAGCATTCCGGACATGACCTGCTTGAGATCGTCCGTCAAGTTATAGATGATCGAATAATACCGGATCTCAACGCCATCGCGTTTGGCCAGATCACGGGCCTGAGGATTAGCGCGAACATTAAAGCCAATAATCGGCGCACCGGACGCGCGAGCCAGAGACACGTCAGATTCGTTAATCCCGCCGACGGCTGAATGCAGAACCTGTACTTTGACTTCATCGGTCCCAAGCTTATCGAGCGTACTGACGATCGCTTCTACAGACCCATGCACGTCCCCTTTGAGAACGATGGGCAGTGATTCAGCCTCACCTTCTTTGATGCGTTCAAACATCTGCTCCAAGGTGCCGCGCGAACTTGCAACGCTCGCCGCGGCTTTTTCGCGGCGCTGTCTGAAGTCCGCGATTTCGCGGGCCCGTCCTTCTTCCCCGACAACCGAGACTTCGTCACCTGCATTAGGTGTTCCGCCAAGGCCAAGAATTTCAACCGGCACAGAAGGACCGGCTTGCGTCATTGATTGCCCGTGAGCGTCAAATAAAGCCCTTACCCGGCCCCATTCTTTACCAGCAACAAAGATATCACCAACACGGACCGTTCCGCGTTGAACCAAAACCGTTGCCACCGTACCGCGGCCTTGTTCCACTTTTGCCTCAACAACAACCCCTTCGGCAGGACGGTTGGGATTGGCCTTCAGGTCAAGCAGTTCGGCCTGCAGTAAAATTGCTTCCTCGAGCTTGTCGAGATTAAGTTTTTTCGTTGCAGAAACCTCAACCGCCAAAACATCGCCGCCAACTTCCTCAACTTGGATATCATGCTGAAGCAAGTCTGTACGAACACGGCTAGCATCTGCATCTGGTTTATCAATTTTATTAATCGCAATAATAATTGGCACTTCTGCGGCCTGCGCATGGCGAATAGCTTCGACTGTTTGAGGCATGATGCCATCATCTGCGGCAACACACAGGACGACAATATCTGTTACGCTAGCTCCGCGTGAGCGCATTTCGGAAAATGCCGCATGGCCTGGCGTATCAAGAAAACTGATCTGTGCACCAGACGACATTGTCACTTGATAGGCACCAATGTGCTGGGTAATCCCGCCGGCTTCATTGGCAACAACATCGGTCTCCCGAAGCGCGTCAAGAAGTGACGTTTTACCATGATCAACGTGACCCATGATCGTGACAACCGGGGCGCGTTGTTCAAGTGTACTAATATCGTCGTCATCGCCGCGAAGCCCAATTTCAACATCAGCGTCGGCAACCCGCCGGAATTTGTGACCGAACTCTTCGACAACCAATTCTGCTGTGTCAGCATCTAGGTTTTGCGTCGGCGATACCATCATATCCATTTTCATCAATGACTTGATAACATCGACCGCGCGTTCAGCCATACGGTTAGCCAATTCTTGGACAGTGATAACCTCCGGGATCACGACTTCACGAATAACTTTTGAGCCGGCACTACGCGCTTCCATCATTTTTTCGCGTTCTTTATCGCGCTGGCGTTTAACTGATGCCAAGGAACGTTGCCGCCCTTCCTGTTCTTCCAGCGCTTCAGAGATCGTCAGCTTTCCGGCTCGCCGACGAGGCTCGCCGCGTCTCGATGTCGGTGTCTGTGTCTGTTGTTTCTTATTATCTGATTTAACAGCCTTTTTAGGACGTGGCCGACGTTCAGCATCCGCGGCAGGTTCAGCGGGCACATCCGCCGGAGATATCGCTACCGGTTCAGGTTGAGGCTCCGGTGCAGGTTCCGGCTCCGGTGTAGATTTGGGCTCCGGTGCAGGTTCCGGCTCCGGTGTAGATTTGGGCTCCGGCTCTGGATCTGGCTCTAATGCTTTACGTTCTGCTTCCAATCGTGCCGCTTCAGTCGCTTTTTCCGATTCGATCCGAGCACTTTCAAGTGCCTTAGCGCGAGACGCACGTTCTTCATTGGTTAAATTCGACGCTGCTGATGTCTCTTCCACCGGAACGACTTCTTTAACTGGCTCGACAAATGCCTCTTCTGCGGCCGTCGCGGCGTCGGTATTCCCCGTCACTTCCGCCATTTTACCGACAGAGTCGCGCTCGAAGGTGCGCTTTTTGCGAACTTCAACTGCGACCATTTTGGATCGCCCATGCGAGAAACTCTGCCGAACCTGACCTTTTGCAACGGTCTTATTCAGTTCCAACTTACCTGGGCGTGATAACCCCAGCTTTTTGCTCTTGGTCGTATCTTTGGTCTCGGTCATCGAATTCCGTTCCAACTTTACACGCCCACAATCGGGCCGTTAGGGGAGGTTATTCCCCGTCTTCAACAGTCTCAGCCATGATCCTGACCCCCCGAAGGCGTCCCATTTCACAGCAAATCCTCTCAGCCAGCGGTCCGGCAGCGACGATGGCATGAACCACCTGTTCGCGTCCTATTGCCTGACCAAGCTCAGTACTATCAAGCACGTCAAGTTCGGTTCGGTTAGAACCGGTGCCCAATAGTTTCTTTCTTCCCCCACTGGCACCATCGCTGGCAGCCAGAAGAATACCTTTTCGCCCTTCTTTTAGAAAGGCGCGGACTTTTTCAAATCCGCTTACAACGCTACCAGAGCGCCTCGCCAGACCAATTAGGTCCATCGTACGCGCGGCAATTAACACTTCAAGGCGATCCGCCAAATCATCCGGCACGACGACTTTTTTCCGCGCCGCTTTGGCAAATACACGACCACTAGTCGAAGTGTTTAACACATCCCGGTCAGCGCTCAACCATAAACCCCGCCCGGGCAACTTTTCTTCAAGGTCGGGAACAATGTCGCCTTCGGGGCCTACCACAAACCGGACCAACTCAACTTTTGGCCTTTCCGCTCCCGTAACCAGGCACCGGCGTACTGAAACCGGCCCTTTTTTGCTCCTGTTGCGGTGCCGATCCTTGTTCACTTTCGTGCCCATGTTCTTGACGATCTTGCCTCATATTCAATTACGCAACAGGGGCTTTTGTTCCTGCTTCCTCTTCGGTCGCCTCCGCAACAGTGTCGGTGTCAGCTTCGTCTTCAAACCAGTGCGCGCGCGCTGCCATAATAATTTCGTTGGCTCGATCCAGATCAGGCACAAGACTGCCAACGATCTCAATCAACTCATCGCCAGCGAGGTCAGCAAGATCATCACGTGTCTTGATTTCATTTTCACCCAGTTTCACAGTCATCGCCAAAGTCACACCTGCAACATTGGCCATATCCTCTTCAACACCGAGTTCCGTACGGCGCGTTTTTAAGTCCTGATCACGCTGATCAAGGAAATTGCGCGCGCGTTCACGTAATTCTTCCGCCACATCTTCGTCAAATCCTTCAATATCCATCAGGTCTTCAACAGGAACAAATGCAACCTCTTCAACGGTGGAGAACCCTTCAGTAACGAGCAAGTGAGCGATGACCTCGTCAACATCAAGGGCCTCGACATACATCTGCGAGCGGTTTTGAAATTCTTTGGTGCGGCGTTCTGATTCTTCCGCTTCGGTTAGAATGTCGATGTCCCAACCTGACAACTGAGAAGCAAGACGAACATTTTGGCCACGCCGCCCAATTGCAAGACTAAGTTGGTCATCAGGAACAACCACTTCAATCTTATTTTTCTCTTCATCAAGCACGACTTTTGCGACTTCCGCCGGGGCAAGTGCGTTTACGATAAACATGGCCGGATCTTCTGACCATTGAATAATATCGATTTTTTCACCTTGAAGTTCACCGACAACGGCCTGCACACGCGATCCACGCATACCAATACACGGGCCGACAGGGTCGAGGCTGGAATCATGAGATAAAACGGCCATTTTGGCGCGTGACCCTGGGTCACGGGCAACAGATTTAATTTCAATAATCCCGTCATAGATTTCCGGCACTTCCTGCGAGAACAACCGCGCCATGAATTCCGGATGGGTCCTTGAAAGAAAAATTTGTGGGCCCCGAGTTTCTTCACGGACATCAGCAATATAGGCCCGAACTCGGTCACCGTTATTGAAGTGTTCGCGCGGTATACAATCGTCGCGGCGCAGAACAGCCTCTGCACGTCCAAGATCAACAACAACGTTGCCGTACTCAATACGTTTGACCAACCCATTAACAATTTCACCAATGCGGTCCTTGTATTCAGCAAATTGCCGAGTCCGCTCTGCTTCGCGCACCTTCTGAACGATAACCTGTTTTGCCGTCTGCGCGGCGATACGGCCGAAATCAATTGGCGGCAACACGTCGATCAGAAAATCCCCTGGTGCTGCATCTGTTTTTTTACGCTGGGCTTTCATCAAGTCCACTTGAGTGAATTCGTTTTCAATTTCCTCGGGAGTTGCAACAACCTCAAGATACCGAGCCATCGAAATTGCCCCAGACGTGCGATCAATGTGGGCGCGAATGTCGTGTTCAAGACCGTACTTAGAGCGCCCCGCTTTCTGGATTGCCTCTTCCATCGCTTCCAAAACTTCGTCGCGCTCAATACTTTTGTCGCGGGCGACAGTCTCAGCAACTTGTAGCAGTTCCGGCCGTGAATGTACGGCACTGGTATCGGTCATTGTCTCACTCATTATTTTCCACCTTTTTGAACCGTATTCAGCAGTTCATCGGTTACAACCAACTTCGATTTTAATATATCGGCATGGGGAAGAAGTTTTTCTTCCCCATTTGCCAGAATTCTTACACTATTATCGGCTACGCCTAGGACTTGTCCACGAAACCGACGTTGACCATCTAATGCACGGCTCAATTCGACCTTTACCTCAAATCCGATGAACTTCTCAAAATCTCTTAGCTTCACCAACGGTCTGTCCAGTCCAGGCGAACTCACTTCAAGTGTATAATGATCCGAAATCGGATCGTCCACATCGAGTACCGCAGATACCGCTCGACTAATCTGCGCGCAGCCCTCAACCGTCATTCGGCCGCCGTTAATCGGCTCTGCCATGATCTGAAGACACAGATTAGTCTGCCCGGACAGTTCAATCCGAACGAGGTCAAATCCCAACTCTTCAACGGTCGGGCCAATCAAGCCTTCAATCCGGCGGGTCAATTCCATAATCGGAATCTCCACTTCAATATTGGCTACAGCATCAATCTACATCAGGAACAAAAAAAGGCGGGCCCAAGAGCCCACCTCATCAATTCCGTTTAAATACGAAGTTAACGAGTACGTTCGTCACTGAACGTGGCGCTCGTATACTCCCATGCGGCGATGATTTCAAGGCTTTCCGGCACGGCCTCTTAAGATCGTTGCTTTCGCGCAAAGCGCAGATATACCGGAAGGTCCCCTTTTGCCCTGGCTTTGGCTTCATACCGGGTTTCGACCCAATCTTCAGGCGGCTTTCGCCAATCGCCAGCGGAAGATGCCATCCAGTCAAAATCCGCGTGGTGCATTAGCCGTTCCAGAGCCCAGGAAACGTAATCCATATGGTCGCTCGCAAAACGAAGTTCGCCGCCATCCTTCAATAATCTAGCAAACCGGTCCAAATTGGCTTCTATCATGATGCGGCGGCGATGGTGCCGGGCTTTTGGCCAGGGATCTGCAAACAGGACAAAAATTCGCTCAAAACATCGGTCAGGTAGAGCATCCATCAATAGCCGAGCGTCGTCATCAAAGATGCGTACGTTTTCAAGGCCGCCGGAATCAACGTGTGTTAATAAACTTGCAACGCCGTTTATAAACGGCTCACACCCTATAATTCCGGTATCGGGATGTTGAGTGGCTTGCCCAGCGAGATGCTCACCAGCGCCAAACCCGATCTCTAACCACACCTCAGCGCATCGCGCCCGAAACAGGTCGGCAAGATCTCCCCGAAGAGCATCCTCATGGGGATCAATTCTTAGTATTGGCAATAACTCATCAACCAACTTCTGGCGATTTGGGCGGAGCGTTTTACCATGCCGCCGCCCATACCACCGAAGCGCATTTTCATCTCTTTTGGTGTTCAAGAAACGCCAAATGCAGATTTCAAGCTTGCGGCAATATCAGTGCGCTCCCATGAGAACCCACCGTCGTCATCAGGCGAACGGCCAAAATGCCCGTATGCTGCCGTCCGTTCATATATTGGCCGGCTTAAAGCCAGATGCTCACGAATACCACGCGGAGAAAGGTCAACCAGCTCCTGAAGAACTTCAGATAGCTTATCTTCGTCTACCGTGCCTGTACTATGCGTGTTTACATAAACAGACAGGGGCTTAGACACGCCAATCGCATAAGCTAGTTGAATAGTGCACGCCCGTGACAAGCCCGCGGCAACAACGTTTTTCGCAAGATAGCGCGAAATATATGCCGCTGAACGGTCAACCTTAGTGGGGTCTTTACCGGAGAATGCACCGCCGCCATGGGGGGCTGCACCGCCATAGGTATCAACAATAATTTTTCGGCCCGTTAGACCTGCATCTCCATCCGGGCCACCAATGACAAACTTTCCGGTTGGGTTAACATAGAATTCATCTTCCGGACACATCCAACCGGATGGCAAAATACTTTCAACATGTGGACGAACCAATTCACGGATATCATCCTGAGAAAGATTATCGTCATGCTGCGTTGAAACAACCACGGAGGTTGCGCCAACAGGGCGATCATTTTCATACCTGAGCGTCACCTGACTTTTGGAATCTGGACCGATGCCCGCCAAATTGCCCGCATGGCGCGCCTCGGCCATATTTTTCAATATCAGGTGAGAATAATAAATCGGAGCAGGCATCAAGACATCGGTTTCATCGCAAGCGTACCCAAACATGATACCCTGATCGCCAGCACCTTCATCTTTGTTGCCTGCCGCATCAACGCCTTGTGCGATATCAGCCGACTGCGAATGGACATGAACCTGAACTTCCGAGTTTTCCCAATGAAAATTGTCCTGATCATACCCGATGCTCTTCACCGCCCCACGCGCGGCGGCTTCAATTTCGGCTTTCGTCACCTCAGCAGAACACCGTGTTTCACCGGCAAGAACGATAAGGTTAGTGGTAACCAACGTTTCAACGGCAACACGCGAAACAGGGTCTTTCCCAAGATAAAGATCAACAACGGCATCCGATACTCGGTCACATACCTTATCAGGATGGCCTTCGGAAACAGATTCGCTGGTGAATAGGAAATCAGATTTATGCATATTGGATCCCTTCGATCACAAGTTCATACCACTGGACCAAGGGCTGCAACGTCACACGCTGATATTTGCCCACTTAGCGCTGGTTTTACGTGGAGGCAAGTAGTCCAAATCCGACCACGGTCATACAATTAAAATACGACGGCCGAACTTTTCGCAGGATTTCGCGGATCGGTCAAGAGTTTTAGGATTGATTATATTTGGCAGAATCCCTGCAAAAATCAGGGTTATTAGAATATCTTACCGTCATCACCCATACTGCCAATTGACCGCGTGAGCTCGAGTACACGCTTGCGAACCAAAGGACTTAAAATTTGATAATAAGCCCTTACCAATTCCATTGTCTCACGGCGGGCCATCGGGTCACGGTCGATAGATTCCTGACCGCCATCGGAGAACCCGGACAACTGACCTTCCGGCGTCTTCAATTCTTCCGGCATATCATCAAAAAAATACGATACGGAGACATCCAGTATACAGCTAAATTGATACAATCGGCTGGCGCCAATTCGATTGCTTCCACGCTCATACTTTTGAATTTGCTGAAATGTTAAACCGACGGCCTCTCCCAACTTTTCTTGGCTAATGCCCAACAAACCCCGGCGTTGGCGCAGACGGTGCCCGACATGTTTATCGACGGGATTTGTGATTCCTGCCGGCTGTTTTTCAAATTGCGGTAGATTTTTACCAGAACCCTTAGACATGGACTGCCCCCTCTATAAGCGCGCCATTCTTAATGGGCCAAAAATCGGTCGACCTGTCAACAGCTCGGTCAAAATGACCCCAATTTGACACGCTGTCCCCGGCCCAACAAAATACCGCCCAGCAGTGTTACAAGAACCAATATCAACGTCATCCAATCGCCAAACCGACCATAAAGTGGGCGTTCTGTTAATCGCCGTGGAAGCGCTGCGTCAATGGTACCCTCTATCCCTAAATCAAGGTTTGCCTCAATTCTACCATACGCATCAACAACACCGGATATCCCGGTATTAGCAACCCGCACCAACGGCAAGCCCATTTCAATAGCGCGAAATCTCACGGCAGCAAAATGCTGATAAGGCCCTGCCGACATTCCAAACCACGCGTCATTGGTGACATTGAGCAACCATTCGGGATCATCTTCCAATGCAGTAACTTCACTTGGGAAGATGGCTTCATAACAGATGAGTGGTGCAACAACCGGTAATCCCGGCAGATTCCATACACGCGCCCCATTACCGGGGGTAAAATCGGTTCGTCCTTCCGTCAACTTGGTAAACCCCAGGATGTTACGAAAAGGGACATATTCGCCAAATGGAACAAGGTGCCGCTTATCATATGTGTTGACAATATCCCCACTGGGTTCAAAGGCATGAATACTATTCCAGTAAGTCGGGTTTGATGTTCCAGCCGGGGTCCCGCGGGTCGCCCCGGCAATCAAGAGGCCGTTTTCTGGTATATATTGACCAATATGCGCGCGAAAGCGTGGGTCTCCAGCAAAAATGTTTGGAATAGCTGTCTCCGGCCAGATGATATGAGTCGGCGCGGGGCCTGAAATAACATTTTTTACACTCATTTTCAGCTGTTTTTCGATGTGGCCGTTTATCAGGCCCGGTTTCCATTTCAAATGTTGCGGAATGTTTGGTTGCACTAGGCGCAGGTGTACCCCGCTCACATGTCCCAATTGTGGACCGCCGAGTCGCCATGTTCCGCCGATCCAGATCAGCGCGGCGAGCACGGTGCAAAGAGCGAGCGCGGACCTAGCCCGGCGATCATTAACCCTGAGAACCAACACCGCTGGCATGGCCGCAGCTATAATGGTTATCATTCCCAACCCATAAACACCGGCATATGCAGCAAATTGCATCATCGCGTCAGAATTGGCCCAAACAGTGCCGATCAAATTCCAGGGAAAACCAGTAAACAACCAGCTTCGCACCCACTCGAAAGTTGCCCAAACAGCCGCCAAAATCAACACTTGGCCAATTGCATCAGCGGAAAATTTGCGTGATATATGCCAGGTAATAAGGGTGACAAATCCAAGAAATATGGAGATTCCAGCCGCCAATCCAAGAACGGCGATCGGCGCCATCCAGCCATAAGCCGCAGCATCCACCAAAAATGCATGGCCGACCCAATAAAATCCGACACCAAAATGCCCGACGCCAAAACACCATCCGACTAAAAACGCAGATCGGCCCCGCGCACTAGAGGCAACCAATAGCAACAAACCACTAAAACCAGGGATCAGAGCAAATACATGATGGAAGGGAGCCATAGCACCGCCAGCCAGGGCCCCGATTACGATTGCTACCGATAAGCGTTGAAGAGCAGATAGTTTCGTAACGCGTTCAAACCGTTGCGCTAAATTGAGACTCATGAAGAAACGGTATCGTTTGCGGACACAGATAAGTCCGTCCGGCAAATACGAAGTCGTTTCACCCGGCGCGGGTCCGCATCAAGCACTTCAAACTCGATCCCAGATACATGATGAACCAGCTCGCCGCGCACAGGCACATGGCCTGTAATGGAGAACACGAGGCCGCCGAGCGTATCTAGATCTTCGCGCTCATCCTCACTCAATATTTCTCCCAACTCCTGTTCGAGTGTCTCTATGGTGACCCGAGCGTCAGCCACAAAACTGCCGTCAGGTGCTGGTGTCATCTCGGGTTCATCATTGGTGTCATGTTCGTCTTCAATCTCTCCGACAATTTCCTCAACCAAATCTTCAATTGTCACCAACCCGTCGATACCGCCATATTCATCGACGACAAGAGCCATATGTGATCGTCTTACACGCATTTCCAACAACAACTCGAGCACCTGCATAGACGGAGATACAAAGAGGATTTTGCGGTAGATTTTTGACGGCTGAAAATCTTCTTCCGAATTGCGCCAAGCCAAAACATCCTTGGCATGAATAAATCCAACACAATCATCCATATCGACTTTATAAACAGGCAGACGTGAATGTCCTTCACGGGTGATTACTTTGATTACGTCGCTGAGAGGTGAATCGAGTTCAATGCCGACGATATCTGCCCTTGGTATCATAACATCGTGAACAGTCCGGTCGCGAAGTTCCAGAATATTGGCAAGCAAGGTTCGTTCATCAGCACTGATTGGCACCTCAGCGTCCTCACGCTCTTCGATTAATTCATCCAGGGTATCTCGGGCCGATAACCCACCACCGCCAAGATGAAACACTGACCGAAACCAATCCCCAACTTTGGAGATCCGCGATGCCTCTTCTGTGTCTATCGACGCTGATAAAAGCGGCGCTTCATTCATTGCCCTTGTCCTTGTCCTTTGTATCGTGATTTAACTCTGAACGGGCGTAAGGGTCACCAACACCCAGCCGACTTAATACTTCGATTTCGAGGGCCTCCATATGATTTGCATCACCATCGGATTGATGATCATATCCAAGGAGGTGCAACACTCCGTGCGCAATCATGTGTGTTAAATGGTCTGAAAAAATCTTTCCGTCGGCCTTGGCTTCTTGCAGCACCGTTTCATGTGCGACAATAACGTCGCCCAACATTATAACAGCACCGTCCGGAAATTGATCTGTGCCGCCAGCCTCAAGATTGGCAAAAGAAAGAACATTGGTGGATTTATCGATGTTGCGATAATTGCGATTGAGTTCCCGAACATGGTGATCCGAAGTTAGTGTAACCGCAACTTCAATACCCGTTTCTGGCACCACAAACCCATCCGCTATGGCCACGCCAATCGCTGTGCGCACCGCGCGTTCGCAATATATCGCCGGTTTTTCACAGCTCTCGAGCCACGCACTTTCGGGTATCAACACATCTATAGACAGGCCCATTTTATCGAGGCCCACCGGGTCAGGTGTCGGATCGGGGCTCATGGTCACTTTCAGGTTCTGCCTCATAACGTGCACCCTGCCCACGCCGGGACTCTACAGAACCGTAGGCATGAACAATTCGTGCAACCAGATGGTGGCGAACGACATCTTCTTCACCAAAGGTCACAAACTTAACACCATTGACCCCGCTCAACACATCCCACGCATCCCGCAAGCCCGATCGAATGCCGCGCGGCAAATCAACCTGGCTTAAGTCTCCGGTTATTACCATGCGTGAATTTTCGCCCAATCGCGTGAGAAACATTTTCATTTGGACGGCCGTGGTATTTTGCGCTTCATCGAGAATTACAAAAGCGTTCGCCAGCGTCCGACCCCGCATAAAGGCTAAAGGTGCCACTTCAATTTCCCCACTCTCCAGACGTTTTGCAACCTGCTCCGCGGGAAGCATATCATGAAGCGCATCGTAAAGAGGTCTGAGATATGGGTCTACTTTTTCACGCATGTCGCCGGGTAAAAACCCAAGTCGTTCACCTGCCTCGACCGCAGGCCGGGACAGAATGATGCGCTCAACCTCGCCAGATACCAAACGTTCAACGGCCATCGCAACAGCAAGATAGGTTTTCCCCGTCCCGGCCGGCCCTTGGGCAAAGGCCAATTCAGAGTCTCTGATCGCGGCTAAGTATTCGGCTTGTTTAGATGAACGAGGAGAAATGCTGCGCAATCTGGTGACAATTGTAATATCCCCATCCGCTACATTCCCGTTGGGTGCCTTTACCATACGCAAGGCCGCGTCTATCTCATCGCGCTCCACTTCAAGCCCTCGCTCAAGCCGCGCATAGAGATTATCGAGAACAGCGCAAATCGCATTAACCACCTCCGTTGTACCCGAAATTGTAACCTCGTTACCCCGAGCGTGGATGGTGCCATCAAGTTTTTGCTCAATTCGAGTCAGGTGCGCATGGTGTGATCCGAAAAGTTGCTGTGCGAGAATGTTTTTTGCAAATACTCGTTTTGCAGAGACTGAATCGATGTTCTCATTTTGAGGAATTTTTGGCGGTTTTAATGACCGTTTTTTGCTTGCTGCACGTTTTGCTGTCACCCAGTCACCTTTGTGTTCGTCGTGTTACTCTGTCTATATTTTGCGGCATCTTCTACCGCGAGCAAACGCCCGCCAAGACTGTTTCCATGAGCGCTTACAATTTCCAACTCAACGATCCTACCCAGATTGTCCGGCGCCAGGTCGACATGCACCGCCTGCATATAAGGGCTGCGCCCAATCAATTGCCCCGTTTTCCGTCCGGGACGGTCCAGCAGCACCTTAAGATGGCGGCCCACACAACTTTCGTTAAATGCGCGTTGTTGAGAATTCAGGAGGTCTTGAAGCGCCGCCAAACGGCTCGATTTAACATCTTCGGGTACTTGCAACTCGTGAGCTGCAGCTGGCGTTCCGGGGCGCGGACTATATTTAAATGAATAAGCCTGGACGAATTCGATTTCTGAAACCAGATCCATGGTATCTTGAAAGTCTCGATCCGACTCTCCCGGAAAACCCACAATAAAATCTGAGGATAAGGCGATATCCGGACGCGCTTTCCTCAATTTATTTACCAAAATTCGATATTCGTAAGCGCCATGGCGACGGTTCATTGCCTGAAGAATTCTGTCCGACCCTGACTGAACCGGTAGATGCAGGAATGGCATTAGTGCTTCGATATCCCGGTGGGCACTTATCAATGCATCATCAACCTCGGCAGGATAGGACGTTGTATAGCGGATGCGGTCCAATCCTTCAATTTCAGCAACTTCTTTAATCAGGCGCCCGAGTCCCCATTCCCCGCCGTCTTTGACCAACCCGTGATAATTATTGACGTTTTGCCCAAGCAACGTGAGTTCGCGAGCGCCTGTGCTGACAAGGCACCGGGCTTCCGACAAAACATCTTCAACGGGGCGCGAGTATTCTGACCCACGTGTGTAAGGTACAACGCAAAACGTGCAAAATTTATCGCACCCTTCCTGCACTGTTAAAAACGCCGAATACCCACCTTTTGCAGATGGAGCCGGAAGATGGTCAAACTTTGAATCAGTCGGAAAATCTGTATCCAGTACGCTTCCGGTTTTCCGATGGGCCTGGGCAACCATTTCCGGTAATTTGTGATACGTTTGTGGTCCAAACACCATGTCCACATAAGGCGCTCGGCGAATTATTTCTTCACCTTCTGCCTGCGCCACACAACCACCAACAGCCAAGATCATCTGCTTGCCGGCGGCTTTACGATCAGACTTTTTAAACTTCAAACGGCCCAGTTCCGAGTAAACCTTCTCCGCCGCCTTTTCACGTATATGACAGGTATTGAGAATTACGAGATCAGCATCATCAGGCATCTCGCTCATCTCATAGCCAAGCGGCTTCAGAACGTCACTCATGCGTTCCGCATCGTAAACATTCATCTGGCAACCGTAAGATTTGATGTAAAGCTTCTTCGTGCCTTCGGTATTGGCCGTCATTCGCCGCCTATTTATTCGCATCCAAAGGAATACAATACAGTTCCAGCCGGTGACCAACAAGCTCCATACCATTATCTTTAGCGATTTTTTCTTGCAACCGTTCAATTTCAGGGCTCTGAAATTCAACAACATCACCTGACTTCATATCAATTAGGTGATCATGATGATCTTCCGTGACTTCCTCATATCGCGCCCGACCATCACCAAAATCATGGCGTTCGATAATGTCCGCTTCTTCAAACAAACGAACCGTGCGGTAAACCGTAGCGATTGAAATTCGACTGTCTATGCTGTTGGATCGGCGATGCACCTCCTCAACATCCGGATGGTCCTCCGCATCTGACAAAACACGTGCGATAACACGGCGCTGTTCCGTCATCTTCATACGTTTGGCAATACAAATATCTTCAATACGGGATGGCGGCATAGATTTTCGGCGCTCCAGAAAAACAGACCTATTTTAAAACGGGATGATATATCCAATATTATTGATCGGAAGGCTAACTAAATTATCCACTTTTTGATTTTCGCGGTTTTGTACCCAATCCAATTTTTTTTGCGAGATTAGAACGGTGTTTCGCATAGTTAGGTGCAACCATCGGGTAGTCCGCACTGAGGCTCCAGCGGTCCCTGTACTGATCCGGCGTCATATTATAAGCGGTTTTAAGGTGACGCTTCAGCATCTTGAGCTTTTTCCCGTCCTCAAGGCAAATAATATAATCCGGGAAAATCGACCGTTTTGGAGAAACCGCCGGACGCGGTTTTTCAGGTGAAGCGGGTGTTGTGCCCACACTGGACAATGTTTTGAATACATCTTGAATCAATTGCGGTAGATCACCGGGAGCCAGCGCGTTATTTGACGCATGCGCCGCGACGATTTCGGTCGTCAGCTCTAACAATTCACTTTGACTCGGTTTTTCCGTCATGAAGCCTGCTCCCAACAATCACGTATAACATTCGTCGGTGGGTTTGAATTTATCCTTAATCAATACCACAAAAAATCGAAGTATTACTTAATATACCATTTTTTTTCTTGAATGAAGTTTATATATAGGAAGAGATATTTTCACAGCAAGAAATTTTATTGAATACATGACCAAAACAACTAGCCTACAAACTTCCGAATTCTTTATCGATATAACAAGCGATGTTTGTCCAATGACGTTTGTCAGAACAAAGCTTGCTCTTGAGAAAATTCCGCCCGGCTGCGTGCTAGAAGTCAGGCTTAATAGTGGAGAGCCGCTCAATAATGTACCGCGTTCCGCAATTGATCATGGTCATACGGTGCTCTCTTTGACGTCAGAAAACCCAGAAGTATCTGAAAACGGAATCCATCGATTACTGATCAAGAAAGCTGAATAGAACGCCCGGTCAAGCACGAAGGCGGCCGCCATTTTTTGGCACAACCGCGTCAGGTGGGCGCAAATATAAAGGTGTTGGCTCCAACATTCGTATACCTGCTGTATACTTTTCAGCCGTCAGTGCGGCAACATGTTTTGCATCCGGAACACCGATCGCTGCACCCTGAGTGATCACAAGAGAGCTATGATCAAAAAAGCCTATCGCTCGCGCTGAGGCATCACCGATTAATGTAAACGGGCCACTATGATCTAGCGTTGATACCCAGTTTTTAATGTCAGACATCGCAATCGCTTTAACCGGCGTAATTGCCAGTCCCAGACTGGAAAACGCCTGTAAATAGATGTCGTCACGTCTTGAATCCAGGGCTACAATAGCCCCTAAGGCCATTTCACTGTCCTGTTTTGCGCCATAAGCTATGGCTTCGGTCGTGGTGATCCCAACCACGGTTACACCGCTTGCGAGCGATATTCCAACGGCAGTCGCGATCGCAATTCGAAGGCCGGTGAAAGCGCCGGGGCCAACAGTTACTGCGATTAGGTCGAGGTCACGCGCCTCCAGCCCACTTTCGCCAAAGACCTCTTCGATCATTGGCATCATCGCTTCAGATTGGCCACGCGTCATTGTCTCATACCTTTTGGAAATAAGCGTCCCATTTTCGCAAATCGCCGCTGAACAAGCAGACGTGGCGCTATCAATGCCGAGGACTTTCATTTTTCCGCCTTTTTAACGCATGCAAGAAATTGATGGGCTTGTGTTTGACCATGAGGTCGCAAATAATAATCCGAGGCTGGGGAAAACAAAAGCTGACTCAAAATACATTATGATGGTTTATAATTTAAGATCCAATACGTGCACATTTCTGATATCATTTCTGTTTGTTATGCTGATTTTCATACCGGCACGAGGTCTCTCTCAGTCCTCCGCCGTTATTATGATGTACCACCGGTTTGACGAAAGCCAATACCCAAGCACCAATACGACACTTGCCCAACTTGATGCCCATATTGCCGAGCTTAAGACCGGCAGGTATACGGTTTTGCCCGTGAGCGAAATTGTCTTACGTCTGGCAGCAGGTAAATCTCTTCCAGATCATACTGTTGGGATTACAATCGACGATGCATACCGCTCCATTTACACCAAAGCCTGGCCTAAATTTAAAAACGCCGGGATACCATTTACAATTTTTGTCTCTACAGCACACGTCGACCAAGGATCAAGCAATCGCCTCACTTGGGATCAGATAAGGGAAATGCGAAAAACAGGTGGTGTTAATGTCGGTCAGCATACCGTCACCCATTTGCATATGCCGAAAGTCGATACGGCTCGTAATGTCGCTGAGATCAAAAATGCGACAATGCGGTTCAAACAAGAGCTCGGTGAAATACCATCCTTATTTGCTTATCCCTACGGAGAAACCAGCCTTAAAATTAGCGCGATGGTGCGTGCTGAGGGGTTTATTGCCGCGTTCGGTCAACATTCTGGCGCAATTGGCGGGATCAGAGATTTTTATGATCTGCCGCGGTTTGCGATGAACGAGAAATACGGTGATATTGATCGTTTTCGAATGGCAATTAATGCACTTCCAATTCCGGTTCAGGACATTACGCCGCCGGAACATCTGATTGGCGAACGAAATCCACCTGACATTGGGTTTACAATTAGCAAAAATGTTCAAAATCTAAACAGATTAGCCTGCTTCACGTCGCATGCCGGCAAAGCGAGACTCGAGCGGATTGGGCCTGTCAGAGTTGAGGTGCGAATCAGTAAACCGTTTCCGGCTGGACGGACGCGCCTAAACTGTACGCTGCCTGGTCCAGATGGGCGCTGGCGCTGGCTTGGACGTCAATTTTTAAATATCAATTAATTAGAGCTTCCTCAAAAAGCGACGGCCAATAATGCGGATTGTTTCTGTTTGTTTGCCGTGCGACCGGTGACAGCGCGCA
>WASW01023054.1_pt1 | contig 23538 bp, 23 predicted proteins | sample 5698521 | NCBI WGS metagenome assembly WASW01 (sample SAMN11175560, study PRJNA528189) | sponge metagenome | isolation source: marine sponge | host: Leucetta | place: Antarctica: Western Antarctic Peninsula, King George Island | collected 2013-01
CTGTCCTTGCGATAGGACTGGTGTTCATCCCAGTTTGGAACTTGCAGATAGTGTTTTAATTTTGGTTCCATATTTTTATTTATTTTCCCAGTTCTTTTTCCAACGGCTACACGCGAGAGAACTCGTTTTAATATCGGTTCCCTTTCCTTGCGTCCAATGTTTTTTCATCAACCCGCATTTAAAATACGCTATGATTCCATATATATTCACTCGTTTGCCAAAGAATAAAAGTACCTATAGGATATCCTTTAAGAGTACTGTCAAGCAGGTTTGTGGTTTTATCTATACTCCAAACAAAATCGCGCTGAAATTTCGGAATTTTAATAATTCCCTTCTGAATTTCGTTAATCAAATCAGAATATTTTTTTGAATCTGGCTTAGGCTGTTCAAAGTTCATTTTAAATCCAATCCATTACGCAAAGCTGTTAGATTTAAGTTCTTATAGCTAGTGTATGAGTTTTCCAAGAAGTTTATATCACGGAATATACACATTTAATAGGGTCATTTCAGTTGTTGAGGACAAACATGCTCTTTAGGTCAAAAAATTACTCCTTTTAGTAAATCAAACAAGTTGTTATGGTTTTACCTTGAAAGCCTTTTTCTTTATGCAGGCAAATTGTATAAGACAATTAACAATAATATCGGATTTCTGATACGATTTGCCCAAGTGATATTGTATGGCTTTTTTCCATGAAAAATAGCGAAACATTTTGAGAAATATTCTTAAATAGATAAAGGCGAAATTTTATATGCCATTTCAAAAATATATAGAAGATGTTCAAAGGCAATTCAAAACAGGCATTGCCCGTGAACACGCTTATCGGCCAGCATTGAAAACCCTTGTTGAAGACATCATGCCGAATGTCACGGCCATCAACGATCCCGCACATATTAAATGTGGTGCGCCTGACTACATCCTTCATAGACGTAAAATTGATGTTGGTTATATTGAGGCCAAAGATATTGGCATTGATTTATCCAAAACCGAAAAGACCGATCAGCTCAAACGCTATCTGGGGTCTCTTGATAATCTTGTTCTAACCGATTATCTGGAATTTCGTTTTTACCTGCATGGAGAAAAAGTGGATGTTATTCGTATCGCTGATATTGAAAACGGCTATATCAAACCTATCCCTGAAAATTATAATCGCTTAAAAACTCTGCTTCTGGATTTTTCCGCCTTCCAAGGCCAAACCATCAAATCGGCCAAAAAATTGGCAAAGATGATGGCACACAAAGCCAAGCTCATGAAGCATGTCTTTCATAATGTTGTGAGCGGCGAAGAGGAGAGCAGTCTTAAAGATCAGCTCAAAGCTTTCCAAAACGTGCTGATGCATGACATGACCGAAGAGCAGTTTGCCGATGTCTATGCACAGACCATCGCCTATGGCTTGTTTACTGCACGTCTACACGACAAAACAAAAGAAAACTTTTCTCGTAGCGAAGCTTTATTACTTATCCCTAAAAGTAATCCCTTTTTGCGTCAACTTTTCAGCTATATCGCAGGGTCAGAGCTTGATGAGCGCGTGGTTTGGATTGTCGATGCCCTGTGCGAGGTTTTCCTGTTTTCCGATCTGGATGAAATTTTAAAGGATTTCGGGAGTGCAACGGGGCAAAACGACCCAATGTTGCATTTCTATGAAACCTTTCTGGCGGAATACGATAAAAGCTTACGCAAAAGTCGCGGTGTCTGGTACACGCCCGAACCCGTGGTTAATTTTATTGTCCGCGCCATTGATGAAGTGCTGAAAACCCATTTTGATCTGAAAGACGGGATTGCCGATAAATCCAAAATTGAAATTGAAGTAGAGGCACAGGAATCTGATAAACGCACCAAGACGGGTCGCAAGATGGTGAAGAAAAAAGTCCATAAGGTGCAACTTCTGGATGTAGCTACTGGCACAGGAACATTCTTGGCCGAAGCCGTGAAGCAGATTTATAAAAGATACAAAGGACAAGAAGGCATTTGGAGTAGTTATGTTGAAAATGATCTTCTTCCCCGCCTGCACGGATTTGAACTTTTGATGGCCAGCTACGCCATGTGTCACATGAAACTGGACTTGCTCTTACAGGAAACAGGCTATAAACCATCAAACACCAAATCCCCGCCCCGCTTGAGTGTGTATCTGACGAACAGTCTTGAAGAACACTACCCTGAAATGGATACGCTTTTTGCTTCATGGCTTTCTCGTGAAGCCAATGACGCAAGCTGGATCAAGAAGAATATGCCCATCATGGTTGCCTTTGGTAATCCTCCTTATTCGGTAAGTAGCTCTAATAAGGGTGAATGGATAGAAAAATTGATGACAGATTATAAAAAAGACCTAAATGAACGAAACATTAATCCTCTTTCTGATGACTACATTAAATTTATTCGTAACGCCCAGCATTATATACAAAGCACCGGATACGGTGTTGTGGCTATGATTACCAATAATTCTTTTATATATGGAAATATACACCGCCAAATGCGGAAAAGTTTATTAGAAACTTTTGATGATATTTATATATACGATCTTCATGGAAATTCTAACCAAGGCGAATCAGCACCAGATGGAACAGTAGATCAAAACGTTTTTGATATTAGGCAAGGTGTTGGAATATCAATATTTATTAAATCAGGAGGAAACAAAAAAAAACACGCAAACGTATACCACTATGATAGTCATGGGTTGCGAACAGATAAATATGAAAAACTTTCAAATAGTAGCCTGAAAAGCACTAACTTTAATAGACTGACTGTAAAAGAGCCTTATTATTATTTCATACCTATAAATCATCAAATTGGTGATGAATATAAAAAAGGCTTTTGGGTAAAAGAACTTTTTCCGCTTCACTCAAATAGCGGAATTAAGACCCATAGAGATAATTTGGTAATCGGCTTTAAAAGTGAAGAACTGGAAAATCGCATAAGAAATTTTTATGACAACGAAATAAGTGAGGCTGAATTAAAACAAAAATTAGATATAAAAAATACAAAAAGCTGGAAAATAGCTGACCATAGAAGCGGTGATTTTTCAGCAAATAAAATATATGCAATCATGTACAGACCCTTTGATAAAAGATTCGTATACTACGATCCTGACCTTATAGATCGGGCGCGTGAAGATGTGATGAAACACATTATAAATGGCAGTAATATCTGCCTAATAACGGCAAGAAGTAACAAGACCGATAGAGTCGATCATTTCTTTGTTGCGGATACTGTCACAGAAGCAAAGACCGGTGAAAGTAGTACGCAATCCTCCACTATGCCGTTGTATAGATATGATATAGATTTTGGAGATATTGAAACAAAGACTCCAAACCTTGACCCTAAAATTTACGCTCAAATTAAGAAAATCATTCTAGGTGTTACGCCGGAAAACTTATTTGATTATATTTATGCGGTGCTGTATAGCCCATCCTACCGTGCGCGTTATGTCCAGTTTTTAAAATCTGACTTCCCTCGTATTCCCTATCCGTCTGACCCTGAAACCTTTCACGCTCTGGCCAAAAAGGGTGCGGAGTTGCGCGAGTTGCATCTCATGGAAAGCGACATACTCGATGATCTCATCACGACCTATCCCGAAAACGGCGATAATAAAGTGATTAAACCTCGTTATGAGGAGGGTAAAGTTTGGATCAACGAAACCCAATATTTCGGTGGTGTGCCGGAAGTGGCATGGGAATTTTACATTGGCGGATATCAACCCGCACAAAAATGGCTCAAAGACCGCAAGGGCAGGACGTTATCCGTTGACGATATTATGCACTATCAGCGCATCATCGTTGCCCTGACCAATACCGACCGAATAATGAAAGAAATTGATGAGATAGATTTTTTGCCTGGAAAATAAAAGTGAAAAATTAAATTGGCGGAACCCTCAAATCACCCATATTTAAAAAACTGTTACCAAAAAGTTAGAATTAAATTTTATTTTAAAACAACCTGCATTAAAATATCGGTCATTACAAATAAAAGGAAGAGTTTTTAAACGATCCAAACCACAATTCATTGCATTTATGTAATTTAAGACTTCTACTCTTTCATCTCCCGGATTTTTCCTTTGTTCAGCTTCAAATTTTAGAACATCTTCCAAAGAGCTTTGAGGTTCCTTCAATTTGGGAACTCAAGACGGCCTCATGACGCACATACATGGCAACAAACAAATCTGGGTTTGGAAGGATATAAGAAATCCCGTCTAACCTTGCCAAAGCTCGATCAGCGTTCGATAAAAGCTTGTGAATATTACGGTCTAAATTGATATCGGGTTTATGGGGTAAATCTTCGGGGATGAAGGCTTTGTAGCCCCCAGGTTGCATAATATATTTACCAGTTCGGTTAATATGAGCCATTTGAATCTCCGCTATTTTACTTTTGTAAAATACTACCACACCTTCCCATAGTTACCAAGTAGGTAAACATGGGAGGACATAGGAAGCCATATTGTCAAATTAGAAAATATAAGTGAAGTAATTATAAAATAAAGCGTTACTTACCACAACATATTGGGGGTACTATTGAAATTCACACAATATTTAGCCACGCTTAAAACAGATAGAATAATCCAGAATACCAAAAGTTTTGTTCACTCAAATATATAGACCCCCATTACCATCAATATGCTTGGGGGTTAAAGCCATAAAGTTACTTCTCCCACATTTCCTGGATAAACGAATTGGTGCGATGTACCAGATGGCAATGTTTGCATCCTGTTTTGCCGAGCAAACCGATGTTCTTCCAGAATTTCTCCGGATTGGGTTTTTCGGAATCGAGTTCCTGACTCAGCCCGGCAAATGCTGTGTCTGCATCTTGACCCACATAAAAGCGTTTTACATCCTGCGTTGCATGACATTTGGAGCAGGTCGACTTGAGTTCCGTGTATCGCGATTTGAAAACTTTTAAAGCTTTCGCAGCGCGATCATACTGGCCTTCACCAAAATTGACGGTGACACCTTTAAAGGAAGAGGAAATGCTACCCATATAATCGCCAAACTCAATCTCTTCCTCACTGATGGGATCGGTAACTTTTATTTTATGAAAACTGGGCCAGTGAAATTTAGCCCAAACCGATACTTCCTGCTCCGCATGACATTTGCCACAAGTTTTACCGAGTCCACCCGATGCTTTACCAGCCTGAGCAATGTCATGAGTTTTTGCGGCAGTTGCAAAAGCTTCTGCGGCTTTGATATCAAAATAGTCTTCCCATTCCGGCACCATTTCAGATGTCTTTTTATATTCTTCCACCAACTTGTCAGCGTGCATATCGACGTTGTCAAAATCTTTTTCTTTAAGGTTTACAAAAACGCCGCCAAAATGTGTGCTCATTTTATGCATTTGCTGAATCCATTTAGGTTGCTTGCTTTCTGGCGGATAATATTTGCTCAAAGATTTTGGTGGTTCTTTAACAACCATGTCCTTCGCATGAACCTGAAAGATTCCGATAAAAATAAATGCTGTGGCAATCAAAAGAATTCTTAAAAAACTCATTCAGGCTCTCCCTTCTAAAATGAAAAAATAATTTTTATCGAAGCACCGTCTCGGCACGCACTATGGATTTTTCTTTCGACCATGCAGGTTGGTATTTCAATTCAACTTCCGCTTTGAATATTTTATCAAACAGTCGATATTGATATCGTATCTTTTTATTATATGGTAATGCCGTCTCCTGTTGCGGGGCAATGATTTCTTTGGCGTTATCGACTTCTTCTCCCGCCTCGTTAAAAAACTTTATATAGAGATAAAGCCTGGGGTCGCCATTGTCAGCCGTCGGCACAAAATGCGGTATGGTTTGATTTTTAAGACTGACGATGAAATAGTTTTCTTCCCACCCTGCTTCCATAACCACATCCTTTTCCTTAATTTCACCATGCAGGAAACGGTGATCGCCCACCCATCTTTTTTTATGCAATAAATTGAATCCTGCCTTCTGCGTCAAGCGGCCTTTTTTGCGTGGCATATGACAATCTTGACAGGTGTCTTCCACGTTGGTCGCCTTCCACTCTTTAAAAGTTTTCTGGTGACAAGAACCACAAAAATTGGAGCGCACATAATCTGGATTGCGAAAAGTGGGGTGGGGTGGAGCAAGCAGGTCATAAGGCCCCTGCATTTTGTTATCTATAAAATGACAGGAAACGCAGTAGATGCCTTCATCACGAAGGTCTAACCGCGGACTGGGCTTTTCACCTTGCACCGATTTAGGAATGTGACAAGGAAGACATTTTTCTTTAGTGCGATTTTCCGAGGCTTCAATAAAATTTTTACTGGTCCACGATATGGAATGCCGACTGTCTTTCCAGGCTTCGTAAATGGCCTTGTGGCACTCGTAACACTTTTTTGCAGCGGGCCTTTTTAAAATTTCTGGATCGCGTGCCAGCTCCAGGACTTGTTCAGGAATCCATTCAAAGTGTTCGTTGATGAGGAAGTAGAGCATTGCAAAACCGGCAACACCTATTAACCCTACACTCATTATCAGATCAAATATTCGGGAAGATCGTTTCATAAAATCAGGAGTCCGCTCCCGTGGGAGGAAAAAAAACGAACCTATAGTAAAAAGCGATTTTGATCTGCTTTATGGGAGTAGACCTGATGCCTCCGGCATCACGCCGGGAATTGTTTGAGGAAGCGGAGATCGTTTTCGAAGAACAGGCGGATGTCGTTGATGCCAAACTTCAACATGGCAATGCGCTCTATGCCGAGACCAAAAGCAAACCCGGTCCACTTTTCAGAATCGTAACCAACAGACTTAAACACGGCGGGGTCGACCATCCCCGCACCAAGAATTTCTAACCAACCTGTTTGCGAACAAACACGGCAACCTTTACCGCTGCACATCACACATTGGATATCGACTTCAGCGCTGGGGCAGGTGAACGGAAAAAAGCTAGGCCGGAATCGTATTTTTGTGTCTTTACCAAAAACCTCTTGCAGGAAAATATTCATAATGCCTTTTAGATGACTGAACGAAACACCTTCATCAACCATCAAACCTTCTATCTGATGGAACATGGGCGTGTGCGAGACATCTGAATCGCATCGATAAACTTTTCCCGGAGCAATGATGCGTAACGGCGGCTCGCGGTTTTCCATCACATGAATTTGAACCGGGGATGTGTGGGTGCGCAAAACAGTTTCGTCTTCTATATAAAACGTGTCTTGCATGTCCCTGGCCGGGTGGTCTTTGGGAATGTTCAGAGCTTCAAAATTATAATAATCGGTTTCAATTTCCGGCCCCTCTTCTACCTGGAATCCTAACCCGAAAAAAATGGAAGTGATTTCCTCCATAACCTGAGTGATGGGGTGCAACGTTCCGGTCAGCTCTTTCTTTCCCGGTAATGTTGTATCGAAAGTTTTTTCAGGTTTGCCAACAGATTTGGAACCTAGCCCTGCGGTTTTGTTATTTATTTCCTGCTCGACATATTGCTTGAGCAGGTTGATATCTTTTCCAAACTTGGGCTTTTCTTCGGCAGAAGCGTTGCGCAAGTCCTTCATCAGACCTTGAAGCAAACCCTTCTTGCCAAGAAAGTCTATTCGTATTTGTTCGAGTTGTTTGGGGTCGGTAACGGAGTTCAGACGGGAATCGAAATCCTGACGGAGTTTATTGATGATTTCAATCATTCTGATTTCCGACCAACACCCCTTTGAAAAGGATCGGTTTTAATGCCCTGCACATTTTTTGGCTCGTAAATATTAGGCGAGTTGCGCGCGGGCAGTCTGGGTCAGGGATTTAAAGGTTTCCTGATTATTAATGGCGAGGTCAGATAGCATTTTTCGATCCACTTGGATGTCGGCTTTTTTCAAGCCATACATGAACTGACTGTAATTCATTCCTTCTGCTCTTACCGCAGCGTTGATACGAGCAATCCAAAGTCGTCGAAATTCGCGCTTGCGATTTTTACGGTCGCGGTAGGCATAACACAGACCATGCTCAACAGCTTCCCGAGCTTTACGGAATGCGGTACTGCGTACGCTCCGATAGCCTTTGGCCATCTTTAATATTTTTTTTCGTCTTTTTCGGGAAAGGGTCCCGTTTACTGCACGTGGCATCTTAAAGTTCTCCTGTTTTCATCGTAACCACCCAGCTCTCCTGTAAGAAAGCTGCGTCCCTCGCTAGAGGGGTTAGTTGCGTCCCTCGCTAGAGGGTTAGTAAGGTATTAATACTTTAATGCGTTTCGCATCGGCCGGTGCCATGATGCTGGATTTACGCAAATTTCTTTTTCGCTTTGTTGTTTTGGTCGTCAGAATATGGCTGGTGAAAGCACTATTTCTGCGAATTTTACCGCTGCCTGTTCTTTTAAACCTTTTGGCAGCTCCTTTGTTCGATTTCATTTTCGGCATTGTTTAACTCTCTTATTCGTTATTTGGCACCACAGTTTCGGCGCTGGATTCTTCCGATGCTTCCTGAGTTCTAGGGGCATCCGTTTTTTTTTCGGTTTTATCTACTGCTGGCTTTGGGGATTTTGACGAACTCCCCTTTTTCGACTTAAGAGTTTTAGGGGCCAGTATCATCACCAGAGTACGGCCTTCCTGTTTTGCTGTTTGCTCAATAACAGCTATATCTTCTGTTTGCTCGGCGACCCGCTCTAAAACTTTCTGCCCGAACTCACGGTGAACAATTTCTCGACCCTTAAAGAAAATGACAACCTTCGCCTTGTCGCCATTTTCCAAAAACCGTTGCACATGTTTCAACTTGAAATCGAAGTCATGCTGATCGGTGTTAGGCCGAAACTTGACTTCCTTAACATGAACAATTTTCTGATTCTTTTTAGCCTCGTGTGCCTTTTTGCTGGCCTTGTACTTATGCTTACCGTAATCCATGATACGGCAAACTGGCGGATTGGAATTAGCGGCTACCTCAACGAGGTCCATATCCCGATCCTCCGCCATACTGAGGGCTTCTTCCGTGGGTATGGTACCCAAGTGTTCCCCATCGTCTCCGATGACGGACACTTCCTTTACCCGGATCATTTTATTAATGCGCTGTTTCTTGTTAATTTAAAACTTCCCTATCGAAAAAATATTTATCAATCGTCTGAATCAATCGTCCGGTTCTCTACGGCTTCATTGACTTCATCCAAAAATGTTTTTAAATCAAGAGTTCGCGTTTCCTTTGATCGTCGCCTGCGAACACCTAAAGTGGAAGATTCCACTTCTTTATCCCCTAAAACAATCATATAAGGTATCTTCTGTAATTGGGCATTGCGTATTTTGAACCCAATCTTCTCATTTCGCAAGTCTTTTTCTACGCGAATATCCGATTCTTCAAGCTGCTGGGCTATTTTATCGGCATAATCGGCATGATTATCGGTGATTGGCAGCAAAATTACCTGAACCGGTGCCAACCATAACGGGAACGCCCCCGCATAATGTTCAATCAGACAACCAAAAAACCGCTCCAACGAACCCATTAGAGCACGATGCAGCATAATCGGTTGATGGCGTTGACCATCTTCCTCAATATAACTGATATCAAACTTTTCGGGAAGGTTAAAGTCTACCTGCACCGTCGAAACCTGCCAATAACGATTGAGACTGTCTTTTATTTTAATGTCGATCTTGGGACCATAAAAAACGCCTTCACCTGGGTCCACTTCAAAATCCAGATTCTTGCTGTTCAATGCGGTTTCCAAAGCTTTCGTTGCAGACTCCCAGCCTTCATCTGAGCCAACATATTTTTCCGGACGCGTGCTCAAATAAATTTTGTATTCGTGAAATCCAAACGACTGCAAAATAAAAACGATGAGGTCGAGAACCTTGGTGATCTCTTCTTCAATCTGCGAAGGGCGACAAAAAAGATGCGCATCATCCTGCGTGAACCCACGCACCCGTAACAGTCCGTGTAAAACACCAGAGCGTTCGTAGCGATAAACCGTTCCCAGTTCTCCAAAGCGAACGGGCAAGTCGCGGTAACTTCTTAACTTGGTCTTGTATATCTGAATATGGAAAGGACAGTTCATCGGCTTCATGACATATTCCCGTCCTTCAATATCCATATTAGAGAACATATTGTCCTTATAGAATTCCGTGTGGCCGCTGGTTTTCCATAAATCTATTTTCGCCGTATGCGGACTGATGACCATCTCGTAGCCATGCTTGAAATGTTCCTTCTTCCAGAAATCTTCCATCAAGTGACGAATGCGTGCGCCCTTTGGATGCCAGAGAATGAGGCCCGGCCCAATATCATCCGAAACAGAAAACAGGTCGAGTTCTTTTCCCAGTTTACGGTGATCGCGTTTCTTCGCTTCTTCCAGACGTTTCAGGTAAAGCCGCAACTCCTTTTCCGTATTCCAGGCCGTTCCATAAATGCGTTGCAGAACCGGATTGCGCTCATCCCCACGCCAATAAGCGGATGAAGTGTGCAGCAATTTGAAAGCCTTGATCTTCTTGGTCGATTCGACATGCGGCCCACCGCAAAGGTCACCCCAGTCGCCTTGCGTGTAAAGCGAAATCGGTTCGTTGGGGTCGATCCCTTCAATGATCTCGACTTTGAACGTCTCACCCATGTCGCTGAATTTTTTTATCGCCTCTTCACGAGAAATTTCACTGCGCACGATGGGGGTATCTGCGGCGGCGAGTTCTTTCATACGCTTTTCGATTTTCTCCAAGTCTTCAGGAACAAAAGCCTCTTTGCGGGAAAAGTCATAGAAGAAACCGTCTTCAATTACGGGACCGATGGTGACCTGCGTTCCAGGAAAAAGTTCTTGAACCGCCTGCGCCATCAAATGCGCACAACTGTGACGAATGGTTTCCAGTTCGCTGGGATTTTCGTTAGGAATCATTTCTTTTAGTATAGAGAAAAAATATTATAACCCCCCTCATCCTAGCCTTCTCCCTCCAGGGGAGAAGGAATTTTTTGCTCCCTCTCCCTCCAGGGGAGAGGGTTGGGGTGTAGGTATTTTTACTGATTGTACTGGTATAAATAAATCCAACCCTCCCCCCTCCCTACGAAGGGAGGGGGGAGACAATAATATTATGGCAAATGAAAAAGCATCATGCACATCAGCATGATGCCTGATTTTAAACCTTTAAAATCTTATTACAAAATGCTTAACCCCAAGATGCTTCGACAAGCTCAGCATGACAAGAGATACTGGTTTGTCATTCTGAACGAAGTGAAGAATCTGGTTTTTTTAATTCTGCAAAAACCTTTGAAAAATTAGGCACGGGCGGTTTCGAACCGCCGACCCCTTGCATGTCAAGCAAGTACTCTACCCCTGAGCTACGCGCCTGAAAAATCAGATAGTTGCTATTCTAAATCGGGAACCCCAATTGGTCAAGTACAGAGAAAAAATGTTTAACCAAAGAGACATCGAAACTTCCCTCCCTTCACTAGGAAGGAACACCAATAACGTATCGGTGCTGGTCAAAAACTTCCTTCCTCTCATAGGGAGGGACTGAGGGAGGGTTGGATTTCTTATCAAAATAAAGAAACCCGTTATAAAAATCCGTTTTATAACTCATATTCTGCAATTTTATGAGCTATAAATCCTCCCTGTTTTGCTCAAAATTTATATGAGCGTATATTAATCGGACTCAGGGGAAAAGGTGACGACCACCACCTAAAAAGTACTTTTACCTCAAAAATGAATGCATTTTTCCTTTAGGAAACTCGTTTACTTTTTGGAAAAATTCAGTCTCCGTAATTTGTGTTGGCCAATTCAGGTTTAATGAGAAAAAAACCCCCTTTTCAGATTTCTCATATCTAATGGCATCCAGGCCGATCAAATTGTTCAAATCTCTTACCAAGGCTTTAGTCGGAGAAGATAGTTTGCTGTAGGCGGTTTGAGTCTTGTCAATTACTTCACTCAATTCCAATGGTTCGTCTAGCAGGATTTTTAGGATTTCAATTTGACGCTCGGCAAGCACTCTCTTTTTCTTTGAGTGAAATCGGTTAAACAACCTGTAGGCCATGTGCATAAACAAATCTTTTGAAACTTCTTTGCGAATTTGGGAAAGAAGGCGTTGGCTTTGCATTGCTATACCCTTCAATCCAAAATTAAGAAAAGAGGTCAAATCAAATTTTTTAGCACGCATTTCAGCAAGAACACTAAGGTAGCTATTTTTCTCATCATAATAGTAATTGGACATGGCAATAAAACATGTGTTACATAATCCCGCCATTTGTAGCATCAATGCTTCGAGGCAACGTGCTGTGCGACCATTGCCATCCATAAAAGGGTGCATGGAAGCGAAATGGAAATGAGCGGCCAAGGCTTGAACCAATTGGTCGTGCTCAGAATATTCCTGGTTGATTGCTTTGATTAACGAAGTAAAAGCAAAGTCGCATTCCTCTCCACCTTCTGCACCACGATGTTCGGGTGAACCGAAGGTGACGTTTTGGTCCTTAGGTCGGGTCACACCAGCCTCACAATGGTCATCATCGGCATCTTTCACAATGTGCCAATGTATTTCCTTTATTAATTCCTCGCTTATGGGTCTTTCATTAGGAACCGTGGTGATCCACTGGTAAGCCTTTAAAGCAGCGCGGGCTTGGCGTTGTGAACGAGTGTACAGTTCTTCGGGTGTTTCATGGAGAGCAGCCTCTAACTCTCCTTCGGCAAAATCCGCACCCTCTATTTTTGAAGTTCCGGCCACCTCCCGTTTAAGTTCCATTTTTTGCAACGAATCCACCCACCCCTTTTGATAAGGAATTTGTTGCAAAGACAATACGGTGGCCTTGGCTTTCACCAAGTTATTAGCGATGGCAATCGGATCGTAGTCAATCCAGTTTTGAGGTAAAATATATTTAATCATAATTACTATTATATTTCTTTTATATTTCCATGTAAAATATTTTTAAATAACTTAAATATAATAAGTTATAGATATTTTTATAAATTAATTAATTATATATTTCTATAGTATATCCATATAATATCCTAAATATTTCCTACAAATATCCAGTTAAAAAACGGATCGAGCGACTAAAATGGAAGCCGTAAGCTATTGAGAATTAAAAAGAATGTCTTATTTGCGGGTGGAGTGAGAAACAGGATGAGGTAAAATCTAATTTGTGCCTTTCGTAGCAGGAAGAAAGGCAACCCCCACAATCCCATCGAACAAAACGTATTCTATTGTTCGAGTTATCAGGGGGGGGGGATATATCCAACTATAGCCAGAAGCCCAACAGCGTTGTTTCGCTTTACGGGTGCTGACCCTACGGGTCAAGCGTTACGCTTGCTTCGTATATATTTCGCCACCTTTTTCTTTGAAGGTTTCGGACATTTCTTTCATGCCTTCATTGAGAGCCTTTTCTTCTTCGATGCCTTTTTGCTCGGCGTAATCGCGAACGTCTTGCGTGATTTTCATTGAGCAGAAATGCGGCCCACACATGGAACAGAAATGCGCTACCTTCGCGGAGTCTTTCGGTAAGGTCTCATCGTGGAACTCCAACGCTTTTTCGGGATCGAGTGAGAGATTGAACTGATCTTCCCATCGGAACTCGAAGCGGGCTTTACTCAGTGCATCGTCACGCACTCGCGCGCCGGGGTGGCCTTTTGCCAAATCTGCCGCGTGCGCTGCGATTTTGTAAGTGATAACGCCTTCTTTAACGTCTTGCCGATTAGGCAATCCGAGATGCTCTTTCGGCGTAACGTAGCAGAGCATTGCGGTTCCGTACCAACCGATCATGGCGGCACCGATGCCGCTGGTGATGTGGTCGTAACCGGGTGCGATGTCGGTGGTCAGCGGTCCTAATGTATAGAAAGGCGCTTCGCCACAGGCTTTCAACTGCCTCTCCATATTTTCTTTAATCATGTGCATGGGAACGTGACCCGGACCTTCGATCATGGTCTGGACTTCGTGCTTCCACGCGATCTGTGTCAGTTCGCCGAGAGTTTCCAATTCAGAAAACTGGGCTTCGTCATTAGCATCGGCTGTGGAACCCGGTCGAAGTCCATCACCCAATGAAAAGGAAACGTCATAAGTTTTCATGATTTCGCAGATTTCTTCAAAGTGGGTGTAGAGAAAATTTTCTTTATGATGCGAGAGACACCATTTGGCGAGAATCGCGCCACCACGAGAAACGATGCCGGTCACGCGTTTCGCCGTCATCGGTACATAACGCAACAACACGCCTGCGTGGATGGTGAAATAGTCAACGCCCTGCTCGGCTTGCTCGATCAAGGTGTCGCGATAAATTTCCCATGTCAGGTCTTCGATTACGCCATTGACCTTTTCAAGCGCCTGATAGATTGGCACGGTGCCGATGGGCACGGGCGAGTTTCTCAATATCCATTCGCGTGTGGTGTGAATGTTTTTCCCGGTCGATAAATCCATAACATTGTCAGCACCACAGCGTGATGACCAAACCATTTTTTCGACTTCTTCTTCTATAGAAGAGGTGACTGCCGAGTTACCGATGTTGGCGTTGATTTTCACCAGAAAGTTTCGCCCAATGATCATTGGCTCGGACTCGGGATGATTGATGTTAGCTGGGATGATGGCTCTCCCTCTAGCCACTTCATCGCGAACGAATTCGGGAGTGATCTCCTGCGGCAGGTTGGCACCAAAAGAGTTGCCAGCCAAGCGCTCTTCACGTTCGTTATTTTCCATCCATTGTTTGCGTTTTTGGTTTTCGCGGATGGCGATGAATTCCATTTCAGGGGTGATGATTCCTTTTTTTGCGTAATGCATTTGCGATACGTTTTGCCCTGGTTTTGCACGCAGAACTTTATCACGGGTTTTAGGGAACCGTTCGGTGTTTGGGTTTTCGCCTTCGCGATAGCCATCGTCTTTCGGCTCAATTTTTCGGCCACCATAAAATTCCACATCGCCACGACCTGTGATCCATGACAGGCGGATGGACTCCAGTCCTTCTCGAATATCGATTTTTGCATCGGGGTCTGTATATGGCCCAGAAGTATCGTAGACAATCAACGAGCTTTCATCGTTTTCGGCGTGGTTGCCATTGCCCGTTACGGTTGTGGATGGCGAGAGAGAAATTTCGCGGAACGGCACTTTAATATCTGGATGAAGGGTTCCCGAAACATAAACCTTTTTAGATTTAGGAGAAATCGGATCGGTAGAGATATTTACCTTTTCGTCGGTAGCTCCATGCCGGTTTCCATTTCCGTTAGGTGTTGTCATGATGTTACTCCTCGAAAGTGATGCATATATTCGTATGCCTTCTGTTTTATATCTTGTGAGTCCCAGATTCCTGAAATGACGGCGACTCCATGAGCGCCTTGTTCCAGAACTTCGGAAACGCGGTTTAGTTTTATTCCCCCTAAAGCCAGCACCGGAAGGTGAACCGACTTTATAATTTCACCCAGCTTTTCGGGTCCTTGCGGAGGACCAAAATGTATTTTCGATGGCGTTTCATAAATCGGACTGAAAGTAATGAAGTCGGCCCCTTCCGCTTCCGCAAGAAGCGCACCTTCTTTAGCATGGGTCGAGACACCTACAATAAGGTTCGGAAACTTATCTTTAATTTCACCTGCCGGTACGCTGGTCTCGGTGAGTTGAACCCCATCTGCACCGGCAATTTCAGCGATGTCGGCACGATCGTTTATGAAAAGCTTTGCACCATACTTTTTTATGATTGGCTTAATCTCAAGAGCCTGTGCCAGCAACTCTTTCGGACTCAAATCTTTTTCTCTCAGTTGAACCGCCCGGATACCTCCTTGCAAAGCCTTCTCCACTTGCTCGGTGATTGGCTCTTCCTGATGATGGTGAAAATCAGAAATGAGATAGACATGCAAAAAATCAAGATCGTTGTTTTTTGATGTTTTCATTTTCGAGCTGTTGTTTTTACGGGTATCATGCTGAGTTTTTTACGGATGTCAGTTTATCGAAGCATTCAACTCGATAAACTCAGGGAGACAACATTTTATTAAAGATCAATCAAGCCATCTATCGGACTGCTAGCCGAAGCATAAAGTTTTTTCGGTATCCTGCCTGCTTCATAAGCCATGCGCCCGCACTCCACAGCCATTTTCATAGCCATGGACATTTTCAATGGATCTTTCGCGCCAGCGATAGCGGTGTTCATCAAAATTCCGCCGACACCCAGTTCCATTGCGCGGCTGGCATCGGAAGCGGTGCCAACACCCGCATCAATGATGACGGGACATTTAACGGCTTGCAAAATCAATTTAATATTGTATGGATTTCGTATGCCCAATCCCGACCCGATGGGGGCCGCCAAGGGCATTACTGCGGAACACCCTGCATCTTCCAGTTTCTTACAGAGAACAACATCATCGGTGCAGTAGGGTAAAACGTGAAAACCGTCTTTGATTAAAAGTTTCGAAGCTTCCAGAGTTGCCTCGTTATCGGGGAACAGGGTTTTCTCATCACCAATAACTTCTACTTTGACGATGTTGCCGAGTCCCGCTTCCCTGGCCAGCTCGCAAGTCATCACGGCTTCCTTAACCGAATAACAACCCGCAGTGTTGGGAAGAAACGTGTATTTCTTTGGATCAAGATGATTGAGAATGGAGTCTTTATTTTTATCCAACTCAATACGGCGCACAGCGAGGGTAACCATTTCTGCTCCAGAAATTTCTATGGCTTGCCGTGCTTCATCGAAGTCTTTGTATTTTCCAGTGCCAACAATCAACCTGGAACGAAAGGTTTTATCCCCTATTTTCATAAATTCTTTGCTCATATTTTTCGACACTTTCCGATTGCTATTCAAACTATAAATTATTGATTAAACGCCACCACCGACCGCATGCACAATTTCAACCTGATCATTATCTTTTATGGCAGTTGAATCGTATTTTGATCGCGGAACCACTTGCTGGTTCAACGCTATTGCGAAATTAGGCGCCTGAATATCCAGCTCTTTTACAAGATCAGCCAGGTTCTGACTTTCCTTGACCTCTCGTTTATCTCCATTGATGGTCAATTCCACGATAATTTCTCCTGAAAAAAAAGACAGGTGTTTTAAATATCTGAAAAACCTGAACCAAGGAAAACAGAGGGCATAAAAAAAGCCACACCCCAACCTAAGGAAATGCAGCGTATCTTTTCAGATGGCTTCACTTCCCTTCGCTGGTATAACCCAGATCAGGTTCAAAGGGTCGTCCAGATAAGGACTCTCAGTTTAAAAACGCCCCCAGTGATCGTGTTAAGATAAGATTATTTCATATTTAACACAAGTCAAGTTTTATTGATGGAAAAATAAAAAAGAGTACTATTCAGTTAATATGAAGAAACTTACGCTGTGGCATTTATTATTAGGGATTTTTATGGCCGGGGCTTGTGCCACGGTTCCCAGAACCGCAAATCCCTATTTTGAAATGCCACCAGACCACCTTCTTCAAGCTGAGCGGGAATTATTTTCTCTGGACCCTGCAACAAAAAAAATAACAAGCTGGAATCTTCGATAGACCTCTGGAAACGCTTTCTGGCAAACAACCCCAGGTCATTTCGGGGTTATAACAATCTAGGGATGGCCCATTACACCAACGACCCGTTATCCCCTGCGATTTCCGCTTTTGAAACAGGCCTATCGCCTCTCCGTGCCAGTGGGGATTTAGGGGTTGAAATCTGCTGTATCTTCAACTAAAATTGAGGTTATTAAGGAGAAATATTGATGACCATTGACGAAGTACGACAGATCATTTTGAACATTCTTGAGGATATCGCTCCCGATGAGGATATCAGTTCAATCGATGACAATACCAAACTCAGGGAACAGATTGACCTCGATTCCATGGATTTTCTCGACATTGTTATGGAACTGAGAAAACGTTTCAACATTGAAGTCCCGGAAAAAGATTACGAACATCTGGCTACACTGGCGGGTTGCATCACCTATTTACAACCCCTTTTGAAAGACAGACTTGCCGCCAGCTAGTTTTCCCCCTTCCTTCATTACATAAATGGTTGCTCGCTATCTATAGGGTAGTAACAGCGCGTAAAGATATTTCTAGTCTACAAATATCAAAAGAATTGGATATTAAAAACTGCATGGTTTTTATTACAACAAATACTGATGATGCTAAGAGTGAAAGACTGGTTTATAAGGAGTTGATAGCGTAATGGCTAAACCCTCGCTGAATACAAATCTAGCAGATGCGAAGAAGAACAAAAAAGATGAGTTCTATACGCAACTTTCTGATATAGAAAAGGAATTAAAACACTACAAAAAACAATTTAAAGATAAAGTTGTTTACTGTAACTGTGACGACCCTAGAGTTAGCAATTTTTTTCATTATTTTTCATACAATTTTGAAAAGCTAGGGTTAAAAAAGTTAATCACTACTTGCTATAAAAGTAAAAATATAGACATGTTCAGCCAAAACGATTCTGAAAAAGCTGTATCTTTGGAGTATGACGGCGACAAGAACGGTAATAATGTTCCAGATATTGAAGAAATTGGTATCATACATTTAGAAGATGATGGGGATTTTCGAAACCCAGAAAGTATAAAATTATTGAAACAAGCTGACATAGTTGTTACTAATCCACCCTTTTCATTATTTCGTGAATATATAGGGCAGTTGACTGAGTATGATAAACAGTTTTTGATTATAGGAGACCAAAACGCCATAACCTACAAAGAAATATTTACATTGATTAAAGATAATAAAATGTGGTTAGGCTACGATAATGGCGGCACTAAATGGTTTCAAGTACCCGATGATTACGATATAAAAACTGAATCAAGAAAAAAAATAGACAATGGCATAAAGTATTTCAGCAAAGGGAGTATTGTTTGGTATACGAACTTAACTACAACCAAACGGTATGAAGATTTAATACTCTATAAAAAATACATTTCAAATGAATACCCGAAATATGATAATTATGATGCTATAAATGTAAATAAAGTAGCTGAAATACCGATTAATTATGATGGTCCTATCGGAGTACCTATTACATTTATAGATAAATACAACCCCAACCAATTTGAGATAGTGGGTATTGACCGAGTTTTAGTTGAAAAAGCAACTGGCAAAGTTAGCCGCTTTCGTATCAATAATGAAGAAATTTATGCGCGAATTATTATTAGAAATAAAAAATTGTGAAAATCGAACTCAAGGAAATTGCTGTTCGTGAACTGACCACTGGCTATGAAGACAATGAAGAAGCTGGTGTTATTGGCTTTGATGGAAAACTAGATATACGACCACCCTATCAAAGAGAGTTTATTTACAAAGATAAACAAAGAGACGCTGTAATAGACACTATCACAAAAAATTATCCGCTAAATCTAATGTATTGGGCGGTTCGTAAAGATGATAGCTATGAAGTAATTGATGGACAGCAAAGAACAATATCAATTTGCCAATATGTTGAAGGGGATTTTTCAGTAAAAATTGGGAACACTCCTGAAAATAGAGCGTTTCATAACTTACAGAATGATGAACAAGAAAAAATTCTGAACTATAAACTAATGGTTTATACCTGTAGTGGAACGGATAGTGAAAAATTGGAATGGTTTAAAACCATCAACATTGCGGGTGAAAAGCTGTCTGATCAAGAGTTAAGAAATGCGGTTTATTCTGGTTCATGGGTTACTGATGCTAAAAGATATTTTAGCAAAAATGGTTGTCCAGCAACCGCAATTGGAAACGATTATTTAAGCGGCTCACCCATAAGACAAGAGTATTTTGAAACTACAATTAAATGGATAAGTGATGATGCTATTGAGCAGTATATGGCTGAACATCAACATGACCCAGACGCTAATGAATTATGGCTTTATTTCCAAGCTGTGATTAATTGGATAAAAACCATATTTCCGCAGTATCGAAAAGAGATGAAAGGTTTGGAGTGGGGAACGCTTTATAACAATTATAAAAATGAAAATTATGATTCTAAAAAGTTAGAAGAAAAAATAACCGAATTGATGTTAGATGAAGACGTATCTAATAAAAAAGGTATTTACTCCTATATATTAACTCGAAAAGAAAAATATCTAAATATTCGTGTGTTTACTGATAACCAAAAAAGAGAAGCATACGAAAGACAAAAGGGAGTTTGTACTCTCTGTAATGACCATTTTGAATTAAATGAAATGGAAGCAGACCATATAACACCGTGGCATGAAGGCGGTAAAACTTCTGCCGATAATTGCCAAATGCTTTGTAGAGATGATAACAGAAGAAAATCTGGTAAATAATTATGAAAACTATTGAGAAAAAATTAGAAAAACCTTTAAAACAAATTCTTAGCTATAAGCCTAAATCTGTACCTAAGAAACCCTTAAAAGACCCTGGCAAAGCAATGTTAGAACAAGTAGAGGTTGGATAGTTTGGGGTAAGTGGAATTAGAAAAACTAGAGACATCTTAGAGGCAATAAGTATGTATATAAATCCCTAAATTTATAACGGTCAGGTTATGGCATACGATGCGGTAATCATAGGTTCCGGTTTATCGGGATTGGCTGCCGGCATTCGCTTGGCCATGTTCGATAAAAAAGTCTGCATTGTTGAAAAACACACGGTCCTGGGTGGCTTGAACTCTTTTTACGTTCGCAAGAACCGGACGTTCGATGTCGGCTTGCATGCGATGACCAATTTCACTCCCAAAGGAGTTCGCAACTCTCCCCTCGGGAAACTTCTCAAGCAACTGCGTTTCAGCCACGACGACTTTCGCCTTTGCCAACAGCATATGTCGGAGATCCGCTTCCCCGAACATTCTTTACGATTTACCAATGACTTTGAGTTTTTCAGGCAAGAGGTTGCCGACCAGTTCCCAAAAGAGATTGACGGATTCAACAAACTCGTAGAAAAAATTCTATCCTTTGATGAACTGAAACTGAATGATGAAAAAACATTAACCTCGCGTCCCATCCTGGAAAGTTTTATCAAAAACCGGGTACTGATCGACATGCTAAATTGTCCGGTGATGTATTACGGCAATGCCCGCGAAGGTGATATGGATTTTTATCAGTTCGTCATCATGTTCAAAAGTATCTTTGTCGAAGGCTTCGCCAAACCTGTAGGGGGGATGCGCTACATCCTGCATCTTCTTGAAGGAAAGTTCAAACAGCTGGGCGGAGAACTACGCATGGGGGCCGGGGTAACTTCTATCAACGCAGAAAACGGAACGGTGGAATCTGTAACTCTGGAAAATGGCGAGCAATTGGCCGCCGAGAATATTATTTCTTCCATGGGATATGTCGAAACATTAAACCATTGCTCGCCCGCATTGAAAGAAACAGAAAAATGTGAAACCGGCCAAGTTTCTTTTATGGAATCTTTATGTGTCGTCGATCGTGAACCGCGTGATTTGGGTTATGATAAAAGTATCGTCTTTTTCTCTACCCAACCGCGATTCGATTATAAAGTTCCCGATGAAATGATCAATGTCACCACCGGGGTTCTCTGCTGCTCTAACAATTTTGATTACCCTGAGCCGATGAAAGAAGGTTTGATCCGGCTGACCAATCTGGCAAATTTTACCCAATGGGACACGTTACCGCGAAAGGACTACATTGCAGCGAAAAAGCATTGGCGAGATCGAGCGTTGGAATCCGTATTCACATTTTTCCCCGATTTTCGCGATAATGTGGTATTTTTAGACTCGTTTACGCCGAAGACCATCAAAAAATATACGGGCCACCTGAACGGTGCTGTCTATGGGTCTCCGCATAAAATTAAAAACGGCAAAACCCCTGTAAACAATCTATTTATCTGTGGAACTGACCAGGGGTTTTTAGGTATAATTGGAGCCACTTTAAGCGGTATTTCAATGGCCAACCTCCATATTTTGCGGAAATAAATAAATGAGTAAACCACCACTACCAAGAGACTGGCTAAAAGACATACAGTCGGCCTACGACACGGTTGTAATAGGAAGCGGCCTGGCGGGTATGACCTCGGCCAACCTTCTCGCAAAGCTAGGGCATAAAGTATTACTGGCCGAACATCATTATAACCTCGGTGGAATGGCGACCTGGTTCAAGCGCAAGGGAGGTCATATCATGGATATTTCCTTGCACGGTTTCCCCTGTGGCATGATAAAAACCCTGCGTAAATACTGGTCGCAGGATATTTCCAGCCGGGTTATTCAACTTAAAAACGTCCGTTTCGATAATCCCCAGTTTTCTCTCAATACCTCTTTCGACAAAGTCGATTTCACTCATATTCTCAGAGAACGTTTTGGCATCCTCAAGGAAGTTGTAGACGAATTTTTTCATACCACTCGTGCGATGAATTTTTACGATGACGTAGTTATGACCACGCGCGAGTTATTCGAAAAATATTTTCCCGGTCGCACCGATGTCTGGCGGTTCCTTATGGAACCCATCACTTATGCCAACGGCTCCACGCTTGACGAGCCTGCAATTACTTATGGCATTGTGTTCTCCAACTTCATGGATAAGGGGGTCTACACCTATCAGGGCGGCACCGACTACCTGATTAAGGAAATGAAAAAGGAACTTTTGCGAAATGGAGTAGACATACGCACGCACTGTATGGTCGAAAAAATTTATGTGGAAGATAAAACCGTGCAAGGCGTTCGCATTAACGGTCAGGATATTCCCTGTAAATCCGTTCTTTCAAATTCCAACATCATAACAACCATCGAGCAACTCACCGGCGAAGAACATTTTGACCCTGAATATATTAAAGAAGTGAAAGATGTTCGGCTCAATGATTCCAGTTGCCAAGTCTATATGGGAATCAAAAAAGGTGAAACGGTACCGCATGTCGGCGACCTTCTGTTTTCTTCTGTTGCCGATGAATACTGCACTGATAAAATATTGAGTAAGGATATTACCAGTCGCACTTTTTCATTTTATTACCCGGAAATTCGCCCCGGCACCGACCGATATTCAATCGTATCTTCCACCAACGCAAGATATAAGGACTGGGCAAATCTCAGCGAAAAAGAGTATCGGCACGATAAGCACGACCTGGAACAAACCACCCTCGATGCGCTGGAAAAATATGTTCCCGGTATCCGTAACAAAATAGACCATATAGAATCTTCAACCCCGAAAACTTTTAAGCACTATACCCTGCATCCGTCAGGCACTTCGTTCGGCACCAAATTTGAGGGACTCAAAGTCAGCCGTGATCTTCCTAACCAAATAAACGGTCTGTTTCATGCCGGTTCGGTGGGCATTATCATGTCCGGTTGGCTGGGGGCTGCCAACTACGGAGTCATCGTTGCCAATGAAACCGATAAGTTTTTAAGACAACTGAGCCCAAGCCTCGTTACGGCTTAAGATAACTCTTGAGTTCAACTAGTAAGTGCAACTTTGAGGGTCGATTAAGAGGCACCCTTTGATAAACTCAGGACGACGTTTCTGGGTCGCAGGATGACGTTTTTGGAAACTATCAAGTTTGTCACCCTGAGCTTGTCGAAGGGTGGGGTGGTAAAATATTCCTTCCCGTCACCCAACGGGTGCTCATGAGGGGAGGCTAGGTGGGGTGTGGATTTTAAAACTTTTTGAAACGGGCTATGCGAAAATGACCCTAATCAATCCAACCCTCTCCCGGCCCCTCCCTATGAAGGGAGGGGGGCAATCCAGATGCTTCGACAGGCTCAGCATGACCCCGGCCCCTCCCTATGAAGGGAGGGGGGAACGAATCAATACTCCTCAAGCTATTTATATTGGTCTTTCTAACCCCTCCCATTTTAAAATA